>Ga0326728_10001036_pt1 | contig 101452 bp, 86 predicted proteins | sample MB3enrmetagenome_FD_207602 | JGI IMG/M metagenome (GOLD analysis project Ga0326728, IMG submission 207602) | Lab enriched peat soil microbial communities from McLean, Ithaca, NY, United States - MB31MN | ecosystem: Environmental > Terrestrial > Soil > Wetlands > Peat | place: USA: New York...
AGTTCCCGGACAGGGCAGCGCTCATTCTGGGACGAGATGCCAAGTCGAATGATGATGGCCTGCTTCAACTGCGAGAGATTGTTCAGCTTTCCTTATCAGCGGACTTGGTAACCCTCTCAGCTTGCGACACGGCCACTGGAAAGATCGAAGGTGAAGAAGGCAGCGACGGACTCGCGGAAGCGTTTTTGCTCGCGGGCGCGAAGAGTGTGGTGGGGGCGCTATGGGATGTGGACGATTCTGCCACTGAGTCCCTGATGAAGGATTTCTACAGGCACTTGGCTGAAGGAGAAGACAAATCAACCGCACTCCGGCAAGCGAAGCTGGACTATCTGCAAAGATGGGGTGATCGCCCACCCATTTTTTGGGCCGCCTTCACTTTGGTCGGAGACGGTTCCACTCCGATCACTTTCTAATCGACGACGCCTCGTTGTTGCCGGCAGCTATTACTTAAACCAACGCGATCATCAGCAAACAATCTGCTACCCGTCCCGCACCGGCAAGTTCCCTTCGAGATAGTCGCCAATAAAGAGCTGGGTGTTCTTCCAGGTCCACGTCATAAGAGCCACCCACACCGAGCGACGCCTTCATGCTGCGCCTGTCCAATAGAACCGGCGACCAAGGCCTTCCACGCTTCTAACCGTGTTTTCGGAGCGTCAGGTTTCCGTGCCGCATATTACACAGACCATCAAGCCACACGCCGTATGCCACTAATATCGGGGTTCTGAAAGAAGGACTAAGCATACAGGTATGTTAGCCCCCGGTGAGTGGAAAGCAAACAATTCCATCACACCCGGAGGGTGCTGGGGACCACTCCGATAGCATTGACCTGTCTTCGGATGCCACACACGCGGCCCGTCTTCAAAAGATGAGGACATGCGATTTACTTTCAATGGCATTTCGATTCTACACGGTCAATCTCTGAGCTATGGAAGAAAAGACCTGAGATGTGCATGATCCCCTTCCACGCTCCTTTTGCCTATACATTCACGTCATGTTCACAGGTTGTTGAACACAAAAGGGTGATATGGCCCCTGGTTTTCCCGTGGCTGGTGGCTCCAGGTTTTGGGGAGTATGAATTCCGGGGTCGCAGCGTTTCAAGCACGATTAGTGCCAAATATTTTTTGCTGGTCCATTGATTTTTCCGAGATTCCATCTATCGTATTGAGTATGGTGGCACGTCTCGGGCACGGGCGAGAGCCGCACTTCGAGTAAAGCTCTTCCATATTGAGCGCATTCCTTTTACGTCCCCGCCTAACTCGCAGTCTAGGACTGTCGGCATTCATTGACCAGATTTCTAGCATTGTTGCTGGTTCATCAAAGCAAATCCACACCCGCTTTGACCTAGCGCTCAGCTAACCCTCGGAAATCAAAGTGGTTAACTGAGCTTTGCTGGTCGGCTGAGCTTAGCTATCGCGATCGCGCGGAGATTCATAATCGAGCCGTTTGACAGGAAAAATACTCCGGTTTATCAACATACGGTGGCTAGCAGGAATGGGGTAGGAATAGACGCTCATGCGCGGAAGCGGAAAATGATCGGAATCTGCCAGTGCGACCGAAACAGTCAGAGAGCAAAGATCCAAGGGAGTACCCGGGGTGGTTCGTTGCTATGTTATGGAGCGTGCCTCTCGATTTGAAATGACCGCCCGAAGGCTTTGTTTGTCGCCACTTTCAATAGCGCGGTGAATGACACGGGGGAAGACCATGGAAACCAACATAAAGGGCCGTATGGTTCTGCCGCCGTTCGACAGTTATGGACACTCTCTCGAACGGAATGAATTGTCTTACGAGGCAGCTACCGAGAGCAAGGATGATCCTGCCGCTAGAAGAAGACTGTTGACGGTCGGGCAAGTGGCTACCGCCGCCCACGGCAACGCAGACGCCGGATCAATCCGACTCCGTTTCGTTTGATCGCTAAAAAAAGCGAGGCGCCAGAAAACTATCTGTGGCGTACGGGACGGATCTTCCAGCCGAACAGCCAAAGCGGTGGAGAATTCAACCAAGTGTCAGTACAAGGATCGACTTTTGAGACCGTCGCCAAGGAGTTCGGCAATTCTCGAAATGGGGGCGCTCCACCCGTGCTCATTCGTCGTCCACCTCTTGCCCCAGTGGGAAAGACAACAATGCCTTTTCAGTTGCTCGTAGGAGGACAAAACAACGGCTTTGTTGCTTTTCTACTCCTGTTGTTGACCGACAGGCGGGCAGGGAGAAGTGACTCTAGTCTGGGAAACACCATATGAACCTATGTCTCACCCACAATCAGCAATACGATTCCAAAACTGGCGAATTTTGTCCCCAATGCGAGGAACGTTGTCTGACAGTCCAGGAGGTGGCCGAGCACTTCGGCATCTGCGAAACCGTTGTTCGAAGGAAGTTCCGTGATGTTGAAGGATCTCTTCAAATAGGGCATGCCGGGCGTAGGAATGGGAAACGCCGGCGAATCTGTATGCGAATTCCCTATCGATTGGCAAAGCGGGTGTTCCTTCCGACGAATGGAGGCGTATAATGCCAACCATGCTTCATATCTACACCCGCCATGCCAGGCGCTGTTCACATGCAGCGAAGGGCATTTACTACCACAAATGCGGTTGCCCGAAATGGGCCTGCGGTACGCTGCCGGGACAGTCGAGGTTCTATCGCAAATCTCTGGACACAGGCGATGTGCTCACCGCTGAGCGAAGGATCCGCGAGATTGAAGCGGGAAATCAGTCGGAGTCAAAACTGTTAATGGCCGCGATTCACGTTTGGGAATCCAGCCTGCAAATCGCCCCTTCGACACACGTTAAGTATTTCCGGTTATTGAAACAGTTAAGGATTTGGGCAAACGAACATAACATTTTCACTGTTCGAGAGCTCGGGATCGACCAGTTGGATGCCTTCTATGCCGAGCGGAGGGTCAGCCGGACAACAAAGGTTCGCGAGATTCAAACACTTCGCTCGTTTTTCGACTTCTGCGTTGATCGGAGGTGGCGGGAAGACAACCCCGCTCGAAAGATTAAGCCTCCCAAGGGTCTTAAACCAAATGAGGTGGTTCCATATACTCAGGGCGAAATAACAGCCATCCTGGCCGCATGTGACCGTTTTGGCAAGAATTCTTATGAGCGGTCGCGGGCGCGCGCCCTCGTGCTTCTTCTGAGGCACGCAGCATTGAGAATTGGTGATGCCTACCGGCTGCGGAGGGATGCGATCACTGAGGGACGGATTAGGCTCTATACGAGCAAGAGCGGTATTCCTGTGAATATACGACTGTCACAAGATCTAGCGTTTGCTCTTGAAGTCTTGCCTCCGCCTGACCCACTAACGCAGCAAAACGAGTACTTCTTCTGGAATGGTCATATTCCTGCAACAGCGAAAGACGGAGGCAAGAAGTTTACAGTGGAGCGGGCCGAGCGTCTGCTACGCGCCGTATTCGCGGCTGCTGGCGTTAAGAACGCCCATGCTCATCGCTTTCGCCACACAAAGGCAACTGAACTACTCGCCCGGGGCGCAACAATGGATGATGTCGCGGCGCTTCTCGGAAACTCCGTGCGGATCTGCGAGAAACACTATGCCAAGTGGGACACTAAAAGGCAGGACCGCCTGGATGCACTCATGGAGCCGGAACTTCATTGTACGTATTCTGTACACGACATGGATGCAACCGTTAAGTCATTACTGGACAGCCTGATAGCTGGTGCGAAAGGGGGGACTCGAACCCCCACCCCTTGCGGGACCAGATCCTAAGTCTGGCGCGTCTGCCAATTCCGCCACTTTCGCAGATGGGTGTAAATCATTATTGCAGAGTGACTTGATCCTCTGCAACCCGGGCTTGCTCCGAAGACTCAAAAGTGCTGGTGCCAGTTTTGGTGTCAGTTGGCTCCAACGCTTTCCTTTCCCAACCATCTAGATAGAGAACTGCCTCGACAAGATGCTGAGGCGATAGGTGAGCGTATCGGCACGTCATGGCAACGCTCTTGTGACCCATCAATTCCTGGACGTTCCGAAGGCTCACGCCGTCCATGACCAACCGGCTGGCGAAGGTAGCTTCTTTCTTCGGGCGAGAACTTGTGTGCAAGTACAGTCAGGAATGCCTATTACCCAATCGAGGTGTCTATGCAGGGCACTATCCAACGCGTCATTCGGGATCGGGCTTTGGTTTCATTCGCACATCGGATGGGCAGCAGTTCTTCTTTCACCGCACGGCTCTCCAGCAGATGGTCTTCGATGGTTTGAAGGAAGGCACGGCTGTGGAATTTGAGCTCCAGCAGAGTGAGAAGGGTCCACGGGCTGCGAACGTTCGGCCAAGCGCTGGGTGAGGACTCAATGGGTCTGACCTGAATTCCTCACCGGAAATCCATCCCTGCCTATTAAAAGTGCCGCTTGATTGCTTTGCATCTACTACACCGTGTTCACCAATGCTAACCGTCCTTGCTCGCTGCCGCTGACGTCGAACTGGTCACAGGCTCACTTACCTTAGACTCGGGATGCCCGAGGAGGACCTCTGAGAGCTTGACGAATGCCTCACACCGCTCCTTCTGGCCATCGGCATCAGAGGAAACCAAAAGATGAGCCAGATAAAGCCGGTCGCTCTCCACCAGCTTGGAATGGAATTCGCTCAGACTGCTGCTTATGGCCGCCTGCATCTTCAGATAAATGGCCGCCACGTAGTTGGTAAGTATCGCCCCGATAGCGCCCACCACTCCGACGATCAGTTTCTCCTGCCAGGCCGCCGCGCCAATCTTGCTCAAGGCGTAAAGTGTGCCCCCGATGATCGCGATGCCGAGCGCGATGCAGTACACACCCACCACAAACACTTTTGAGCTCTGACTCAGATTCTGCTTGTAGTAGCGAAATAGCTGATTCTGGTTCAGGGTCAGGAGCCACAATGCTCGCTTCTCGCGTTCCGCTGGGCTCCTGTAAAGGTCGAGTTGGTCCTCGAGGCGGCTTAGTTCTTCGTTTGCGTCGCTCCGCTGAGCCCGTGCAGCAAACCCAAAGAAGAGGAGCAAAAATCCCAGCAAAAGACAAACCACGGTTATGTTTGGATGACGATGGTCATATGCCATCCACGCGGCAAACCCAACTAAGCCGCTGCCCGATGTCAAGAAAAGGACAATACTGTCAGCCTTGAAGGATTCGACTTGCGCTTGCACCCTCTGCTTTCGCCTCCAGAGCTCTCCCAGGTTCGCATCGCCTTTCACGTCATCAGGCACATCCGCCTCGACTACCCCCTTTTCGACCTCCGTACGGCGTCGGTCACTTGACTTTTGCAGAAATCCCATGCCCAGGCCCTCCGTGGGAGTAGTTTACACCCCTCCACGCCCATCGCTATTGCGAGCTGGTAAACGACCGGTTATTGATCCTCTTACGTGTACCAAACCGCCAAGACGAAGAGCGTGGCCCATAATGCCAACCTTGCCTGGCAGAGGGGTCTCTTCACGTATTGTCCGGCAATCAACTATTCCAGTGCCTACTTGACTGAGATTCACCTGGATGATAAACAACGAAGGAGCGTTTGTATAAGCGCGGTCGTTACTTGTCTCCTCCTCTTGGCGGTAGCCACCGGATCTCCGGGCACCGAGGCAATCCTTTTCGATAATGGCCTCATGGACGTGCATGGCCTGGGCGGTGGCCCGAAACAGTTCTCTACTGTCGCTTTCCGGACGACGGGCCAGCTCAAATTTTGGAAAACCTTGATGAACACTCTTAGGAAACCGGGCTTTATCATCGCATTGATCACCGCGCTATTCATGCTGAGCAGTGCGCCGCTCAGGGCTCAGGATGCACGGACGGGGAGCGCGAAAGATCCGCTGCTTGAGACTCTGAACGGGGAATTTCGCGCTCAATACCGGCAAGCGCTGGCGGAAGCCCTGGCGCAAGCGGGACCGGTGATTCTCGAGGAGGGCGATAACCTCATCCTGCTCCGTCATGGCACGCGCACCGCCGTTCGGGTGAAGCCCGTCGAGTATCATGAACTCAAAGCCGTCGCGCATATTCCCTTGGCGCTGTTCGTCATGCTGTCGTTTCCTTACGAGGCAAACCTGTCGGGTGAACACTTCGAGCGTCTTCGGCATTACCGCGAGCTGATGGAGAGCGCGTACGAGAGCCTTCCGGGCCGGCATTTCACGGCGGACCAGCTCAAGCGGCAGCAGAAGATTTTCCGCGCCTCCTTTGAATTGCTGGATGGAGTCCTTGCCAAGGGTCAAGCGAGCCCCACCGCCCTGCAAAGCTTTACGCGGCAGATGGGGCCACTGCTCCTCGCCAACGTTTCGGACGCGACGGCGGAGGAGATGCGCGAGCTTTACGCGGCGGCGGAGGCATGGCATAAAGAGCTCACTAGCGCGGAGTGGAAGGCGCTCCATGTGGTGATGATTGGCCCGCGCATGCCGCGCGAGCAGGAATGCTCCATTCAATTCTTTGAGCGCCTTTTCCGTGAGCCCCAGGAAGGCAAGCGAATCATCTATGCGGAAGCGCTGTGGGACGAGAAAGATGCACTCAACCTGCTTGCCACGCATGTCGTGGACGAAACCGCAGGGGCGGCCTTCTTTGGTGATCCGATGCGCATGCACCGCGATTTGCTTGCCGACGCGGCCAAGGCTTACCTTGATTCGCATCCCCTCGCGCCGTAGAGATTTCGCCGCGGGCGCGCAATCAAGTGGCAGCAGGGATCCCCACGTTGCGTCCGGTGAGCGCGTCGCTTGCCCGGCCCCCTTCTGGCCACGAAAAATCCCGCCCCCAGGTTGCGTATCTGCTGTTACATTACCTCCCTCATGCGTCCCCGATTTAAAGTGGTTCTGTTGATTCTTGCCACCTTCGCGGCGCTGATTCTTCTGCACCTGCCGCTGCTCGGCCTGCCCTATTTCTGGGACGAAGCCGGATACTACATTCCGGCGGCGCTGGACTTCTATCGCGCGGGCCTGCTGATCCCCATCAGCACCTTGCCGGTAGGCCACCCGCCGCTGGTCATGATCTATCTCGGGCTCGTGTGGCGCATTTTTGGATTTTCTCCCTGGGTCACCCGCGCGGCGATGACGCTCATCGCCGCAGCAACCGTAGTATCTCTGTATACCTTGGGGAGGCGCGTGGCCAGCCGCGAAATTGCCGCCTGGAGCGCGTTACTTCTGGCGCTCTCACCGCTATTCTTCGCGCAAAGCACGCTTGTGCATCTGGATCTGGCGGCCGCCCTCTTCACCACGTTGGCGGTCCTTTTTCTGCTCGAGGATCGAATTTGGGTTTTTGCGCAGGCGGCTTCACTGGCAGTTCTGAGCAAAGAAACCTCGGTCGTCCTGCTGCCCGTCGTGTGGGTCTACGCGTGGCGGAAAAATCGGCAGCGTGCGGGGGAACGGGGGGCCTCCGTCCCTGCCTGGGCCGCGCTTGCTGCGCCGCTCGCCCCGCTCGCAGTCTGGGCGCTTTACTACCACTACGCGACGGGCTACTGGACCGGGAACTCCGAATACTTGAGCTACAACTTGTATTCGACGCTTTCACCCGCGCGGATTTTCTGGAGCCTCATGCGCCGCGTTTATGAGCTCTTTGCCGGCGGGTTCAACTGGCTGCTGAGCATATCCATTCCGCTGGGATTCTGGTGGGGCCGGAAGCGTGAAGGTCGGGATACGGGAATCGGGGGACGTGAAACGGGACACGGGGGTCGGAATACGGGAATAGGGACTCGGGAATCGGGAAACGAAAATGGGGATTCAAGGAGCGGGGTTTCCACGTATCCCGTGTCCCGTATCCCGTGTCCCGACTCCGAACCTCCTCCCTGGCGGCAATTCATTTTCTTGACGGCCGGACTGATGGCAATCTATCTGCTCCTACTTAGCGTGGCGGGCGGGGCTATTCTGCCGCGCTACCTTCTGCCCGTGTTGCCCCTGTTTTACCTCGTCGGGGTGGCCTTGCTGATGCGCTTGCCCTGCTTCCCCGCCCGCCTGATCTGTGCGGCCGCCGCTGCCTGTTTTATTTGGGCGTGGTTCATTAATCCCCCCTACCCGTTTCCATTTGAAGACAACCTTGCATACGCAGACTTTGTCCGGCTGCATAAACATGCGGCGCGATACCTGGAGGCACAGTACGGCGAGCCGCGAATTCTGACGGCGTGGCCGGCGACCGACGAACTTACTCGACCCATCCTCGGCTACGTGCGCAAGCCGCTGCGTGTTGTTACCGTGCGGGGTTTTGCGCCGGGGGAGTTGGAGGGAGCGCCACCTGAGGCCTTTGACTTGCTGTACTTCTATTCCCGTAAGTGGGAGCCTCCTGGCAACTGGGTGGCGCGTTTTCCGTACTGGTTGCGTACGCAAGAACGCCAATTCGATTATCACCCGCAAATCGCAGCGGCGGATCTGGCAGCGCGCTACCACCTGAAATTGCTGGCTGAGTTCGAGCAGCGCGGTCAGTGGGTACGGATTTATTCCCACTAAGCAGAGTGACAAGAACGTCCCCTACTCGAGGTAGGTGCAGGATGCGATGCTGCATGGGCTTTCTAACTGCCGCCTAAGAAAACTCTAATCTTTCCCGCCTTCAAACCGTGCAGGCGTTGACAGGACACAGGCGTGTGCTATACTCAAGTTGTTCGGGTCTGAGGAGGCTCGGACGCCTACCAGGTGGGACTCGGGGTATTCCATAACGGGATTGCTTGTGTAGAACCAGCCCTGCCGTCCGCATCGCACCTTCTCAAACAGCCTTTGAGGCGCCGTGGAAGCTACTACCTGCAAAAAAGAACTCGTCATTGAGATTCCCGTCGATGTCGTGCAGCACGAGGCGGATTCAGTAGCTGCGCAAATCGCCAAACGCGCGCGCATCCCGGGTTTTCGGCCCGGGCGCGCCCCTACTACGCTGGTACGCCAGCATTTTCGAGACGACATACGGAGCGAGGTCGTTCAAAACCTGGTTCCGCGGTACTTTGAATCCGCGGTGAAAGACCAGAGCTGGGCGGTCGTGGGCCAGCCTCAGTTCGAAGAATTGAAGTTTGAGAACGATCAGCCCCTGACCTGTAAAGCCACCTTCGAGATTTACCCGGATTTTGAACTGAAGCCCTACAAGGAACTCGAAGTCGAGGAAGAGCAGGCCACCCTGACCGATGCCGACATGGAAAAGGCCGTCGAGGAGTTGCGCGAGCGAGCGGCTACATTCGAAGTGGTCACCGACCGACCTGCCGAGGATGAAGACTACCTGACGATTAATTACCGCGGGCGCGACGTGAGCTCGCCGCAGAGCGAGCCGGTCGAAGCCCGGGACGCCGTGGTCCGCCTGGGTAGCAAGCAAACCGTCGCGGCCTTTACGGAAAATCTGCGGGGTGCGAAGGCGGGGGACGTTCGGGAATTCCAGGCGACTTACCCGGAGGATTACCCCCAAAAAACCCTGGCGGGCAAAACCTTAAGTTACCGGGTGGAGATCCAAAGCATCAAAAAGAAGGTGGTTCCTGCGGCTGACGATGAACTTGCCAAGTCAGCAAGCGAGTTTTCGACACTGGAGGAGTTGCGAGCCAAGCTGCGGCAAGACTTGACGGAGCAGGCCGCGCACCGGACGGAGATGGCCACCAAGCAAAAGCTGGCTGAAAAGCTTTTGCAAGCGCATGATTTTCCCGTACCCGAAAGGCTGGTCGAGGCCCAGTTGGACAGGAAGATGGAGCGAACGCTTACCCAATTGATCTCGCAGGGAATCGACCCGCGGGAAACCCAAGTGGATTGGCGCAAGGTTCGCGAGGATGCCAAACCCGATGCCGAAAAGGAAGTGCGCGTAGCCTTGATCTTGACCCGGGTGGCGGAGGCGGAAAAGATCGAACTGGCGGAAGAAGAAGTGGATGACCTGGTGCGCGAACTGGCCCAGGAGCGCCACGTGACGGCTGCGGAATTGAAGACCCGCTTGACACAGGATGGAAAGCTGGATACACTGAAGTCTACTCGCCGCAATCAAAAAGCGCTGGACTTCATATACCGCAACGCAAAAATCACTCGGAAAAATGCGTAACCTGCCGGCCCGGGTTGAAGGAGTCCGCAAAAGAAAGGCTATGAGCAACCAGCCCCATATGACGTTGATCCCCATGGTGGTCGAACAGACCAACCGCGGTGAGCGCGCCTACGACATTTACTCCCGCCTGTTGCGTGACAATATTATTTTCATCGGCACGCCGATTGATGATAACGTCGCTAACCTAGTGACGGCCCAGTTACTCTTCCTGGAAGCCGAGGATCCGGAGAAGGACGTTTCCCTTTACATCAATTCCCCGGGAGGAGTGGTCACTGCGGGGATGGCTATTTACGACACCATGCAGTTTATTCGTCCCGATGTGGCCACGATCTGCATCGGCCAGGCGGCCAGCATCGCCGCCCTGCTGATGGCAGCGGGCACGCCCGGAAAACGCTACGGCCTACCCAATGCGCGCGTCTTAATTCATCAGCCCACGATCGGGGGACTCTCCGGGCAGGCTACCGACATTGATATCCATGCCCGCGAAATTCTGCGCATTCGTGCCAGCCTGAACGAAATCATGGGCAAGCATACCAATCAGCCGATCGAAAAAATCGAACGCGATGTGGAGCGCGATTTCTGGATGAGCGCCCAGCAGGCGCGCGAATACGGCATCATTGATGAAATCATTTACAAGCACAAGTAAGCCACGGAGATGACTTTGAAACGCCCTGGTTCCGAGGAAGCGCTTCAATGCTCGTTCTGCCAGAAGCCTCAGGATGCTGTGGCGAAACTCATTTCTTCGCCCGGCGAGCACCCGCAGGCGTACATTTGTGATGAGTGCGTGGCGGTTTGCAACTCGATCCTGGAAGAAGACCGCGGGGACCGCCTGCCGACACCGCAAACCAAGTTGCCGCGCCCCGCGGAGGTCAAAGCTTTCCTCGATCAATACGTGGTAGGACAGGAAAAGGCCAAGAAGAAGTTGGCCGTGGCGGTTTACAACCACTACAAGCGGAACATCTTGACGCGTATCCGCAGCGATGTGGAGCTGACGAAGTCCAACATCTTGCTGATTGGGCCGACGGGCACGGGGAAAACGCTGCTGGCGCAGACGCTGGCGCGAGTGTTGGAGGTCCCGTTTGCCATCGCCGACGCCACCACGCTCACCGAAGCCGGATATGTCGGCGAGGACGTTGAGAATATTATCCTGAAGCTCCTGCAAAGCGCTGGCGGCGACGTGCAGCGCGCCCAGCAGGGCATCATTTACATCGACGAGATCGATAAGATTTCCAAGAAGGACGAAAATCCCTCCATCACCCGCGACGTCTCGGGTGAGGGAGTGCAGCAGGCGCTGCTCAAGATCCTGGAAGGCACCGTGGCCAACGTTCCGCCGCAGGGTGGCCGCAAGCATCCGCACCAGGAATGCACTCCGGTGGACACGACGAACATCCTGTTTATATGCGGTGGGGCCTTCGTGGGACTGGAGAAAGTCATCGAATTCCGCATGGGCAAGAAAACCATGGGTTTCCATGCGGAGGCTCCGGCCGTGCCCGTGACCCACAACCGGCGCGACATCGAGATTCTGGAGCAAGTTCAGCCGACGGATCTGATCCGCTACGGGTTGATCCCGGAGTTCGTGGGCCGCTTGCCGGTGTTGAGCGTGCTGAGTGATTTGGACCAGGCAGCGCTGGTCGAGATTCTCACTCAGCCCAAGAACGCCTTGGTCCGCCAATACCAAAGGCTCTTTGAATTTGAAAACGTCAAATTGCGCTTTACGGAAGGAAGCCTCTCCACGATTGCCGCCCAGGCGCTCGATAGAAAGGTGGGGGCGCGCGGGCTGCGCATGATCCTGGAAGACCTGATGCTCGACTTGATGTATCACCTTCCCAGCCAGCGCAAGGTCCGGGACTTCGTCGTGACCGAAGAGATGGTCAAGAACCACGAAATCAATTTCAGCTCTGCATTCCTCGAGAAGGCAGGTTAATGGATTCCCCTATGTTTTCCGGCCGTGAAAAGAACGAAACCCGCACGTTGCCCATGATGCCCATCCGTGATGTGGTCATTTTTCCGCACATGATGACCCCCTTCGTGGTGGGCCGCGAAAGCTCCATTCGGGCGCTCGAGGAAGCGCTGGCCGGCGACAAGAAGATCTTTCTCGCCACCCAGCATGACGCCGCTGTGGATGATCCCAAACCGAACGAGATCTTTCAGGTGGGAACCATCGCCAATATCGTCCAGAGCCTGAAACTGCCCGACGGCAACATCAAGGTTCTGGTGGAAGGCGTGGAGCGGGGAAAGGTTCTGAAGATTTCACACGAGGAAGGTCACTTCCGGGTCAGCGTGCAGACCAAGCAATTCCGGACCGTCAGCACGCCCACTCTGGAACAACTGGTGCAGCGGGCGACTTCACTCTTTGAACAGTACGTCAAGCTCTCCCAGAGCCTGAATTACGAAACGATGATTGCGGCGGTAAAGGTCGATGAAATCGGAAAGTTCACGGACACCATCGCCGCCAATCTGAATGTCAGCATCGAGGAAAAACAGGAACTGCTCGAAATTTTTGACCCGGTCGACCGGCTGACGCGCTTGGCCGACATTCTGGAAATCGAAATCGAAAAACTGAACGTGGACCGAACCATTCAGGGCCGCGTCAAGCGGCAGATGGAGCGAGCCCAGCGCGAGTATTACCTCAATGAAAAGATCAAGGCGATCCAGAAGGAATTAGGCCGGAACGAAAAGAGCGAGATCGACGAGTTGAAGAAGAAGATTGAAACCGCGGGCATGACCAAGGATGCGCTCGACCATGCCATGGCTGAACTGAAGCGCCTGGAAATGATGCCACCCATGTCGGCGGAATCCACCGTTTCGCGCAATTACCTCGATTGGCTCCTGGCCGTGCCCTGGAAGAAGAAATCCAAGGAAATTCGCGATATCACCCGCGCCCAAAAGGTGCTGGAAGAAGACCATTACGGGCTGGAGAAAATCAAAGAGCGAATCCTGGAATTCCTGGCCGTTCGCCAGCTTGTGAAGAACCCTCGCGGGTCGATTCTTTGTTTTGTGGGTCCCCCAGGCGTCGGCAAGACCTCTCTTGGCAGGTCAATTGCGAGAGCCACAGGTCGGAAGTTCGTGCGGCTCTCCTTAGGCGGCGTTCGGGACGAGGCTGAAATCCGTGGCCACCGTCGTACCTACATCGGCGCCCTGCCCGGCCAGATCATCCAAATGATGAAAAAAGCGGATACCGTAAACCCCGTTTTCTTGCTGGATGAAGTCGATAAAATGAGTATGGATTTTCGCGGCGATCCCTCCGCGGCTCTGCTGGAAGTCCTTGATCCTGAACAGAATAATACCTTCATGGATCATTATCTCGACGTCGAGTATGACCTCTCCAAGGTCTTCTTCATTACCACCGCCAACGTCGTCCATACCATCCCCCAGCCGCTGCAGGATCGCATGGAAATCCTGCGGCTGGAAGGCTATACGGAGCCGGAGAAACTTGAAATCGCCAAGCGCTTCCTGATGAAGAAGCAACGGGAGGCCGCCGGCTTGAAGGCGGAAAATCTCGCACTTACGGACGAAGGGATTGTCCACATCGTACGCCATTACACGCGCGAGGCGGGGGTTCGTAATCTGGAACGCGAGATTGCCAATATCTGTCGCAAAGTGGCCCGCAAAGTTGTGAAGGATGGCCGGGGCCTTCAGGTCACGGTGGGGCCGGACGACCTGAAGGAATACCTGGGTGTCATCAAGTTCCGCGACACCAAAGCCGAAGAGAAGAATGAGGTAGGTTTGGCGACGGGTTTGGCCTGGACGGAAGTGGGCGGCCAAATCCTGAACATTGAGGCCGCTATCATGCCCGGCAAAGGCAAGCCGCTCCTAACCGGCAAACTAGGCGACGTGATGCAGGAGTCAGCCCAAGCCGCCATGAGCTATGTGCGAACCCGCGCTGCCCTGCTGGGATTGGACCCCGATTTCTACCGTCACATCGATGTGCACATTCACATCCCCGAGGGCGCCATTCCCAAGGACGGTCCCTCGGCCGGCATCACGCTGGCCACGGCTTTGATAAGTGCCCTGACCAAGATCCCCGTGCGGCGCGACGTAGCGATGACGGGTGAGATCACCCTGCGCGGCAAGGTTTTGCCCATCGGCGGCGTCAAGGAAAAGTTGCTCGCCGCGCACCGGGCAGGCAGCCGCACGGTCATCCTGCCCCGCGACAACGAGAAGGATTTGACAGACATTCCCGTGAACATCCAGCAAGAGTTAACGATTCGTTTTGTCGACAGTATGGACGACGTGCTCGAGGTGGCGCTCGAAACCAAGCTCGAATCTCGTCCCCTCCTGGTTACCGGAGAGGGAACCCCGTCCACGATAGAAACCCCTTCTCAAGACTTGGGCCGGGAACCCATGACCAACTAAACGGTCCCAGGGAAGATTGCGTGTTAATGGAGGATTTGAAACCGATTGGAGCTGAGGTGCATCCAACCATTGGGGTTGTAGATTCTGCACGTCTCGCGCAAGGGCGCCAGTTTTAAACCTCTGACAATCAACTCTGCAAAGTTTTGCGACTAGTTACGACGCTTCTTGCCGCACTTTGTATGACTGCCGGGGTATGTCGAGTAATCCGTCACTTCCGGAGATCGATGCCGCGAGTGACTTGGCAGTGGAATCTTAACATCTAACCGGAACGGTCCTTTGACCGGAAATTTCAATGAAACTGAGAGATAAGTTATGCCTGCAAAGAAACAAGAAGTAAAAACCGACGAAGTTCAGGAAGAAAAGATCGAGGAATTGAAGGAAGGTGAAGTCCTCGATATCGGAAAGCTCAAGGAGATGAACATCACCACGCTGACTCAGGTCGCGAAAGACCTGGCGGTGGTGGGGGCGACCGGCCTGCGCAAACAGGAGTTGATCTTCAAGATCCTCCAGGCGCAGACCGAGAAGAACGGCCTCATCTTCTCCGAGGGTGTGCTCGAGTGCCTGCCCGATGGGTTTGGGTTCCTCCGCGCCCCGGACTACAACTACCTGCCGGGCCCGGACGACATCTACGTCTCCCCATCGCAGATCCGCAAGTTCGATCTGCGCACCGGCGACACTATCTCGGGCCAAATACGTCCGCCCAAGGAGGGCGAACGCTACTTTGCGCTCATCAAGGTTGAGGCCATCAACTTTGAGCCTCCCGACGAGTCGCGCAACAAGATCTTCTTTGACAACCTCACGCCCCTTTACCCTCAGGAGCGCATTCACCTCGAGACGATCAAAGACAACATCTCGGCCCGGGTGCTCGACCTGCTCACGCCGGTTGGCAAAGGGCAGCGCGGCCTCATTGTCTCGCCACCGCGCACCGGCAAAACCATGCTGCTGCAATGCCTCGCCAACTCCGTGACAGCCAATCACCCGGAGATCACGCTCATCGTGCTGCTCATCGACGAGCGGCCCGAAGAAGTCACCGACATGCAGCGCACCGTGAAGGGCGAGGTCATCAGTTCGACCTTTGATGAGCCCGCTGCCCGGCACGTGCAGGTAGCGGAAATGGTGCTCGAAAAGGCCAAGCGCCTGGTCGAGCACAAGCGCGACGTGGTGATTCTGCTCGACTCGATCACCCGCCTGGCGCGCGCTTACAACACCGTGGTGCCGCCCTCCGGCAAGGTTCTCTCGGGCGGCGTTGATTCCAACGCTCTCCAGCGGCCGAAGCGTTTCTTCGGCGCGGCGCGCAATATCGAAGAAGGCGGCAGCCTGACCATCATCGCCACCGCCCTCATTGATACGGGCAGCCGCATGGACGACGTGATCTTTGAAGAGTTCAAAGGCACCGGCAACATGGAAGTCCACCTCGACCGCAAGCTGGTCGACAAGCGCGTCTTCCCCGCCATCGACCTCAACAAGTCCGGTACGCGCAAGGAAGAATTGCTGGTCCCCCGCGACGAGTTGAACCGCATTTGGGTCCTGCGCAAAGTCCTGAACCCGCTCTCGCCCGTGGAATCGATGGAACTCATTATCGATAAGCTGGCAAAGAGCAAGTCCAACTCCGAATTCCTGTCGTCGATGAGCAACGGCGGCGGCGGGCGGTAGAAAGAACCGGAATTAGAAGTTCGGGGGTTGGAATCCGGAATTCGGAATCCGGGATTTGGGGTCCGGAGCTCAGGGTTAGGGATTCAGGCTCCGCCTTCACGAATTGGGAACTGGATCAGCCTTCTGCCAATCCCTTCTTTTTTACCAGATCAAGAATCTGCTCCACCACTTGCTCGGCGGTGAGGTGCGTGGAATCAATCTCTACAGCGTCGGAGGCGGGGACGAGCGGCGAGATTTTCCGTTCCGCGTCCAATTGGTCGCGGCGGCCGATTTCGTAAGCGGTTTTCTCGAGCGTGGCTTCGTGGCCCTCCCGCGCATCTTGCTTCAGCCTCCGCCGCGCGCGTTCTTCCACGTCGGCTTTGAGGAAGATCTTGAGGGGCGCCCGCGGGAAGACCACGGTGCCGATGTCGCGCCCTTCCATGACCACACCTCGGCCCCGCGCAAAGGTGCGCTGCATCTCAATGAGCTTGGCGCGCACTTCCGGCAGGCGCGAGACCTGCGCGGCGGCCAGCGTCACTTCCGGCGTGCGCAGGCGCTCGGTAACGTCGCGGCCATCCACCAGCACGTGGGGTTCGCCGTCGCCTGCCACCACCTGCACACCGGTCGCGCCGATCAGCCTGGACACGGCCGGCTCGTCGTCAGGCGCAAAGCCGGCTTCCAGCACCTTGAGCGCCGCCGCGCGGTAGGTGGCTCCGCTATCGACGTACGTCAAGCCCAAACGCTTCGCCAACCTTTGCGCGACCGTACTCTTCCCCGCTCCGGCCGGGCCGTCGATGGTAATCACCAAGGGTTCAGGCATAGCTGTCCTTGGTCAGTTGTCCGTAGTCAGTCGTCTGTTGACCATAATCCATCCTTAGTCTTGAGATCTCACCAATCCGTTCGCTGAAATTATTATTCGGTTGCCCAAACTCTGCACAAGATCGCTTGAGGCCACGGACAACCGACTAGATTCTCTTGAACGCCTTCATCAAATCCTTCATTCCATACCGCAACACCGTGGGCCGGCCGTGCGGGCAGGTCATCGGACAGTCGGTTCCACCCAGCGCCTGCAGCAGCCAGTCCATTTTACTGCGCTCGAGGGCCATGTTCACCTTGATGGCCGCGTGACACGAAATCGAGGCCGCAATGCTTCCGCGCAGGACGTCCAAAGAAATCGTCGCACCGTCCTGGCTTGCGCCGTCCAGGATCTCGATCATCAGTTTTTCAACTTCGTCAGCGGGGAGATCCGCGGGCGCCGTCTTGATTGTCACAGTGCGCTGGCCGAAGGGCTCCACTTCGAAACCATTGGCGACCAGTTCCCCGGCAATGGCCTGAAAAGTCACCTGTTGCTCAGGCTTCAATTCCACAATGATGGGCATGAGCAAGCGTTGTGCTTCGACTCTCCTCTCCTGCCGTCGCCGCACGTGGCGGTCGAAGAGTACACGCTCGTGCGCGGCGTGCTGGTCGACAATCCACAGACCGTCTGTGTTGACCGCAACGATGAAACTTTCCTGCACCTGCCCCAGCGGCTGGAGATCAAGGGGCAACTCGCGGGGCGATGCGCTGGGAGCTGTGTCCGGTTGCGCCGGTCCGACAGGGAGGGGCGCAGAAGGCGTTACCGGCATATAGGGTGCAAGCGCGGAATCCAACGGCAGCCGCTGCGCGCGCGGCTCCGGGTGTGGTGAGGAAAGGTGAAAATCCCCACCGCTGCGCCGCATCGGGGGCCGGCCCGGTTCGCTGGGCGTCATGGCTCCCCGCATGAGCGGCGGCTCTTCGGCCAGCTTATCCGCCACGTCCGCAGCTTCCACCGCCAACCCCGCGGGCATCGCGGACCTGGAGGTCGGGAAAGCGGCGACGGGGCGTGTGGAGAGCAGCGTCTGCCGAATCGAGTCGCGCACCAAGTCGTGCATGAAACTTCCATGGCGAAAGCGCACTTCGATCTTCGATGGATGAACATTGACGTCCACTTCGGCGGGTGGGAGCTCCAGAAAGATCAGCGCCACCGGAAACACCCCTGCCGGGAGGATGTTCCGGTAAGCTTCCGTAATAGCATGGAGAATCAGGCGGTCGCGCACCAGCCGCCGGTTCACAAAGAAATAAATATTGTTGCGGTTGAGCTTCTGCACTTCCGGGCGCGAAACAAAACCTTGCACGCGGATGAGTGGCGCTTCCCCCGCAGATTCGTCTTCCTCGCCCATTTCCGGCAGGGGCTGCGTCAGAATCCGGCGTTCCACGGGCGCCATTTCTAAAAGCTGTTCGAGGGTTTGCCCGCCCATCACCTGGTACAGGCGCTCGCGATGGGTCGCGACTGGCGAGACATTCAATATTTCGTTGGTGAAGGAGGCCAGTTGAAAGCCCTTCGCGGGATGAGCCAGGGCGTAATGGGTGACGAGGGTGGTGATGTGGCCGAGTTCGGTGGATTCGGACTTCAGGAATTTGCGGCGCGCCGGGGTGATATAGAAGAGGTCACGCACTTCGATGCTCGTGCCTCTCGGCCAGGCGACTTCTTTCACATCGCGCAGCTTGCCCCCGGCGATCTCCACGCGCGTCCCGGCGTTCTCAGAGGCGTGCCGGGTTTCCAGCACCAGCCGCGACACCGCCGCAATCGAGGGCAACGCTTCCCCGCGGAATCCCAGGGTCGAAATCTCAAATAAATCCTCCGCCGAGCGAATCTTGCTGGTGGCGTGCCGCTCGAAAGCGAGCAGCGCGTCGTCGTGACTCATCCCTTGTCCGTCATCAACAATGCGAATCAGGCGTTTCCCGCCGCCCTCGACGGAGATTTCCGTCCGGCCCGCGCCCGCATCCAGAGAGTTTTCGAGTAATTCCTTGACGACCGACGCGGGCCGTTCGACCACCTCGCCGGCGGCGATTTTATTGGCAACGGCTTCGGGGAGAATGCGGATGATGGACATGAAATTTATTCATTGAATCATTGAGTCATTGATTCATTGATTCATCGAAAAAGGCATACGAATTTTCCGCAGGGATGCGTCCTTGCTTTCAATGAAACGATGATTCGATGACTCAATGGATCAATCTCGTTTCAGCTTCAGCCCCAGTTCATCAAGCTGCTGTTGGTCGACGCTGGCTGGCGACTCACACATCAGGTCAATGGCACTCGCGGTCTTGGGAAAAGCAATGACCTCACGAATGTTCGACTCGCCTGACATTAAGGCATTGATGCGATCCCAGCCGAGGGCAATGCCGCCGTGGGGCGGCGTGCCATATTCGAGGGCATCGAGGAAAAATCCGAAACGCTCACGCGCCTGCTCTTCGCTTAAACCCAGAACCTTGAAAACACGGCGTTGGATATCCTGGCGATGAATACGAATCGAGCCGCCCCCGATCTCCGAGCCGTTCAGTACCAGGTCATAGGCCCGCGCCTTCACGACGCCCGGATCAGTTTCGAGTTTTTCCAAATCCTCCTCCCGTGGCGAGGTGAAGGGATGGTGCATGGCTGCAAAGCGATTTTCTTTTTCGTCGTAGTCGAACATGGGAAAATCCACCACCCAGAGAAAATTCCAGGCGCCAGGCTTGAGCAAGTCGAGCCGGCGAGCGATTTCCATCCGCAGTTCCCCTGACGCGGAATCGAGCATTTGAATCGCTCCCCGGCCGGCCGCCGACTTGATGCCCAGCAGCAGAACAAAATCACCGGGGTGGGCTTCGATCGACGCCGCGAGCGTGGCCACAGCAGGTTCACCCAGCGCCTTGGTGAGCGGCGACTGCGCCCCCGAACCGGCCACCTTGATGTAAGTGAACCAATCCGCACCCAGGGTTTTCGCGGTCTCCTGCAACTTGTCGAGTTGGCTGCGCGAAGCGTCGCTCCACTCCGGCACCCGCATCGCTTTGATGGGCTGAGCCACGCGGACCTTCTCCGCGTCGCCAGGCACGAGGCTCACGCGTTTCCATTCGAGTGACGTCCCCAGGTGTGGTTTGTCGGAGCCGTAGCGCTCCATCGCCTCATCGTACTCCAGGCGGGGGAACGGCCGTTCCACTTTGACGTCCACCAACGCGAAGAGCTTTTCCATCAAGCGCTCGATGATGTCGAACAAGATGCGACGCTGCGGAAACGCCATCTCGATATCAATTTGGGTGAATTCCGGCTGACGGTCGGCGCGCAGGTCTTCGTCGCGGAAGCAGCGGACGATTTGGTAATAGCGGTCGAAGCCGCCGATCATCAAAATCTGCTTGAAGAGTTGCGGCGATTGCGGCAGCGCGTAGAATTTGCCGTGGTGCAAACGGCTCGGAACCAGATAGTCGCGCGCACCCTCCGGCGTGGAGCGAGTCATGAAGGGCGTCTCGATTTCCTGGAAGCCGTGCTCGCCCAAGTGCCCGCGCACTACTTGACTGGCGCGATGGCGCAGGCGTAGGTTGCGCTGCATGCGTCCGCGCCGCAAGTCAAGGTAGCGGTAGCGGAGGCGCGTTTCTTCACTGGTCTTGGTCTCATCTTCGATTGGGAAGGGCGGGGTTTTTGCCTCGTTCAGGACCAGCAAAGTGCGCGCTATGACTTCCACTTCGCCGGTAGCAAGCTGCGGGTTCACCGTTTCCGGCGCGCGCACCACAACCTCCCCCTCCACTCCTACCACGTATTCGGCGCGAATTTCCTCCGCCCGGTCGTGCACTTCCGCGCTGACGGCGGGATTGCAGACGATCTGCGTCCGGCCCGTGTGGTCGCGCAAGTCGAGAAAGATCAAATTGCCAAGGTCGCGGCGCACATCCACCCAGCCCGCCAGGAAAACCGTCTGCCCGGCGTGCTCTTTGCGAAGCTCGCCGCAATGGTGCGTTCGTTGTCGATCACCAAGAAGATCTAATTTCACATTCACCGCCGCAATAAACGTTGAGTTATGTATGCTGATTTCTGAATTAAGAGAAAGCCTCATCACAGGAACTTGACCGCAATTGTCGATTTCATAATTCAGAATTCATAATTTCTCTTTTACATACTCCGAGATAGTCGCGGGCTCCAGCTCCTTTTGTTCGCCGCTCGACATATCCTTGACTTGGTATTTGCCGCTGGCAAGCTCGCCTTCGCCAATGATAATCGCAAAGCGCGCCTGGAGCTTACTCGCGAGGCCCATGGCTTTCTTGATTTTCGTACGGTCGTAATCTATCTCGACGCTTAGGCCTTGCACGCGCATCTCGCGCACCAGGCGTAATGCGGGGGCAAGGGTCGCTTCGCCCATCCAAACGACGTAAGCCGCGAGAGTACTTCCGGGCTGAAAGACGGCCGCCGCCTGCACCGCCAAAACCAAGCGGTCCTGCCCGATCGAGAAACCGATACCTGGCGTGGGCGGACCACCCAGCATTTCGGAAAGGCCGTCGTAGCGGCCGCCCCCCACCACCGCGTTCTGGGCGCCAAGTGCGCCGCTGGTAATCTCAAACGTCGTCCGCGTGTAGTAGTCAAGCCCGCGGACCAAGCGGGGCGTGATCTGATAAGCCAGGCCGCGCGCCTGAAGCTCGTTCGTAACGCGCTCGAAATGCTGGCGGCACGCGGGATCGAGATGGTCAATGATCTTGGGCAGCTTCTCGATAATCGGCTGGTCCGCCTCTACTTTGCAATCCAGAACGCGCAGCGGGTTCGTGTCGGCGCGCCGCTGGCAATCCTCACACATCGAGGCTTTCACGCCCTGAAGAGCCTCGCGCAAGACGTCGATGTACTGGGCACGGCACTTGGGACAACCCACGGAGTTGAGCAGAAGCTGATACTCGCGGATCCCGACGCGGTCGAGAAAAAGCACAAGCATCTCGATAACTTCCACGTCCACCAGAGGGTTCTCCGACCCCAGAACTTCCGCGCCAATCTGATAGAACTGGCGATACCGTCCCTTCTGCGGGCGCTCGCGCCGGAACATGGGTCCGATATAGTAAAGCTTGTGAATCACACCCTGGTTGTAAAGGCTGTGCTCGATGTATGCCCGCACCACGGAAGCCGTGGCCTCAGGACGCAACGTCAAGGATTCTTCGTCGCGATCGCGGAAGGTGTACATCTCCTTCATCACGATATCCGTCTCGGCTCCCACGCCGCGCGCAAAGAGCGCCGTCTCTTCCAAGATGGGCGTGCGGATCTCACCGTAGTGATAAGCGGCGAAGACGCGATAGGCCTCGGCCTCGACTCGCTGCCACAAATTTGTGTCAGGCGGCAGGAGGTCGCGAGTCCCCTTCACAGAACGAATTGGTTCGACTCGATTCGGCATGTTGTCTTGATACAGGGGGACATAACCTGTAGCGGCGGTCATAGACCGCCGTTACAGGGCAATGCGCAAAAACTTATGTTGCTCTGCATATCCTCAGCATTCCCGGCGAAGCTTATGAGCCCTGCGGTTTTACCCATTCGCCAAAGGCAGCGGCGAGGGTTTGGGCGTCTTTGGCCAGATATCGCTCTTTGTAATCCAAGTAATGCATGGCGTGCATGTCGATGAAGGCCTGTTCCGTCTTCGCCAACTCGCGCCGCTGCCTGGCGGGCACACCCATGTAAAGACTGTGCGGGGGAATAACTGTCTTCTCAGCCACCACAGCCCCGGCGGCCACAATCGAGCCCTCGCCCACACGCACGTGATTGAGGACTACCGCACCCATTCCGATCAGACAGTGATTCTCGACCATGCACCCGTGCAGCACCACACGGTGGCCGACGGTGACCCAATCTCCCACTGCCACTGGAGCCCCGGCCATGGTGTGGATGATGGTCCCATCCTGGATATTGCTGTTCGCTCCGACACGGATGGGTTCGATGTCTCCCCTCAGCACGCATTGGAACCACACGCTTGAGTTCTCGCCAACATCGACGCTGCCTATGATGTCGGCGCTGGGGGCAATGTAGGCCGTCGCGGCGATGCGCGGCGTGCGCCCCGCCAGGGTAAGAATCATCATCCCCCCTGCTCATTCGAAAATCCTGCAACCCCTTGAACTTACGAAGTTAACACAGAGGCGAGAAATGCCGCAAGATGCGCAAGGCATAAGCGAGGTCTTGCTAACGATATTGTCAGAAACATGCGGGAATGCTCATTGCCGGTGAGGCAGCAGTTCCAGGGGCTTCCCTTCCCCCCACGGCTTATAAGTGGACGCGAGGCGGATGCGCTCCTCGAGCGGCGGGTGGGTGTAAAGCCAGAATTTGATGAAAGGGCTGGGATCGGGATCGGCCAAATCCTCCTCGCCCAGGATTTGGAGGGCTTGAACCTCGGCGGCGTTCGGGTCCGCAACAACGCCGTAAGCCACTTCCAGGCCGAACTGGTCAGCTTGATGTTCGAAGTAGCGTGAGATGCCGTTGACGATGGGGGAAGACAGGAATACGAGTAAGGTGAGGACGACAAGCACGAGGGGAAGTGAGGCCAAATCTTCTATGCCCTCGACCCCGGCGCGCGGGCCCGCTCTCCCCACCAACCGGTTTACAGCGAAGTATCCCAAAAAGAAAAAGAGCAGAGCCACGGCTTCGTCGAGGGTGAATTCCTTGGGAATGTGATGGAGAACGTAGTGGCCGGTTTCGTGTCCGAGAACCAACAATATCTCATCCTCGCCCATCATCTTGAGGGTTGTGTCCCACACCACGACGCGCTTGCTGGCTCCCAGGCCAGAGACATAAGCATCGAGCACGTTGGTCCGGGAACTCGCGTCCATCTCATAGATGCGCGCGGGCGGGATCGAGAGGCTGGCGTGTTTTAACATGCCTTCAATCCGCTCGACCAATGCGGGTTGGCTTTTCTCAAGAGGTGTGAACTTGTAGAACAGAGGCTCGATGACGTAAGGCTCGATAAGGATGAAAATCAAGACGAGAGGAATTGACGCCAACCAAAAATAGAACCACCAGTGGCGTGGGCTGCGGCGGACCATCGTATAGAAAATCCAGGCCACGATGACGCCGATCGCTGCGTCGATGGCCAGATTCTTTCCCCAATCGCTGACCCAGGATGCGAGCCCTTGCGTCGAGAGCCCGAAGCGGTGCTCAAGAACAAAGCCGGAATAAAAATCGAAAGGGAGATTCAGCAGCATAGCCGCCGCCACAAACAAGGGTACGAAAATCAAACACTGGACGAGGTGGCGCCGCGAAACCTGGCGCGCCCATTCACGGAAGTACACGGCGATGCGGGCGCGCCAAAGGAGAAGGTAGATTCCTATGGAAAGCAGAGTTCGAAGGAAGTAGAGGAAATAAAGTGAGCGGGAATAGGCAATGGCCTTGGCGCGACGCTCCGGGGTGAGAGTGTAAGTTGTGGGCGGCGAAGCAGGCTGGACCTGGCTTGGGGCAGGAACCGGCCGGGGGGCCTGTGGTGAGGGGGCCGGCGAGTTTCCGGTCTGACCGTTTCCCACCATGGCCACAGGCATAATCAGCAAAGCGGCGGCTAGCAACAAACAAGCGAACCGATTCATAGGGACAGTGATAAGTGGTTAGAGGTTAGTGGCTAGCAACCAATTAAAAGCCACTATCCACTGACCGCTGCCTTTCTAGACCTTGGGCAGCACGATTCCTTGCTGGGCCTGGTACTTGCCCTTCTTGTCCTTGTAGGAGGTCTCGCATAGCTCATCTGATTCGAGAAAAATGATCTGGCAGAGGCCCTCGTGGGAATAGACGCGCGCCGGCAGGGGCGTGGTATTGGAGATTTCGAGGGTTACGAACCCTTCCCACTCCGGTTCCAGCGGCGTCACATTTACGATAATACCACATCGGGCATAAGTCGATTTACCTACACAAATCGTCAGGACGTTGCGGGGGATCTTAAAGTACTCCACCGAGCGGGCAAGGGCAAAGGAATTGGGCGGGACGATGCAAGCCGGCCCCCGGAATTCGACGAAAGACCGCGCGTCAAACTGTTTCGGGTCGACAATCGTCGAGTTAACATTGGTGAAAATCTTGAATTCATCGGCGACGCGCAGATCATATCCGTAGGACGAGAGACCATAGGAAATCACGCCTTCCCGAACCTGCTTCTCCTCGAAGGGATGAATCATATTGTGTTCGGTGGCCATTCGGCGAATCCAGCGATCGTTTTTAACCGGCATGTCATATTCACCTCATGTGAAGTGGGCGCGTGTGGCCACCGCCTGGGGCCACGGAAACGCGCCGCCCGGAGCGGAAAAGGACGAGCATCATAGTCCAGGAGATTATTCTTGACAATGCCCCTCTGTCTTTCTAGGATTAAAGCCTGTATTTTCAGGAGGTTTGCGTGATAAAGCTGGACATCATCAATGAGGTCGTCAACCGCACAAGCATCACCAAGACAAAAGCTGAGATGGCCGTTGAGACGGTGTTTGAATCGATGAAGAAAGCCCTGGCCCAGGGCGACCGCATTGAATTGCGCGGCTTCGGTGTCTTCAATGTGAAACCTCGCAAGACCGGCATTGGCCGGAATCCCCGGACCGGGGCGGAAGTCAGCATCCCGCCCGGAAAAGCCGTGCGTTTCAAACCCGGCAAGGAACTACAATCCCTCCCCTAAGCGCAGTGGCGAGTGACGGGTGACGATGGGCGCGCGAGTATCGCGGACCGCGCTCGATGTGGTTCGTCACTTGTCACTGGCCACTGGTCACCGCTCTTTACAGGCTTTCAGGAGCGGGCGACAATAGGGTTCTTCCCCATCTCGATATGGGCGACGAATTCCATCCCGAGTGTCTTCGCCCGGCGCCGGTCCCTGCCGAACCGCTATCCGTTCGCACCTGGCTCCCGGTTCGCTGGCCACTTGAACCTTCACGGCGCTGGTACAACTCCCTGGCGTTTCACATCGCGCTCTTCGTACTGACGATTCTGACGACGCTGATCGTGGGCGCTCACATCGAAATCAATTACGCGCGGAACCTCCCGGTTTTTGATTGGGAGCCCTCCCTTTCCTACTTCCGCGAGCTGTGGCGTCACCCCTTGCTGCTGGTGCTGGGTGCGCCGTTTTCCGTTACTCTGCTCAGCATCCTGCTGGCACACGAACTCGGCCACTACCTTACCTGCCGGCATTATGGTATCCGCGCCACTTATCCCTATTTCATCCCCGCTCCCACCCTGATTGGAACGCTCGGCGCCTTTATTCGCATCAAGTCGCCGATTCTGACTCGCCGCGAGCTGTTTGACGTCGGAATCTCCGGGCCGCTCGCCGGCTTTGTCATCGCCATGCCCGCCTTGGCTTTGGCGATTCTATTTTCGCGGGCCGCTTCCGTCGTCAGCACGCCGGATTCGATCACGCTCGGTAGTCCTCTGGCCTTGACCCTGCTCACCAAATTGCTTCGGCCCGATGTCAGCCCCGGGGGGATTATTCTGCATCCCGTGGGTTGCGCCGCTTGGGTGGGCTTGTTTGCAACCGCGCTGAATCTGCTCCCCGTGGGGCAGCTTGATGGCGGCCACATCCTTTATGCGGTCCTGGGGGACAAGTACCGGAACATTTCCCGAGGATTTTTCCTGGTTCTTCTGCCGCTCGGAATTTTCTGCTGGTATGGGTGGTTAGCCTGGGGGGCGATCCTGTTTTTCATCGGCCTGCGTCACCCCACGGTTGTCGAGCCCGAGGAAACCCTGGGCCGAAGCCGCAAGATTCTGGCGATCGTAGCGGCGCTGATTCTCACCCTCACTTTCATTCCAACACCCTTTTCAATCCAATAGAGAAGACGCTGATTCATGGCACAGTTCCTCGCGATGCTGACAGCCTGCGGCTACATGATGTTGACGGGGTCCATATCGATCATCACCGAGCGCTGCGGGATGCCTTGCTGTTCGCAGTGGTCGGCGAGTTGCCGCAGGACGGCATTCAGGCGGGCGCGGGAACGGCATTTGATCAGGAATTGAATCCGAAAGCGGCCTTCCACCTTGGCGAGCGGAGCCGGCGTCGGCCCCAGGATTTTGAGCCCCTCGGTGCGCGCCTCCAGCGGAATCAGAAAATTGCCCACCTGTTTCGCGACCTGCGCGGCCTGTTCGAGCTTGCCCCCCTGCGCAATGACGTTGGCGAGAGCGGTCACGGGCGGGTAGTGCATCATGCGGCGGAAGCGCATCTCCTTATCGAAAAAAGCCGGGTAATTCTGCTCCGCCGCCAGCAGGATGGCGTAATGATCAGGGTAGAAAGTTTGAACCAACACGCGCCCGGGAGTGTCGCCACGCCCGGCGCGGCCAGCGGCTTGAGTGAGCAATTGAAAGGTCCTCTCCGCGGAACGAAAATCCGGCAGCCCCAGGCCGATGTCCGCGGAGACCACTCCCACCAGCGTCACGCCGGGGAAATCGTGCCCTTTGGCGATCATTTGCGTTCCCACCAGAAGATCCAGCTTGCCCTGCCGAAATTCCTCCAGGACGCGCCGGAACTGGCCCGGGCGGCGCGCCACGTCGCGGTCGAGCCGGGCCGCGCGGGCGGCCGGAAATAACTCGGAAAACTTTTTTTCGACCTTTTCGGTTCCCTCGCCCACGTAATAAAGATGGTCGCTTCCGCACGCGGGGCAGCGGGCGGGCACCGGCGCGGTGTATCCACAGTAATGGCAAATCAGGCGATGCTCGCGGCGATGATAGGTAAGAGAGATAGAGCAATTCACGCAACGTTGCGTCTGGCCGCAACTGCGGCACAACAGGAACCACGAATAGCCCCGGCGGTTCAGCAGGATCATGGTCTGCTGACGGTTGGCGAGCTGCCCTTCGATTTCCTGCCGCAGGCGGCGGGAGACGGGCACCTGGGTGTGGGTTTCACGGAATTCCTGGCGCATGTCGACGATTTCGACGACGGCGAGCTTCCTCCCCCCCACCCGTTCGGGGAGCACGGCCAGGCGATATTTCCCCTCCTGGGCGTTCCAGTAGGACTCGAGCGAAGGTGTCGCGGAACCCATGACGGCCAGCGCCCCGGCCAGACGCGCGCGCACAACGGCCACATCACGCCCGTGGTAGCGCGGTGTTTCCTCCTGCTTGTAGCTGGTGTCATGCTCCTCATCGACGATCACCACGCCCAGGTTGGTCACGGGCGCGAAAACCGCGGATCGGGTTCCCAGAATGACTTTGGCCTCGCCGCGGCGGACTCGCCACCATTCCTCGTGGCGCTCATTTTCGCTGAGCGCGCTGTGCAGAAGCGCCACCTGGGACCCGAACCGCGCCAGGAACTGCGCCTGCACGGACGGCGTGAGGGCGATTTCCGGAACGAGCATCAGGGCGGCGCGGCCGGCTTCGAGCGCGCGCGCAATGAGCCGCAGATAAACTTCGGTCTTGCCGCTGCCGGTCACCCCGTACAGGAGTACGGTCTGGAATTGGGCGGATTCCAGGTGATTGGTAAGGTCGCTGATGACCTCGCTCTGGGCAGGGGTCAGAACCAGGGGAGGCTCCTCATCCAGCGGTGCGGCCGCAGACGACGAAGTTTTCCGCGCGGGGTCGAGCGCAATCAGTCCGGAGGCACTGAGCTTATGGAGCGCGGCGAGGTCCGCGCGGGTGGCCTGCAAGAGTTCACGATGGTCTGCCGCCGATCCTCCGCGCTCGAGGACTTCCAGGATTCTTTTCGCCACCGGCGAGAGCCGCGACGGTTTTTCCGGGAGGGGGCCCGCCAGCCGCACCGCGTATACTGGCCGCTGGCCACGCTCGCGTTCGACTTCTTCGACAACGACCCATTTCTCTTCCAAGGCGCGCAATAGGGCATCAGGGAACTTCTGACGAAGCAATTCCAGCACAGCGCTGCCGCGCCTGCCGAGATAGGTGAGGAGATCAGCCTCCCGCTCGGCCGGCCCTTCCGCAGACGAAGCGGCTTCCTGAAGCTTCCGCTGTCCCGACTCGGTCAGCCGGACCAGGCGCGCGCGCCGCGTGTGCGCTCGCAAGGGCAACATGGCGCGGAACACTTCGCCGATGGGCGCGATGTAGTAGTCGGCGATCCAAAGCCCCAGTTCGAGCAGTTCCGGGGTGAGCACTGGCTCCGGGTCCAGCAGGCGCAGGATGGGCCGCAATTCCACACCGGGAGGAACGGCGCCGCCGGCGCGCAGCACGATGCCGGTGGCCTTGCGCGTGCCAAGCGGAATCTGTACGCGCTGGCCGGGCTGGACGGTGAGGGAATCGGGAACCAGGTAAGTAAGGGTATTGCGAATCGCCGCCATCACGGCGATGTCCACCAGGTTCGCGTGCCGGTGGCGAGTGGAACTCTTTGGGGAAGATGGATGGCGGTCCACGAAGGAATTCTACGCTAAGAACAGTGACCCATGAGGAAATTGCCGATTGACGATTTTCGATTGGAGGTGGTCCCCTATAAGCAAGGAAAAGCCGCGGACCTACCAAACAGGTCAGCGCTACACTTGCTTTCTGGCTTGTCACTCGTCACTTGTCACTCGTCACTGCTTTTAGGTCACTCGTCACTGTTCTTACGCCCGTGCCCGCGCGGCCACCAGTTTGGCGTAGAGATTCCCCAGCCGGTCGAGCATGGCGAGCGCGGGAGTGAAGTTCCGGCGGTTAATGTGCTCGATGTTCAAGCCGATGGGCGGCGGATCGGGGGGCAGGTTATCGAAGATGTCCATCAGGATTCGCTGGGCCATGTTAAGGGAGCGCTCAAGACACGTCGCTGCGGATGCGGCGCTGTCCTGCCCGGGCCCCAGGAGGAAGCGGTCGAGGTCGCGGGGGATGTCGACACCCAGCCAGCGCAGAAATTCCAAGTCGCGCCGATGGCTGACGGGCGCGAAGCTGATGAAGATGCGCGCCTCGACGCCATTAAGCCGCTGAATCAGCCACACCAAATCGTTCGAGTCAAACATCACCTGCGAGGTGAAGAAATCAATCCCCTGCGCCTGCTTTTTGCGAATGCGCTCCGGCTCACCCTCCCGGCTGGGAATGGTAATCCCGCCCAGTGACACGGGCAGCGACAGGGACTTCACCAAGGCGGCGGCTTCCGCGGGTCCCGGGCCGGGATACCGGATCTCACGAGACTCGCCGCCCACCAGGACCCAGTTACTGATGCCCGACTGTTCGAGCGTCTCGCGAAACCAGCGCTCGGGCGCCGCGTCGTGGACGGTGACGCGATTGAGGACCACGTCGATTCCCAGCTCGCGCTTGATCCGCGAACCAAACTGGCGCGGCTCGACGCGTTCAAGGAATTTGCTGGTGCGCTCACCCGGGCGAGCCTCGTCGTGGATCTCCGGCAGATTGATCGCGTCCACGAGGTTGCGGACCTGCTGGAGTTCGCCGAGGGATGACTCCAGCGCTTCGGGCTTCGCACTGGCGGGCGGAACCACTTCAAACAGCGTCATCGGGATGGCGGGATTCAAGAGTGCGTCGTGGAAACCCATGATTTATTCCCTGCTTCGATCGCCAGAGGAGCATCGACCAATTTTTTACTTTAACGTGAACGTACGGAAACCGCAACGTTCACGCCGTTGTGGGATTAGGAAAGGGAAGGTAGATCCAGGCTGGGGGTGCAGGACCCACAAATTAAGAGGGGCCGCTTCCCGCTGCTTTTGGAAACGGTATTGCGGGCGTCGAGACGAGGAACATAAGGGTGCGGATTTTGGTCCTGTTTGTCGCCGCGTTGTGCCTGGGCATTCCGCTCGGGCTAAATGCACAGGAGCCGGATGAATCGGCCGCCCGCGCGCTTTGGATGGTGCTCCAGGAAGGAAAGGTCTCTGCCGACCTGCGTTATCGCTTTGAAACCTTCGAGCGCGAGGGAGCACCCTTCACGGGCGACTCCTATGCTCCCACGCTGCGGATTGCACTGGGTTACGAAACGAAGTCTTTTCACGGATTTTCCGCCTTCGCCCAGGGCGCCGGGGTGTTGGTTGCCGGGCCGGCCGACTACAGTGTCCCAACCCTGCCCGCTCAGGATCGCCCGGATCGCCCCGCCATCCTCGAGCCGCGCACTGTCCAATTGAGCCAGGGTTACCTGAAATGGGCACGGCCGGTCGAAGACCACAAGGTGGCCGTAACAGTGGGCCGCCAGGAAATCATGCTCAACGACGGACGTTTTGTCAGCATCTCAAACTGGCGGCAGATTCACGAGACCTTTGACGCCGCCAGATTGGACGTGGAAGTCACCCGGCAGATAACCTTCACCTACGCTTTCCTCAATCGCTTCTACCGCGTGGTGGGTCACGATGCTACCGACGGCAAGCCCCCAATGCATTCTGATTTGCTCAACTTGGCCGGGCAGAAACCTGGCCGGATCAATTTGTCTCTCTATGGATTGTTACTCGACTACCGGTCCGTCGCTCAAGATGCGCTCTCTACCCGGACGTTCGGCGCGCGGGCAACCGGGCCCTACGAAATCAACCCGCAGTGGAGCGTTCTCTACACGGGAGAGTTTGCTAACCAGCGGAAATTTGGCAGCAATCCCAACTACGTCAATGCGAACTACTACTTGGCGGAGCTGGGTCCGGGGTGGCGGGGATTCGGGCTCAAAGGCGGTTACGCCCTTCTGGGAGGCCGTAGCGCGACCGACGAGTTGACAACCCCCTTGGCGAACCCCTTCAACGGCTGGACGGAATTGTTCAATAACGATCCCAGCCTCGGCAGTAGCGCCGGATTGGAAGCGCGTTATCTGACCGCCAGCGACAAAGTAAAACCGCTGGGTGGCGCGACGGCAACCATGACCTACTACGACTACCACTCCGACAGCAACCGCATCCACTATGGCAGCGAGTTGGATTGGGCACTGGCGTACAAAGTCAAGAGAGTCAGCAATCACTGGGAAATCGGGTGCCGGTTTGGCCGCTACTGGGCCGATCGCCTCTACACGCGCGCCTTGCGCGCCTCGGTCTATACGGAGCTCACGCTCTGACCGAAATCCACCGATAACCGATGTGGGGAAGCATGACGGACCGTAAATTTAAGGACGTGACCCCCCGTCCCGCGCCGGCTGGTGAAAACGCCGGCCGCGGTCCACTCCCCTCGGAGAGGGCAAGGAACCACGAGCCTAGCCTTCTCCCAGAGGAGAAGGTGGCTGACGGAGGAGGCCGGAGGGGGTTACTTGCCCTTTGTAGGGGCACCCCTCGGGGTGCCCTTGGGCAGGGCAAGCCCAGCCCTTACAAGATGTGTTTGGTTGCGGACCCGCCGCACTGCGCTGCTACTTGCTCTTCAGAAACTCGCGGATTTTCTCGAAGTCCTCGCGCAGGATTTTTTCTTCGCGCGGATTGCGCAGGACGTAGGCGGGGTGGACGGTCGGGAGAGCCTTCGACGAACCGAAATCATAGAATCGGCCGCGAATTTTGGTAATCCCTTCCTTGAGGCCGAGGACGGTGCGCACGGCGGGCGCGCCCAGGCAGCAAATCAGGCGCGGTTTAATGGCTTCAATCTGGCGATAGAGGAAGGGCGAGCAGGCATCAACCTCATCCTTCTCCGGGGTGCGATTTCCGGGGGGGCGGCACTTCACAATGTTGCAGATGTAGACATCTTCGCGCTTCAGGCCAACGGCAACGATCATGCGGTCCAGCAACTTGCCGGCGCGGCCCACAAAGGGCCGGCCTTGTTCGTCTTCGTCGGCGCCGGGGCCTTCGCCGATGAACACCAAATCGGCGTGCAGGTTCCCTTCCCCAAACACGATGGTCTTACGGCTGCCGGCCAACTTACAGCGCTGGCAGTCGCCGAGCTCGGCGCGAATCTCGCTGAGCGTCTCAGGGCCGGAGCGTGGCGCAGCCGGCGCCTCAAACAAATTGCGCGCGGGAACCGGCGGCGAAATGATGGCGGCCGGGGGAGCGGGGGGCGCAACGGGTTTGGGAGACACGGGAGGGGTGGCCGCGCGTGTCGGCGCCGGTGAAGGAACTTGTTTCGGGGGGGATGCCACCGCGGGCGGCGCAGGCGGGGCAGCCTCAAGACTTCGCGGCGCTTCTACGGTACCCGGTTCGCGGCGATAAAAATCCTCAATGCCGAGTTCGCGGTAGAACTCAAGCCAAGCCGTCAATTCTTTACGGGTTTGTTCGTCCATAAAAGCAACCGTAGCGCAGACCTCCGCTTTTGAGGTCTGCGGTTCTTACTTAGACTCTCGCTCCGGAACTCCAGGGCAGGCGTTCATCTTCGGGATTTGTACATCTTGCAAAGTAAGAACCGCGGACCCCAAAAACGGGGGTCCGCGCTACCCCTCCTTGCTTGCCCGCTTGCGAATCTCCACGACTTGGTCGAGCACGCGGTTCGCGACTTCGAATTTGCTCATTTTCTCCAGCGCTTTTTTCCGGCCGTCGGGGAAGAGCAAAGTAACGATGTTGGTGTCCACATCGAAGCCTGCCCCCTTCTGGCTGACGTCATTCGCCACCAGAAGGTCGAGGTGCTTGGCTCGAACCTTGGCCGCAGCGTTTTCAACCAAATTCTCAGTCTCGGCGGCAAAACCGACAATGATTTGCCCGTCCCGCCGGCGGCGCGCAATTCCCGCGAGAATGTCGACCGTGGGTTCGAGCTTCACGACCGGAACGCCCTGCTGTTTCTTGATCTTTCCGGAATGGGGCTTGACCGGCCGGAAATCCGCAACGGCGGCCGCCATCAGCACCACCGTCGATTCCTCCAGGTGGTGGAGGGTAGCGCGCGCCATCTCCTCCGCGGTTCGAACCTGTTCGACCGTCGCACCATCGGGGGGCTCCTGCCGCGTGGGGCCGCTAACCAGCAGGACGCGCGCCCCACGGCGGCGGCTGGCCTCGGCGAGCGCGTAGCCCATCTTGCCGGAGGAGCGATTGCTGATGAAGCGGACAGCGTCCAGCGGCTCTTCGGTGGGACCCGCCGTCACCAGAACCGTCTCCCCTTTCAAATCCTCGCGCAAGCCCAGGGTTTCGAAGACGGCCTGCGCGATCGACTGGGGAGAAGCCAAGCGTCCGGCGCCCGTCATGCCGCAGGCGAGGTATCCCTCATCGGGGTTGACCACGCGCACTCGACGCTCGCGAAGTATTCCCAGGTTTTGCTGCGTCGCGGCATGCTCCCACATGTTGACGTTCATGGCGGGTGCGACGATGAGCGGAGCGCGGGTGGCCAGGCAGAGGGTGGTCAGAAAATCGTCGGCAATGCCGTGCGCCATCTTGGCCAGCACGTTGGCCGTGGCGGGAGCAATCACCAAGGCGTCGATCGATTGCGCCACGGCAATGTGCTCGATGGCGCTATCGACGTTGGAGGCGCCCGCGGCCTCGCCGAACAGGCCGGTAATCACCTTATGCCCGGTAAGCGCGGCGAAGGTGAGAGGGGCGATGAATTCGCACGCGTTCGCGGTCATCACCACCTGCACGTTCAGCCCTTTATCCTGGAGCAGGCGCACGAGCTCCGCCGATTTATAAGCGGCAATTCCTCCCGAAATACCCAAGGCAACGCGCATGGGGTCCTTGGTGAGAAGCAGGAGACGGTAGACTGAATACGGTATACCGGAAAAAGCAAAAGCACCAGTCTCCCGACTACGAATGCTCGGCCCCTGTCTACCGTATGCCGTATGCCCTCTACGGTCTCCTATCTCCTGACTCCTCTTACTTCGCCGCCTTCTTCTTGGCGCTCTTATCGTTTTCGGCGGCCAGCACCACATATTCAATCGGCACCAAGCCCGCCCCGACTTCCTGTTGGGCCACCCGCGTGGACTTCTTGGTCAGTGTTTGCATCAAGGGCTTGGCGCCCGCCTGCAATTGCCTTGCGCGCCTGGCCGCGACGAGAATAAAACGAAATTTGCTATCCAGGCTCTGCGGTATTTCCATGCGATGTCATCCTCCAAAAGTTCCGATTATTTTCCGGGCACGTGCCGCTTGATTCGTGCGGCGGAATCGCGCCGCGCGAACAATGGCGCGTAGCGCTTGGGCGGCGTCGGCCAAGCGGTCGTTCACCACCAGATAGTCGTATTCCCGCCAGTGGGCGATTTCCCGGCGCGCCGTGCGCAGCCGGCGCTCGATCTGGTCGGGTGCGTCGGAGTGGCGATCCCGCAGGCGCCGCTCGAGCTCCGGAAAGGAGGGCGGCAGAATGAAAACGCTGACCGCCTCCGGAAGCCGCTTGCGGACCTGGGCATGTCCCTGCACATCGATATCGAGCAGGATGTCGCGCCCCGCCTCCTGCGCAATCTGCAATTGCCGGCGCGAGGTGCCGTAAAGATGGCCATAAACGTCGGCCCACTCCACAAACTCGCGGCGGGCGATCATGCCTTCAAAAACCTTCCGGGACACGAAGAAGTAATCCCGGCCCGGCTGTTCTCCCGGGCGCGGTGTGCGCGTGGTGTAGGAAACGGAAAAGCGCAGGCCCGGGAAAGCCGCCATCAGACGTTTGATCAGGGTCGATTTCCCCGACCCCGAGGGGGCCGATATCACCAGGATGCTGCCCCGCACCACAGAAGTTTTTGTCTTCTTTGTCGCTTTCGCCATGGTGACAAGCGGATTGCCGATTTTCGATTGACGATTGCCGATTGGAGGTCATCAGTGTTCGGTTATCAGTGGGCAGTTAGGGCCTTTATTGAGAACTGAGAACTTAATACTGAGAACTTCCGCTGTTTCAATCGACAATCGACAATCGTCAATCATCAATTCCTTCACTCAATGTTCTGTGCCTGCTCGCGCAGTTTTTCTATCTCCGTCTTCATCTCGATGGCCTGCCGGGTGATCTCCAAGCCGACTTCCGGAACGTCGGTGGTCTTGGAAAGCAGGGTGTTGGCCTCGCGATTCATTTCCTGGAGCAGAAAATCAAGCTTCTTGCCGACTTCCGTACTCTCGCTTAAAAGATGACGTAACTGGTCCAAATGGCTTTGGAAGCGCGTCAACTCCTCCGCGATGTCGGAGCGCGAAGCGAGGTATGCCACCTCCTGCGCCAGCCGCGCGCCATCAATCTCCACGCTGCTCACGAGGTCGCGCACGCGGGCTTCCAGCCGCTGCCGATAGTATTGCGGCACCTTCTCGGCGAGCTTGGAAACACTGGCGCGCAGCGCCGCCAGCCGTGCGAGGCGGGTCTGCAAGTCGCGTTCCAGGGACTCGCCTTCCCGCGTGCGCATCCCGTTCAATTTCTCGAGCCCCTCGGCCAGAGCACGCTCCAGCGCCCGCCCTATGCGCTCCATTTCTTCCGGCGCCAGATCACCGCTGCCGGCCACCACCAGCCCTGGCACTCGCAACAGTTCCATCACATCCGGCTCCGCCGCCCGGCCGAATTCCCGCCGCAGCGTCTGGTAGGTGGCCACGTAAGCCGCCAGGAGTTTGCGGTCGAGCTGTAGTTCCGCTGACCCTCCGCGCGCCAGGCTGACGGAAACTTCCACGTGCCCGCGGGCCACACCCTCCTTGAGCAACCGGCGCACCAGCGGTTCAAAGGCATCCAGGCCCGCGGGCAAGCGCACCTGCATATCAAGAAAGCGGTGGTTGGTGGCGCGAATGCCCACCGAGAGGGAGAATCCCGCCTCCCCCGCTTCCACCCGGCTGTATCCTGTCATGCTGCGAATCATTGAATGTTCTCAGTTGTCAGTTGTCAGTCAAGGAGATAGTGACGAGTGACAAGTGACGAGCAAGAAAAACCATCCAGCGAATCCCGGATTCATTGGCTTGTCACTCGTCACTGCCCTTGATTGCTTGTCACTCGTCACTTGTCACTTGTCACTCATCACTGCTCTTAAGGCTCGGCGTCCACGAACTGCAAATCGTGCAGGCGCTGGTAGATGCCCCCGCCATTGACCAAATCCTCGTGCGTGCCGACTTCGCAAATGGCCCCCCGGTCAATGACCACGATACGGTCGGCGCGGCGCACCGTGGAGAGCCGGTGCGCAATGACCACCACGGTGCGCCCCGCCATCAAATTCGCCAGGGCCCGCTGCACCAGGAGTTCCGATTCGCTGTCGAGTTCCGACGTCGCCTCGTCCAGGATGAGGATGGGCGGGTTCTTCAGCAGGGCCCGGGCAATGGCGATGCGCTGCCGCTGTCCGCCGGATAGGCGCTGGCCGCGTTCGCCGATCATGGTCTCGTACCCCAGCGGCATCTCCAGGATGAAATCCTCCGCCAGCGCCACGCGCGCCGCCTCGCGCACCTGCTGCTCGGTCGGCCAGCGGCTGCCATAACAGATGTTGTTGTAGACGCTGTCGTTGAAAAGAATCGTCTCCTGGGTGACGATGCCGATCTGGGCGCGCAGGGAATTGAGCTTGACGTCGCGAACGTCGTGGCCATCGACCGTCAGGCAGCCGCTGGTGACATCAAAGAAGCGGGGAATCAGGTTGGCCAGCGTGGTCTTGCCGGCCCCACTCGATCCCACGATGGCGACCACTTGCCCTTTGCCAATGCGCAGATTGATGCCGCGCAGCAGGGGGACATGGTCCTCGTAATCAAAGTGCACTTGCTCGAAGGTGATCTCCTGCTGGAAGGGCGGCAGTTCGATGGCGCCGGGCTTGTCGATCATTTCCGGCTTCGTGTCCAGGTAATGAAAAACTTGCTGGGATGCGCCCAGCGCCTGCTGGTAAGCGTTATTGACCCCCGTCAGCCGCTTTACCGGCTCGTAAGATTTGATGAGCGCGAAAAGGAAGCCGACGAAGCCCCCGGTGGTTTGCATGTGGTGCAGGATTTCATTGCGCTCGTAGAGCAGCAGGCCGGCGATGGTGATGGCGCCGAGGACCTCCATGAGGGGCGACGACACGGCCTGCGCCCGCACCCATCGGAGGCTCACCCCCAGCAGACGGCGCGTGGCCGCTTTGAATTTCGCCACTTCAAACGCTTCCATGGCGAAGGCCTTGACGATGCGGATGCCCGAGAAGGTCTCCTGCAAGACGTTATTGAGGTCCGCCATCTTGTCCTGGCTGCTGCGGCTGGAGGCGCGGATGTAACGGCCGAGGTTGGCCGAAGGGAAAACCACCAGGGGAATCAGAATCAAGGAAGCGAGCGCCAACTTCCAATCGTAATAAAAAATGACCCCCAGTAAACCCACCAGCGTGAACGACTGCTTCAGTGTGTCCGCAGCGGTTTGCGAAACCGCGTATTGAATGCGTTCGATGTCGCTGGTGATGGCCGACATCAGGCGGCCTGTGGGATTCCTGGCGAAAAACGAGATCGACTGCTCGATGATTTTGGTATAGAGAAGATTGCGCAGGTCGCGCACTACGGAGTGGCCGATGAAATTGACGAAATAGGTGGCAAGGAATTCCGAAAGGGCTTTGACCAGGGTGACGACGATGATGGCTACGGCCACGACCGTCCACACATAGTGGGTGCGGAGGGGGAGGAAATCCTGCAAATAGACGGTGTGATTGATAAAGGGAATCGAAAAAAGGGCGATGCGCGACGCCTCGGTGTCGGGCGCGAGGACGCGATCGAAAATCGGCTTGATGAGAAGTGCGGTTACAGCTTCGCAGGCTCCCACCACCGCCATCAAAACGACGGCAAGGAAGAAACGTAAGCTGTAGGGCCGCAGGAAACTCAGCAGGCGCTGAACTTGGCTCATTCAGTCTGCCGCCCCCAGGCGGAACCAACTCTAATTCACTCAAAAATAAGCATGTTAGTCGTCGCAGGGGGCTCCGTCAAGAAAATAGCGACGCGGAAGGCGCTTTGATTCCCGGCCCATCGAAATAAACCCTTTGTTTACTGTGACTTGAAAGGATAAAAATTCTTATGCAAGGGTTAGTACTAGGTAGTAAACCTTTGTCAAGGGTTTTCCGCCCCCAAGGCCGCAGCCCCATACAGGGGGGAGTAATTCCCCAAAGCTGCCGTAACGATTTCGGTGGAATAGATAATCGTCGGTGAAGCAAACTCCTCCAAGAAACTATGGAGGTTCTCGAGCAGCAGCGTCCCCGACTGCGCCACCCCTCCCCCCAGCACGATCATGTCAGGATTCAGGATACGGATGACCATGAGCAAGCCGCGCGCCAGCCAACGCGTGGTCTCGTGGACGATGTGTGCCGCGGCGGAGTCGCCTTCTGCCGCCGCGCGCATCACGGCCTCGGCAGTTATTTCCTGGCTCCCACTGAGCTCCACCATGCGCGCCGCGCGTTCCGGACGGCGCTCCGCCCACTCGCGCATGCGGGTCTCAATGGCCACGCCTGAGCAAAAAGTCTCCAGGCAGCCCCGCGCGCCGCAGGAGCAGAGTGCCCCCGAGTCGGACACGGGAATGTGGCCGAGTTCCCCCGCCATGTGGTCTTTGCCCCGCAGGAGCTTGCCATCATACACGATGCCACTGCCGACGCCCGTGCTGATGGTGATATAGACCATCAGCTTCGCCCCACGTCCGGCTCCGTAGTGGTATTCGCCCAAGGCACCGGCATTGGCGTCATTGTCGAGCCGGCAGGGGACACCCAGGCTTTGCTCAATCCATTTTCCCAACTCGAAATCCTGCCATCCCATCGAGTGCACGGAAGTGACGCGCTGGTGCACATAATCCACCGGGCCGCCAAAGCTGAGGCCGCACGCCTTCACGGGAGCATCCGTATGGGCCAGCAGGTCGCGGCAGCGGGCGGCAAGCTGGTCGAGCATCCAATCACGCCCGGCCGCGCGGTCCGTGTCACCTTCGAGGACCAGCAGGCGCCGCCCTTGCTCATCAAACAGCCCGACGCGAAAGTGGGTACCGCCGATATCTACGGCCAGAACGTTGTTCACGTGGACCTCCAAGGTCGGGATACGGGACGCGGGGTACGGGGCACGCCACTTGGGAATAGGGAATCGCGCCCGTTTTTGCCACTCCCAATTCCCTATTCCCTACTCCCGTACCCCGTATCCCTCTTCCGTGTCCCGGCTCTCACGCCCTTCCTATATCCCGGTGCGAGACCTTGCTTTTATAACCTTCGTGGGCGAGGGCGGTGGCCACCTGCTCCGCCAGATAAACGGAGCGATGCCGGCCGCCCGTGCAGCCTACAGCAATGGTCAGGTAGCTCTTGCCCTCCCGCACGTACTGGGGCAACAAGTAGAGAAGCAGATTCATCAGCCGGCTCATGAATTCGCGCGTTTGCGGGTAACTCTCCATGAAGCGGCGCACGCCGACGTCACGCCCCGTCTTATTTTTCAATCGAGGTACGTAGTTGGGATTGGGCAGGAAGCGCACATCAAACACCAAGTCGGCGTCCTGGGGGATCCCGAAGCGATATCCGAAGGAGACCGCCGACACCAGCATCGACTGGCGTGCCGCGATGCTACCGAAGCGCGTTTGGATCAGGTCACGCAATTCGTGGACGTTCAGGCGCGAGGTATCAATGACCACGCTGGAGAGCTGGCGCATGGGCTTGAGCAGCACGCGCTCCAGGCGAATGCCCTCCCGCACGGGCAAGTCGCGGCCCAGCGGGTGCGGGCGGCGCGTTTCTTCGAAGCGGCGGATCAGGGCCTTGTCCGAAGCCTCCAGAAAGACCAGCGACGGCCGCAAAAGCTTGTTGCGCGCGAGGTCGCGGTAAAGCGTAGGGAGTTGGCTCAGCGCTTCGCCCCCCCGGATGTCCACCACGGCGGCGGCGCGCTCCATGCGGCTGCCCGGCTGCTGGCACATCTCGGCATATTTGGGGATTAGATCGATGGGCAGATTATCCACGCATTGGTAGCCCAGATCCTCGAAGGTCTTGAGGACGGAACCCTTCCCCGAGCCGCTCAATCCCGTGATGAGCACGAATTGCTTCGAGAGCGACTTGGCGGTGGATTTCTTCTTCATGAGGAATGCTGTGGTCCGTTACCCTTTGCCAGTCGTCAGGAGGAGTGGCTCAACTGAAACTGTAGCGGCGAGTTTGCCTCGTCAAATGTCGGCGTAATGCCGTCTCTACATCAGATTGACCCACTTCCCGTCAGGGGAATTATGAATTAGGAAGCGGGAATTATGAAGAGGATTTGTGCGGGCGCACCCGGAAGAGCCGCGGCTGGCTTCGCAGGGGGCAAAAAAAGGCACCACATGCTTTCGGATGCGGCGTTTGCTGCACAGGCCCTCAGGATCATGTTCGTTGGCGCCGTCATCCCGCCACGAGGCGAGCGGCGACGGGCCGCGCCATGTTCCCGGTCCTTCGGTAGTCGTGCGGCTTGGTTTTTTGTAGCAGCGGTCTCTGACCACCGGTTTTTGATTCGATAGATTCCGGCGCTAATAGCGTAAGGGCACGCCATGGCGTGCCCCTATGGCAAACTCACCCACTACCGATTTTTCGGGAATTGACGCGGGCGAAGTCCCGGTTGTACGATGTGCCGTCGCAATGAGATCTCCACTCAACCTCGTCGCCGCGGTAGGCCTTGCTCTGGGTGCGGTGTTTGGTCTGGCCGGGACGCTCGTCGCCCAGCCCAGTCTTCGCAACATATCATGGGGGATCGATAGCCTGGGTCTGGTGATGGCCACCGCCTTGCTGACATTGAAGTTCTTCCGAAAGGGAAATGACTTTGTCGCGGCGGGGTTTCTGGTGTTTGCGATTGGAGAGGCTGTCATGCTTTCGGGGATGGCTGCCGGTCTCGCCGGAAGTGTCCCGGCATTTGCGGCGGGTACTGCCTTATGGGCTACTTCCCTTTTGTTAGTTAGTATTCCTAGAGAATTCTCCCTTCTGGTTCGCCTGCTGGGCATCGCGAGTTCAATTCTGTTTGCCATTACCGCGACTAGAATTTTTTGGGGCGAACCGTTGTTGCCCACCTCATCGCCGCTGCCGTTCTTCGCGTACCCTCTCCTCGTCATGACCTTCATCGGCTGGATTTGGACCTTGTTAAAAGAGGCTTGAGGAGATCAGCCTTGTACCGAAAAGCTCACGGACAGAAAAGCTCTGTCCGTGGCAACCCGCTGATGGCCGGCGGTTGGTTTCAGACTTCAGCATATAATTTCACATTCCTAATTCCGCAGGGTTTTTACGGTTCCGGTTCGATGAGCCCCAGGTGGCCGTCGGGGCGGTGGTAGATGACGTTAACGCGTTCGGTGTCGGGGTTGCGGAAGACGACGGCGCCCGCGTGCGAGCGGTCGAGGGCGTCAATGGCCTCGCCGACGGTCATGGGCTTGAGGGGGATCCGCTCGGATTGGACGATGCGGCGCTCTTCATGGTCGACGCGCTCCTTCCCCAGGACGTTGACCAACACGGCGGCGGTCGGTTTGGGGCGGCGCTTGTTGGTGCGGCGGCGCTCGAGCAAACGCACGGCTTGGCGCGTCAGCTTGTCCACGGCCCCGTTGATGGAAGTCCGGGTGTCACCGGTTTCCGCCAGGCCCACCAGCGTTTGGTCGTGGAATTTCAGGGTGAGTTCGGCGCTCCGCCGATGCTTTTCCGCGGTTAGGATGACGTGCAGGCTAAAGCGCTCGCCCAGTAGGCGAACAATTTTTCCGAGGCGTTGCTGGGTATAGCGGCGCAGGTCCGCGCCGATTGCCACTTGCCGACCGGTATAATCAATTTGCATAACCCCACCTCCGGGCAAGGGAATAGGGAACAGGAAATAGGGAACAGGGAATAGGGAATAGGGAATGGAAACAGCGATTAGGAAACAAGGATGTGCGGAATAGGGACCGTCGCTGCTCGTAGGTTCTGTTCTCGTACCGATTCCAAATTCCGAATTCCGAACGGCGATCGCGCGCCCCGAGGCCCTGTTCCCTATTCCCTGTTCCCTGTTCCCTAATCACGCTTTTACCCGGCGTTGGTGAGTACTGGGGATTCGCATATCCTCGCGATACTTGGCCACCGTGCGGCGTGTCACAAAGTAGCCCACATCACGCAGGCGATGAGTAATCTGTTCGTCGGTCCAGGGATGCACGGTGTCCTCTTCCTCAATCATCTTCTTCACCAGACGTTTTAAATTGATGAGGGAAGTAAGGCCGCCGGCCGGTCCCTGAACCGCTTCGGAAAAGAAATAGCGAAGCTCGTAAACGCCCTGGGGGGTGTGCACGTACTTGTTGGCCACGGCGCGGCTGACGGTGGAAGGATGAACCCCCACCTCCTCGGCCACCTCTTTGATCATCATCGGCCGTAATTCGTCGATGCCCTTGTCCAGAAAGTCCTTCTGGCGGCGGATAATCGCCTCACAGACGCGGATAATCGTCTGCTTGCGTTGCTCGATGTTCTTGATGAGCTGAATGGCGGAGGTAAAGCGTTCCTTGACGTAGTTGCGGACCTCCCGCGTGGTGCCGTCTCCTTCCAACATGCGCCGGTAGTGGTGGCTCAGGCGAAGCTGCGGCAAGCCGTCTTCGTTCAGGACAACCTGATAACCGTCGGTGGTGCGCACGAAGGCGACATCAGGCTCGATCAAGCGCGCCTGTGTGCTGTTAAAGCGCTGCCCAGGACGCGGGTCCAGCTTACGGATCAACTCCACACAACGCTCCACGGCCTTCACGGGCCGGTCAAGGGCGCGCGCGATTTCGCGATACTGCTTGTTCTGAATTTGCTTCAGGTGGTCGGAGATGATCTGCTGGGCGAGAGTGTTCTCAGGAGCAACCGCGTGTAGCTGGATGAGCAGGCATTCGCGCACATCGCGTGCCGCAACCCCGAGGGGGTCAAACTCCTGTACCAGCGCCAAGGCCTCCTCGACGTGCGCGAGTTGGTGATCGCCGGACTGCGCGATTTCTTCGAGCGTCGCAGTGACGTAACCATCCTCATTGAGGTTGCCGATAATGGAGTGGGCGGCCTCGCGCACCTCGTCTGAGCAAATCGAAAGGCTTAACTGCCACTCCAGATGGTCCGAAAGCGAGGTGGGCTGAGAAAGGAAGTTCTCAAAAGAGGGCTTCTCGATCACCTCGGCCGCCGGGGACTTGTAACCGGGATCGAGGTATTCATCAAAGAAGGAGCCGAAATCGATCTCTTCAAAGGAATCCTGTCGGTCCCCGGCCGGTGTGGGGTGCTCTGGAGTGGGCGCGACAGGTTTTTCGGCCTCGGTCTTCTTGGCGACTTCTTCCAGGGAAGGAACGTCTTCCGGCACCTCTTCCAACACCGGGTTCGCGACCATCTCCTGGTTGATCATTTCACGAAGCTCGAGCTTATTGAGCGCGAGCACGCTGACCATTTGAACCAAGCCGGGGGTCAGGATCTGCTTCTGCGCCACCTTGAGGTTCAAGCCGATTCTAGGAGAAGGTCCACCCATTGTCCCTCAAACAAAGTGACAAGTGAGGAAATTGCCGATTGGCGATTACCGATTTTCGATTGGAAGTCGTCAGTTGTCAGTCATCAGTGGGCAGTTAAAGACTTTGCTGAGAACTGAAAATTGGGAACTTCCATTTCCATCGTCCATCGAAAATCCACAACCTTGCTTGTCACTGGTCACTCGTCACTGCTCTTCACATCGCTAAACGAAATGCGTCACCCAGGTAGACGCGCTTGACTTCGGCGTCGTTGCCCAGTTCCTCGGGCGAGCCCGCACGGAAGATACGCCCGTTGTTGATAATGTACGCGCGGTCCGTTACTTGCAAGGTCTCACGCACGTTATGGTCCGTCACCAGCACCCCGATCCCCGAATCTTTCAACCTAACAATAATCTTCTGAATATCGAGCACCGTCAATGGGTCAATGCCGGAAAAAGGTTCGTCAAGCAAAATGAAGGAGGGAGAGATCACTAGAGAGCGGGCGATTTCCACGCGCCGCCTTTCTCCCCCGGAGAGCAAATACCCATAACTCCGGCGAACCTGTTGCAGGCCCAATTCCTCGATCAACTCCTCCAAACGCGCCCGGCGCTGGTCAGCCGTCAGGGGGAGCGTCTCCAACACTGCCATTATATTCTCTTCCACAGTAAGTTTGCGAAATATGGAGGGCTCTTGCGGAAGGTAGCTGATGCCTTGCCTCGCCCGGAGATACATGGGAAAGCCCGTGATGTCCATTCCGTCGAGCAGAACCTGGCCCGCGTCGGGGCTGGTCAGCCCCACAATGATGTAAAACGTGGTGGTCTTCCCCGCGCCATTCGGCCCAAGGAGACCCACTACCTCTCCCTGAGCGATCTTAAGGCTAATGTCATCAACAACCTTGCGGCCCTTGTAGGATTTAGTTAGATCGATCGTGGAGAGAATTTGCATGGTCGCTCATGGCGCGACGCGGTGCTTGGAAAGTGAGGGGGATTTTTCACCTCCATCCACAAAAAGCCTATCATCGTGAATGAAGAATGTCAAACGCTGGCCTGTGGTGAAGCCCTTTTCCTCATCCCAAAGGCTCGGCGGACCACCGGTCAGGATAATCTTTCCAGGCCCAGCGAAGTATTCACCATGGTTGCCCGACCCGTGCCGGGTGGGTTGCGTCACTTTCACATGACCATCTGCGTCTGCATGGTCCACCTCAGAGCCTTCCACCGTGTCTCCCTGAGTCAAATAAACGTCTAAGCGATCGGACTCGACCGTGGTGCTCTCCGTCGTCAACTGCACGTTGCCATGATACCGGGCACGTCGCCCCTGGTCGAGATATTCCAGATAGTCAGCGCGTATGGTCACCGGGCGCGTTTCCCCTGTGGCTGGCGGGGCTGCCCCTACCGTCGCGACCAGCGAGGCTGGCTGCAAGTAGCTGGTCACCACGTGGGAGCCGGAACTCATCCGTCGCTCGGTGCGGTACACATCCAGCGCCGAGGATTCCACCACGTCGGTCCCGTGCCATGCACTCACGTCCCCTTCGTAGTGGATAGTATTGCTCTGCCGGTTTGCCACCATGCGGTCTGCCAGCACATTCGTGGGCAGGGCCGGAGGGGCAGCGGGGGGGGCACCGGGGGTAGGGATGGGCAGATGGACCGCTTGTACGTTGCCCTCACCGGTGGCAGTGTCCGTTTTGAGATCCATGGTTATGCGCTGGCACTTGATATGGCTGGTCGCGTCCCAAACCTGTGGGTGCCCGAGCAAAAGCATGCTCTGGGTCTGGACGTCATAATGGGCTTCCGCCCCACTGGCTTGGCGGTCACCCTCGCGGAATTGGAAATTGCCAGTCTGCCGCATCTCGCGTAGCGTCTGCGTCACGGGGTCGAAGCCGGCGTCCAGGCTGTCAGCCGTGGTTTCTTCTGGGACAGTGTTGGGCTGTGCCGTGGCGGGGGGGCGGAAAAGCACTCGCGTCGGGGCAACTCCATGCAACGCCTCCAATCGGCTGCGCGTGTCGAAGGCCATCTGGAATTGCCCCGCCGTGATAACCCGTTGGCCAACGGTGGGATCTGCGGAATCAATCAGGAGCGTACCCGCCCCGACGGTTACCGCGTCCCGCAGACTCTGGCCGTCGGGCCGGAAGCTGAAGCGCATTTCGGCAGCCTTCAAATCTTTCTTCTCGGGCCCTCTCGGACGCGCCGTACCGCCTGGGGAAAGGCGGAGAATGGGCTGCGACTCAACCGCCAGATGTACGTTGCCGGTGGCCACTCCCCGTTGCGGCTGGGGATGCGTCCCGGCGAAGTCCAAGTCGAGCTGTTGGGCGGTAAGGCGGCTAGTGCTCCCTTTGCTTTGCGACTCACCCGTTACCTCATGGTCCGCCAAGATATGACGCAACTGGCCCGAGGCGGGATCGAAATCCCCATGCGCGTGGCCGGCCTCGAGCTTCACGTCGCGGAGCGGGCTCGCGTCTTGGGCATTGACATGACCTTCCAAGTCCACGCCCGTCAATCGATTGCGGTCGTCGAGGGCGATCCGGGCGCTATCCCCGGCGGCCCGGCGCTCGCCCTGAGTAACCTCCACTGGGCCCGCCAGCGTCACGGACCCCCCATTTTTGTCGTAACGAAGCTCGGAGGCGGTCAGTCGTATTGCTGGCTGGGGGGCCTGCTCAGTCCCTTGCTCCAGGTCAATCGCGACATTATGTCTCAACTCGATCCAGCCCTCACTGGTGGAGTAGACCATACCCAGCGCAGTCCCCGTGGCAGGGCCCAGGCGGAACTTCACCGGCTCGTTGGTCTGGGCCAGCTTGTCACCTTGATGGTATGTGACTTTGGATGTCTCCAGGAACACCTGATGCTTCCCATGGAGGCTCGCACCGGGCACATCATGGGCTTGGGTGTTCAACTGAATCTCCACCGGCCCGGAAGTGACAAAATCCCCGGACTTCGGGTCGTATTGGCAACTTTTCGTACGCAGGATATCGCGGCGGGTGCCTTTGAGGCCGAAAACCTCCACCAGCACATCCTCGAGCGTCGTGGTATTCCCTTGTTGGAGTGCCACCGTACGTGCCGCGTGCACCGTGAAGATCGCCCGGTCCTTGCCCGAGCGCGTAAACGTGTAGCCGGAGAGCTGCTGTTGGACGTTGGCAGGAGGGCTGGGGGAAATCGGCGCCTGCTTCTCGGTGTGGGTGGCGCTCAGCCAGTAAGTGAAACCGACCACCAAGGCGGTCACCGACAGACCCCCCGCCACCAGGCCGGTCAGCAATCGCTGGCGCCTCACCCGCTCCAAGCTAAATCCCGGTGTTGCCACGAGCTGCTTACTCCGTTATGCGCAGTCGAACGAGAGTTTTATTCTCGTCATAGCGCCGGGCTCCAGCCCGGCACGTGCCGGCCTAAAGGTCGGCGCTACTAATAATCAAATCCTTGATAACCAGTTGCAGATTACAAAGGTCCTGATAGTGGTTCTCTTCCAGTGTAAAGGCCATATCCACCTGCTGGCCGGCGGCGAGAGCCGGGACCCGCTCCGCCCAGCTCCAGCCAATCGCCTCGAGGGTGCGCGCCGCCTGGCCCACCCTTAACTTTAGATGCTTATCTTTGAGAATACGCGGTGTGGTCACGAGCCGCACTCCGCAGGCGCCAAACACCGGGGTGGGATTGCCCATCCCAAAGGGCTCGAGCTCGGTGAGCTGGCGATAAAGCGGCCAGTCCATCTCGGCCAGATCCACATGCGCATCCACCCGCACCGCCGGCTCCAGGTCCGCGGGCTCGAGCCTGGCCCGACCGCACTCTTCAAACCGGCGCTCCAGCTCCGGCACCCGCTCGGCCGGCAAGGTGAAGCCCGCCGCCTGGGCATGTCCCCCGAAGCGGTCAAAGAGGTCGCTGACCGCGGTGAGCGCCTCGAGCAAATGGAACCTCTTGATGGAGCGCCCGGAGCCCACCCCCACGCCGTCTTCCACGCCAATCACCAGGGCGGGACGATGATAGCGCTCGACCACGCGTTGCGCCACAATCCCAATCACGCCGCGATGCCAACCCGCTCCCGCCAGCACCAGGGTACGGCGGTCTCGGAGGCCCGTGCAACTCTCCAACTGCGCGAGAATCTCGCCCAGGATTTCGTCCTCCACGCGCTGCCGGTCACGATTCAACTGGTCCAGCCGTTCGGCAATTTCCCGGGTGCGCGCCGGGTCAGCCAGGGTGAACAGGTCAATCACGTCGCGGGCGTTTTCCATGCGCCCCGCGGCGTTCAGGCGCGGCGCCAGGCGAAAGCCCACGTCGCCGGCGCTGATCGCCTTCCCCGCCAGGCCGGCAAGCTCCATCAGCGCTTCCAGGCCCGATTGCGAGGGCTGGCGCAAACCCTCCAGGCCAAAGCGCGCGATGACGCGGTTTTCGCCGAGTAGGGGCACCACGTCCGCAATCGTGCCGATGGCCACAATTTTCAGATACGACTGCAAAAGCCGCTCCGTGAGCCGCTCGCCCAGCAGCGCCTGAGCCAGCTTGAACGCTACCCCCACGCCCGCCAGCGACTTTTCCGGATACCCGCAATCCGGCCGGCGCGGATTCAAGATGGCGCAGGCAGGCGGCAAGTGGCCATCGGGCAGGTGATGGTCGGTGACAATGCAGTCGATGCCGAGTTCGCGCGCCGAGGCCAGAACCACGTGTTCGCGAATCCCCGTGTCCACGCTGATTACCACGCGGAAACCCTTGGCCGCAGCTTCCTCGATCACCGGCACGCGCATGCCGTAGCCATCGGTGAGCCGGTGCGGGACGTAGGCCTCCACCTCCCCGCCCCGAGCGCGGAGCGCCGTAAGCAGCACCACGACGGCCATGGTGCCGTCCACATCGTAGTCGCCGTAAATCAGGATTTTTTCACGCTGGGCGAGGGCGCGGTTCAAACGCTCGACGGCTTCGCGCATGCCCGCCATGCGTTCCGGCGCGTGGAGCTGGGTGAGGCTGGGATGCAGGAACGCGTGCGCCGCTGCCGGTTCAGCCAGCCCGCGGTCAACAAGCAAACGCGCCACGAGCGGTGAGACGTTCAGCTCGCGCACCAAGCGCCCGGTAGATACTGGATCCGCAGGAGACTCGAGCCACCGCATGGGTTAAGACTTATGGTGACAGAGGACGACCAGGGTTGCAAGTCAGAGGTAGAAACGTAGCGCGGTGTTGCCGCAACCAAACCAGAATCGTAGCCCTCTCCGAGGGGAGAGCGTGGACCGCCGTCGGCGCTTTCACCAGCCGGCGCGGGAAGGGGGCCCGACGTTTTGCACGTTGTGGGGGTAAGGGGTCACTTTCGGGAAACAGCGCAGTATTCTTGCTACAAAAACCAAGAAATTACGGTATTGCAATGCAGCGTACCCCGCTCCGCGCACAACTCTGCGCTGCAGCTCACGATTTCTTGCTTTTTTGGCAAACATTTTGGGGCACGTGTTGAGGGTCGCGACCTCGATCCAAGGAACCCCTCATCCGCTTCGTACCTCAGCACCTTCTCCCCTGAGAGAAGGTAGGAAATTAAACCACCCTCTCCGAGGGGAGAGGGTGGCGGCTATGCGCCGCCGGGTGAGGGGTAACTTTGGGCTGGGGAGACGGGACTGCGACTCATTTACTTTTCGCTTTGTGTCGCGGCTTGCGAGTTGGAGGATTATGTTCTAGGTCCCAGATCCTGAGGAGCTGCTGGCATCCCAAGTCAAAGTTTCCCGTGAAGTCCACGAGCTGAAATTCAGGGAGCGTCCAGGATAGACGAGCCAAATGCGAAAGAAAGACTTCTCTCTTTGACCTTGGCGAGGGAGCTGTCACTATCGGCTCAAGCGGGCTGTTTCAGAGCGTTCGCGATCGATTCGCTGACCTTCGCCGCGCTCTGTCGGGCATCAAAACTCTTGAATTTTCGAAGTATCCAGGGGATGTCCTCGGTGGGCCGAACCTGAACAGGAAATACGCGGCCTTCATAATTGGGGTCACCCAAGGCATATTCAATTTCATGACGCACGTATTCCGAGCGCATGGAATCCGGTGAGACAAGGACGACCATGGCTCTTGACTTCTTGAGAGCCTCTCCAATTCGAAGCCAAAAATTGTCTCCGGGTAAGACTTCGTCGTCCGCGTTCCAAACAGAAAGCCCTCGTTTCGTCAACTGTGACGAAAGAGCCTTAGCGAAATCCTCGTCGGCACGAGCGTAGCTTATAAAAACCTGGGGCGTGGCCACTGTTCCTGTCATTGCAGTCTTTCTGCCACTTCCTTTTCGGGGTGAGAGTTGGCGCTCAGCACCTGTTTCTCTCATTGGAGTCTCTCCCCTGCCTTTGATTATCGACTGTCAACCGCTCGCCCATGAACATTTTAGCACAGCGCCGGCGCATGGGGGACGCACACGAAACTTCTAAAGTCAACCTCCAGCGTTTTCAGCTGCTGTCCTAATTTGACGTAGCGCCGCCCTTTAGGGCGGCACTTGCCGGGCTAAAGCCCGGCGCTACATCTCAAATTAGGACAGCACCCGTTTTCAGGCCTGCTTGCGAGCGGAGTCCCCCTGCGATCCTACACGGTAAAGAATCATGAGCAAATAAAAAGCGAAAACTCAATACCATTTTCGCTCCGGTTTTTCAGCTTAGTGGCACGAAGAGCCGCGGACCTACCGAACAGGTCCGCGCTACTGGCTACGCTTGTTTCAGCGCCATGCGGACAGTTCGAATATCGAGAAACAACCGCTCAGGCCCACTCGGGGCGCAACCCTCCAACGCCACGAAACCGTAACGCGCGTACCAATCGATTCGGTCTCGATAGGCGTCCGCGATGATGCCGCGGCACCCCACATCGTCGGCGACGCGAAGTGCGATTTTAAAGGCTTCGGAAATGAGCGCATGTCCAAGCCCTTTGCCGGAGAATCTGTGGTCCACTGCGAGGCGCGCCAGCAGGATGAGGGGCAAGTCGTAGGGCGGAAGCCCGCGCACGTGTTTCTTGGGGAATGCGGCGCGGGGCACGCTGGCGGTGGCGAGAGTGAAGTATCCGAGTACGGTGCGGGGAGCGCCTTCATCGACCGCGACGTATGTTACACCGATGGAGCTTTTTTGCTGATTCGTCCAGGCATGACGCCGTAGATAATTGTTGAGTGGCTCATCGCCACAGTCGAAAAGCTCCACCTGGTCCGGCTCTTCCAGACGGCGGATGAGGACGGCCATTCAGCCTCGCATCGCCCGAATCAGGGCTTCGGTGGGAGGGGCGGGTTCCTTCGAGGCGAGCTCGGCAAGGCTCTCCAGCTCGCGCGGAGTCCAGGAAATCTCCACCCGCGGGAGCTCGAGCTCCGGGGCGACGCGTTCCAGGCGCGGCAACACTAGTTCCTTCCGCTCGCCCGTGGTCGCTTCACTGAAGATGCGATAACCGCGCTTCCTTTCCCCTACCGCCCAGCGGAATAGCGCCACGGCGTCAGAAAGAAAATCCGTGTTGCTGTTAAGCTGCAATTCCCGTTTGAGGCCCCGTACCATCCGATCCTCGGCCGGAGCCAAATCCGCTTGAAACTTGGACTTGCGGCGGGCGCGGGGAAGCGGGGTTGGTTTCTTAGGTTGCCGCGATTTCAAGCCCATTATCAAATCCCTTTCCTGTTCAAACTCACTCCTATCTTACTATATTTTGGATGATAATTGGATTTGTTTCGAGAAATGGCCTTGAGGAGCGTAGCGCGGACCTCTGCCTTTGTGAGTCCGCGGCTCTTACGGCGCAAATCGAGCGAATGTAACGTTGTGAGAACGGGAGCGCGTGCCTTCGCAGCTATTCGAAATTAACTGTTTTCCCTTACAGAAGAACCGCGGACCTTCAAAAACGGAGGTCCGCGCTACCATCTGCGAACGAGGGAGCTAGCCCGCATTTCTCACCACGGGTCTGGAAGGGCGGGGCTTTAGCCCCGCCGTTAAAGCCTTTCTGATGGTTTGCGCGCCTGCAAAGATCGAACAGCTTGTCGGGGCGGACGGAGGCCAATTTCGGAGTGCGGGAGCTCGCTCCCGCTTTTTCTACCGCTGACTCGTCAGCGCTGGGTGACTGGCCGCGACGAGTCGCGGCGATGGAAAGCGGCGACGAGTCGCCGCACTCCAAACTTCGGTCCGTTTGCCCGTGGTGAGAAATGCGAGCTGGAGCGCAGTAAGACCCGCATCACGAGAGGATCTCTTTGATGATCTCGTCGGGCGTAGTGGGGCGGAGAGCACCCCGCTCAAACTCTCTCTGCCCTTCACGGATGTCCGCCGCCAACTCGACACGCCGGCGGTCCGCGAGTCGCCGATGGACAACCTCAACCAAGGTTTCCTGCTCCTCCACCGTTAAGCGGTCGGCAGCGTCCACAACAATGTGAAATCTCGAGGGCGATTTCCTTCTGGATGAATTCTTCATGCTGACCCCAAGATACAACTTCGTCGATGGGCGAGTAACCGGAACGCTAAACGAACCCCGGTGACACGCGTTGGCGCCAGTGGTAGCCACGGTTACTGCCTTTGTGACCAAGGGCTTTTCGAAGGTGGGAAGGGAAACAGCGGCAGTTGGTTTTGTCGGATCGGTTTTTCTTCTTAAGCTGCCGAGTTCTTCCCGCGCGGGAGAATCTGACCGAATATGAAATCCGTGGAACGAATCGAAGTTCAAAACCCGCCGAGCGAAAGCACGGAGGAAGAGCCGCAGAGTCTCTGAACAGCGAGACTCTGCGCTACCGGCTCCACCTTCGTTGACGACGTGTGGATTCCGTTGGCTTATCGTCCGGTGGAAAAGTCCACGGTCATGACTGCGCCGAGGGTGGCTGAGCGCTAAATCGCCAACAGTATGAGTTCCAGACAATTCCCGATGTTGTCGAACGAAATCTCAACCCTATCTAGCGGAATTGAAACGCGTTCGTGTAAATCGAGTGTCACGTAAAATTGATTGCAATCAATGATTCTGCCCCATCCACCGCCTGACGGGAGCGCCCGTCCAGGATTTAGACTTCTGCACTGGACAGCCTTCCCTTTCCACTCAAGGATTTTATATGCCTTACTGTTTCGTTGGGCGATGAGTTGATCGAATTGATCCTTAGAGGCGTTGACGGTCTTGGACCCATCTCTGACATAAGCCTGACCTGCAAAATGAGGTCGGTCGGGGCTTCCGGGTACTATCACTGCCAATAGCTTCTTTCCGCCCACATCTAAAATTCTCGTGTCGCGGTATATCGGCGGATAGGCTGCGTTTAGCTTTTCGCTGAGGCTCTTTTGGATGGAATCCAGGTCAATGGTCTTCTCTTCTGGCTCACAGTTATCTTTCACTCCTATATATAAGACTGCTGGGTAACCAACAGGGATAGAGTTTGCGAAGGCGACGACCGTCTTGAGCCAATCTTTTGAATCAGAAAAGACCTTTCGTTCAACAAAGGTATGTTCCGGGTCCCGAAGCCAAAGCAACAGATCCTCATTTGTCGGCGGATTCATGCTATCTCGATTTCAGGTCGGTTGGCGCAGAGCGAGCTAGCTCTGCGACCCACGTCAATCCGCGCTTGATCGCAGAGCTGAGCCCGCTCTGCGCCAGCCCGCCAAAACGTACTTGATTTAAGAAATTCAGGCATGGCGGCTCACACCTCCTGCTCGTCTGACGCCTAACTCTAGCGGGCCGACACAGACCTTCGTCATTGAGGTCTACGGGTTTCCTCGTGGACCCCAAGAACGGGAGCCGCGCTCCCGGCTTGGGCGCGGGGCGGCGCTTCCCACCTCACGGCTAAACCGCTCCGCCAGCTCCGTATGACTCTGCCCGCTTTGTTAGATGATCTTGCGTCCTTCTGCGAACCACGTCAACTCCGGTACAGGGACCACCGACAACGCGAGTCCGTACTGATATTGAAAAGGCCGATCCCCGCTGGGGGGGGCGGTGTACTCACAAGCCTTGCCAAAATCGGATTTGGATCCAGCCTTCTTCAGCTCGATGGCAAGGAGATTGTGCTCGCGTTCAACACGATCACGATGATGGACAATGATGTCGGGCCGTACATTTGTGCCCGAAGAGCGCTTCTTCATGTCTTGGCCTGGCCCCTGCCTGTTGTACTCACAGTCTACATTCCAACCTGGCAGCCGCTGCTCCAAGTACACTGCCAAACGATGTGCTATCGACCACTCTCCGATGTCATTCGCGAGTAAGGTCGCGTCGCGAGCGTAAAGCATATCCAGGGCCTTAAGAATGTGCCCCTTTAGCTCTGTGTGTTCCATGATCTTCCCCAGCTAGCGCCCGGCGGGCTGGCCCAAACCTCTGCCAGCGAGGTCGCGGCTTTCCTACTTGAAGATCTGCGCCAGCCCCCATGATTTGATCAAAACACCGTCTTGGTTATCTTCATCACTCCAGCCACTAGGTCGTCGACCTGCGCTGTAGTGGGCTCCGTCTTCTTATTGTGATCGCATAAGTTACGGATGTCTGCCAGATGCTGCACAAAACGCCATTGCGGGATATCAATAACATTCGCTTCCTTTAGAGCATTGTTCAGATCGGAGATGCCGGGATTTTTTTTCGTAACCTTGATGCCGTGCTTGTCACAGACTTGCGCCAGATGCCGCTCAAGAACCACGCCGGCTAGGGCGCCAGCGGCTCGCGTAAAGTTGTTCTTTGCAAGCTCTTTCGCGGCATCCAGTTCCGAATCGAAGAGGTCCGCTTGGACCAACTGACGAATATCGAACAGGGAGCTCTCAAAGCGCCCTTTCACTGACTTTAATATAGCTAGCTGCTGGCGGAACTGTGGGATGGCAGCGTCAGGTCCGACAATCTTCTTCGTATCCAACAAACTCACCTGACGAGTTACGTTTAGTCCCTGAAGGTAGTCCTCGATTCGGTAGTTCTCGTACGTGATGTCCTTGCGGGGTTTCGGTTTTTCGTAATGGCGAGCGAAGTCTGCGAGCCGGTCCGGCAACAGTTGCTTGATCAGCACCTTTGCCTCCGAGTACCACGATTGATAATCCTCTTCGAACGAAGGGAGGAATTTGAGGATATCAGACAGCTTGACCTTATTAGCTAATTCCTTATGACTCTTCAGGTCTTTCTCGAGCTCCCCAGGAAAGCAAGCCTCCCTCATAGCGAGAAACAAGTTGCCACCATTCGTGAGCAATGAATCGAGATCGTTTTTGTAGCGGTCCAGATTTGTTGGCATTCCCCCTCCATGATGATGCAGCCCTCAACGCCGCCGGCTTCCGTTTTGCCTGACCTGCATAAGATCCTTCCCGCTCGACATAGCGAGAACGTGCCAACGGCGAATGCGCAGGTCTCCTACCATGCAGTCGTAAAGACCCAGAGGCCGTTGGCCAGGGAACGGCGCCAACGGAAATTGACGATCATTGTTTACCACCCCCAGCCCCCTCCTAAAACAGGAGGGGAGTTTTTTCATGACGCCTAACCTCCCAGGGGTTCCCGGGCTGGCAAAAAGATGACCGGATTAAACAACTTATTAACCGGAGATGCAAGGGGAAAGGGAAGAGACGGGATACGGGAAACGGGATACGGGGTTCGGGTTAGGGGCGGGCGCAGAGCGTCGCTCGGCGATGGGCGACGTCGCGGGTCACCCTGCCGGCCACCGTGTGCTTACACGCTTGCGCCTTTGGCGGGCTGACCGGAAAGCAGGAAGGTCTTCGGATTGGGTCCCTCACCGCAGATTTTGAAAGATCCGAAATCCTTGTAAGTCCGCGGAAGTGACCCCTCATCCGACCTCCTACGTCGGCCACCTTCTCCCCAAGGGAGAAGGCTAAGATTCTTAATTCCAAATCTAAGCCTGCCGCGCACTGATGACGCGAATGGCTTCGTTTCACCAGCCCTTCCCCACGGGTCAGCTTACCGCCCGATAGGGGGTTGCTGCGCGGCCAAAAGCATGGGCAGAGGACGAAGTTCGCGCTTGAAGGGGTCCAACATAAAGCCCAAGACTTCCAACGAAACGCTGCCCAGCAGGGCGCTATCGCCCTCCTCTCCAAAGATCACCGGAGAGGTTCCCTCATCGCCGTTGATGCGGAACAGAGCTTCGCCGAGGGGGCGTTTGATTTCGGTGCCGTCGGCGAGAAGGAAGGTCCGGGTTTTGCTGGGCTTGATGCCCAGGCGTCGAAGCACCGGGGCAGGGACGACGGAATAGATGGCGCCGGAGTCCACGAGAAATTTCAAGCGTGCCGTGCGGCGAGGCCTGGCGGGATTGGCAATGCGGGCCTGAATATAGGTGAGGCCCATGGAAATGACTCCTCTGGCGAGTCTAGCGTCTGCCCGGTCAGGTGTCAATCTAACTGGCCCAGCGGTAGTGACTCATTTTGAGGTGCCACGGGCGTCCCGCCCGAGAACGGGCACGGCCAAGATGGCCGTGGCACATCAAAATGAGTCACTACCGGCCCAGCTTGCGGCGTAATTCACTCACGCGGCGCATTCATGGACGGCCTCATACAACGCCAGAATATTGGCCGTGGGGGTATTGGGCTGGAGATTATGGCAGGGGGCCACCACGTAGCCTTTGCCCTTGCCGAAGATGCGGATGTTATCGGCCACCTCCCGCTTCACGTCGCCGGGAGTTCCAAAGGGCAGGGTCTGCTGATTGTCCACGCCGCCGTGAAACACCACCAATTTTCCGAAATCCCGCGCCAGCCCCTCGCGCCCCATTCCGGCGCAGCGCCACTGGATGGGATTAAGGACATCGATGCCGAGCTCGATCAGTTCCGGCAGCAGGGGGCGAATGGCGCCGTCATCATGGTGCATCACCCGGACGCCGAAGGAGTGCGCAAGATCGATCATCCTCCGCATCCGGGGCTTCAAGAAGCGGCGGAACGATGCCGGACTCATCAGCAGCGTGTCCTGCGTGCCCAGGTCTTCGGCGACGTAGATGAAATCGATCAAGCCTTGGGCGGAGGCGAGAGTGCGGCGAATGAACGATTCGTGGATGTAATCGATGCGCTCCAGGGCGGCATCCACCACCGCCGGGTTCACGGCGAGGTCGGTAAGGGCCTGCTCCATGCCCCGCAGCCGGCAGTAAAGGTAGAACGGCTCGTAGCATCCCCCCAGAATGGGGTACCCCGGCCACGCTTCGCACTTCGCGCGCATGCCCTCCGTGTCAAACAGGGCGGGGTCCGGCCAGTCGAAGCGCTCCACATCCGCCGCGGTTTCGGCCTTCCCCAGCGGGGCGGTGACCGCCTCTTCGTAAGTGCCCAACCCGTCGCCGTAGGAAATATTCGTGACTTCCACGTGCCAAACGCTCCAGAGCGATTGGGTGTGCCACGTGTCCTCTTTGGCCCGCGGATAGGCGGGGCCAAGAAGCACCAGCTTGTCGATTCCCAGCCGCTCCCAGAGCGCCCGGTCGGAAGCGCACCCCAACTCCTGGCGCAATCGGGCGGTGACCTCAGCCGTGCCCCAGTAGTCGCAGAGAGTTTGCTTTTCCCCCGCGAACAGGGCCATCCAACGGTCTCGAATGGTTGACATGGCAATCTCCCGCGCGATTCTAGCACAACGGGCCACGAGGCCGCCGCGGAGTTGGGGCGTCTTCGCAGGACCCCATGCCCCGATCACCCGATCGCCAGCCCCGCCGCAATTTCGTTGCTTACGCGCCGTCCCTTCTGCGCTATAGTCTTGCTCGCTCGAAAACCAGAGGAAATGGAGCAGCAATCATGTCAAACCAGGCTCGACGTGACTTCCTGAAAAACTTTGGGGCATTTTCCGCCGCGGCGCTCGCCTCCACCTGGGCATACGGCGCGACCGACAATGCCGCACTGGCCCGCCAGTTCAAACTGGGCGCCATCTCGGACGGCTTTTCCATGGACTTTGAAGAAGCCCTGAAGCTCATGAAAGGTTACGGGCTCGAGTGGGTCGAGATCCGCAACGTCTGGGGCGTCTACAACACCGAGGCAAGCCCCGAGCAGATCCGCAAGATCAAAGACCTGATGAATCAATATGGCTTCCGGATTTCGGTGGTCGATACGGCGCTTTTCAAATGCACTCTGCCCGGCACAACACCTGTCGTCACACTCAAGGACGCCTACCCCTATTCCGGCCAAATGGACTTGCTGAAACGCGCCGCCGATCGTGCCCACACCTGGGGTACAGACAAGCTGCGCGGGTTCGCCTTCTGGCGAGTGGCGGACCCTGCGGGGGTGGTCGGGCGCATCGCGGAAGAGCTGGGCAAGGCGGGTGAGGTGGCCAAAGGCGCGGGCCTTCGCGTGGTGATCGAAGACGAACCCACCACCAATGTCGGAACCGCGCACGAATCCGCGCGCCTGCTTGCCGCCGTGAAGGCCTCGAACGTGGGCGCGAATTGGGACTGTGGCAACGGCTGCGTGAGGGGTGAAATACCCTATCCCGATGGTTACAACGCTTTGCCCAAGGATCGCATCTGGCACATGCATCTGAAAGGCGTGGCTTGCGGGGCGGGCCTCACCAAGTGCCACGAAGATTTCCCCGACCAGGGCAGCATCGACCTGGTGGGCCAGTTCCGCGCCCTGCGGCGCGACCACTATACGGGGACCATGTCGCTGGAATGCGAGTTCTCGGCCCCCGGCATGTCGCACCAGCAAACCACCCAGCGCTCCATGGAAGGCTTGCTCAGAGTGCTGGCCAAGGCGGCGGCGTGAGCGGAAAGCAGTCGGCAGTAGGCAGCGCTGCTAGCCATCCGGTTAGCGCAGAGCTTCGTAGTGATGCGCCAGCCGCTTACCGCCGACTGCCTTCCTGAGTCAGCCGAGGATGCCCTGGCCGGCCAGGGCGATGTTATTGCGGGTGGTGTTTTTGACGAGGTACATGGCCTCGTCGGCTTGGCGCAAGATTTCTTTGCGGGTGCGGCCATCCACGGGGAATGAGGCAACGCCGAAACTGGCGGTGACTTTGATGTTCAAGTTCTCTTCCGCAAAAAAGACCCGCGTGGTCAGGAGCTCGCGGATACGGCGGACGACCATCAAAGAATTTTCCTTGGAGGTTTGCGGAAGCAGGACGACGAACTCATCGCCGCCATAACGAAAGGCGTAGTCGATCATGCGCAGGTGGGCCTTGATAATGTCACCGATCATCCAGAGGAGCTTGGAGCCTACGAGGTGGCCGTATACGTCGTTGACCTGCTTGAAATGATCGAGATCGATGAAGATGACGGAAAACTCGTAGCCGTAACGGTTGGAACGGTAGATTTCCGTGTCCAGGACGAAGTTGAGATGCCGGGCGTTGTAGAGGGCCGTGCAGTCGTCGGTGATGGTCAGCTCATGGATGCGCTGCACGTAACGGGCATTTTCGAGCGCGATCGCGGCATAATCCGCCAGGCTCTTGAGAATGGGAATGTCTTCCACGCCGAAGCTGGGCTTGCCCAGGGCGTTGACGAGTTCAATAACTCCGAGCACGTGGCCGTGCGCTTTGATAGGAACGCAGACGATCGAGCGGGTCGCCGCATGGGTCAGTTCATCGACCTTGGGGTCGAAGCGTGAGTCATTGCGAGCGTCTTCAATCAGGACCGGTTCGCCATTCTGGGCCACCCAGCCGGCCACGCCCTCGCCAAGTTTCAGGCGGACGTCGTGGAGCTTGTCGGCGTCACTGCCGATGGCGATTTCAAAATAGAGCTCTTGCGTCTTTTCATCCAGCATGAGGAGCGACCAGGTGTCGGGCTGGAGGAGGTCGCTGATCTTCTCCATGATGGTCTGGAGGATCTTTTGCAGATCGAGCGTCGAGAACAGTGCCTTCCCCACTTCGTGAAAGAGGGCGAGGCGCTCAACCTGACGCTTCAGTTCAGATACTTCTTCTTCAGGACCGATCATTTTGTTTCCACGCTAACCGCAGTCTACCGGCGGTATAAACCTTTTAAACCATTAGGCGCACCTTTTCAACCTCTTTGTCAGGGGAAGAAACCGAGGGCAAGGCCGTAACGGACGGGGGAGTAACTCTTCTTAAAGCATTTGACACTTATAGACCTGGGAAAATAAGATAAAAGCGGCTTGTTCTATGAGGAGTGAGCAAAGCCCACCTATGCCCGCCTTTGGGGAAAATCTTCGGCGTGAGCGAGAAATGCGTGGCGTAAGCCTGGAAGAGATTGCTTCCGCCACCAAGATCAGCCTGCGCTTCCTGCATGCGATCGAAGGGGAAGAATTCTCGAAGCTGCCGGGCGGGATCTTCATGCGCAGTTTCATTCGCACCTACGCCCGCTACTTGGGGCTGGACGAAGAGCGAGTCATGGCCGAATTCCAACTCGCTGCGCAACCCAAGGCGGAGGTGGATTTACACCGGATGACGGCCAACAATTCCAGCCAGCCGCGCTCGGAAGCGCGGACGCCTTTGGTGGCGACGCTGATGGCGGTCATCCTGCTCGCCGGGGGTTACGCACTCTTCCGTTATTCGCAGCGTGCGGCGGAAGTCCCATTGCCACCTCCACCCCGTCAGGCCGTGGCACCCCCTACACCCGCTCCTCCCGCGCAACCCGCCGCCGCTCCGAACCCCAACTCCCCGGCCGTGGGCGCGAATCCCACGGTGGAAAATGCGACGCCCGGCCCGGCTCCGGGCGCAGCCCCCAATGCTCCGGCACAACCCGCCACCGGCGGGCTCGCGACACCCTCGAACCCACAACCTGCGGCCCCTCCCGGCACGAAATATGCCCAGGATGCCGGCTTGGAGTTGCAAGTGGCCGCGACGGAGCGTGCCTGGGTGGCGGTGGAAGCCGATGGGAAGATGCTGTTCCAACGCTCGCTGAATCCCAACGAAGTGGAAACGGTTAAGGCACGCGAGTCCTTTACCGTGACCACGGGGAACGCGCAAGGCATCATTCTGACCTTGAACGGTGAGACCCTGAAGCCTTTGGGCCGCAGCGGCGAGGTGAAGTCGATTCATCTCACGCGCGACGACCTGAAGAACCCCGCGCCCTGAGGTCCAGCCATTCCGGAACGCTTGGTCGATTTAATCCGCGCCGGCAAGGCGCCCGAGGTAATCCGCCGCCGGGGCGCCGAGGGGAATCTGCCTCTCCCGGTGGAAGAGCAGATCGAGGTCTTGACGGTGCTCGCCGCCGCGCCGCAGGCGGACATGCGGGCGATAGCCCTCAAAACCCTGCAAAGCTGGAAATCCGCGGAGGTCCGTCGGGTGCTGGCCAGCCCCTTGACCGCGCCCGAGGTGCTGGGCTTTGCGGCGGAGCATCTCGTCGCGGGACGTGAAGAACTTCGGGAAATCCTGCTCTGGAATCCCAGCCTTCCGGAGGCAACCCGCATCCTGCTGCAATCTCCACCGGCCCCCCGACCCGCGAGCGAAATGGCAGCCGGCAAGGTCTTGTCCGAGCCCCGCGCGGCCTTCGAACCCCCCGGGGCAATCGCGCCCCAGCCCGCCCGTGACCAGGTCCCACCCGCCGCGCCCCCCAAACCGCGGACGGAAGTGGCGGGTGACGAAGTTCTGGCCAACCTGGACGCAGCACTGCAACAAAAGGATGCGGAAGCCCTCGAGAATTTGCCTGGGGAATTCGAGGTTCCCCCGGAAATCACCAAGCACGATGACGAACTTACCAAGAATGACCGGGAAACCCTGATCGAAAAAGTCGGCCAAATGTCCGCCGTGGAAAAGATCAAAGCCGCCCTGACCGGCAACATGGAAACGCGCATGCTACTGGTCCGCGACCCGAATAAGGTTGTGGCGCGCGCCGTGCTGTCATCACCCAGGATTTCAGACACGGAAATGGAAAGCTACGCCGCGGCCAAAAATGTTTCGGAAGAAGTGCTGCGCCTGATCGCCACTAACCGCAAGTACATGAAGACCTACGTGGTGTTGAGGGCGCTCATTAACAATCCCCGCGCACCCGTTGACATCACCATGCCCCGCCTCAACCGGTTGAACGACCGGGACCTCAAGGGAGTTGCAATGAATCGCAATGTTCCCGAAGCTTTACGGGCCATGGCGATCAAAATGATGAAGCAGAAGGAAGATGCCAACAAGGCGAAGCTTCCCGGCAGACACTAGCCGGGCGTTACCGGAGGTCAGTGCGTCGGGGGAAATCTCCGGAACTCACATTCGCCGCAGGCGCAGGCAGGCAATCTCCGACGGACAGCCGACGCGGAGCGGGACAAGAACTTTGCCGATTCCGCGGCTCACATAAATCTGCGTGCCATTCAGACGGTTCCAGCCCTCCACAAAGCGCTTGCCGAGCTTCGACCGCCCGTAGACGGAGCCGACCACCGGCAGGCGCACCTGGCCGCCATGCGTGTGGCCGGAAAGCACCAGATCAACACTGCGCTCCGAGGCCGCGTGAATTCCCAGCGGATTGTGGCAAAGCAGAATCTTGGGGTCACGCGAGGGTACGGAATCGAGCGCCGCGCCCAGGTCGTCAGCCTTCCACCAGAGATCATCGACGCCCACCAACCAGAGAGTGGCGGACCGGATGCGCAGAGCGTAATGGGAATTGCGCAACACGCGAACGCCTTGGGCGCGCAGCGCACGGGTGACCTCGTCGGGATCGACCTGGAAGTCGTGATTGCCCAGAACCGCGAAAACTCCTAGCCGCGCCCGGAGCTTTCCCACCGCCTGCGCCAGCGGCCAAATGTAATCAGGGGAGAGCGTCACGTAATCGCCGGTGAGGGCCACAAGATCGGGCCGCAGGCGGTTGGCAAGGTGAACCGCGCGCTGGATTTCCTCCAGCGGCGTAAAAAGGCTGTGATGGAGGTCGGTGAGGTGGACGATCCTCAGGCCATCGTGCGCCGCGCTGAGCCGCCGCAACCAGATGTCGATTTCGGTGATTTCCGGATCGGGAGTATAAGGGCGGGGCGCGTGGGGGGGCTCGGAACCGCTCAAGGAGAGCGTGATCAGGCCTCCACGCCGGAGAAACCGTTTGCGAGGTTTTCGCCCTGCCACTCAATCCACCCCAAGGTTTTCGGATGATCCGGCGATCCGGGGATCAGGTGAACAGAAAGCCGCCCGTGTAGATTTGCTTTTTGTTCATCAGGTCATCCGGTCTTTCGCTGCGCCATGATCTCCGCAAAAACTTCCAGCATTTGATCGTGAACCCGGCCATTCGAGGCAAACACCTCATCGCCGAGCAGATTGAATGGGCGACCCTGGATGTCTGACATGCGCCCACCCGCCTCCGCGACCAGCAAGGAGCCCGCGGCTTTATCCCAGGGATTGAGCTTGAGTTCCCAAAAGGCGTCGAAACGGCCGGCGGCGACGGAACAGAGGTCCAGCGCGGCGGACCCGGCGCGCCGGATGCCGTGCGATAGCTCCGTAAAACGAAAATAGAACTGGATATTCAATTCGTGATTCGTCGCGAAGGGCGGGAAGCCGGTGGCCACCAGGCACTCACTCAGGTTCTCGGTTCGGGAAACCTGCAAGCGGCGGCCGTTGAGATACGCGCCGGCGCCGCGCTCCGCCGTGTAAAGGTCGTTGCGGGTGGGATCGTAAACCACGCCCGCTATCACTTCGCCGCGGCAAGCGAGCCCCAGGGTGACGCAAAACACCGGGTAACCGTGCGCGAAATTCGTGGTCCCGTCCAGGGGGTCAACGTACCAGCAATAGTCGGAAGGCCCAGCCTGGCCGCCGCCTTCTTCGGCCACGATGCCGTGATCCGGGAAACTGCTGCGCAACCGCTCAACAATCAAGGCTTCGGAGCGGCGGTCCGCCACCGTGACCAGGTCCGACCGGCGCTTGTAGGTGATCTCCTGAGGCTGAGTGAAAAGTTCCGCGAGCAGCACACCCGATTCGCGGGCGATTTCAACGGCCGTGCTCAGGTAATTCGACATGATCTCCTTTCACAGGGGTTAGGGGTTAGGGATTAGGGATAGGGGGTTAGGGACAACAGTGACTAAAGTGGAATGAATGATGCGCGTAGGATTTATCCCTTTGCTATTCCCCTGAACTCTGCCCCTAGCCCCGGGATTCCACCAGGACGTGCGTCTGCCCTTCCCCCTCCGCCCACACCGCGCCGTCGGCAAAGTACTCTTTCTTCCAAACGGGCACGACTTGTTTGAGGCGATCGATGGCATATTGGCAGGCCTCAAACGCCGCGCGCCGGTGCGCGGCCGTCACGATGATGGCCACGCTGGTCTCACCGATCTCCAAGCGCCCCAGGCGGTGGATCATCCCCAGGTGATCGATCGCGAACTTCTGCTTCGCTTCCTGCCCGATCTCTTCCATCTTACGAATCGCCAAAGGTTCGTAAGCTTCATACTCGAGATAAAGCGTGGCGCGGCCGCGCGAGTGGTTGCGGACGATGCCCTCAAAAATCACCACCGCGCCATCTTCCGGAACCCGCAGCGGACGGGCAAGTTCGGAAGCGGCAATGGGCTGGCGCGTGAGGCGGAAGAAATCCACCTCCGCTCCGCCGCTCACCGGGGGCATGAACGCCACCTCATCACCTTCGTGCAGCGGCGTCTGGCGCTTCGCCACTTCCTGATTGACCGCCAGCAGCAGCGAATCCGCCAGGGCGGCGAGGCGCGGGTAGCGGCTCTCGTACCGGCGCCAAAGCCCCTCCAGGCTTTCCCCCTCGGGGAGTTCGACCTGCTCCTGGGCGACGCCTGTCAGGTCGTGCGTGAGGCCGAAAAAAAGGACATTGATCTTCATGCCTGGTCGGAAGCCCTGTACCGGAACCGCCATCCGCTCACCCATCCAGTATACACGCTGCACGCCTTCCGGACAGGGCGGAAAACCCTTTCCAAGGGCTTGCAGGGGGCATGATGCCGCTTGTTCCGGCCGCTTCCCTGCTAAGTTTGGAAGGCAAGGTTACTAGGTCTTTCCCAGCACATAACGCAGAGCGCCTTCCAGCTCCGGAAAGCAGAACTCATAGCTGGTCGACAGGAGCCGCGAAGGATTCACGCGGGTACTGGCCAAAAGGAGCTCGTCCGCCATTTCTCCCAATACCCGGCGGGCCGCAAAGACCGGCAGGGGAAAGATGGTGGGGCGCCCCAAGACGCCGCCCAGGGTTTTGGTAAATTCCCGATTGGTCACGGGATGGGGGGCTACGGCATTGACCGGGCCGTGCAAGGCCTCCGTGAGGATGGCGTGCGAGATGGCTCCCACGACGTCATCGATGGCGATCCAACTCATGTACTGGCGGCCGCTCCCCACACGCCCGCCGATACCCAACTTGAAAGGCAAGAGCATGCTGGCCAGGCCGCCGCCCGCTTTGCTGAGGACGAAACCAATGCGCAGATTCACCACTCGAATGCCGCCGCGCGCCGCCGGCTGCGTCGCCTCTTCCCACGCCTTCGCTACCTTCGAAAGGAACAGCGAGCCCGCGGAACTATCCTCGTCCACCACCTTGTCACCACGGTCACCGTAGAAACCGATGGCGGAAGCGGAAACGAGCACGATAGGGCGTCTGCGTAAATGCACCAGGGATTCGGAGAGCAGCCGTGTGCCCTGGGCGCGGCTTTCGAGGATGCGCGCCTTCTTCGCGGGCGTCCACTTGCCGACAATGCTCTCTCCGGCCAGGTGCACGACGGCGTCGAAATCCTCCAGGTCTTCGGGGTCGAGGGTACCCGCCTCGGGATCCCACGAAACATGCCGGCCACGGGCGGGTGACCGAGAGCGGGTAAGGCGGACGACCTTGTGGCCGCCCGCCGCCAAAAAGGGAATCAGCGCTTGGCCGATCAATCCACTGGAACCTGTCAGGAGAATCCGCATAGGAGTTATCTCCAACCGGCGAGAGGCCCGGCCGATCAGGGATGAGAAAGGCCTTCTCCCTCTCGCACCGTGAAGCGCATAATACCCCCGTTCGCCCACTGGAAGCCAGCTTCCGCGCTCTAGCCAGCTTCGCATTTATTCCCGTTATTGGGGATGGAGCGTCGAGCGCGTACGATTCGCCCCGGAGGCTCACGTTGAGTCAAATCCTCATCGCCGGAAAAGATTGGCAGGCACGTGCTATGCTACGCGCTCAACTCCTGGAAGAAGGGTTCGAGGTCGAAGCCCACGAAACCGTGCGCGAGGGCCTGGCTTCATTGGAGTCTGGCCCCCGCCCGCCGGACCTCTTCCTGGCGGATGTCTCCCAAAGCGATGATCCCTCCGCCGACGTGGAAGCGCTGGCGGCTTGGTCGCGCAAGGTCCCCATCTGGATCATCGCCAGCCGGTCCTTCATCATCGAAAAAGGTTTGCGCGGCCACGGATTTGAAATGATCCTGCTGCGCCCCGTGGACGTGGGTGAACTCGTGGACCAGATCAAGCAGCGGTTGGAAGAGAATTTGGAAATAGAATGATGCCGGCCTCAGCCACGCCGGGAAGCGGAGGCGAGAAAACCGCCGATAACCGTGGCGATCGGTTTCAACTGCTGGGTGGTCGGGTCCGCCTGCACGCCGAAGTTCTCGAGCGCGGTCGCGCCGAGCAGGTAGAGCGAATCCGCCGGGGCGAAGATGACGGGGCACGTAAGCGATTCGTCCAACTGCGGGATCGTTAAGACAGCCTCCCCGAGCGATCGCCGGTCGTGCCGGCCATCCGCGAGAATCAATTCGCGCGTTCGCAGCGGGCGGATCCCAATCTCGTTCAGCCGTCCTTCGGGAATGAAGGAATAGAGCGCCCCGGTGTCAACCCAAAAATCTTCATCGAAAAATCGGGACCGCTCGCTCGGATTTGCCACCCTGACGCGGACCTGAAACATGCCCATAATTGAAACCCCTGCCTGAAGTATAAGCGAAGATTAGCTTTTTGGCGCACCGTCGATCAGAATATTTGCGCATTTACGTCCACCGAGAACTCTGCCTTCCCTGACGGCGGGTGGCGCCCACATCACTCGGATTCAACCGTCGTAGACGCTCGACACTTGTCGAGTAAGTGTCGGAAGCTCCGACACTCCGTCGGTGTGGGCCCAGGGAAGCGGGACGCTCGACCCTCCGACCCGGAAAGAGTTTGTGGGTGGCGCGGACCCCCTGATTTTTATGGTCTGCGCCAGCAGGGGCAACGCCCGGAAAACGCGCAAGGGTTTCTGTGCCGGCCAAGCCACGTCAGCGGCGTAAAAATGTGGCCTACGGCGCAAGTCTTTGGACCGTCTGTCCGCATCTAAAGTTATGCCGCGACTTAAAGTTTATCAGTGCGAGCTGAGCAGCGGCAGGTTTTATGAGAGCTCGATGTAATCACCATCGAGTCGATGCGCCATGAGGCTCAAAGAGGGAAACCGATTGTCGCGCGTGAGTGACTGAAACCCACAAAAGGAGAAACGCATCATGACCTTGAACAAACGTACTGTATATCTCGTTCTCGCTTTCACTATGGCCGCGGCCCTCTACGGAGCAGCCGCCGATGACACCCGGGCGCGGATTGGAAACGCCGTGAAGGTTCTCAACGATCTTACCGAATCCCCCGGGCACGGGATCTGGCCCGAACAAATCGCCAAGGCCGACTGCGCGGTCATCATTCCAGGGTTCAAAAAGGGCGCCGCAGGGGTTGGTGTCGGCTTTGGCCGGGGATTTATCTCCTGCCGCAACGGCGACAACTGGTCAGCGCCCGGCGCCGTGACGTTGCAGACCACCAGTCTGGGTACCCAACTCGGTGGCGAGAGGATCGATATCGTCGTCTTATCTCTGGACAAGGACCTGCGCCCCAAGCTGCTCTCCGATCGGTTGACGATTGGCTCCGACGTTTCGGCCGCCTGGGGAAACGGCAAGTCCGCGGCCTCTAATCCCGACGTCAAGGTTCTGTTCTTCGCCCAAACCAAGGGGATCTTCGCAGGCTTTAGTCTCGATGGCGCAAACTTGAAGCCCGATGACTCCAGTAACCGGGCGCTGTATGGCAAGTCCATCGGCAACGCGGCCATAGTGGGAGGTCAGGTGGCAACACCGGCGGTTGCTCAGCCCCTTGTCGCCACGCTCAAGGAGAAGAGCAGCCATTGAGGCTCAACTCCCTTTTCATCATCGGTGCGGGGCTCCTCGTCTTTGAGCGGTGGAAGGAGCACAGCCTTTCCGCACAGACGCCCATGAGCCTGCGGCGCACCACCGACGATGAAAATGCATGAAGCGCCTTGAAGTGCGGGAGCAGCAGCTACCGCCTTCCGCCCTGCGCTTCATACGGCCAATGTGCATGGGGCGGAGGAAGAAAGGCGGTAGCGCGTTAGGGACTGGGGACTAGGGGCTGGGTAATGCCCGAACGCTGGTTCCCTGAATTCAATTCCCTATCCCCACCACCTAAATCCGCGTTGCCGGAACCCATCTTCTCTTCCCCAACCCCCAGCCCCTAGTTTTTGCGGCACGGATCCTCGTCCAGAAAACGCTGGGTGATTCCCGCATAGGCATCAATGCGCCGGTCGCGGAGAAAGGGCCAATTGCGCCGCACGTCCTCAATGCGCGCGAGATCGATTTCGGCCAGCAAAGTCTCTTCTCGATCCGTCGAGGCTTGGGCGAGCACGCTACCGAAGGGATCGCAGATGAACGTCGAACCCCAGAACTCCAGGCCGGCACTCGCGGGGGAAGTTTTTTCCAAGCCCACGCGATTGACCGCGGCGACGTAAACACCATTGGCGATAGCGTGGCCGCGCTGAACGGTTTGCCAGGCATCGCGCTGCGCGGCGCCCAATTGCTCCTTCTCCGCGGGATGCCAGCCGATGGCGGTCGGAAAGAAAAGCAAACTCGGTCCTTGCAAGGCCGCCAGGCGCGCGCCTTCCGGGTACCATTGATCCCAACAGATCAGCGTCGAGATCTTGCCGACTTGCGTGTCAAAGGCCCGAAATCCCAGGTCGCCAGGCGTGAAGTAGAACTTCTCGTAGTAAGCAGGGTCGTCGGGAATATGCATCTTGCGGTAAAGGCCCACCACCTCGCCGCTTGCGTCAATCACCGCCGCGCTGTTGTGGTAAACGCCCGGGGCGCGGCGCTCAAAAAGCGGCGCAATAATAACCACCCCCTGCGCTTTAGCGATTTTCCCCAAAACTTCGGTGGTGGGGCCGGGAACCGCCTCGGCCAGATCAAACAACCCGGCATCCTCGCGCTGGCAGAAGTACTGCGAACGGAAAAGCTCCGGCAAACAGACAATCTCCGCGCCGCATCGGGCCGCATCTTCGACGAGGGCTACGGCTTTTTCGAGGTTCGCGTCCGGGCTCTCCGTACACGACATCTGCACCAGCCCGGCAACATATTTTGGTTTGGAAGGCATCAGGATGAGACTACACAAATGACGCGAGTTTGCCAAGATTTCCGACCCGACGGTAGTGTCCTAATTTCGGACGTAGCGCGGGGCTTGAGCCCGGCATATGCCGCCCTAAAAGGCGGCACTACGCTCAACTTAGGACACTCCCGACCCGGCGTACGGGGTGACGGTGACCACTTCTTCCTTCGCAACCGTGAGCGTACCTCCCCCCCATTTCAACCGTGGATCTCCGAAGCCATGAAAGACTCGAATGCGTCGCGAGCGCGCGAGCGGCTGCCCGTCGGCGCTGCGCAGGGTGACGAGCGGCGCGTCCGTATAGGTGAGGCCGTTCCAACTGGACGCATAAAAGGCCACGAAGGTGGGAGCCTCAATCAGGAATCCCGCCGGCGGCAACACGCTGTTCCCACCCAGGCGTGATTGGACGGAGTACTGGGCGCTACCCGTGTTCACCACCACCACCACTTGATTGTCTCCCGCGCCAAAAACGCTGCGCTCGACCCGGTAATCCGGGGGAAGGAACTCGTGCCGGGTCATTTCCATCTGCGACGTCAGCTCGTTCAGGGGGGAGAGGATTTCGTAGGTGTTCTTGATGAAGCGGTCCGTTGGGTGAAGGCCCTCCGCCCAACCGTGATCGGCGCGTGTAAATAAAGCAGGATCTTTTTCGGCGGTTGCAGTTCTCTTGCCTTGAACCGGCGGGGGGGGAGTTTCCTTCCAGTAAAGGTGGTGCGGAATTTGGTGATAGTTCAAGGTCCGGCCGATCGAGATGTGGTAGAGCACATAGTCGGCGGAGCGGAAAATGTTGTACCCGTATTTTCCGTAGAGGGCGATGCAGTCACGGTAGACAAGCTCGAAGAGGGGAATGGAGACGCCGCCCGTCTCCTCGATCACCTTCCGGTTGTGGTACCAGGTACCATTCACACCGGTCAGGCCTTCAAAAAAATCGCTATGGGGAATTGCCCATTCGCGCCCGTCCTCGCTTCCGAAAACGCCAAACTCCTGGCGCGCGTAATCGGCGAGGGCTTGTTTCCATCGCATGTCGTCAGGGCGCGTCAGCGGGTGCCGGGTGTCATGACACTCCTGGAGGGGAGCAGCAAAAGTGGTATCGATAAAATAGGCGTTGGCATTGGTAAGCGCCTTGACGCCGGGAAGGTTTTGGGGCCGCTTCGCCAATTCCAGCGCCTTAACAGAGCAGGTCAAATACGACTGCCCTCCCGCCCACCGTCCACCCTTCATGAGTGAGCCATCGGGATTCTTCATAATCAGGCTCTCATCCCACGAGGGCGAATCGCGGTAAATCTCCTCATAATCATCGTGCAGACAAAACAAGTAACCTTGCGCCATGACGCGGCGCGCACATTCGGTGAGCCCCGCGTTGCCGCCACACTCGGGATTGGCGGGGAGAATGTCAGGGTGCTGGTTGTCGTACCCACGGCGTGTCCAGCCGCCGATGATGAAAAGAACTTTTTCCAGTTTCAAATCGTTGCGGAGGTGCTCCGCAACCTGGGCAGCTTCGTCGAAGGTCCAGTCCACTTTCAGGACTTCTTCCTTGGTACTGGTCACATCCATCCGGCGGTCCAGCAGTGACCAGAGTTTGACGTCTGCCGCGCCAAACAATTTCGCCCGGTCGGGATAGCCCTGCAACTTTTCGCTCCAAGTGGTGAGCCAGCCTCGCTCCGCCGCGATCCGGCGATAAGCCTTGGCGATGGTGACGTAGTCTCCTCGCCCGAGAAAACGGAGATGAAACGATTTCGCCGATTTGCGCAGCACCACCGACGTGGATAGTACCTGTTGACCGGCAGGCTCCCCCGTCCCCGGCGTTTCACTCTTCAGTTCGACCGCGACGTAGGGGTCCTCCCAAGTGATGAGCGCGGCGGCCCCATTCTTCACCACGCCAGCCATGGCCATGTGACAGCCTTCATATGCATAGGTGTCGAAGGTGTGAGTGAAATTCACTCCACGGCGCGCCGGGATCATCAGGCCCATCCGGGCGGGTATGATGGCGTACCCGCGTTCGGCCTCCGTCGTCCACAAGGCCTCGTCCAGCAGGCGTATGCTCTCCAGCTTGACGTCGGGGCCTGCCGTATAGGCAAATTGCAAGCCTGTCCCTTCGGCCACGGGCTCGACGCTGACCACGATCGGCGCTTGCGGAGTGGAGGATGGGGGGTGAAACGTCAGCTTCAGCCCGTCCCCGGTTCGCTCGACTTGGCATTGAGTAAGGTCGACGCGCTGCGCCTGGCCGCTGACGGTTAGGGTCGCCTCGCCGAAGCGTGGGACGCGGGGATTCGATCGCCAGACAACCCCACCGGACTTGTCCTGAATTTCGTATGCCCCGGATTCGGGATCGACGCGAAACGACAGATGGGGGGTCTTGAGCACGATGGCGCCGCCGGCAGTGGCGCCAGGGCTAACCGCCCCCGACATCGGAGCGGCCCTCGCCAAACCTGCATACCCCCAAAAAAATGCGATGACTGAAAAAGTCCCAAGAACTCTTGCGTGTGACATCGGCGTGACCTCGATGGCCGCGAGAATAGGCGAAGACAGTAGGTCAAATTGATGTAGAGGCGGCTTTACGCCGCCATGGGGTGAGGTGAACGCGCCGCTACAACATCAAGTTGACCCAATTACCTAGGCGAGGGCGAACGGGGCACACTTTTTCAGCTCCACTCCCGATCCCAAGACTCGTCGTGGTCCCACTGCGTGGTAGGTTCAAAGTAGCCGGTCCCGGGCTGGAGATTCCGCCGCACCACGTCTTCGTTCAGAGTGATGCCCAGTCCCGGCTTGTCAGGCACGGTGATCCAGCCGTGATTGACGATCGGCTTTTCCACGCCCTCCACCAAATCGCTCCACCAGGGGACATCCAGCGAGTGGTTTTCAAGCGCCAGGAAGTTGAGTGTCGACGCGGCGCAGTGCACGTTGGCCATGCAGCTTACGGGCGTTCCGGCGAAGTGCATGGCCATGGGCACCGTGTATTCCCACGCCATGTCGCCAATTTTTTTGGTCTCCAGGATGCCCCCCGAGGTGGCGAGATCAGGGTGAATCTTGCTGACCGCGCGATTCTCACAGAGAACCTGGAACCCTTCCTTAAGATAGATGTCCTCGCCCGTCAGGATGGGGGTGGGACTCTGATCGGAGATCTGCTTCAGCAGGTCGGTCAACTCCCAGGGAATCACATCCTCGATCCACGAGAGGTTGTACTTTTCATACGCCTTGCCGAGGCGGATGATCGACTTCACGCCGAGGTGGCCGAGGTGATCCATGGAAAGTGGAATCTCCATACCCACGGCATCGCGCACCGCGGCAACGTATTCTTCGAGCAGAGCGATGCCCTTGTCAGTGACCTCCATCGCCAGCAGCGGATGGGGGACCCACTCTTTCTCCCATTCGCTCAGGCCGGAGCGCACGGTCACGGTGCCGGGCTTGTCCGCCACCATTTCGACTCCCAAGTCCATTTTGAGCCAGGTCAGGCCCATGACTTCTTTGCGCTCCTTCATTCTCTGGGCATATACCCTTGGGTCTTGGGATTCCTCGGTGTCGGCATAGACGCGGATTTTGTCGCGAACCTTGCCGCCCATCATGACGTAGGCGGGCACGTTGTAAACTTTGCCCGCAATGTCCCACAAGGCCATCTCCACGGCGCACACGCCTCCCGCCTGGCGCGCCGGTCCGCCGAATTGCTTGATCTTGCGGAAGATTCGATCCACCTGAAGGGGATTCTCACCGAGAAGCCGGCTCTTCAGCATCAGCGCATACGTGGGGCTCGCGCCATCCCGGACTTCACCCAGTCCGTAGACGCCCTGATTGGTGTCGATGCGGATGATGGGGCAAGGGCTGGGCCCGGGCTTCACCACCGTCGCCACACGCAGGTCGGTGATCTTCAGTGTCGAAGGGCTGGAATTCGTATTGACGCCTTTGGGGTAGGCTTCCATCGGCTCGCCGCTGAGGAGCGCGCCTCCCAAGGCAGCCGCAGAGCCCTTCAAGATTCCTCGACGGTTCATCAGATATGGGTCGGATTTATTCATCGTGATCTCGCCTCCTAATTGAGATTTAGTCCGCGGGCCGCTACTCCTCCGGCATCCGGATTTTCAGGCCTTTCTCTTCCAGCCATTTGTTGAACTCCTGAATCATGGGCTTCGTCCACTTGTGATCGATCTCGCCGGGCGTGTATTTGCCCTCGCGCAGCATCTGATGCCCCCACTCATCCACCCGGTGGGTCATCTGAGCCCTGTCGATCACATCCTGGGCGAGTTGGGGAGGGATGAAAGTGATCCCCTCCGGATCGCTCACCACCACGTCACCCGGCAGCACCATGACATGACCGATGCGGATGGGCACGTTGATGCCGATCAGCGTCGTATCGCGCAAGGCGGAGGGGTCGAAATCACGGACGAAGACGTGCATGCCTTTGATTTCGGAAATGCCCGAGAAGTCCCGTACTGCGCCATCCACCACCAGCCCATTGTGACTCTTCGTGTAGATGGCGGTGGAGAGGTTGTCACCGGCATACGTCCCGTCCTTGATCTTCCCGAAGAGGTCGACCACCAGCACGTCGCCGGGGCTGAGCATGTCAATCGGCCAGGAGTTCTGGGCCCCGATGCGCCCCTCGGCCTTGCCCCGCTCGTCAATGATGGCGTTCACGTCGGGCCGCTGGGGCATGAAGACGGCGGTGAACGCCCGGCCTACCATGCGCTCACCCGGATTGATCTCGCGCCAGCCGCCTTCGAATTGGAACCTGTAGCCATGCCTCTGCAACACGCCCCAGGCCTCCTCGGCATCCACATCCTTCAAACCCTCGAGGACGGAGTCAGGCACCTTGGGACGCCCGTCAGGAGAGCGGTCTCCCTTCCACTCGCGCGTCAGGGCAATGCGCTGTTCATTCGAAAACATGCCGAGCTGCGGAAAGGCGGTCCTGGCAAATGCCAAGACCAAACCTAATGCCAAGGTGACTCGAATCCCCGTTGTCATGGTTCTTCTCCTGATGGATTGTGCTGAGTTAAATTAAAACCCGAGCCCGCTTAAGCCTATCACAAAATGAAATCACCTTGAACGGGCATCCGGTGCTGCCCGAATTTGAGCGTAGCGCCGCCCGCTTGGCGGCTCAAGGCCGGCTGGAAGCCGGCGCTACATCTGAAATTGGGACAGTCGAGGTTCGCGAACCGCGACGGCCAAAACTCTGTTATCCTGCGAAGCTTCGAGGCGCTTCCCAGGAAGCAACGGGGGGCATCTTGGATCTGGGGAAATTCCATACTCTATAGAGAGCGACAAAAGTGTTCGCGCATCCGGCTGTAGCGGCGGTCTCCGACCGCCGTCGTCGATCGGAGATCGACGCTACAATTTATGTCGCTCTGTATAAAAAGGTCATGCCATGAAATCCCATACGGAATATCTGTGGTTTAACACCAAGAAGCATCGCGAGTTCATCAACATCACGGATGAAGTGGAAAGAGCCCTCTCCAAGTCGCAAGTCAAGGAGGGTTTGATCCTCGTCTCGGCCATGCACATCACGGCGGGCGTCTACGTCAACGATGCGGAAGACGGCCTGATTGCGGATATCGACGAGTGGCTTGAACATCTGGCGCCCTTTCGCGCCGACTACCGCCATCACCGGACGGGCGAGACCAATGGCGATTCGCACTTGAAAAACCTGCTGGTCGGCCATCAGGTGGTCCTGCCCGTCACCAACGGCAAGCTCGATTTCGGTCCCTGGCAGCAGGTCTACTACGCGGAGTTCGATGGTCAGCGGCGCAAGAGAGTGTTAATTAAAATTATCGGGGAGTGAGCTTCGGCATGCCGCCCATCATTGAAGTCCAGGACCTGACGAAGGAGTTTCGAACCTTCCGCCGCCGCGAGGGCGTCCTGGGTGCTTTGCAGAACCTCTTTGTCCGCGAATATGTGACGGTGCGCGCCGTTGACCATGTCAGCTTTTCGATCGAACCCGGCGAGATGGTGGGTTACATCGGAGCCAACGGCGCGGGGAAATCCACCACCATCAAAATCCTCACCGGGATTCTGTCGCCCACCGGCGGGCGCGTGGTCTCCAACGGATTTGTTCCTTATCGCGAGCGCCGCCAGTACACCAAGCACATCGGCGTGGTCTTCGGCCAGCGCACCCAGCTCTGGTGGGACATTGCGGTGGTGGAGTCTTTCAAGCTGCTCAAAGAGATTTACGAAATCCCCGAGCCCGATTATCGGCGGCGGCTGGAGGTTTTCGGTGAGATGCTCAACCTGAAGGAATACCTGCACACGCCGGTGCGCAAGCTCAGCCTGGGGGAGCGCATGCGCTGCGATCTGGCGGCTTCCCTGCTGCACAATCCCCCCTTGCTCTTCCTGGACGAACCCACCATCGGGCTGGACGTAGTGGCCAAGGAACGCATCCGCGAGTTCCTGAAGGAAGTCAATCGCAGCGAGGGCACGACGGTGCTGCTGACCACCCACGACCTCTCCGACATCGAAGAGCTTTCCCGGCGCATCATCATTATCGACAAGGGCCGCATCCTGTTCGATGGCGACCTGGCGCAAATGAAGAAGCGCCTGGCCAAATATACGCAAGTGAAGTTTTTCCTGAAGGACCGTTCGCAGGTCGCACGCTTGGAGCAGGTTCAAACCAACGGGATCGTCTGTGAACGCCTGGACGAACTCACCTATTTCATCCGCTTCGATCGCGACCGGATTTCCACCGCCGAGGTGATCCGGCGGATCGTCAATACCCTGGAAGTGCGCGACATCTTCATCGAAGACGAGCCGATTGAGGACATCGTCAAGCGCATCTATCTGAGCGGCGAGGTGGCCTGATGTCCGCCGCCGTCGCCAGCCCGGCCGGACGCGAGCGGGCGCCCACCGCTTTCCCGAAACTCCTGCGGATGTATCTGGAGTTTGCCCGCGTGGGCTTTGTCAATTCCCTTGCTTTCCGCCTGCGCTATTTCACCGGCATTGTTACCTATTTCATATACGTATCCGTGTATTACTTCATATGGAAAGCCATTTACGAGCACAGCGCGTCGATCGAGGGGTTCGACTTTCCCCATCTCTTGACCTACATCGGCGTCGGCTGGATCATCCGCTCCTTCTATTTCAACACTATTGACCAGGAGATTGCCTATCAAGTCACGGAAGGCCGCCTGGCGATGGACCTCATCAAGCCCGTCAACCTTCAGGGGATGTATCTGGCGCGCGCCGCGGGGGAATCCGTCTTCCGCCTCGGCATGCTCACGGCGCCCACGGCCCTCGTGCTCTTTATCGTCTATCCCCTGCGCCGGCCGGCGGACCTTGGACACGCGGGGGCGTTCGTGGCCAGCGTGATTTTGAGTTTTCTGATCGTGGCGGGCATCAACTTTGCGGTGGGCACCTTCGCCTTGCGCTTGCAGTCCATCCTCGGCCTGCTGCGCGCCAAGTTTTTCCTGTTGGAACTTTTTTCGGGATTGTTGCTGCCGATTTCTTTTTTCCCCAAAATCTTTCAGAAGATTTTTGCCCTGCTGCCCTTTCAATACATCAGCTACGTCCCCATGTTGATATACCTGGGCAACCTGCGGGGCGCGGGCCTGGTTCGCGCCCTGGCCTTGCAGGTTTTCTGGGTGGCGGTTTTGCTGGCCATCGGCGACGGGATGTGGAGGTGGTCGAGCCGCAAGGTCACCATTCAGGGTGGCTAGAAGGAACCTCTCACGAGGCAACGAGCGCAGGATAGAACCAACATTGTCGAAGCAGCCGAGCGGACCCCCCGAAGTGGGACCGCTCCCGCCAATCCAAAAATGACGCGCTTCTCCATGGGCACTACGGCCGGAGAAGGAAATTCGCCTCGAAGGCGCTCCAAGCTGCCGGGCCAAGTTCCCGGAGGCAGCCCACCGTGGGAAGTCCCCCGTCCTGACTGGTGATGCCGAGGGCCAAGTCTGGCGTGGTTTGCGCGAAGACGAACTCGCGGAAGCGCACAAATTCGCTTTCCAGCCACATCATGGCTTGCTCACCGAAACGCAGAGTGGGGGTGGGCTCCTCCACGCGGGTGGGGCTAAGATAGCAGAGCCAGCCGCTTCCATAGGGGTCGGAGCTCAAGATCTCCGGTTGAGCGGCAAGACGGCTGTTCACGGCCATCACCCGGCCGGTAAGGGCAGAAGGGATGGCGATGGCGCGGCCGTCGTGCTCCAAACGGAAGAGCGGCTGGCCGGCGGTCACCTGGTCGCCAACCTTCGGCAGGACGATCTGGCGGACGGCGCCGACCGCGCGCACGATCAAAGCGTCGACGCCGACTTCCAATCCACCCGTAGGATCGGGCTTGAGCCAGGTGTGCTGGCCGGCGAGGTGAACGCCTTCCGGCAGTTGGCACAACGCCTCAAGCCCTTGCGCCATGACCTTGGCTGCGGGACTCGTGGCCCGCGCGGGGTGCGCCACCCGCCATGCATGCCACTTCTCAATTCCCAGGTCTGTCAGAACCAGGCAAATAAACGTCAGCGCCACAAAAATCGCGACCATGATCATCCTCCCGGCACACTTCCGGCTGGGCCCGTCCGTGCCACCTTGCGAGCGTGGCCTCAGCCAAGCAACATTTCTTGGACAAACTTCTCCCACTGGAATTCGGGGACCAGGCTTAGCACGTCCCCAATGGCGTGACCGCCATCTTGCAGGCGAGCCTCCGAACCCGGGCTAACGCGCGTGTGGAGCGCGTCGACCGATTCCTCCATCCAGCGCTGCGCAACCCTCCCGTGCAGCAAGTTCTTCAAATTGCCCTCCACGGCCGGGGCGTGCACCGCTACCAGCCAGCCCACCCCGTAGGGGTCCTGGTGCGCGAGGGAAGGATCGCGGAGGACCTCCAGGTTCACGTCGACGACTTCGCCCTCGATGGGCGAAAGCATCTCAAAGCGATGACTGCCACGGCCCAGCGTCCATCCCCGTTCACCCTGACGCAGCCAGCGGCCACGCGCCGGCAGATCGATTTGATCGATCTGGCCGACGACCCGCGCCGCGAAATCATCCAGGCCGACGCGCACCACTTGGGGCGATTCCTTCATCGCCCAAGCGTGCCCGGGGTGATAGGAAAGATGGGCGGGAACCTTGAACCCTCCCACCACGTTCATCGGGAAGGCGAACTCTTCGCCGGGCGCTTCCTTCTCCGCGCTCTTCACCTCGAACTGCTGCGGCTGGCGCTTGTGGAGGAAGTAATCCACTAGGACGAAAAGAATGAATGTGGCGACTACCAATATGGCAACCATTTTGCACCTCAAGGGGTTCGGCTCCCTTGCCACGGAGCGAATCACCCGAAACTCACCCTAGCTAAAGGCAAGCCATTGGCCAAAGCTGACGAAATGAGGATCTCAGGATACCTATTAAGTCTCATAGTATGAATTGGATAGAGAATAATCGGAACCCAAGTGGAAACGGACTAATTTACAGAACCCGCGGTGATCGCTGCACTTTTCAATAGCAGATCCCTGGTGGAAGACCGTATACAATTGGAATCAGTCTTGTTTTCATGCTGGTAAAGGCCTGTTGTCTTCTACAACAGTGGCCCGTGAAGAATTCAACAAGTGTGGGCTAGCGCGGGGAAATGCCTTCTATCCATCAATCGGATGTGCCTATTATTATAGCGCCGAAGGCGGCGAGACCCCGTACCCAGCTACTCAATCAATCCCGAAATAAAGATTAGCTCTGATATTTTGATAGCAGCCCTGCGGTAGGATTTGGGAAGCCAATTTCGGCCCAAATCCCGGCCGGCAGCCGTTTCCATTGAGGACATTTTCAAGTTGTCGGATTCTCTTCTGGCCTCAGGTACTTAGAATCTGATATAAAACCTGATGTTGATAATCCAAAAAAGGGGGCTTCTTGCGCAACCCACGGTTGCTTTATTTGTTCATATTCTTGGTGGGACACGTGGTCTTGGCTCAGGAGCCATCCCCACCTTCTCCCCTCGTGGATCGGGTCGGCCAGACGGGATTCTTGCAGCTCGAAGCGGAAAGTTTCAAGGACTTGCCCCGCGAGCAGAAGGTGCTGGCACACTTTCTCTGCCTGGCGGCCATCGCCATAAACCCCATCGCCTACGATCAGAACTCCGCTTACGGCCTCGAACTAAAGCACCTGCTGGAGCAGATGCTGACGCATTCGCAGGGCATCAATCCGGTGGTGCTGAAGAAGCTGACCGACTACACCAAGCTCTTCTGGGCGAATCACGGGAATCACAACTCCTTCACGTCCCAGAAGTTTCTGCCGGATTTCACCTTCGAGGAACTGCAAGCGGCGGCTGAGCAAGCGCTTAAGAATCGCGCCGCGCTGGGGACGCATGTAAAACTTCAAAAGCTGCTCGAGGATCTGCGCAAGCCGGTCTTCGATGCCGACTACCAGCCCTATCTGACCGTGAAGAACCCTAAGAACGGCGAGGACCCCCTCCAGGCGAGTGGCAACAATCTTTACGAGGACGTTGCCACAAGCGATTTAAAAGACTTCCACGACAAGTATCCGCTCAACTCGCGCTTGGTGAAAAAAGACGGCAAGCTCATCGAGCAGGTTTATCGCGCCGGGACAGCGAACGGCAAAATTCCGCCCGGCCTCTATGCTGCCGAGCTAAACCGCGCGATTCGTTACCTGACGATGGCCCTGCCCTACGCTGATCCGGCCACGAAAAAGGTCTTGCAGGACTTGATCCGCTACTACCAGACCGGCGAGGCGGCGGACTGGCGGCAGTTCAATATCGACTGGGTCCGCGATGACTCCCGGGTGGATTTCACCAACGGCTTTATTGAAGTTTATAAGGACCCCCGTGGGCTGAAAGGTGCGGCGCAGGCTTACGTGACCGTGGTGGACGAAAAGATGGACAAGCTGATGAAGGAATTTGCCGCCAACGCCAAGTACTTTGAGCAGCACGCTCCCTGGGATGACAAGTACAAGCTCGAGACGCCGCATCCGCCCATCGTGAACACCGTCGAGGCGCTGATCGAGACCGCCGATTTCGACGTCACGACCATTGGCGAGAACCTTCCCAACGAAGCGGAAATCCATGACAAGTATGGCAGCAAGAGTTTCATTTTCACGGGCTCCACACGCGCCTTGGCGGCGGCCCGGGGGATGAAAGCCGCCGCTGAGTTCGCTTATTCTGACGAGGAGCGCGCGCGGGCGGAGAAATACGAAGCCCTGGCCAACGATCTTTACACCGCCATGCATGAAGTGCTCGGCCACGGCTCAGGAAAGATGAATCCGAAACTGACCCAGGAGCCCGCTGTCTACCTCAAGGAATACTATTCGACCCTCGAAGAAGCCCGCGCTGACCTGGTGGCGTTGTGGAATTTCTTCGATCCCAAGCTGCTGGAAATCGGTGCGATCCCCAATCTTGACGTCGCCAAGGCCGCTTACGAACTCGAGGCGCGCTCGGCGCTGACCGAGCTGCATGAATTCCCCACCGGCGACAGCATTGAGGAAGACCACCGGCGCGGCACGCAGCTTATCGTCAACTACATTCGCGAGAAGACCGGCGCCATACAACCCGGCGAGCGCGATGGCAAGGTCTTCTTGGTCGTGAAGGATTATGATCTGATGCGGCGGGGCGTGGGCATGCTGCTGGCCGAACTCATGCGCATCAAGGCGGAAGGCGACTACGATGCGGCCAAGGCGCTCATCACCCAGTACGGCATTCACTTCAACACCGCGTGGCGCGACCAGGTCGTCGAGCGCTACAAGCGGCTTGACCTGCCTACCTTCTGGTGCGGCATCAATCCCATCCTCAACCCGAGCTTCGGGCCCGGCGGCAGGATCGACGACGTGGCAATCACCTACCCGCGCGACATCGTCAAGCAGGAGTTGCGCTATGTTCAGATTGCAGGGAAATAACGGGGTTCCGGGGATTTTGCCTCGTCCTACAAGATGTGCAGGCGCTCATTGGCGATTCATGGCAACAAGCCGTTGAGAATAGGCTGGCAGCCAAAATCCTTGGCATGCTCCGCGCGCCAAGTTATCTTTTATCCAGCGGACGCGCCGCGGGGAAGTTGGTTCTTTTCATCCCAATTCTGGGGCCTGGGGCCGATCTCATTGTGATGCCGTGGAGGCGTGCCTGTGGACCTTGTTATGAACGTCGGGCCAGAATTCTTTCACCTCGTATGCGAGGGCGTCCCAGGCGATCTGTGTCCCGCAAATACTTACGCTATTCATAAATGTCCGGGGGGCAGGATGGTAAGCGTTGGCAATCGCGGCCGCCATGCCAATGCCGAGGAATTCGGAAAAGTTGAACTCATTCTTCCCGGAGTCCGAACGGGTGACAAAAATCCGCAGGCCGGCGTACTTGGCGCGGTGGAGAAACTTTCCCTTTCCCAACTGATAGTAGCGAGGATCCTGGTGCAACAGTGAAGGGAACACAGCGCCAGTCCCAAAGTTTCCGATTATGGTATCCGCGAACGATGTCCCATAGCGTTTCGCATAGCCGACAAATCCTTGTCCATAGGCCGGCTCACTGTTGCTGGCCTGGTTGATACTCGCGGCAACAGCAATGTAGGTTAATTCCACAGGGTCGAAGGTGCCGAGGGCTTGATACTTGAATTTTTGCTTAACAGTCAGAGGTGGGAGCGAGGAAGCTTTCTCCACGGTCAGGTAGTTGGGAAACGTAAAAAAAAGCCTGTCATTTTGCGGCTTATTGGGGTCTGGAGGAGGATTCTCTATCCCCTTCAAGGTTTGGTCGGTCGAGGATTGGCCCTGCGGAGCTACTTCCGTGGACGACTCCGGCGTTTGTTGCGCAATCACCTGAGAAAGGGCGACTTGAAAGGTTATGAATGCACCGAGAAGACATCTCAGTGTCCACTGGGGTCGCCAAATCATAGTTGTAAATGCTTCCACCATCCCTTCATCGGCATTGTCAGCTCGGCCCTTTAACAAACTTTTGGAAATTCGATGCGTCATCCATGAGACGCGCAAAGGGGGGAAAAGGTTACTTCGCCAATGATCTTACTAAAAGATGTGCTAGAAAGGGCGAGTAAGTGGTGGTTCAATTGGATGTAAAGATATCTTTACGTCGTCCTTTGGCGAGGTAAACTTGCCACTACAACATCGAAATAACCCAGTACCGGTGTATGGGCGGGAGGAATCAGCAGCCGCGCCTAAAGGTGGCGCCCGAACCACTCAACGCTGCGCGATATGACCTCACGCTCCCAGGGGATGGAAGTGAACGTGTGGTCAGCGCCGGGGATCATGACCAGTTCTTTGGTCTTCGTCCCCGCCGCCCTGTAAAAGTCCCGCGCGTGAGAAGCAGGTACCGTCTCGTCCTTCCCGGGGTGGAGAATGAGCGTCGGTCCTTTGAACCGCTTGAGATGCCGGATGGGCTCAACCTTCAACGCATCGTCCATGAAGCGTGGGGAGAGTTCACGCGCGTCATATTCGACGGCTGCGTGTTTGCCGGGAATCGGCTTGACAGATTTCAGCAGCAGCTCGCGAAGACGCGCCGTGTGCGCGAGTGCGCTCCACAACACCACCACCCGAGCCTGGAGGCTCTCCGCAAGCGTGGCAGCGACGGCGCCCCCCATCGAGAGGCCCAGCAATCCCACACGCTCCGGGTCGATTCCTTGCTGTCCGCGCAGGAACTGTACCGCCGCGCGTCCGTCGGCGATTTCCCCGCGCACCGTCACCTCGCGAAAGTCGCCGTCGGATTCGCCTGATCCCGAAAAGTCGAAACGCAAGGAGGCCATTCCTGCCTCCGCCAGGGCGCGGGAGCACTTGACGAAGATCCAATGCGACTCCATGCGGTCGCCGGTGAATCCGTGGAACATGACCACGCCGGGAGCACGCGGCCGGTTAATGACGACCACCGGCCGATGCAGTATGCCACGCAGTGTCTTGCCTTGCCGGTTCGGAAACTCGGCGTAACTCTCGCTTCCGGATTTCTTCACGGGGTCATGACCTCTTGAAGGAATAAGGCTCAAATTTAGCAGAACCGATGAAGGGGTTGTCGCCGGTCAGGGTTTGGCTTCGCCCGCCTCGATCTTATAGCCACGCTTTTTCCAGGAGTCGAGCGTGCAGAAAGAAGAGGTTTTGTATCCCAACTTCTCGAGCTCCAAGGCGGCGCGCGAGCTGCGGCCGCCATGCTCACACATGGTCACGAGCGTGGTGTTTTTGGGGACCTTCATTTCCCCGATTCTCTTGGCGAGCTCGTCAAGAGGGATATTCACCGCGCCGGGAATGTGGCCCGTCGCAAATTCCTGCGGACTGCGAACGTCGACAACCAGAACCGTCTCTTTCTTGTCGAGCGCCTGGTGCAACTGCTGCGCGGAAGTCTGCGGCGCGCCTTTCTCCACGGCCGGATGTTCCTGCGCGGCTGCGGCGCCGGACCACGCCAGAAGCACCGCCACGCAAATGACGACGATTTTCATTTATACCTCACCCCTCAGCAAAACCCATCGACCACAACCTGATTTTCGACAACCCCATTCAGAATAGCACGTCGCAGCCTATGATTTCATAGCGCTTGCAAGGTAGGTGAGAGAGGCGGGTGCGACCAGGCGATAGGGAATGACGCCGCGATGCCTGATCTCACGCAATGCGAGCGAATCCGCAAAAACCACATCCGCAGCTCGCAGGGCTTTGGGGTCCGCAAGTGGCAGCAAGAATTCCTGGAACACATGGCGGCGACCGATCGCCGGCGCCAGCAAACTCCGCGCCGTCTGCAAGAATCCCTCGCTGACGGACACCACGGCGACCACCGATGGCTCGCGCCGCTTGCGGATCAATTCCAGGTGCTCGTCGGCGGCCGAGAAAGCCAGGGGAATGGCGGGGCGGTCTTTGGGCAACAGCGGATCGACGTCGGGAATGGCATAATGGGCGGCCACGGTGAGCGCCCCAATGGCCAGGCCGGGATTCGCCGCCAACTCCGCGCGCGAGCAGACCTCCACCGGCCCCCCGAGGTACGCGCGGATTTCTTCCCGTAGCAGCCGGCCGAGACCCGCATCCTCTTCCACGACCAGGATGTGATCGGGCGCCTCGGCGAGCAACCGCTCACGCAGGCTCTCGCGCAGCGCCTGGAGCGAATAGCCCTGCTCGCGGGCCATATGAACCAGTTCGTTGATTAAATCGTCGAGGCTGCCCGGGGCGCTGGGACGAACCGTTGCCTTCCGCGTTCGAACCGTGACCCGGCTGCCCCGCCGTCCGACCAACCAGGCGCGACGCACCAGGTCCTGGTAAGCCTCACTTACCGTGTTGTGGTGAATTTTCAGGCGGCGCGCTAACTCGCGCACACTGGGCAGCGCCTGGCCGGGCTGGAGCTTGTCCGTGGCGATGAGAAATACAATCTGCTCCGCCAATTGCTGGCGAAGGGGGATTTCACTTTCCCTGCTGATGCGAATATCCATGACGGTGCCGCGCCGCGGCGTCCCTGGCCGCAGGCAGACCTGATGCGAACAGTAATATACGCCAGCCGGACTGGGCCTTACAGAGAAAAGCGCCTCCCGGCACTATGGAGGTTCTGTTCCTTGGCTTAACCCCGGGATTTCTCCACCCATCAATAGTGTCTCCCTGTCGTCCGCGGTCAGTAGAGGGTTAACCCGGAGGCCACTGAGGAGACCGAACAGGCCCACGACCACGCCAAAGTCGCAGGGTTTCACCCTGCGCCAGGGGGCGATCTCCACGGTGGTGGAATCGATTAAGGATGCCGCGGCGAAGCGCCTCAACCGTTCCCGCCGGGAAGCGGGAATGCTGTTGCAGCCGCGCTGATATATAATGCTCCCCAGGGAGAGTCTATGACCCCAGAAGAACGGTTCGCGAAGATCGAGGAGAATCTACTGGTGACGTCCGAGATGCAGATCCAATCGGAGCGCCCCTGGAAGGAACAAATAGATGACCTCCGTGAAGTCGTGCGCGGTATTGGCACCGCGCAGGTAAAGACGCAAAAGGCCCTCGATCTTCTTATTGAACGGCAGATCATCACCGATTCCACGCTACAGTCTTTGATCACCTCGATCAATCAATTTGTCCAGGGTCGCGGCGGCAATGGACATTCCGGCCAAGGATAACTATTCACCACCGCCTCGAATTGCAGAGTTGGGTGTGCGGACGTAGATGCCGTATGCCTTCGTCCGCGGTTCTTAACATAGAAACATCAACCGCACCATTAACCTCCAAACATGAACCCTCGTGGAGGCGCGAAGTACCGCAGACGAAGGCAACGAACGCGGACGTCTGCGCTACCCGCTCCGTGTCCTCCGCGGTCAGTAGAGTTTTAACACGGAGGCAGCCGAGAAGCTCCATGCCCTCAGTGCTACTCATCCCCAACTTCTTCCCGGGCCGCGAAGAAAAACCCCACCACAGAGCGCACAGAGACCACAGAGAAAAGCACTTCCGCTTGCGCGGATAGGGTTGCTGACCCACGGCTTTTTCTGCGCCTGTTCTCCGTGACCTCTGTGGCCTCTGTGGTGAAATCCTTCTTGGGTTGCGGCCCCCAGACGCCTTGTGACACTTCGCAAACTGTAACGCCCCATGTAGCCGCGCCCGCCGCCCTCCCTTATGCTTCGACGCGAAGGTGAAAAACATGGGAACGGAAATTATGGTCGGGGTCGTGATCCTGGGACCGCTGGCACTCAGCGCCGCAGTGTTGCGGTGGGCTTCCCCCGCATGGCTCGAAGTTCTTCGGGCGTGCGCGCACTATCCGGGGAGGCCTTTATGAGCAGCCCACGCCAGAAACCCGCTTTTGCTGCGTCGCCAATTGCTCTAGAATGGGCGCGGGCGAATACTCACGCCTCATGCCCTTCCCAGACTTTCAACGCACGGCCCGAACCGATGCGGACCTTTACGGCGACGGGCGGCGACCGTGATGATTGCGTGCCGGGAAGGAAGAACATGCCAACGGCTTCGCGGGGATATTCGGACGTCCTGAAAATTCGGGGATTCGTCTTTCTGCTGGCCGCACAGGCGCTGGCAGTTTTTGACGACAACGCCTTCAAGCAGCTCCTGGTCCTGTTCGTCACAGCGAGCGTGGCTTCCCTGGCCAGGCGGAATCTCTTCATTTCCCTGGGGACCGCCCTCTACGTCCTTCCTTACATCGTGTTTTCTTCTTATGCGGGCCAGGTGGCCGATCACTTCTCCAAGCGCCGAGTGATCATTTCCATGAAGATTGTTGAGGCGAGTTTGCTCGCCCTCGCCACCCTCGCCATGTTCTTCGGCCACATCATGGGGATGCTTGCCGTACTCTTCCTGTTGGGCATCCACGCGGCCTTCCTCGACCCCGCGAAGGAGGGTATTCTGCCGCAGATTTTTCCGGACTCACACCTCCCGCGGGCCAACGGGCTGATGCAGCTTACCGTCTACACCATGATTGTGTCGGGGCCGGTGGCGGCCGGGTTGCTTCTGGACGCATTCCTTTCCAGACCCTATATCCCGGTGGCGCTACTCATCGGCACGGCTCTTATGGGGCTGGTCATGGCCACCGGCATCAGCCGCCTGCCGGCCATCGCCGCGGGGGAAAAATTCCGTTGGAACGCCTTCAGCGAGTTCTGGCACGATTTCGGAGAGATTCGAGCCTCGCGCGCCCTTTTCCGAACCGTCCTGGCGATCGCCTACTTTTGGTTTATGGGCGCGGTCTATCTCCAAAATGTTATTGGCTACGGCCGGGACCTGCTGCATTTAAGTAATACCGGGATTAGCTACCTCACCGCCACCCTATCGATCGGAATTGGACTGGGGGCCTTCGTAGCCGGCAAGCTCTCCGGCGACCGGGTGGAACTGGGCCTGGTGCCGATCGGGTCCGTGGGCCTCGGGATCTTCGGAGTATTTCTTTTCTTCACCCCCCACGCCTATTTCTACTCGCTCCTTGGGCACTTCCTGTTGGGTTTTTCGGGCGGAATCTTTATCGTTCCGCTTCAGTCCTATTTGCAGGCGCACGCCGGGGAGCGCTCCAAGGGACGAGTCATTGCTGCTTCGAATGTCCTGACCTTCACTGGTGTTTTTCTTGGCGCCGGTATGTTCATGTTCCTGTCCGGCCCCTGCCAATTGCACCCTAACCAGATTCTGCTGGTCATGGCGGTGATTTCGTTTGGGGCCACGGCGCACATTCTCACGGTCCTGCCCGACTTCGCCATCCGCCTTTGCCTGTTCCTGCTGACCCACACTTTCTATCGCATCGAGGTGCGCGGCGCGGAAAACCTGCCCCGGCGCGGCCCGGCGCTCCTGGTGTGCAATCACATTTCCTTTGTCGATCCGTTCTTGATCGCTGCGTGCACCCAGCGCTTTATCCGCTTCCTGATGTATCGCCACTTCTATGAGACACGGGGAATTCATTGGCTGGCGAAGCTGATGGGGGCGATTCCGATTTCGGAATCCGACAAGCCGCGCGAGATGGTGGAATCCCTGCGCGGGGCGCAGGCGCGCTTGCGGGAGGGCCAACTGGTCTGCATTTTCGCGGAGGGAGCGATTACCCGCACGGGAAACCTGCTGCGCTTTCGCCGGGGCTTTGAACGCATTACCCGCGGCCTTGAGGTTCCGATCGTCCCGGTGCACCTTGACCGCGTGTGGGGCAGCATCTTCAGCTTCGAACGTGGCCACTTCTTCTTCAAGTGGCCACGCCACATTCCTTACCACGTCACGGTGAGTTTTGGCACGCCTCTCCCCGGAGATGCCAGCGCCTTCCAGGTGCGGCAGGCGGTCATGACCTTGAGTGCTGAGGCCTTTGCGCGCCGCGACCGTGAGCAACGGCCGCTGCCGGAGCTGTTCCTGGACAACGCGCGGCGCAACTGGCGGCGCTTCGCCATGGCGGATTCTTCCGGCCGCCGTGTCAACTTCGGCCAGGCGCTCATCGGGGCGTTACTGTTCCGGGGCCGGGTGGTCGAGCAATGCGCGAACGAGCAGATGGTCGGCGTTTTGCTGCCGCCTTCCGTGCCGGCGGCGCTGCTGAATTTCGGTATCAGCTTGTCGGGCCGCGTGCCGGTGAACCTGAATTACACCGCCTCTCAACAGGCGATGGATGTAGCCATCGAGCGCTGCGGGATCAAAACCATCTATACCTCGCAAAAGCTCTTGGACCGATTCGGCATGGAGAAGCGGCCCAACATGGTGATGATCGAAGAGGTTGCCGCGAGCTTCGGAAAGGGCGATAAGCTGGTGTGGGCCGCCGCGGCGCGCCTCATCCCCACCGCGTTGCTGCGCCGTTGGCTGATCCCGCGCAAAGTGAAGCTCGATTCAATCGCTACCGTGATCTTTTCGAGCGGCAGCACCGGGACGCCCAAAGGGGTGATGCTGAGCCACCGCAACATCGTATCCAACCTGGAAGGCGTGCAGCAGGCGATCAACGTAGACCGGCACGATTGCTTGTTGGGGATTCTTCCTTTTTTCCACTCCTTCGGCTTCACGGTGGGATTGTGGCTGCCCACGGTATCGGGCTTCAGCGTGGTCTATCATACCAACCCGCTCGAGGCGCGTAAGATCGGTGAGCTCTGCCGGAAGTTCCAGGTGACGATCCTGATCACCACGCCGACCTTCGCGTGGGAATACGTGCGGCGCACGGAGCCGGAAGACCTGGCCTCCTTGCGTCTGGCCATTGTGGGCGCGGAGAAAATGAAGCCGGAACTTGCGGACGCTTTCCGCGAGAAATTCCACCTTGACCTTTTTCAGGGTTACGGCTGCACGGAGCTTTCGCCGGTGGTGGCGGTAGAGACCTCCGGCTACAGCGGCAGTGATAAGAAGCAGGTGGGTGCGAAGCGCGGCACCGTCGGCCACCCGATTCCCGGCATCGCCGTGCGCATCGTGAGTCCGGATTCGTTCGCGACGCTGGACGCTGGGCAGGTAGGCATGTTGCTCGTGAAGGGACCGAGTGTGATGGCCGGCTACCTCGGTGAGCCGGAAAGAACCCGCCAGGTCATCTGGGAAGATGGCTGGTACATCACCGGCGACGTGGCGCAGCTCGACGAGGACGGCTTCATCAAAATTACCGACCGGCTGGCGCGCTTTTCGAAGATCGGCGGCGAAATGGTATCGCACGTCCAGGTGGAAGATGCTCTGCACCGCGCGCTGGGGAGTCTGGAGCCGCGCCTGGTCGTGACGTCGGTTTCCGACGACCAGAAAGGCGAGCGCTTCATCGTATTGCACACGGAATTGGGCATGACGGTGGACGAATTGCTCAAACGAATGCGCGACTCGGGCCTTCCCAAACTGTGGGTGCCACGCAAGGAAAACTTCTTCCCGGTGCCCGCCTTGCCAGTCTTGGGCAGCGGAAAACTCGATCTCAAGCAGGTGAAGGAAACCGCCCAGCGGCTTTCCGCAGGAGTGGCGGCGGGGGATTGATCCTTGCGAAGTGGCGGGAAGAAATCGGCCAGGCCCGTGAATTGCCGTCCCGGGGCCGACCACGGTGCCCCGCGGTGAGTTGCTAAACCTCAACTCCCAGGCTGCCGAGGTCAGCCTCCATTTGCACCGCATTCAGAAAATGAATGGTGTGCATGCTCAACTGCCTTGCGCATTCCAGGTTGATCGAGCGGTCATCAATGAAAACGCATTCCTCGGGTGCCCGTTGCGAAACCTCGAGCGCCAAGCGATAAATCTGCGCGTTGGGTTTTTGCACACCCAGGAAGCAGGAGCTGAAGAAAACCGAGAAGTAATTCCGCAATCCGAATTTCTCAATGCGGTAGAGATTCAGTTCGCGCGATTCGTTGTTGAGAGTGGCCAGGAGATACTTGTAGGATTGCGCCAACCGCGCCATGAGCGCGAGCGACTGCGGAAACGGCTGGGACTGCGCGTACATAAAATCGAGCACCGATTGCTTGGCAAAGGTCCGGGAGCGGTAGAAAATGGTGCGGTCGAGGTAATGATCGAGATCGAGTTGGCCCGTGTCGAGTGCCGGGCCCATCAATTGGTGCCGGTCTTCAAAATCCACTCCATCCAAATCGAACTTCTCGACGAGCCTCTGGCGTGCGTCGCGGTCCCATCCATTAGTGAGTAGCACGCCTCCCACGTCGGAGAACACGGCAGTGATCTGGGGCATATCGGGCCTCCGGTGATTTGACGCACTTGCGCAGTCACCCCAGCCAGGCGGGGTTTTGGGCGGTGCCATCGAATTGATCGGTGGTTTTGAAAGGCTCGAACTGGCCGTCCCGTCCGGCCGTGGCGGTCTTGGCAGAAAGCGCCGCGAGTTCCCCGGGGCTGAGGGGCCGGAAGGTGCGCGCGGCTTCCAGGCCCTGGTTCAGGCGCTCGAGGGAATCACAGCCGTTGATGACCACCGAAGTGGGCAGGTTCATGGCGTACTGAAGGCACTCAATAGGCGTGACGGTATTGCTCTTGAGAATAATGCCAAAGCCCAGCGGCTTCATCCCCAGCACCCCGATGCCGTGCTCGACCAGGACGGGAACCACTTTCTTCGCGAAGCTCTTGAAGTGCATATCCATTACGTTGAGGGGCATCTGGACGGCGTCAAATGTGAAGCCGTGCTGGAATCCGGTTCTCAACATCTTCAGATGGATGTCGGGATCCTTGTGGCCGGTAAAGCCGATATAGCGAAGCTTGCCGGCTTTTTTCGCGGCCAGCGCGGCCTCGATGGCGCCGCCCGGACCGAAGATGCGGTCGGGGTCGCCGGGACGAATGACTTCGTGAAACTGCACGAGGTCGATGGTGTCAACCTGCAAGCGCCGCAGAGACTCATCGATTTGACGGGCGGCCGCGTCCTTCACCTGGCCATCGATTTTGGTCATCAGGAAGACCTTCTTCCGGTAACCGTCCTGAAGCGCTTTGCCCATGCGAACTTCACTCGCGCCGCCGTTGTAGTCCCAGCAGTTGTCCAGGAAATTCACACCATTGTCGACGGCGGTGCGGATGATGCGCAGGCTTTCCTGCTCGTCGTGCTGGACGCCGATGTGATATCCACCCAGGCCCAGGAGGGAAACCCTTTCACCGCTGCGTCCGAGCTTGCGATAAGGCATTTCCCCCTTGGCTGCGGCGGCAACCGGGGCGCCCAGTGCGTTGCCGGAAATGGCAGCGCTAGCGCCCGCAACGCCGAGCGTCACCTGCTCCAGGAACTCGCGACGATTCTGCTTCGTCGAATTCATCGAAGTGCCTCCTGCCCAGAAATGATTATGTCGGATGAAACCCCTGCCCCTGCCGGGACCCACTCCCTATCCTAACATGAGATTGGGCGGGCAGTCCCCGGCGGCTGCTGTCTTAAGCTGACGTAGCGCCGACCTTTAGGTCGGCACATGCCGGGCTAAAGCCCGGTGCTCCATCTCAAATTAGGACAGCACTCCCCGGCGGGTGCGGGGAGGGAGGTAACTAATCTGGGTAGACCACCTTCGTGGTTCGGGCCCTAAGGTGTGTTCCCTCGTGGCGGGGGAGTTTAGTTGCCGGTCGGAGTAAAGGATTCAAGCGACGCACCGAACAGGCGCTTGAACTTTTCGTATTTCTCCTCGACGCACCAACCGGTGTAGATGAAGACAATCGTGCCGCGGCGCAGTACCGTTACCCGCGTCAGCAGGGGGCCCAAGTCGTCGTTGTTGCTTTTCATCAGTGCGTCCTCCATGCTGCCGCTTTTGGAGGTAAGTTGCTGTCGCGTTACCACCGTGCCGCCGTTGGCCTTGACGTACTCGTCGACGACGGTGGCGAGGGTTTTGTCGGCTGCCGCCCGAATATACTGCACGTTGATCCCGACGTCGTCGGCGCCGTTGGGGTAGAACTCCGCGATCGGGACAGCGCCTTCCGTATCATGCTCGATCTGGTCAGGGTCAGCTTCGCTCAGATGGGATTCCCAGCCGTTCGGGGTGGAGATACTTAAACTGAATTTGCTGTCGCCGAAAGGCGTGAACTGGTGTGCGCCGAAGGTCTTGCTGAATTCATCAGACGCAAGCAGTCCGCCGAAGGGGAGCTGCTCTTGCGCCCCGGGGGAGGTGGCTTGCGGGGCCGTAGCCGCAGCCCCACCGGTTTTGGCCCAAGTCAAGATACAGCAGGGGATAATGATCAATACGGTTATCAGAGCGCCTATACGCGAACGTCTCATCTTGATTCTCCTTCTTGTCTCTCCTACAAGGGAAACAACAGGGTGGGATTGTAAGGCTGCGCGTGCCACGCGTCAATGGTTGAGCGCGCATCGCCTGGGCAGCCTGCTATAATCAATCTCAGGTCCCGCGCGAATCGGTTCCGATCTAAGGATTGCCATGCCTCTCGAATTGCACCAGCTAAAAAAGCTCGACGATTACCGCTGGCTCATACCGCGCGGCACCAAACCCGGCATGCTGACGGACGCGCTGATTTTCACGGACGAGCGGCTGCTGAAAGACCTCTTGAAGGATCTCTCGCTCGAGCAGGCCATCAACGTCGCGATGTTGCCGGGGATTGTCGGCCGCTCGCTCGCCATGCCCGACATCCATCAGGGTTACGGATTTCCCATCGGCGGCGTAGCGGCGACCCTGCCCGAGGAAGGTGGCGTGGTTTCGCCGGGCGGCGTGGGGTTTGACATCAACTGCGGCGTGCGACTGCTGGCCAGCACGCTGACGGCGGAGGAAGTCCGCCCGAAGATTCGCGAACTGGTGAATCAGTTGTTCCGCGATATTCCTTCCGGCGCGGGGCAGAGCGGGAACATCCGGCTCTCCTATCCGGAACTCGACGAGCTGCTTGTGGAAGGCGCCGCATGGATGGTTGCGCAGGGCTATGGCCGGGCCGAGGATCTGGACACTTGCGAGGAGAACGGTACGATCGACGGCGCCGAGCCCGGCGCGGTCAGCGATCGCGCCAAGAAGCGCGGGCTCCCGCAGGTGGGCACGCTCGGTTCGGGAAATCATTTCCTGGAAGTTCAGTACGTGGAGCGTATCTTCGACGCCGCGGCGGCGCAGGCGATGGGGCTTTACGAGAACGAGGTCGTGATTCTGATTCACTCCGGCTCGCGCGGCTTGGGCCACCAGGTTTGCACGGATTACCTGCGTGACATGGACGCCGGCATGCGCCGCTACGGCATTGACGTTCCGGACCGCCAGCTCGCCTGCGTGCCCGTGCATTCGAAGGAAGGGCAGGAATATTTGGCCGCGATGCGCGCCTCCGCAAATTTCGCCTGGGCCAATCGCCAGGGCATCACGCACTTTACGCGCGGGGCCTTCCGGCGCATTTTCGGTGAGCGGGAGGATTTGCGGCTTGTCTACGACGTTTGCCACAACATCGCGAAGCTGGAGCGCCACCGCGTGGAAGGGCGCGAACGCACGGTGATGGTGCATCGCAAAGGCGCCACGCGAGCTTTTCCCGTGGGCCGCCCGGAAGTGCCGGACCGTTATCAATCGTGCGGCCAGCCGGTGCTGATTCCCGGCTCCATGGGCACGGCGTCTTATGTGCTGGTGGGCGCAGAGGGCGCGATGCTGGAAAGCTTCGGCACCACTTGCCACGGCGCAGGGCGGGTGATGAGCCGCACCGCAGCGAAGAAATCACCCCACGCGCAGAACGCCCGGCAGCGCCTGGAAGAGCAAGGCATTATGGTCCGCGCCGACAGCCGCGACGGCATTACGGAAGAGATCCCGGAAGCCTATAAGGATGTAGACGCGGTAATTGAGGTGGTCCACAACGCCGGCCTAGCCAGGCGCGTGGCGCGCCTGAAGCCGATAGGCGTCATTAAGGGATAGTCGACCGCGATTCGGCGTCAGGGCTTGGGGGAATTGACCAGGCCCCGGAGTGGGACACACCCTGCTTGCCCCACTCGTGAGGTCTCCGACTTTGAGGAGGGTCACTTTTACCGGCCAGCACGCCGACGCCAGCGTCACACCTTCTGCGCGAGGTAATTCTGGATGCCGATTTCGGCGATGAGGCCGAGTTGCTCTTCCAGGAAGTCCACGTGCTCTTCCTCGTCAGCCAGGATTTCTTGCAGCAGGTCGGCGGACGCCTGGTCGCCGGCCTTGCGACAGATGGCGATGGCCTCATTGTAAGCAGCCACAGCGTTCTTCTCCAGCGCCAGGTCGTTTTCAAACTGCGCCTTCACATCTTTGCCGATGTTGAGCTTGGGCAGCTCGCCCAAGTTGGGCGTGCCTTCGAGAAATAGAAGGCGCTCCGTCAGTTCTTCCGCGTGCTGCATCTCGTTGATGGATTCCTTTTTGGTGTGCTCGTAAAGCTTCTTGTAGCCCCAGTTCTGGCACATTTCCCCGTGCAGGAAATACTGGCTGATGGCGCCCAGCTCTTCCTTAAGCATTTCCTGTAGGACCTTGAGGACTTCCGGTTTGCCTTTCATGTCAGCTCCTTCGCGATAAGGACTTCCTTCGTTCAAGTGAAGTACCAGAAATAAAGGGAAAAAGTGTATTCGTCAAGGGGGATTAAGCGCGGGAGCCCCAAGCCTCAAGGACAGGTCCCGCTTAGCCGTTCCGGCAGCGCGACGAAACCGGCCCGGGCGGGCGAGAAAGCCTGCCTAGGACTTCAACACCGGGGTGCCATTCGTTTTCTTCGCACGCACGTGGTCAAGCAGGTTGCGGACACTATCGGCAAGCTGGACGACTTCACCTTCGCCCTTCACGTCGAACTCGATTTCATAATTCCCTGCCGCGGCGTGGTCAACGGCTACCTTCAAGTCGGTCAGCGGCTTGACAACCTGCCGTGGCAGCAGGAAGCTGATCCAGACGCTCACCAGCAGGGTGAGCGCGGAGATGATGCCGCCTATCACCTCGGCGCGAACCAGGAGGTCGCGGGCGCGTTTGTGGTCAAGTTGCACGCGTTTCCAACTGCGGCTTTCAAGTTCGGTGGAGAGATCGATGATCTTCTGGCTGGCGGTATTCAAATCCCGGGCGGTCTGGAGAAACTCCGGATCTTCGGATTGCACCGTCGCCGCCACTTCCGCGTCGAAGGAGCCGATGCGGGCGCGCAACATGTCAACTAATTGTGCGGGATTCTGGTGGCGAGAGTGCGTCAGGACTTCGCCCAGGTCCTTCTGATACGTCCGTACCACCCGGCGCAGGCTTTCGATGGGGGGCAAATTGCTTTGCCCCAGGCGCTCCTCCGCGTGGTTGAAGCTCGTCCGGTAAGACGAGACCTGCGCTTCCAGCTCATCGAAAGTGGGTTTTTCCTCCGGCTGCAAAGCGCGGCAGGTCTGAAGCGTTAGCTCCAACTGCCGAACGTATTGGCGGTTCGCATCAATATCCGCAGGGTCGTGCAGCAGGAAGTAGTTGCGCTCCGCGCGCCGGGCGTCAAGCATCTCGATGGAAGCGCGCTCTGCATCCGTGGCCAGCGGGGCATCCACGTTGACGATGCGGTCCACGATCGCCCCCATGCGGAACAGGTAATAAACCGCCAGGAAGATGACCGGCACGAGGATCAACCGCACCAGTGCCAAACTAATGGCCACCCGCCGGCGCAGGGAAGAGCCCTGCATGAAAACGGTCAGGGGCCGGCGCGCTCGCCGAACCATTCGCAAAGCTCCCCCCCTGAGGGCAGACCGACACGCCGCCCGACCAATCTACGTGTGATAGCCGAATCTTACCCCAAAATCTTGGATATGGGTGCGAAATCGTGCGGGTTGCGCCCTCGGCAAGGAATTCGCTCGGGGGGATGCAGGAGGGAACTTCTCTCCCTCCCCAGACGTATACGGAGATAGCGATGGTCCCCCAAGCGGAGGTTGGAACCATGTTTTGCCCCCAATGTGGAAGGGAATATACCCAACGAGTCAATTTCTGTTGCCAATGCGGTACGGCACTGTTCACTCCGGCCGCCGCTCAGCCGAAGAAACTGGCGCGCTCCCGTACGGACCGCAAGATTGCAGGCGTCTGCGCCGGGTTCGCGAATTACCTTGAACTGGACCCGACCCTGGTGCGAATTCTCTGGCTCATGTTCGTTCTGTTCGCCGGCTGGGGGATCCTCGGCTACTTGATCGCCTGGATTGTGATGCCGGAGGAGCCGGTGGCGCAAATTGCGAGCGCCCCTGTGGCAGAGCTTCCCCAGCCCGCAGGCAGTCACTGACCTTCTCAGCCCTCGGGGGATCGAGCCCCCGGCCCTTCGCTGGGCGAGCGCATGGTGGGGCGCTGACCTGCCGATAACCGAGGCAGGAAAGTGTGCCACAGCCGGGCGAGGTCGGCCAGTGTGTTGGTTGCTCGTCACTAGTCACTCGTCACTTGTCACTGTTTTCCCGCCCTCCCGCGACGAAAAATCACATCTGTGCATGGAATGCATCAGTCCGCGCCACAGGCAAGAGTGCCTGTGCCACCCACGGCTTGACATTTCCCCATCCACAGCGGGGGTCAGAACTGGACTGACCGTGACCACTCCCTTCACGCTACAATAGGCATTCTGCAACTTACAGGAGGCGAGACGAAACCCCCATGAAACGGATTGAGCGCAACCGCGAGTCTCTGAACTACACGTTTGATTTCCATCATCCTCCCCTCCTCAAAGTAGGACTGGGAGAATCCTTCATGTTGGAGACGGAAGATGCAGCATCGGGCACCTACCGTACGCCGGAGGATGCGGCACGGTTACTCGACCCGTGGTATCTCAAGCATTCTCCCCCCAAGGCCAACCCGGTCACTGGCCCGGTTTTTGTCGAAGGAGTTGAACCAGGGGATACTCTGGTTGTGCACATCGAGCAATTAGAGCTTGATTCTCAGGGCGCCACCTATTGGCGTCCGGGCCACAAGCCGCTCGGTGATTCTGCCAAGTGGCGCGAATTAAGCACACCAACTCTGGTGATGGGCAGCATCCACGAGCAAGAAGTGGTGATTAAGGAAGTGATCACCTGGGAGGATGGCAGGGTGACGCGGCACCCTTTAGGATTGCGTGTGCGGAAGTCCCCATTTATCGGTACGCTTGCTGTCGCTCCGGAGCGGGAGGTAGAGACTTCCATCTTTGGCCAGGGAAGCTGGGGAGGAAATCTGGACGTCCGTGATATCTGTCCTGGCACGCGAGTGCTTATCCCTTGCTATCATGAGGGCGGCCTGTTGTACGTTGGAGATGTGCACGCCTGCCAAGGTGACACCGAGTTCTATGGGACGGCGATGGAAATCCGCAGCGTCGTTACCCTGCACTGCGAGGTCATCAAGCATAAACGTGTCCCATTTATGCGATTGGAGAAGGATGGCAGCATTATCTCATTGGCGTCCGCTCGCCCCCTGGAAGAAGCCGTTTGGAGGGCGAGTATTCAATTGATGGAATGGCTAATCGATGAGTACCAGTGCTCGCCACGCCAAGCGTATTTATTGCTGGGAATCAATCCGGATTTTCGCGTTAACGTTTATCAGATGGCGCTAATGGGCAAGCTGCAATACACGGTCGGGGCGGAAATCTCCAAAAGGAACCTGGCCGGGCTGACGTAAAGGGTAGACACGCTCAGCGCAGTCCTAACCGTGGGCTATTCTTTTGCTTGTGAACGTCGCCGCCGGGCCAATTTGTCCTGTCCCTCTGGCCCCGAAAATGCCTCTATGTCACTTGGATGGGTCAAAAGGGGCACTTTGTCCATGCCCATTGCGGAGGGAGTGAGAAAATGCGCAGCCATTTGGGTTGTACCGGGTTGCTTGATCTAGGTTCCCTCTCGGAGGAAACGCAAAAGCGGCTGGAGCAGGCCGAAGCGAGCTGGCTGGAGTACTCGCCGGACCCTCCCACGCTGGAGGTCCGCCACGTGCAGCCGGACGATGTCCCGCCGCTCCGCGAGATCGCCGGCGAATTGGTGGAATTCCTGAGTTGCCTTTCCGATGGAGAGCGTGCCCAGGCTCCCGGCGGCACCTTCTTCTACCACGATGAGGCGACCGGCCAACTGATCCGCATGAAGGTCGCCGCCGGCGGGTTGCTTAACATCGCCTGGGCGCGGCCGGATTACTCTCACGCCGAGTGGCAACATTTCGGCAACCAGCCGGTGACGCTGGTCTTTGAACCTTTCCAGAAGCTGAATGGCACGGCGAGTTTCGAAGGCAGCTCCACCGCCGCCGATGACATCCGAAGCATCTTGGAAGCCACCGCCGGGCAATACTCGCAGGGTGATTTCGAAATTGTCGCTTCGATTGACCGCGTGCAGGTTACCCTCCACGACGTCAATGCCGATGTCCTGAGCGTAGTCAATGCGCTTCGGTATTCGGCCAGGAACTCGACGCTCACCGGCGAGATTGATGTCAGTTCCTTCCGCAGCGGCGACCTGGAAGACTACTGCCGGTTTGTTTTCCGCGGCGACGAAACGTGGATTGCACGGCCGGCACTTTGGTCAGACGCGCCGGAAACGCGGCCCTCGCCTGAGACCTTTAAACAGGCGGCGTGAGAAAGGCAGTGGTTAGTGGTTAACCACTACCTCTGAAGGAGCTCCCCATCATGGACTACGGATTCACCGAATACCAAGCCGCCATTCGCGACCTTTCGCGGGAGATTGCCGAAAAGGAAATCCGCCCCGTGGCCGCGGAATATGATCGCGAGGCCAAGTTCCCCTGGCCGATCGTCAAGATCCTGGCGGAGACGGACCTCTTCCGGGTTTACATTGACGACGAGTTCGGAGGAATCAGCGACGGCTCGCCCATCATGAACATGGTGATTGTGACTGAGGAGCTTTCCAAGGCCTGCGGCGGCATCGCGCTCAGCTTTGCGGGCACCGCGCTCGGCACTCTGCCCATCATTCTCTCCGGCAACGAGGAGCAGAAGAAGCGCTGGCTGCCCGACATCGCGGCGGGAAAGAAACTCGCGGCTTTCGCGCTGACGGAGCCGCAGGCCGGTTCCGACGCCGGCGCCGTGCGCACCACCGCCCTCCGCGACGGCGACCACTACGTGTTGAATGGCACGAAGCAGTGGATCACCAATGGCGGCGAGGCGGAGATTTATTCCGTCATCGCGCTCACCAATCCCCCCAAGGGACCGCGCGGGGCTTCCTGCATCGTGGTGGAGAAGGGGACGCCCGGCTTCACCTTCGGCAAAAAGGAAGACAAGCTCGGCATCCGCGCCTCCGCCACGCGCGAGCTGATTTTCCAGGACTGTCGCGTGCCCGTCGAAAATTGCCTGGGGCGCGAGGGCACGGGCTTCATCACCGCCATGAAGACGTTTGACGTTTCGCGGCCCGGCGTGGGGGCCCAGGCGCTGGGCATCGCCCAGGGAGCGTTCGACCTGGCGCTCGAATACGCCTGCACGCGCCGCCAATTCGGTTCACCCGTCGGTTCCTTCCAGGGACTGCGCTTCATGCTCGCCGACATGGCCACCAAGATCGAAGCCGCGCGCGCGCTGGTTTACGCCACGTCGCGGTACATTGATATGCGGCCCAAGGAGCGGCCCACGCTTTACTCCGCCATGTCGAAGTGCTTCGCGAGCGACGTGGCCATGGACGTCACCATTGACGCCCTTCAGATTTTCGGCGGCTACGGCTACATGCACGACTACCCGATTGAGAAGTACATGCGCGACGCCAAGATCACCCAGATCTACGAAGGCACCAACCAGATTCAGCGCGAGGAGATGTCCAAAACCCTCATCAGCAACTTCCACTCGAAGCGCCCCGCTGCGGCTCGCGCGGCGTAGGAGCGAATTTTTCATGACGGATTTGGAAAGGCGGAGGGGAAGCCTTCTCCTTTGGTGGATAGTCCGCTACTGCCCGCAACTGCCCGATGAAGTCCGACAATTTTCTTTTGAAAAGTCAAATAACCCGTTTATATTCAATAGGTTAAAGGCGAAAGCATTTATTGACCTTTATTTTCAATAATTTACACGGGATACCTCTTCATTTTTGATGACTTTTTGTCAGCACACTTCGCAGGCGGATGGGGGATTAGGGGCTCACATACCACCGAGGTCCGCGATACGCTCGCTGACCATGGCGACATCCTCAGTACGGCATCGCGCGTAAATTTATCGGATAATCCGCCAGCCCGCAAAGCGGGCGAAAGGTCGTAGCCCACGGCGCCAGCCATGGGGAAATCGGCCGCATGACGTCCAAGCCCCGCTAGGGGCGAAAGAAATCACGGCCAAAGGCGCAATAGCATTTTTGTTGGGAAAACGTAGCACAAGGCTCGCTCTTCAGCCCGCCGATTATAATGGCGGGCGGCTTTTCCACCGCGCCGTGGTCCTGGCGGCGCAGCCCCTACCATACCGGCGCTGCGGCGATCTGTGACCCTGGGGGTAACCACCCCGGCGCGGGTAACCACCCCGGCGCCTCCGGCGCCACCCCTCCTAAATCAGGAGGGGAGTTCTTAAAAAAAACTCCCCTCCTCAGATGAGGAGGGGTGGCGCGCCGAGCGCCGGGGTGGTGCTGACCTCGGGCTCGTGCTGACCTCGGGGTGGTGCTGACGCCCGGTTGCTACTGAGGAGGGGATAAAGGGCTGGCGCTGATCCATGACCCGGCCGCAAATGTAGCGCAAGGCTCGCTCTCCAGCCTTGCGGCTTTTCCACCGTGCCGTGGTGCTGGCTGCGCGGTGGAAAAGCCCGCACCGCTGGAAAAGCCGCAGGGCCTACCCTAAGCTGAGCGAAGGGGCCGGAGTACGGGCCCTGCAATGCATTGCCGTAATTTTTCTTTAGCAAACATTTTGCGCCTTGAGTGGGCCGACCCCTCCTGCCCAGTTGTCACAAGTCATTGTTTGAGCCTGTGCGAAGCGCCTTGGATTGCGGTCGCAGCAGCTAGCGCCTTTCTTCCCCGGCAATGTCGTCGTCATCGATCCTGCAAACCCGGCAGCGGCAGAGCAGCAGTTTGTGCAAATTCTCAAGCAGGCCAAAATTGAGCAAGCGGCCAAGACGGCGCTGGTCGCACTTGGCACCTTAGCGTTGGGACTTATGTTATTTGCCCCCCAGGGATAACCGAAAGGTGCCCTTGAGAAAGCCCGCCGGAGTAATTGACTCATCTTGGGTCATCGCATTTAATGCCCTGTATCTGCTGCCGCAGCACACCCCTCATTGACATACTCCCACTTCTTGTTAAACTTAAAGTGGGATTTAGAAATCTCCGATGGAGATGACCGTGAATACAAAGCGAACTCACATTGTCATTCCACAGCAGTTGGTGGCTCGAATTGACATCATCGTGGGCAAACGAGGCCGTAGCAAATTCCTGACCCAAGCCGCTGAAAAAGAGCTCATGCGGCTCCGTCAGCTCAAGGCTATTGAAGCCGCCGCCGGTTCCTGGAAAGACAAAGATCATCCCGAATTGAAACACGGAGCAGCGAAGTGGGTGGACAAGTTGCGCCGGGAGGACGAAAAGCGTTTTCGGAAAGTGGTAGCCCGCTAACATGGCCACCTACCTTCTTGATACGAGCGTCATTATTGACGCTTTGAACGGCAAGCGGAACCGCGACCAGCTCTGCAAAGAACTCTTACAACAAGGTCACCTCCTGGCCTGCTGTTCGATCAACGTAACGGAGGTCTACGCCGGTCTCCGGGCCCATGAGGAAACTCGGACCAGGGAACTGCTTGAAAGCTTGCAGTACTTCCCGATTGTTTGGCCAGCCGCCCGCTTGGCGGGGCTGTTGAAGCGTGACTATGCTCGCAAAGGCATTACTCTGGCGACCACCGACGCTACCATTGCAGCAATCGCCATCCACCACCAACTTACTCTCATCAGCGATAATCTTAAACACTACCCGATGAAGGAACTGAGCACCTATCCACTGCCCTGAGCTGAGCGAAGGGGCCGGAGTGTAGGCCCTGCAATGCATTACCGTAATTTCTTGTTTTTTTAGCAGCCATTTTGCGCCTTGAGTGGGGCGACCCCTCCTGCCCAGTTGTCACAGGTCATGGTTTGAGCGTGCGCGAAGCGCCTTGGAGTGCGGTCGCAGCAGCTACCGCCTTTTTTCCTCGGGCTCTCGCACCATTCCAGTATGAACCCCAGGCGGAAAGCGGTAGCTGCTGCCGCAGCTCACCCCTCATTGACATACTCCCACTTCTTGTTAAACTCAAAGTGGGATTTAGAAATCTCCGATGGAGATGACCGTGAATACAAAGCGAACTCACATTGTCATTCCTCAGCAGTTGGTGGCTCGAATTG
>Ga0326728_10001037_pt1 | contig 101450 bp, 96 predicted proteins | sample MB3enrmetagenome_FD_207602 | JGI IMG/M metagenome (GOLD analysis project Ga0326728, IMG submission 207602) | Lab enriched peat soil microbial communities from McLean, Ithaca, NY, United States - MB31MN | ecosystem: Environmental > Terrestrial > Soil > Wetlands > Peat | place: USA: New York...
GTTCGTCGTCGCCCGCAGCAGTATGTGGCCGCGCCCCGTCTCGTAGGCGTCCCTGATGCCCTTCCTGCCGTAGATGAGCGCCTGAGTGGGGAAGTCGGGCCCGGGTATGTGCTCCATCAATTCGGGGATGGTTATATCCGGGTTGTCGATGAAGGCGATCGTCGCGTTGATTACCTCCGTCATGTTGTGCGGGGGGATGTTCGTCGCCATTCCGACCGCTATGCCGGACGAGCCGTTCACAAGCAGGTTAGGGATGCGAGAGGGCATGACAACGGGCTCTTTCAGGGACTCGTCGTAGTTCAGCTTGAAATCGACCGTGTCCTTCTCGATGTCCTCCAGGATCTCCTCAGCGATCCTGGAGAGGCGCACCTCCGTGTAGCGCATGGCCGCAGGGGCGTCGCCGTCGATCGAGCCGAAGTTGCCCTGGCCGTCGATGAGGGGGTACCTCATCGAAAAGTCCTGGACCATCCTGGTGATGGCGTCGTAGACCGCCTGGTCGCCGTGGGGGTGGTACTTGCCTATGACGTCGCCCACGACCCTGGCCGATTTCTTGTACGGCTTGTCGTGGGTGTTGTTCAGCTCGTACATCGCGTAAAGGATGCGCCTGTGCACGGGCTTCAGGCCGTCCCGGGCGTCGGGCAAGGCCCTGCCTATGATGGTGCTCATCGCGTAGTCCAGGTAGGACCGGCGCATCTCGCTTTCTATGGGTATAACTGTGGCTGTGGGCATAATTCTCCTTGTTTTGGCGAGCAATACTTTACCATAAAGGAGAAGGCGTTGACAATTGAAGCGGCATTGTGGAAAATAATGACCATGAAGCGCTTATTCATCTTTTGTTTGCCCCTGCTGCTTCTTGCCTGCAACGGGTACGAGAAAGAAAACAACAGGCTGAAGGACGAGGTCAGGCTGCTCCGGGAGGAGAACAACTATCTCAAGGCCCAGATCATAGGGATGAAAAAGGAGATGGACGACCTCTTGGGCCGGCAGAATGAAGGGGGCGATACCCCCCTAAAGACTGCCGGGGAAGAACGCGGCGATACGCAGAAGGCAGTGAAAAAAGAGCCGGCGCCCGGCGGACCTGCAAAGAAAGACCTCGCCCAGCCGGCATCGGCAAAGATGGACCAGCCCCAGAGCGGGACCGGGAGGAATGAAAAGCCGGACAAGGGGAAGCCCAAGAAAGAGGTCCAGCCGCCCGCAAAGAAGGACCAGCCTTCGGAATAGGCCGTGAGGAATCTCCGCCTTACCGTTTCCTATGACGGCACCTGTTACCACGGGTGGCAGCGGCAGCCGAATGCGCCGACTGTAGAAGAGGCCTTCAGGGCGGCAGTCGAGAGGATACTCGACCACGAGGTAAAGCTGTACGCGGGCGCAAGGACGGACGCAGGCGTCCACGCGATGGGGCAGGTCGTCAGCCTCAGGACGGAAAAATCGATAGACGGCCTGTCGCTCCGGCGCGGCGTGAACAGCCTCCTACCCCGCGACATCAGGGCGCTCGACGCAGCCGACGCGGACGACGCCTTCCACGCCCGGTACTCCGCGAAAAGCAAGACGTACGTATACTGCATCCTCAACCGGCCCTGCAACTCTCCTTTTTTGGCCCGGTACGTCCTCCATTTCCCGCACTCTCTGGACATCGCCCCCATGAAGGCCGCGATCAGGGCCGTCGTCGGCGAGCACGATTTCTCGGCATTCAAAAAGAAGGACGAGCTTTACAGGAGCACGGTGCGCGAGGTGGAGAGGGCGGGCGTTGCCTCGAAAGGAGATATGGTCTACGTAGTCATGGAGGCGACGGGCTTTCTGCGGTACATGGTGAGGAACATCGTGGGGACGCTTCTCGATGTGGGGCAGGGGAGGATGGAGCCGGAAGGGTTCAGGGCGGTACTCGACGCGGGGGTGCGGGAGGGGGCAGGACCGACGGCGCCGCCACAGGGGCTTTTCTTGCGGGCGATTAGGTACTAGCGTCTGTTGCAAGAGCCAAGACAAAAAGGCGAAAGGCAACTGCGGAATACTCCCGGCGGCCGGACTCGCGCCTCTGGCGTACCACCCGCATGCACGCTGGCGCCTTTTCAACATGCTCTTTACTGTGCGGGTTCCCGGCAAACCGACTTTGAACTGATAGGGCGGGGCGGCGCGTAAGCTCGACGTGTGGCCTCCGATGTACGTTCAGTACGATCTCCGGCCAACACGTCTCACAGTGCATCCACACCTCCCGATTCCTGGAGGCGCCCCCGGGCTCGCCAACGCACACTTTCATAGTAAGATCGAGTCGTCATACCCGTACTCTAGCTCACTGTAAGCCGAGGCCCGCCCCAAGCCGCGACCGCCGCAATCGTATAAAGTGCATTCATAAAGCGGCGGTAAGAGCGGGCTGTACTAAATTTGTAGAGTGAGATATTGAGACGTGATAGTGTTATGATGAGGAGGGAGGCTCCATGAGCTTTGCTCGTGGAGGGGGCGCTGAGCCCCAATAACTGCGGCGGCGGTAAGAGCGGGCTGTACTATATACATAATGTGTAAAAAATAGAACTCGATATTGCGGACAGCGGAAGAGTATGTCCTATTTGGTATTATTGATAGCACCTAATAACGCGTTTTGCTTTCTCAGAATTCTTAAGGAATGCCATGCGCAAGGTGGCAATAAGCAATGAGGCTTTTCGGTTTAGCCAGCCACCGATGACCCATTGTTGGCACCTATGCCGGCTGCGGCCCTTGTTGGGCACGTGGCCTCATTGCTCGACGAGAATCGCCCGCACTTCTGCACGCAAAGGGGTCCGGTAGTTGCTGCCTGCGATTGCTTCGGATTCGCTTAGGACCAACTCATCAATGATAATGCCATTAGCGCCAGCCTTCCGAGCTATGTCCTCCAGGTCGGGGACGGCATCGGGTAACGAGAAGGTTTGGTACACACCAGGAGCACGGTAGGAAATGTTTCCGATGACCCTGAAAGGAGCGTTGACTTCTTTCTCAGAATAATATATGTTCACCGGAGAATTTGGCGGTAGGGGGCTAAGCGCGGTTGAGCCGATAGGGGTAAATCTCGCGGTTGAGCCGCTTGAACAGATAAGGGTAAAGCCTGCCGACGCACACGCAGATAAAAGCACTACCACGATCACGGTGCAGTAAATTCTCCGGTTAAGAAGCATGATTACCTCCCCGTCAACACGACTGAGCGTGCAGGTTCGCATGGCCTGCATGATTCAATCTGGAACTGGCGAAAAAAGGAACTAAGACAGCTTGTCGTACTCTTCCTCGTCACTGAAAAATTATACGTTACAGAAACGGCCGACTGCAAGCCAAGAGAATAGTTATTGCCACTCTCATTCTTGAATCTCAGACGGGGTAGCCCCAGGCTCTCTTTCAGGAAGCAGTTTTTGCATGACCTGACATTGTCCGATAGGTCGAATCCCAACTCTTACAGATACCCGAAGACCAATACCATAGGGCGGCAACTGTGGGCTGTGCTATATCAACGATTGGGATATGTGAAGACGTGGATTCTATTATATTCCTAACAGGGGAGGGTCATTATTTACTCTCTGCGACGAGCTCGGCGACGGTTTTGCCGACCCCCTGGGTCGATGCAGTGCCGCCGAGGTCCTGTGTCTTTATGCCCTTGTCTCCCAGTGTTTCTTCTACGGCCTTCTCGACCGCTGCGGCGGCCTCCGGATGGCCCAGGTGGTGGAGCATCATCGCCCCGGAGAGTATCTGGCCGACTGGGTTGGCGATACCCCTGCCTGCTATGTCCGGGGCGGAGCCGTGGACCGGCTCGAAGGTGGAGGGATAGTCCCTTTCGGGGTTGAGGTTTGCGGAGGGCGCTATGCCTAAGCCCCCCGCGACGGCAGGCCCCAGGTCGGAGAGTATGTCGCCGAAGAGGTTGCTCGCCACTACCACGTCGAACCGCTCGGGGTGCTGTACGAAGAGGGCGGCAAGGGCGTCGATGTGGAACTGCTCCGTCTTTATGTCCGGGTATTCCCGCGATATGCGCGCAAACGTCTCGTCCCAGTAGGGCATCGTGAAGACGATGCCGTTCGACTTGGTGGCGGAAGTGACCCGTTTCTTCTCCCTTTTACGGGCGAGCTCGAAGGAGAAGCGCATGATCCTCTCCATGCCGTGACGCGAAAAGACGCTCTCCTGGACGACGAACTCCTGCTCCGTCCCGGCGTACATCATGCCCCCGACGTTCGAGTACTCCCCCTCGTTGTTCTCCCTGACGACGTAGAAGTCGATGCCCCCGGGTGCGACCCGCCGAAGCGGGCTTGTCACGCCCCTCATGCTCCTGACCGGCCTCAGGTTGACGTACTGGCGAAAGGCGCGCCTGATGGGGATGAGCAGCCCCCAGAGCGACACGTGGTCGGCAACGCCCGGCGCGCCCACTGCGCCCAGGAAGATCGCCTCGAAGCCTCTCAGTATGTCCAGCCCGTCGGCAGGCATCATCCGGCCCGTGGCGTTGAAGTACCCGCAGCCCCAGGGCAGCATCTCCCACGCGAATTTAAAGCCGAACCTGCGGCCTGCGGCGTTCAGGACCCTGATGCCTTCAGGCACGACTTCTTTGCCTATGCCGTCGCCGGGGATGACGGCTATGCGATGGGAGGGGGTTTTGCGCTTCGGCATGTTACTATTTTTTCGCTGTCCGGTATGTCTATTACGGTAACAGATTTGGGTGTTCTACCACAAGATATTTCTAGGCAGCTCTCCTGAGGGCATTCCCCCGCTTCGGGACGTAGCCCGTCCGCCCTTCTCAATCCAGGCTGAAATCGGGCCGTCACTGTGTTATATTGTACCGAAAGCATTTATAAGGAGTCATTATGCAGCGCATCGAAGGAAGCGACCACGGCCCGGTTAAGCTGTTCACCTTAAGCACCTGCGTCTGGTGCAAGAAGACGAAGGAATTGCTGAAGGAGATGGACGTCGGCTATGAATACGTTGATGTCGATCTCCTCGAGGGCGAGGAGAGGGAGAGGACCATGCAGGCATTGCGGGCTGTCAACCCGCACTGCTCGTTCCCTTCGCTCGTTGTGAACGGCCAGTGCATAGTGGGCTACCAGGAGGCGAAGATCAGGGAGGTATTGCAGCGGCCGTGAAAGCAGACGAAAGCCGCGAAGGGATAGAGGCCCTCCTGAGCAAGCTCGCGGCCGACGCGACCTCGTCCGGCTATTTCCTGAACCCTGACGCAGCGTTCACGCGGGACCTTGCCGCCGGCCTCGCGGCTAACCTGAGACGGTACGGCTACCCTTCGTGCCCTTGCAGGCTTGCCTCAGGCGAGATCGACAAAGACCGGGACATCGTCTGCCCTTGCGATTACCGCGACCCCGATCTCGCCGACTACGGCGCCTGCTACTGCGCACTTTACGTGTCGGAGGCCGCAGCCAAAGACCCCGGCCGGATTGCCCCAGTCCCTGAGAGGAGGGACGCCGGGCAGTCATCGCAGCCCCCGCAGCCGCTCAATCCGCCCCCGGCCGCAGGCCGGCAGCCCGCCGCGCGGTCCGGCGCCTCGTATCCGGTATGGCGGTGCCGCGTCTGCGGATACCTCTGCGCCCGTGAAAACCCGCCCGAGGTATGCCCCATCTGCAAGGTCAAAAAAGACCGCTTCGAGAGGTTCGGCGGCCTCGTCCCGGCCGTGCCCTGATGCCCTCGCAAGCCCCGGGCCCGCACCCCGACGCCCCCCGGCGGGAAGACCGCCCCCTAAAGAGATATGTCCCCGTGCAGGAGGCATCAGACGCACAGCGCGTCGAGATGGTGAAGGACATATTCTCGACCGTGACGGGCCGCTACGACTTCCTCAACCATTTCCTGAGCCTGCGGCGCGATATCGCGTGGCGGCGCTTCGCTGTGCGGAAGATGTCCTTCGGCCGGACCCGGCGCTTCCTCGACGTCGCCACGGGTACGGCCGACCTGGCGATCGGCGCAGCCCTGCGCCATCCCCGCATCACTGCCGAGGGCATCGATTTCTCGACCGAGATGCTTGCGGCCGGGCGCCTCAAGGTTGAAAGAAAGGGCCTCTCGGACAGGATATGCCTGATGAGGGCCGACGCCCTGGCCCTGCCCTTCGCCGACGGCTCCTTCGACGTGGCGGGCATCGCCTTCGGCATCAGGAACATACCCGACAAGGCGGGCGCGCTCAGGGAAATGGCGCGGGTCGTTGTCCCCGGCGGGCAGGTGATGGTGCTGGAGATGGGATTCACGCGCAACTGGTTCTCGGAGCTGCTTTACCGCTCCTACCTCAACCGGCTGCTGCCCCGCATCGCCTCCCGCTTCTCGATCAACCCCGGCGCGTATTACTATCTGGCCGATTCGATCATGACCTTTCCCTCGCCCGAGCGCTTCTCGGAGATGATGCGGGAGGCAGGCATGGCGGCCGTCGAGAGGCACAAGCTGACATTCGGTGCAATGTACCTGTATATCGGCATTACGGCGGGTGTCGCATAGAACTCGACGCGCTTGTGAAAGCGTCGGATCCCCAGCGGCTTGGACTCGCGCCTGCGGGGAACGTTGAAGAGCTGCCGCGCCTGTAATTTTCCTTTACTTCGTCGCCGATTTGGTAGACAATGTAGGACAGAATATAGCCGGGCCAGGAGAAAGCTGACCGGCGCGGTGCGGTTTCGACGCGGCGAGACAGATCGTCAGACAGGAGGGGCTCGAACATGCGCCATGGCTCAATCGTATTGATTGTTGCTGTACTCCTCACGTCCCCGGCCATCGGACATCACGCCTTCGGGGCTGTCATGCCGGAGGCCGTGCACACTTTTCCAGTTTACAATAGCGATAGCATCGGCGAGGTCACGCATGGAGGCGCGTCCCTGCGGCTTGCCCAGGTGCAGTCCTGGCAGGTGCCCTGGAAGAAGTCGCAAGGGCAGGCGCCGGACGACGGTGCTGCCAGGGCGTCCGCGTATCCCGACTTGTCCGTCACCTCGCTCCTTTTCACGGAGCCGTCGGGCAACAATATGCTCGACGCCGAGGAGCAGGGCGTCGTCGCGCTTAGGGCGCGCAACAACGGCAGGGGCGAGGCGCGGGACGTGCGGCTCCTCCTCGATACCGTCGATAAGGCGGGAAGGTCCCGCAGCGTAGCAGGCGTCGTCTTCGAGCGGGAGCTCGCATTGGGGACGCTCGGGCCGGGAGAGGAAAGGTTCCTGCGCATCCCCGTCGCCGCCTCCGCGAACGTCCAGAGCCAGGAGGTATTGCTGCGCACGGTCCTCCGTGAGGAAGGCGGCTTCGACTCGCCCCCGGCCGCCGTCTCCTTCAGGACTGCCATGCTCGCGCCGCCTGCCCTCGTCGTCTCCGCTGTCGAGATATTCGACGTGGACGGCAGGAGGGTCATCACGAAGGGCAAGGAGATTACCGTTGTCCTGACCGTGCGGAACGCGGGCGGCGGCCAGGCCAGGAGTGTCGCTTGCCGGATCGAATCGAAAAAGAAGACGGTTGCGGTCCTGGGAGAGGAAAAAGCGCCCCTCGGCAGTATCGATCCAGGAGAGTCGAAAAAGGCCGCCTTCTCCCTCAACGTGACGCGCCGCTACGACGGCCCTAAAGTGTTGCCCGTCTCCTTCGCCATCGACGAGGAGAGGGCGCGCTTCTCCGTGAAGCCCCGCATAAGCCTCGTGCTCAATGAAGAAGCGCCCATGATGCCTGTTGTGAAAGTGCAGCCGAAACCGCCGGTGAGGCCGCAGGCGGCCAGGTCGGCCGACGGTTTCAATATCGATACCCTGCCTGCGCTGCGGAGGGAGCAGAAGGTCTTCGGGCCGCTCGACGTTGCGGTTGTCGTCGGGATCGAGCAATACCACCGGGGCCTGCCCCGCTCCGAATACTCTTACAACGACGCGAGGCTGATGAAGGCGTACCTCGAGGCCCTCGGCTTTGCGCCGAGGAACATAGAGTTCCTGAAAGACGACGAGGCGACGCGGACCGATATCCAGAAGTCCCTTGAGCACAAGCTGCCGAACATGGTGAAGAGCCAGAGCCGCGTTTTCTTCTACTATTCGGGCCACGGCGCGCCCGACCCGTCCACCGGCACGGCCTACCTGCTGCCTTACGACGGGGACCCTTCTTACCTCCAGGAGACGGGCTATCCCCTGGCCAGGCTTTACGAGATGCTCGGTAAGCTCCACGCGAGGGAGACGATGGTGGTGCTCGACGCCTGCTTCACGGGCGCGGGCGGCAGGAGCGTCATGGCAAAGGGGACGCGCCCTCTTGTCATGATGGCGGAGGCAGCGCCCCTCCCGCCGCGTCTGGCCGTCCTCTCGGCGACCACGGGCAGCCAGATCTCCGCCTCAGCGGACGAGAGAGAGCACGGCATCCTGACGTACTATTTCCTGCGGGCCATCAGGGAAGGCAGGAAGAGCATGGCGGAGATCTACGAATACGTCCGGCCCCTCGTCCAGGACGAGGCGAAAAGGCAGAACGTGGACCAGACGCCCGCCCTCCTGCCCTCCGTCGAGCACGTAAAAGGACGTTTCATCATTGCGAGGTAAGCCAATGGACCGCTGCCCGGTGAAGAGAGGCGTCATTTTACTGCTGGTGGCCCTTCCGGCCGCCGCCCTCTGCTTGTGCGCCGCCCCGCTGCATTGCCTCGCCGCAGGCGGGCCGTCCGCGCCCGGCGAGGGACCCGTCTGGGTCGAGGCGGAAGGGGAGGCGGTCTTAGGCGATGTGGAGACGCCCAAAGAAGTGATGGAGGCGGCAAAGCGTCAGGCGGTCGCCAGGGCCGTCGAGCAGGCGAGGGGCATCTTCGTGAAGTCCCACGTCCTCGTCTCGAACGGCCAGCTCGCGGAAGACCTTACCTATGCGTCCGTCCAGGGCAGGGCGGCGAGCGTCATACCGGTACGCCAGGGGTGGGACGGAAGCGACAGGTGGGTCTTTAAGGTGCGCCTCAAGGTGCTCGTCGAGCCTGTCCGGCCCCCTCGCGGGGCTTTTATTCTGAAGGTAGCCATGGCAAAGGCGGACCTCCGGGAAGGCGAGGCTGCGCGCATCCTCTACCAGCCGTCAATGGACTGCTATATCTATATCTTTTCCGTTGCCGCCGACGGCTCCGTGACCGTGCTCCTCCCCAGCTCGGCCTATCCCGAAAACCGCGCGGCGGCCAACGAAGCCCGCGAGTTCCCGCCCGCGGGCGGCCCCGTCAGGCTCACGGCGCGCCGCCTTCCCGGCTCAAAGGGGTCGGTGGTCGAGGAAAAGATCAAGGTAATCGCCACGCTCAAGAAGCAGGACCTCATCCCCTTGGGCTTTCAGGAGGGAAAAGACGAGGTCTACGATGCCAGCAGGACGGGCATGATAAGCGACCTGGTGAAGAAGCTCGCCAGGCTCGACCCGTCCGAATGGACTGAGGCGACGGCGGTCTACGTCATAGCCAGGTAGGGGCGTGTCCCCTAGGGCGAGCCGGGTTTTATGAGCGCGATTACGGCGAGTATCGGGCCTGGATAGATCCCCCACCAGACGAGCAGGACGAAAAGGGCGGCAGTCATGATGCGGGCGCCCAACGGGCCGGGCGGTACAGCGGGGGGCTGGGCGGCCGGCGCGTCGGCGGGCCTGCGGAAAAGGGCGGCGATGACGCGCAGGTAATAAAAAAGGCTTATACCGCTTCCCGCGATGAGCGCCGCTACGGGCAGCCGGAGGGCCGCATCGACCCCGGCCGCGACTACGTAGACCTTCCCGATAAAGCCTGCCGTGAGAGGCATCCCGGCTAGAGACAGCAACTGCAGCACGAAGGCCCCCGCAAGGTACGGCCGCCTGTAGAAGAGCCCTTGGTAGTCTTCCATCCGGTCCGCGTCCCGCTCCTTTCCCGACAGAACGGTCATCACGCTGAAGGCGCCGAGGACCGTTACGAAATAGGCGACGAGATAGAAGGTGACCGCCGCCGTCCTGTACGGGCCTGGCGACATGAAGGCGACGAGGAGATAGCCGAAATGGGCTATCGATGAATAGGCCAGGAGGCGCTTGACGTTCTTCTGGAAGAGGGCGAGGAGGTTCCCGATGAGCATCGACGCGACGGCGACGACGCCGAAGGCGGCGAAGATGTGCGGCAAACCGGAGAGCGCGCTGCCTGAGAAATATCGCATCACGAGGGCGAAGACGGCGCCCTTCGAGGCCGTCGCGATGAAGGCGGTTACGGGGGCGGGCGCCCCTTCGTAGACGTCGGGCGTCCACATGTGAAAAGGCACGACCCCGAGCTTGAAGCCTACCCCGATGACGATGAGCGCCATCCCCGCGCCTGCCGCGGCCTGGCCGCCGGCTGCGTGCCCCAGGGCTTGAAACAAGGCCGGGAACGCCATTGTCCCCGTGACGCCGTAAACGAGGGCCATGCCGTAAAGGAGCAGGGCTGACGACGCGCCGGAAAGGACGAGGTACTTGATCGCCCCTTCCGTCTGCCGCACGTCGGAGCGCGGGTAGGCGATCAGGCCGTAGAGGGAGACGGAGAGCGTTTCGAGCCCCAGGAAAAAAGAAGCGAAATGGCAGGCGCCGACGAGCGCCAGCGCCCCCGCCAGCGCACCGAGGAGGAGCAGGTAGAACTCCTCCGGCCGCACGCTGCGCCCTTCGAGGTAGCCGTAGGCGAGTATAGCAACGGCGGCGCCCGCTCCGAGGACGAGGGCTGCATAGAATACGGCGAAGCCGTCTGCGACAAAAAGCAGACCGCCTTGGACGGGGGCGGACAGGGCAAGGCGGGCGAGGCATCCCCCTGCCGCCGCTATCGCTCCGAGGGCGATGCAGCATGTCGCCCTGTGGCTCCGCCTTACCGCAATCGTTATCATGGCGATGGTAAGACCGCAGACGAGGGCGGCGATTGGCAGGACGGGCAGGAGGTAGTCGCTCATCGCGCCCCTCCCCTGACGTCCCGCGCTTCGACGGCGGCGACGGGTGCGTGCCCGGCTGCATGGCCGTCCTTCGCCGCGGCCTGGACGGTCCCGCTGCCCTTTACCCTGTCGATCACCCCCTGAGGCGCGAGGCCCAGCCACAAAAGGGGCACGAGCATGAGGAGCATGACGGCCGTCTCGCGGCCCGACAGGTCGGCGATGGGTTGTTTCGTATCCTTGCGCTCCCCGAAAAAGACGCGGTGTACGAGGCGCAGGGAGTAGGCCGTCGAGAATATGAAGCCTGCGGAGGCGAAAGCGGCGAGGGCCGGGCTTACCCGGTACGCCCCGAGGACCACCAGGAACTCACCCACGAAGTTGCCTAGGCCCGGCAGGCCCATAGAGGCGAGGGCGAAGCACATCAAGAAGCCACCCATGCGCGGCGCGTCCGTCCAGAAGGCCCCCATGCGGCCCATGTCGCGCGTTCCCAGGCGCTCCTGGAGGATGCCCGCCATGACGAAGAGGGCGCCCGTCGAGAGGCCGTGGGAGACGATCTGGATCATCGCCCCCTGGAAGGCGATGCCGCTGCCGAGGACGACCCCCGTGAGGACGAACCCCATGTGACTGACGCTCGTGTAGGCGACGAGCCGCTTCACGTCATTCTGCCCGAAGGCGAGGAGTGCGCCGTAGAGTATGCTCGCCACGCCGAGCACGGCCAGAGGAAAGGCGGGCTGTCCGCCTGCCTGGGCGAAAAGGGGGACGGAGAAGCGGATGATGCCGTACGCGCCCGTTTTCAGAAGGAGGCCCGCGAGGACTATGCTGCCTGCCGTCGGCGCCTGCGTGTGCGCGTCAGGCAGCCACGTGTGGAAGGGGACGGCCGGCAGCTTCACGAGGAAGGCGGCAAGGAAGCCCGCCTGCACGAGGAGGGCGACGGAAGGCGAAAGGGGCGTTGCGAAAAGCGCCGGGTAATCGAAGGTCGCCACCCCTCCTATGTTGATGTGCGCGAAATAGAGGCCGAGGATGGCGACCAGCATGAGGAGGCCGCTCACCTGCGTGAAGATGAAAAACTTGACGGCTGCCCGGAAGCGGTCCTCGTGGCCCCACAGGGCGATGAGAAAGTACATAGGCACGAGCATCAGCTCCCAGGCGAAGTAGAAGAGAAACAGGTCGAGGGCGCAGAAGACGCCGGCGACGCCCGCTACCGTCCACGAGAGGCAGAGGTGGAAGAAGCCCGTCCTCTCCGTGATCTCGGTCCAGGATGCGGCTGCGGCCATGCAGCCCAAGAATGCGGTGAGGGCCAGCAGCACGAGGCTTACACCGTCCGCCGCAAGGTGGAAGCTGACGGCAGGCAGGGGGTGCCAGGCCGCCCTGAACGAGGCGATCCACGGGCCTGCTCCGGAGGGTCTGAGCGACGCCTCGCCCCAGAGCAAGGCAACGAGTAAGAGATCGACAATGAAGCCGGCCAGGGAGACGACGCGGGGGAGCCTGCCGCTTATCCGCTCCGAGAGCCAGGCGGCCAGACCCGACGCGATGGGGACGAAGACGATGGCGACGAGGATCACAGGAGCACCGCCAGTCCCAGGAAGACCGCGCCGCCGATGGCGACGGCGGCCGCGTACCAGCGGACCTTCCCTGACTGGGTAAGGGAAAGGCCCCGCGATGAGAATTCAGCGATCAGGCCGATCGCGCGGTATGGCGCATCGATGATGTCCGACCTGTTGACCTTTGCGAGCCGGACGAAGGGCGTCACGAAGAGGCTGGCATAAAGCCCGTCGAATCCCCAGCCTGTAAAAAGAAAGCGGTGGACCGCCGCGCCCGCTGCGCTGCCCGTGAGGGCCCGCCGCGTCCTCGGCAGCGCCAGGTAGAATAGGCCCGCCAGCACAACCCCTGCAATAGCGACTACGGGCGGGGCGAGTGCAGCGAGGGGGCCCGTCGTGCCCGCGCCTTGCGCGCCGGCCGGCAATGCGCCGAAAAGACCGGCGAGGAACGGCCCGGCGAGGCCGTTCGGAAGGAGCCAGCCTGTGGCGATGGCGAAGATCGAGAGGATGAAAAGGGGCGCGCCCATCAACGGGCTAGGCTGCCTCAGCGCGCCGCCCCGGCCCTCCCCGAAGAAGACGACGAAGACGGCGCGGAACGCGTAGAGCGCAGTCAGGAAGGCCCCGAGAAGCCCCGCTGCCCAGAGCCAGGGGCTTCCGGCCGGCGAGGTGAGCAGGGCGTCGAGGATCATCTCCTTGCTGTAGAACCCGGCGGTCAGGTAAGGCAGCGCCGCAAGGGAGGCGGCCCCGACGAGAAACCCACGGTACGCGGACGGCAGGCGCGTGCGCAGGCCGCCCATCTTGAAGATGTCGTGCTCGTTGTCCAGGGCCTTTATAACGACCCCTGCGGACATGAAGAGCAGGGCCTTGAAGAAGGCGTGGGTCATGAAGTGGAAGAAGGCGGCCGACCACGCGCCTACGCCCAGGGCGCAAAACATGTACCCCACCTGGCTCATCGTAGAATAGGCGAGGATGCGCTTTATGTCCCTCTGGACGAGGGCGCTTGCCCCCGCGATCAGGAACGTAGCCGCGCCTACGGCGGCAACGACGGTGAGCACGGGCGGGGCAAGGGCGAAAAGGGCGTGTGTCCTGCCGACCAGGTAGACCCCGGCAGTCACCATCGTCGCTGCATGGATCAGCGCGGAGACGGGCGTGGGGCCTGCCATGGCGTCGGGAAGCCAGGTCTGGAGCGGGAGTTGGGCGGATTTGCCGACCGCCCCGCCTAAAAGCAGTGCGGCGGCCGCGATAGCAATGGCTGAGCCTTCCGGCCAGAGGCGCGCGGCCCGCGCTGCGGCCTCCTGGATGTCGAACGTGCCCAACCCCCATGCGATGATGAAGAGGCCGACAGCCAATGACGCGTCACCGACACGCGTGACTACGAACGCCTTGACCGCAGCCCGCCCGTTAGCGGGATCTTTGTACCAGAAGCCGATCAGGAGATACGAGCAGAGGCCGACACCCTCCCATCCGAGATAGAGAAGAAGCAGGTTGTCCGCAAGGACGAGGACGAGCATCGACCCTACGAAAAGGTTCATATAGGCAAAAAAGCGGCTGTAGCCCTCGCCGTCCCCTGTAAGAGGCAGGCTCGAATCTGCGGCCATGAAATCGGCCGAATATACGTGGATGAGGAAGGCAACTACGGTGATGACGACGACCATAAGGATGGAGATGCCGTCGAGGTAAAAGCCGAAGGACGGCGCAAGGCCGCCCGCCTCGAACCAGAGACAGATTGTTTTCCTGACGGCACGGCCTGGCGGCGCAACGCCGAGAAATGCAGCAGCCGCGGCGAAGGAGGCGGCCATAGAGAGGCCGACGGAGAGGCAGCCGACGAGGGCGGGGACGCGCCCCGCGAGCCTCCGGCCGAAAAGCAGAAGGGCCAGGAAGCCTGCAAGGGGCAGGGCGGGGATGAGCCACAACAGGTCTGCCACGCTATCCTCTCATGTCGCGGGCCTTGTCGATATCGATGGTCCTTTTATAGTGGTAAAGCCACAGCACCAGGGCAAGTCCTATGGAGACCTCGGCCGCCGCGACGGCGAGGACGAAAAGGAACATCACCTGGCCGTCGGGGGCGGCGAAGCGGGCTGCCGCCAGCACAAAGGCGAGGCCGGCAGCGTTCAGCATGACCTCCAGGGAAAGCAAAATGAAAATCGCGTCCCTCCGGGCAATTACCCCGGCGAGGCCGAGCAAAAGCAGGACGCCGGCGAACATCATGGCGTGCTCGAAAGGCACGTGGAGCAGCCCGCCCCCAGTCATGGCCCGCCTCCGTCTTTTTGCGCCTTATCCGTCGCCCCGGGGGTCCCTTTCGCGCCGAGCCTGTATCCCAGGTGGAACGCCCCGACGAGGCCTGCCAGAAGAAGCACGGAGGCAAGCTCCACGCCCAGAAGGTACGGTCCCATGAGGGATGCCCCCACTGCTGCCGGGCTAACCTGCGCACTGCCCACAACTGCGCCCCCGCCCGCTTCGAGCCAGCCGAGCTCTGCCGCTAAGATCGCCGTGAGGATGCCGGGGCCTATCCAGGCGGCCGGGGGCGGCCCGGGGCGCCTCACGTGTGGCCCCCTGCCCAGGATCATGATGACGAAGACGAAGAGCACCATGATAGCCCCTGCGTAGATAATCACCTCCATCGCTGCTGCGAAAGGCGCGCCGAAGACGAGGAGGACGACGGCCGCGGCGAGGAGGGATACGACGAGGTAGAGGAGGGCGTGGATCGCACTCCTGCTCGTCACTACCATGAAGGTCGCAGCTATCGCAACTGCGGCGGGTATATAGAAAGCGTAATTGCCCATTCAGACGCTCCCGCTCACGGCAAAAGGTCCTTCACGTCGGCCGGCGGCTCGTCCTCCAGGCCCTCTCCCGCCGCCCTGCCGCCGATTGCTACGCCCGCCACCCGGTAAAAATCGTAGTCGTGGTACTTGCCTGGTCCGTCGATCAGCAGGTCTTCCTTCTCGTAGACGAGGTCTTGACGCCGCCACTCGCCCATCTCGAAATCCGGCGTAAGCTGCAACGCGTACGTAGGGCACGCCTCCTCGCAAAAGCCGCAGAAGATGCACCTCGAAAAATTGATGCGGAAGAAGGCGGGATAGCGCCGCCCGTCGGGACTTTCCGCCGCCTGGAGGGCGATGCAGTCCACGGGGCAGGCCGCAGCGCAGAGGTAGCAGGCGACGCACCGCTCGTTCCCTGAAGGGTCGCGCGTAAGAACGATCCTGCCGCGCCAGCGCGCAGGCAAGCGGGGCCTGACTTCCGGGTACTCCACGGTCCTGCGCCTGAAAAAGGCGTGGCGGAAAACAAGAATCAGGGTCTTCAGTATGCTCCACATGCTCCCTCTAGCGGTAAAACGCCAGGGTAATCGCCGCAGTCGCCAGAAGATTGGCGAGCGACACGGGCAGAAGTACCTTCCAGGCCAGCGCCATGAGCTGGTCGTACCGGGGCCTCGCCAGGGCCGCCCGCAGCAGGATGAAAAGGCAGACAAAGGCGAGGGTCTTTATAAAGAACCAGACGATGCCGGGCAGGACAGGCCCCCGCCACGCGCCGAAGAAAAGGACCGTTATGAAGGCACTGACGAGGGTGACCCCCATGTATTCGCCTACGAAGAACATCCCGAACTTGAGGGAGGAATACTCCGTGTGGTAGCCTGCCACCAGCTCCGCCTCCGCCTCAGGGAGGTCGAAGGGGAGCCGCCGCGTCTCTGCTACGCCGGCCACCAGGAAGGCGGCGAACCCGACGACCTGGGGTATGACGAACCAGACGCGCCTCTGCGCCTCGACTATGGCGGAGAGGTCGAAGGAGCCCGCGAGCATCACGACGCCCACGAGGGAGAGCCCCATGAAGACCTCGTAGCTCAACATCTGGGCGACGCCGCGCAAGGCGCCGAGCAAGGCGTACTTATTGCCCGACGACCAACCTGCCAGGGCGACGCTGTAGACACCCAAAGATGAGAAGGCGAGGAAAAAGAGGAGGCCCACGTTGAGCCTGACTGCCGCCAGGCCGGGCGCGAAGGGCACCACTGCGAAGCCCATGAGCACGGTCGCAATGATGACCGCAGGGGCGATGACGAAGACGGGTCTGTCGGCGAAAGGCGGCACCCAGTCTTCCTTGAAGAAGATCTTGACCATGTCTGCAACGGGCTGCAGGAGTCCGAAGGGGCCGACCCGGTTCGGGCCGTATCTGTCCTGGAAAAGCCCGAGGAGCCTGCGCTCAAGCCAGATGAGGTTCGCCGCTATGGCGAGCACGGCGGCAATGACGCCGCAGACGACAATGAGGTGGACGAGGACCTGCGTCATGGGGCCGCCTTTTCGACCTTTGCCCATGCCGGGAAGTCGAGGACAGGCGCGTCCGGCACGCCGGACGGCAAGGCGGCGACGCCGGTGGGAAGCTCTGGGTGCGCCTTCACGGGGAGCCTGAAGGACGACCCGCCTGCGGTCAGGACGGCCGCTGCGCCCTCCGACAGGCGCAGGTGCGCCATGTCCCTCTCAGAGAGGGCGATATACGGCCGGGGGGCGCGCTCCCCGACCTCCGGCGTCAGGACGGACAACTCATCAGAGCCGAACACGTGGTAGAAGGGCACTACGAGAAAGAGGCCTTCTTTAGGGACGAAAGGAGGCGGGACATCCCCGAAATAGGGGCTGTCCGGGTTTCCCTTGGATGCCTCGAAGAGCCTTACGCCGGGGTCGCCGCCCCGCAAGGGACCGCCGATCTCCTGCTGGAATTTGTTGACCGCCTGGGGCGAGTTCCAGCCCGGCGCGCGGAAGCGGGGTATCAGGGCGGAAGGCGGGACGCCCTGGTAGCCTTCCATCGAAAAGGTGAAGGGGGTATCGGGGTCGGCAGGCGGCTTCGGCTCGCGGACGCTTTTGTCTGCGTCTATCGCCGTCCTTCCGCTGTATCTGGCCGCCTCGCGGGCGACCTTCATGCCTGCTATCCTGAACGAGGCGGGCGGGGCCGCACGACGTGCGGCTCCGAGGATGGGCAGCGCCTCGGCCATATGGGAGAGCAAGGCGTCGAGGTCTGTCCAGGCCGCAGCCTCCGGCCGGCCCATATGGACCATCACATCTTTGATCCATCGCCAGCTCTCACGGACCGCGCGGGACTGCGGAAATACGCGGAAGGCGCGCTGCGCCCTACCTTCGTTGTTGACGTATGTCCCGTCGGCTTCGGCGAAGGCGGCTGCGGGGAGCGCAATATCGCTTCGCAGAAGCGTCCGGTGGTACGTATGGTCGATCGCTATCACCTGGCGGAAGGCGCTGAAGAAGCGCTCTACGCCTTCCGCATCCATGCGCCGATAGATGTCGTTCTCAAGGACGACGGCGACTGCGTCGCCTGCGTCTTTGGCTGTGCTCACGGCCCCGGCGAGGCCCTTATCCGCCATGAGGGCGAGGCCGATGCTGTTGCATTCGGGGACCGCAAAGCAGAAGTATGCTTCTTTGCCCGCTTTTCGCAAGGCCATCGCGATATTTGCGGCCGCCTCGATTATGCTTACGCAACTGCTGCCCGCGCCTGCGATAACGACGGGCCGCTTCGCCGCGGAAAGCGCGGAGGCGACCGACGAGGCGAAGCGTGCGGCGGAAGGCCCGAGGTCGGCCGTTGCCGGCGCGCCGGGGTCGATGAGGTGGGCGATAGCAAAGCCCGTGCGGGCGATGCCGGCAGGGGGCGAGCGGAAGGCGGCAGTCACGCGGCCGTCCAGGTCCGTAGCCCCAGTCGCTGCGATAAACAGCGGCCCCCGTGCGCCGCCTGCGGCTACCCGCACGGCCGTGTCGTCCCAGGGGTGGATATGGAAACCGGCAGCCTTCTCGACAGCCGGAAGGCGCTGGGACTGCAATACCTGCAAGTGGAGCATGGGGGCCGTATTCGATACGTCCTCGCCGAGAATGAGGACCGCGTCGCATCGGGCGATATCGGAAAGGGTCGGGATGAAGGCGCCGTCCTGCCGCATCAACTCGACGGCCAGCGCCGTGCACCGTCTTTCCTCTTCCGCGACGCCTGCATAGAAATGATCGGGGCCGACGAGCGCCCGGAGGGTGAAGTTCGCCTCAAGGGATGCCCTGGGCGAGCCGATGCCGATTACGCGCTGCGCGGATGCCAGCATCCCGCCGACAAGGCGCACCGCCTCTTCAGCGGCAACGGGGTAGAGGCCCCCTGCCTTCTCGCGCCTTACGCGGGCCTCGGCAACGCGCCTGTCGTTGTTGACGAACCCGTAGCCGTAGCGCCCCCTGTCGCAGAGGAAATAGCCGTTCACCTCGCCGTTGTAGCGGTTCCGAACCCGCCGCAGGCTGCCGTAGCGCTCGCCTGGGATCGTGTTGCACCCGAGGCCGCAGTGGACGCAGACGGAAGGGGCCGTGCGGAGGTTCCACTTCCGTGTATAGTGGCGGGAGAAGGGCTTGTCGTCGAAGACGCCCGTGGGGCAAACCTCCGCGAGGTTGCCCGCGAAGGGGCTTTCCAGCGGCCCCGGCGCGGAGCGGCCGAAGAAGACGCGGTTGCGCGACGCGAAGGCCCCGAAATCCCGGCCGCCCGCGTAGTCGTTGTAAAACCGCGTGCACCTGTAGCACGCGATGCACCTGTTCATCTCGTGCGTTACGAGCGGCCCGAGGTCCTGGCTCAGGTAGGTCCGCTTCTTGCCGCGATACCTGCGGTAAGAGTGGCCAGTCATCACCGTCATGTCCTGGAGGTGGCACTCGCCCCCCTCGTCGCAGACGGGGCAGTCGTGGGGGTGGTTCGTCATCATCCACTCGACGACGCCCGCACGGAAGCGCCTCGCCTCCGGGTCGTCGATGGAGATGCGCATGCCGTTCTCGACAGGCGTCATGCAGGCCATGACGATCCGGCCCGCGGTATCGTTCTCGTCCCTGAACTGCTTCACCGCGCACTGGCGGCACGCGCCCACGGAATGGAGGGCAGGGTGCCAGCAGAAGTAGGGCAGGTCGAACCCGAGGCCGAGGCACGTCTTTAAAAGGTTCTCCCCCTCCTTTGCGGCGTATGGTTTTTTATCTATGTAAATGGTGGCCATGTTGGGTTCGATTCAATGTCTGTACGGGCACCTCTTCTCCTCGATGTGGTGGATGAAATCGGCCTCGAAGAGCTTCAGGGCGCTCGCGAGCGGCTCGATGGCGCCGGGCGCAAGGGCGCAGTACGTGTGGTGCATCTTGAGCAGCCATGTGTGCTCTGCCAGCACCTCCAGGTCTTCCCGCCGCCCCCTGCCTTCCTCGATGTCGCCCAGGATGCGGGCGATCCACGGCAGGCCATCCCGGCACGGGGTGCACCAGCCGCAGGACTCGCGGGCGAAGAATGCCTCCAGGTTGCGGACTATGCCGACGGGGCATGTCGCGTCGTCGAGGACGATCATCGTGCCTGTCCCCAGGCGGCTGCCCGCCTGTTTCTCCATCACGTCGAAGGTCATGGGCGTGTCGAAAAGCTCCGGCAGGACGAACTCCGTCGAGCCGCCTCCCGGAATGACCGCCCTGGCGGTCCGCCCCTCGACCATGCCCCCTGCGTGCTCCTCCAAAAGGTCGCGTATGGTCGTACCCATGGGCAGCTCCCAGAAGCCCGGCCTCCTGACGCGGCCGCTCACCGTGTAGACCTTCGTGCCGCCGTCCGCGGACAGGCTCAGGCCCTTGTACCATTCCGGCCCGTTCTTCAGGATATGGGGCACGTTTGCGAGGGTCTCCGCATTGTTGACGACCGTCGGCCGGCCCCAGAGGCCGTTCGTGCCGGGGAATGGGGGCTTTGCCCTGGGGACGGCCCGCCTGCCTTCGAGGGCGTTCAGAAGGGCCGTCTCCTCGCCGCAGATGTAGCGCCCGGCGCTCACGTGGACGTGCATATCGAGCCTGTAGGCCGACCCGGCGACGGACGGGCCGAGATACGCCGCCTGATACGCCTCTTTCAGGGCCGAGGCGATCCTGCTCCCGGACTCGCCGTAGGCCCACCGCAGAAAGATATACGCCGCATCGGCCTCTATCGCGTACGCGGCTATAATCATGCCTTCGATCAACTGGTGGGGGTTGCCCTCCATAAGCACGCGGTCCTTGAAGGCCCCCGGCTCCATCTCGTCCGAGTTCGAGATGAGGAACTTCGGATGGGGCGCACCCTCGCCAATGGGCGTAAAGCTCCATTTCATCCCCGTCGGGAAACCCGCGCCGCCCCGTCCGCGCAGGTTAGCCGCCTTCACCGCGTCCTGCACCTCCTTGGGCGTCATCTCCTTAAGGACCTTCCTTAGCGCACTGTACCCGCCTGCCTTTTCGTACTCTGCGAGACTGAGGGCCTTTCCATCCGACCGTATGTCGCCGGTCAACGGCTTTTCTACGCTTCCTTTCATTTGTACCTGCCCAGTATCGCCGGTATCGCATCGGGTGCGACCGGACCGTGGAGGTCGCCGTCGATCATGACGGCGGGGGCGCGGTCGCACGCGCCTATGCAGGAGATCGGCAGCAGCGTGAACCGGCCGTCGGCAGTCGTGCCGCCGAGGGGGACGCCGAGGCGGTTTTTAAGCGCGTCGAGGACCGTCTCGTGACCCATGACCCAGCAGGCAACGCTGTCGCAGACGCAGATCACGTGCCGGCCGACGGGCCGCCTGAAGATGAAAGGATAGAAAGTGGCCACGCCGTCCAGCTCGTCTGCGGTCATGCCGAGGAGGGCTGCGATCTCGCCTATCTCCGCGTCGCCGACCCAGCCCCTTTTTTCCTGGACCGCGCGCATCGCCTCTACGCATCCTGCTCTACGGTGTGGGTAGATTTTTACGGCCTCTTCAATCGTCTTCAGTTCGTCTTCAGTCAGCATTTTTACCTATCGCAGTCTCCCATCACAAAATCCAGACTGCCCAATATAGCCACCAGGTCCGATATCATCGCCTTTCTGCACAGAAGCGGCACGCCCTGCAGGTGGGCGAAAGACGGCGTCCTGATCCGCGTCCTGTACGACCCTGTCTCGCCGTCGCTCACGAGGTAGTAGCTGTTATATCCCTTCGGCCCCTCCGTGCCTGCCATCGCCTCGCCGGGGGGGACGACCGGCCCCCAGCTCACCTCCAGGAAATGGTGGATGAGGGTCTCTATGTCGCGCATGGTGCGCTCCTTCAAAGGGGGTATGGCCCTTGTGTCGCCGGCCTTGTACGGTCCGGCAGGCATGTTTTCGAGGCACTGCCTGATGATGCGCAGGCTCTGGCGCATCTCCTCTACACGCACCGCCGCCCTGTCGTAGCAATCGCCACGGCTGCCAGTGGGGATGTCGAAGACGAACCGCTCGTAGCCCGAATAGGGGCGCATCTTGCGGAAGTCCCACTCCATGCCGCACGCGCGGAGATTCGGCCCCGTGAAGCCCCATTCAACGGCCTCGTCCACGGTAATGGCGCCTACGCCTATGGTGCGCGCCTTGACGATGCGGTTCTGCATGACGACCCCGTCGTACTCCTTGAGCCGCTTCGGCAGATAGCGTAGGAAATCGGCCACGAGGCCGTCCCAGCCTTCCGGCAGGTCGGCGGCGACGCCGCCGATGCGGAACCAGATGGGGTGCATCCTGAAGCCGGAGATCGCCTCGATGATCTTAAAGACCTCTTCCCTATCGTAGAACGTGTAGAAGACGGGGGAAAGGGCGCCCAGGTCCTGGGCGAAGGTGCCGTACCAGACGAGGTGGCTTGCGATGCGGAATAGCTCCGTCATCATCACCCTTATCACCTGCGCCCTCTCCGGAACCTCGATGCCCGCCAGGCGCTCCACTGCAAGAACGTAGGGCAGCTCGTTCGCGACGCCCGCGAGGTAGTCGATGCGGTCCGTGTACGGGATGAAGGTGTGCCAGGACTGGCGCTCCCCCATCTTCTCGGCGCCCCTGTGGTGGTAGCCGATGTCGGGAACGGCGCCGACGATCTCCTCCCCGTCGAGGGCGAGCATTACGCGGAAAATGCCGTGAGCGCCTGGGTGGTGGGGGCCGAAGTTGAGATACATGAGATCTGCGCCGTTCCTGCCGCGCGCCGTGCCGAACACCTCGGGGCGCAGCTTCAGGGCCTCCTGCTCCGTCTCCTCCCTCTCATCGGGCAGCTCATAAGGGCCCATCTCCGTCGCCCTGGCCGGATGGTCCTTCCGCAGGGGGTGGCCTTCCCAGAGGGGCGGCGTCAATATGCGCCGCAGGTCCGGGTGGCCCGTAAATGCGATGCCGAACATATCGTAAGCTTCGCGCTCGTACCAGCCCGCGTTCGGGAAAAGACGGGTAGCGGTGAGGACGGAAGAACCGTCGCCGCGAAGGCCCGTCTTTATCCTTATGTCTGCGTTCCGCTCGAACGACAAAAGGTTATAGACCACCGTGAAGTCACTCTCAGGCTGGCCGTCCCTGTGCGTCCTGACCCGTTCATCGATGGCAGTCAGGTCGCAGAGCATCCGGTAAGGTCCGGCCGCCCCGTTCTTCAGGTAGGCGAGCACCTCCGGGACAAGGTCCTTCTGCGCCCAGACCGTAGGCACGCCGTCGGCCGTGGCCTGGGGGGTCAGCGCGTCTTTGCCGAAGCGGTGCTCCAAATCCGCGATGGGGTTGTAGTCGATGGCGCTCATATCCTGTCGGGTGGCGTGAGTCTCCCCGTGGCCCGGCGCATTGCCCTCTTTGCATCCCTCTCGGACGGCATCTGCGGCCTGACGACCCGCCCGCCGCCCGCGACCCAGCTTAAGGGCCGCCTCTCTTTATCGACGACCTCCCTGAGCATAAGCAGTCCCTCCATGAGCGCCTCGGGCCGGGGCGGGCAGCCGGGCACGTAGACATCGACGGGCAGGAAGCTGTCCACGCCCTGCACTACGCTGTAGATGTCGTACATGCCGCCGGAGCCGGCGCACGCGCCCATCGAGATGACCCAGCGGGGCTCCATCATCTGCTCGTAGAGGCGTTTTATGACGGGGGCGACCTTTTTGAAGACCGTGCCCGCGATGATAAGGACGTCCGCCTCGCGCGGGCTGCCGCGGAGCACCTCCGCGCCGAAGCGCGCGATGTCGTGCCTCGGGGTGACGGCCGCCGCCATCTCTATGAAGCAGCACGACGTGCCGAAATTGAGGGGCCAGAGGGAGTTCTTACGCCCCCATGCGACGAGGTCGGAAAGCCGCGAGAGGAGGACGCCCGGGGCGGCCTCGCCGTCTCCCGAAGTCATCTTCTTCTCCACCCGCGCCACCCTCCTTCATCTATGCCTCGCCCTTCAGGCTGTTTCTCTTAGTGTCCGCGAAGACGGCCCAGTCGAGGCCCCCCATGCGCCACAGGTAGGCGAGCGCCGCCAGGAGCAGCCCGATAAAGACCGCCATCGCCGTGAACCCCGGCCAGCCAGCCTGGCGCAGGGCAACCGCCCACGCGTAAACGAATACGCTCTCAACGTCGAAGATCACGAAGAACATGGCGATCAGGTAATACTTGACGTCGAAGTGGATCCACGCGGCCCCCGTGGGCCTGATGCCCGACTCGTAAGGCTCGCCCGTCTGGGCGTCCATGTGGCGCTGCCCCAGGAGGTGCGACGAGACGACCATAAAGGCGGCGAGCAGCAATACCGCCGCACCATAGGCGGCCAGCGGCCAGAGCACTCCCTGTGCGCCGTTCGTATCCATGAGCTTTGGTTTAATATTATTCCCGCGCCTGGGTTTGTCAATTTATTGCTGCCGCCCGCAGATCTTTTCGCGGCTTGCTTTGTCATTGTGTTCGTTGCGCGTCCTCACTTGCCGCCCGCGCCTGGCAAGCCCGGAGCGCGGGCACCCGGCCTACCGTTTTATATGCTGCGGCGCGCGCCTCCACGACTTCGCGCCATCCACGAAAATCTCTGCGGCCCCTTCTCCACAATTCCGAATGGCGTTTCACAGTATTCCCTTGCCGCGCCGCCGTATACATCCGCGCCGCCAGCACCGCCGCCGCGCTTGACAACCGCCCCGAAAACACGTTATTGTCAATACGTTCATGGACCGGACGCTGCTACTCAATACCACGTTCGAGCCCCTCGCGGTGGTATCGTGGAAAAAGGCGGTCACCCTCCTGTTCCTTGAGAAGGTCGAGGTGATCAGGGAGTATGACCGGGAGGTGCATAGCGTCTCGATGCGGCTCCGCCTTCCGGCGGTCGTCAGGCTCCTCACCTTCGTGCGCCCCAACAAGCTCCGCGTGCGGTTCTCACGGAAGAACGTCTTCCTCCGCGACGGCTACAAGTGCCAGTACTGCGGCGAGCGGTTCGACGGCAAGCACCTGACGTGCGACCACATCACGCCCCGGTCGAGGGGCGGCCTGACCGAGTGGACAAACATCGTCACTTCGTGCATTTACTGCAACCACAGGAAAGGCGACAGGCTCCCCGAGGAAGCGGAGATGATCCCCCTGAGAAAGCCCGGCCGCCCCAGCGGCGCGCACGTGCTGATGCTCGGCCTCGGCGCCGGCGGCTTCCCCGATTACTGGAAAGACTACGTATTCATGAGGGATTGAGATGAAGCGCATATGGGCGCCCTGGAGGATGGAGTATATAAACGCCCCCCAAGAGACGGGCAAACAACACTGTTTCCTGTGCATCGACCCGAAGGACGACGAATCCGCCCTCGTGCTCCTGAGGAAGGAGCGCGCCTTTGCCGTCATGAACCGCTACCCTTACGCGAACGGCCACGTCATGGTCGTGCCGCAGAGGCACCTGAGCTTGCTCGAGGAGATGACCGACGAGGAGAGCCTCGACATTATGGGCCTCGTACGCCTCGTCTCGTCGGCCCTGCGCTCGTCCTTCAGCGCCCAGGGGCTGAACATAGGGATGAATGTGGGGAAGGCGGCGGGCGCCGGGCTCGAAGAGCACCTGCACATTCACATCGTCCCGCGCTGGTTCGGGGACACCAATTTTATGCCCGTGATAGGGGAGACGAAAGTCATATCGGAGCACCTTTACGAGTCCTACAGGAAGCTCAAGGAAAAGGTGCATGAGTTGGCTTTTTGACCCATCCGCGCCTGTCCTCACCGCCAAAGACCTTGTACTCGCCTTTACAAAGAAGCGTCCCGAAGACCTCAGCCTGCCCCAGCGGGCAGTGATCGTCTTCTCCCCTGCGGACTTTTCCGCCCTCGTGCGCCGCAGCGGCGCAACGGCCGTTGCGGCGTGGCAACCCTTCCGGCGGCTCTACAGGACGGCAGGCGGCGCCACAGTGCTTGCACGCTCGCAGATCGGCGGGCCTGCCCTGGCCGGCCTCGTAGAGGAGCTTGCCGCCTTCGGCGTCGCCGAGCTCTGCATCTGGGGCTATTGCGGCGCCGTCGGCGAGACGGCCTGTCCCGGCGATGTTATCCTGGCGACCGCCGCCGTCCGGGAAGAGGGTGTATCTGCGCATTATCTCGAAGGAGATGACGCAGTTATCGCCTCCCCGTGGGCTGCCGGATGGCGCCGGCCATGCGTCGATGCGGGCTTTCTTGCCGGGACGGTCTGGACGACCGACGCGATTTACAGGGAGACGGCAAACAAGGTCGCAAGGTATGCAAAAGAAGGCGTGCTCGGCGTAGATATGGAGACCGCTTCCCTGTATGCGGTGTGCACCCATAAGGGCTTGAAGGTTGCCGCCTTCCTCGTCGTCTCGGACCTCGTCAGGCCGGACGCCTGGGAGAGCGGGTTCGGGAGCAAGGAGCTGAAGGCAGGGGCGGGGAGGCTTCTAGACTTCCTGGCGAAGAACGTAGTGGTCTAGCGGCATCGATTACTGCGTATAAGATACTGCTGTCGGACCCCTCCAGGGGCTGCAAACCAGGAAAGCCTGTTCAGAATCCGTTGCCTGACCGGCCTATCGAGCTTCCCGAGGTCGGCAACGGCGTCTGTGGTCCAGGCTATGTCAGCCAAGCTCCTTCAAAACCTCTTCATGTGAGACGCTTCGGGATGCCTTGCTCTGCCTCTCACGAAGCTTGGCCTTGAATTCCTTCCTGAGGTCCAGACCCGCGTCAGGATCGCCGAGTATCTCCAGGATTTTCGTCTCGATCAAATTTTCAAGATCTTTTCTTGCGATAGCGTTCTTCTTCGGCATCTGTCCCTCTACCGGATTGATCTGCCATTCATTATACAGCCCCCCGGCGTTCTCCGCAAGCCCCGCCTATTTCATCCCAGTATTACCTTTATCAATATTGCATAGCAGGAAAAACATTTTGCTGTTGTATTTCAGAAAGAACGAGGAGCGGGAAGCACTGGGCTTGGCACATGGAATGGGGGCCGGAGAGATTTTCGTGGATCGCGCGAAATCGTGGAGGTGCGCGCCGCAGCATATAAAACGGTAGGCCGGGTGCCCGCGCTCCGGGCTTGCCAGGCGCGGGCGGCAAGTGAGGACGCGCGCCGAACACGACGACAAAGCCAGGCGCGGAAAGATCCCGGCCCCCCCACCCCTACTCGTCCGGGGTGCAGAATTTGAGGAGATAGACAAATGTCAGGATAATCGACGCGTTCTTGAGGAGCGCGTTATTCCCATCCGCCAGGGCCTTTATCCTCTCTGCGCTTTTCTCTATTTTCTTGATCTCCTTCCTGATCTCGTCCATTAGTGGTCACCTCTCATGTCCTTGAACCGTTTCGCCTTCAGGTCGTATCTCGGCAGGCTGCCCTCCGGCTCGACCTGCACCTTGCACGACAGGTTCGTCTTTATCTTGTGCCTCTCAGCGAGCCTTTTGCCCGCCTCCTGGGCCTCGGCTGCGGCCACCTTCGGGTCGCACTCGATCCGCAGGAGGATATTGTCCATGATGTCCTCGCGGGTCACCACTATCTCGTACTCGACTATCTCCGGGAACTCCGACCTGATGAGCTGCTCCACCGTCTTCGGCGAGAAGAGGACGCCCCTGATCTTCCTTATGTCGTCCACCCTGCCGACGATCTCCATGAGCTTCAGGGAGGTCCTGCCGCACTCGCACTCGGACGGCCCCTTTATAGCGACGTCGTTCGTGTTGAAGCGCAGCACGGGGAAGGACCTTCTGCCGAGGGGCGTAATGACGATGACGCCCTGCTCGCCGACGGCCACTTCCTTCGATAGGGTCTCGCGGTCCAGGAGCTCGACAAGGAAGAAAGGCTCCACTACGTGCAGCCCTTTTTGTGCCTCGCACATGCCTGCGAAGCCGCAGGTCTCCGTGCTGCCGATGTGGTCGAACATCTTGCAGCCGTAAGTCGCCTCGATGCGCTTGCGGGTCGCCTCCGGCAGCGGCTCGCCTGCGCCTATCATGCGGTCCATGCCGAAAGACTTGGGGTCTATCCCCATCGCCATCGCTTCCTGCGCGATGTTCAGCATATAGGTGGGCGTCCCCGCCATGGCGTTTGCCTTCAGCTCGATGATCTTGTTTACCCTGCCCTTCGTGTCGAGGGCCCCGCCGGGCACGACCTCGCAGCCCAGCTTTTCCGCAGCGTAGTGGGCCTCCCAGAAGGCCACGTACACGTTGTAGCCGAAGGGGAGGAATAGCCTGTGCCACGGCCTGAATCCCGCCATCCAGAGTATGTGGCACCACGATTCGATCCTCCACTGCCAGCTCTCGTAGGACTCGGGCACGTAGACGGGCCTGCCCGTCGTGCCGCTCGTCTGCCTGAAGGAGGAGACCTGCTCGATGGGTATGCCCAAAAGCCCGCCGTACGGGAAAGGATCGACGTTCTCCTGCCACCTGCGCAGCTCTTCCTTGTACGTGAACGGCACCTTCTTGATGTCGTCGTAAGTCTTGATGTCCCCCGGCTCGATGCCCTTCAGCTTTTCCTGGTACAGCTTGGAGTTCGCCTTGGCAAAGGCGAAAAGGTTCTTGAAGTGCCCAAACTCCACCTTGTTCAGCTTTTCCCTGGGCAAGGTCTCCGTGTACTTGTTCCAGTATTCCATGGTCGCCCCCCTTGGCCCGGTCTTTTAAGACCGGCTGCTCTTGCGCCTGCCTATCGGCAGGTATGTTTCATGCAATAAAATGATGCCTCATTCAGTGATGTTATAGCATGGCGCGGCAGCTTGTCAAGAGATTTCTAAACCGCCTCACCGTTGTTTCTATCCGCCGACCGCCTTGCCTTTATAACCCGCGTCGGCCGATATCGCCGCCGCCGTATCGATCACTCGGCTCACAATCTCCTTCATCTGGTCGGGCCCCACCGACAGGTGGATGAAGCCGACGCCCAGAGCGGCGACGACCCTGCCGCTGTAATCGCGGACCGGGGCGCCCACCCCGCCCACGCCCTCGATGGACCTCGCCTCATCGACGGCGTACCCCAGCTTCCTGATGGAGCGCAGCGCCGCCTCGAGCTCTTCCCTGGTGCTGAAAGAGTTCTTGGTGGTCGTCACAAGGGGGTGCCTCGCCAGGAGCGATTCCAGCTCTCCCGGCGGCAGATAGGCCATGAGCACGGGGCCGAGCATCCCCCAATACGGCGGGCGCCGGTTTCCCGTGTTCGAGGTGAAGCTTATCGGCTCCCTCAAGCCTTCCCGCTTGTCGATGTAGAGTAGCTCTCCCTCGTCGAGGACGGCGAGGAAAACCGTCTTGCCGAGGTCCATCTGGAGGCGTGTCAGGTGGGGGGAGGCGATGCCGGCGAGGGAAAAGGAAGAGGCCACGACGCTGCCTAGCTCGAAGAGCTTTACGCCCAGGGAGTATTGCTTGAGCTGCTGGTCCTGGCGGAGGAAGCCGTACTTGACGAGGGTCGTGCACAGCCGGAATACGGTGGCCTTGGAGAGGTCTAGCGTCTCGGAAAGCCGGCCGAGACTGAGGGACTTCCTGTCGCTGTTGAAAGCCGTCACGATCTGAAGCGCCCTTTCCAACGACCTGTTGTAAAACGTCTTCCCGCTCCGGCCCTCTGCCTTTCTCATGGCGTCTCCTTTGCTGTGCAACCTTGTCTGTGCCACCTAATGAAACAGTATATAATAGAATGAATCGGATTGACACGGTAAAGTTTTCCAATTTCTTGGTTCTCTATAAGCTGCTACAGAGATAGTATCATTTTCCCCTTCTATTCCACGCCCATCATGAAAACTCTTTTACTCGCTCTTTCGTTTCCGCGCTTATTGCACACGACTATCATCCTCGGAGCTTTGGCACGCCTTACGACAGCCAATTATTGGCGACCCACGCAGCGTGCCGCCGCGCGCGACCCACTGCGTGGGTACCCCGGCGCCCCCTCGCCGGGCTTTGCCCGGCGAGCCTCCCCGCTCACGAAATGCCCCTGCTGGGCGCAGCAGGGGCATTTATCCCGCCCTATTTATAAAGTATTCCTTCCATAATGCCGATAACGGATGATAGGGATAGGACCAGGCGCACCCGGTCCTATAAGCCTGTCTAAAGAAGGGCAAAAGCGTGCTCGTAATAATAGGCTGTGTAGTGGTGATCGCGGCGGTGCTTGGCGGGTTCGCCATGGAGGGCGGCCCGTTCATCGTCCTCATGCAGGTCGCCGAGTTCCTCATCATCGGCGGTGCCGCCCTCGGCGCCCTTCTCATCTCTACGCCGCCCAAGACGCTGAAAAAAATTGTCACCAAGGTGACAGGCGCATTCAAGGGCGGCGCCGAAGGGGAAGCGCTCTATCTTGACCTCCTCAAGCTCATGTACGAAATCTTTCAGATCAGCCGCAAGGAAGGTCTGATCGCCCTGGAGGGCCATATAGAGGCGCCGGAGCAAAGCACGATCTTCGGCAAGTACCCGCGGCTCCTCAAGGACGGCAAGCTCCTCAATTTCATATGCGACACGTTCCGCCTCGTCATCCTGGGAGGCGTGCCGCCGTATGATATGGAGGCCCTGATGGACCTCGACATAGAGACGCAGCACCATGAGGGGTCGAGGCCGGGCATGATACTCCAGAAGATCGGCGATTCGATGCCGGGCCTCGGCATCGTGGCTGCCGTCCTCGGTATCATCATCACGATGCAGGCCATCGGCGGCGAGGCGGAACAGGTGGGCCATAAGGTGGCGGCGGCCCTCGTCGGGACGTTCCTCGGCATCTTCCTTTCCTACGGCTTCGTCCAGCCCCTTTCTACGAACATAGACATATCGAACGACGAGGAATCGAAGGTATACGAGGCGATCAAGGCAGGCATGGTCGCCTTTGCGAAAGGCTTCAACCCCATCGTCTGCGTCGAGTTTTCCCGGCGGACGATCCCTGAGAGCTGCCGGCCGGGCTTCCAGGATATGGAAAACTACGTGAAGGGTAAGAAATGATCGAAGAGGAACGGAACGTACCCGTAAGGACCATCGTAAAGAGGAGGAAGGGCCACGAAGGCAGCCACGGGGGCGCGTGGAAGGTGGCCTACGCCGATTTCGTTACCGCGATGATGGCCCTCTTCATCGTGCTGTGGATACTGGGGCAGAGCAAAGAGGTCAGGGAGGCCGTGGCCGCATATTTCAAGGACCCGGGCCTTTTCATGGGCGCGAAGGCGGGCTTTGTCTCGGGCCAGGTTAAGTCACTGGTCGTGTCACCGCCGATCTCCCCGGACAAGAACGTCGGGGAGATGGAGAGGCTCAAGGCCGAGGCGGGGAGCCTCCAGAAGACGATAGCCTCGATCCCCGACTTCGGAAAGTTCAAGGACAAGATACAGGTGGTCGTCACGCAGGAGGGTCTGAGGATCGACCTCGTCGAGGCGTCCGAGGGCCTCTTCTTCGACATAGGCAAGGCGCACCTGAAGCCTGAGGCAGTCCGGCTCATCAAGCTCATCGCCCCCCGCCTCGCAGCGCTGGGGAACGACATCGTGCTGGAAGGCTACACGGACGCGAGGCCGTATGCCTCTGAAGGCTACACGAACTGGGACCTGAGCGCAGACAGGGCGAACGCGGCGCGTAAGGTGCTCGAAGAGAGCGGGCTACGGAAAGACCAGGTGCGCGCCGTGCGAGGCTTTGCGGACAGGAAGCTGAGAATACCCGATAAACCTTACGATTACAGGAACAGGAGGGTCAGCATCGTGGTGCAGAGCAGGCAGCCCGCCGTTGCCGCCAGGCCCGAGCGCCCGCTTGCCGCGCCCCACATCACGCCCATAGGGAAGCAGTGACATGGTCCGCTCCGGGATAAGGTCTCCGATACTGGCCGTAAGCGAGGACCCCGAGACCCTCGCACTCATTGCGGGCGCCCTCGAGCAGGACAAGACCCTGGAGGTCAGGCCTGCGCGGAGCCTCCGGGAAGGGTTGAGGACAGCGGGCGGGGAGGCGATAGGTCTCGTTATCCTCGACCTTAAGGCTGTCGCTGAGGGACTTCCGGACGCGCTGCCGGAAGCAGGGGCTGGCCGGGCAGACCGGGCGGCCGGGCCCAACAAGCCGGCCGGACAGGCCGCGCACCTCCCTCACCTTGTCGTCTGCGAGACAGGCGAGGTGCCCCTGGTCATGCCCATGCTCGGGCGGACGGTCGATGACTGCATCGAGAAGCGACTCTGTCCCACCGTGCTCTTGACGCGGGTGCGGTCGATGGTAGGAACGGACAGGCTCGATTGCGAGTTGAGGGCGGAAGAGGAGCGCCACGCCGAGACGAACGCCGTCCTCAAGAAGAACTTCAAGGAGATGACGGGTCTCCTCCTCAAGGTACTCGAGGTGCGCATCCCCGGCGCAAGCGACCGCGCGAAGGACGCAAAGGACATTGCGAAGTTCATCGCGGGCAGGCTCGACTACCCGGACGAAAAGCGTAGGATGCTCATCTTTGCCGCCCTCATGCACGAGATAGGCAAGATCGGCCTGCCGGACTCCCTGCTGGGCAAGTGGTACAACGGCGTGCCGGACGCCCTGAAAGCGGCCTACCGCCAGTATCCGACCATAGGCTCGATGATTGTATCGACCATATCGGGATACAAGGAATCGGTTGAGGCGGTCCACCACCAGTTGGAGAACGAGGATGGCTCGGGCTTTCCTGACGAGCTTGTCGGGGACGAGATACCTAACAGCGCGCGGATACTGCGGGCCGTCGTCTTCCAGGAAGAGCTGAGGATGGAGGGCCGGACGACGGCGGGGATCGTCGAGCGGATACGCGGCGCGATGCACTCCGTGCTCAACGAGCGGATAGCCAACCTCGTGATCGAGTACCTCCTGGGGCACAGCACGAACGTAGATACGAACAAGCTGAGGCTCCACGTCGATGAGCTGAAGCCGGGCATGGTGCTCGCCGAGGACATCTACGCGGCAAGCGGGGTGAAGCTGCTGCCGAAGGGTGTGCAACTCCATGACAAGACGTTGGCGGTGCTGGCAGAGCGCAATGAAACGGACCCGATCATCGGCGGGGTCTATATACTGACCGACTGGGGGCTGCTCTACGGCACATGATATGAAGTTGGAAGGTATGACCACGACTCACCCACGGATAAATGATCGACGTCCGTGCCAGCCGCTCTGACCCACGTCCGGAAGGACAGGTGGTGACGCCAGCTAATCTGTGATATCCTTCTTCCCGTGAATACGCCTTGCAGATTGCTTGCCGGAGCACTTCTCTTTGCCTTGGCTGCATCTCTTTTTTCTGCCTGCCCTGCCGCCGCAGCGGTAAGGCCCGATCAGATCATCCTCGTGGTCAATGAGGCCGCGCCGGAATCTCTGCGCATAGCCCGGTACTATATGGAGAAGCGGCGCGTGCCCATACAAAACATGATATTGATCAAGACCACCGTGGAAGAAGATATCGGGCGGGAGAAATACGAGAAGGAGATAGCAGAGCCGGTCCGAAGTTTCCTTCAAAGGAACGATCCCGAGGGGAGAAGATTCCTCTGTCTTTTGTTGCTCCACGGCGTGCCTCTTCGAGTTGGCCCTCCCCGCTTGGGCGTTCTGGACGAGATGCGCATTCAGAAGCTGCGAACACAGCTTTCAAGCCTCAAGGAGAAGGCAGCCGGGGGGCCTCCCGAGGAAGCAAAAGGGCTCAAGGATGATATCGCCCGAACAGAAAACGAGATCTCCAGGGTGAGCAAGGTGCGGCAAGGCGCCTCCGTCGATTCGGAGATCGCCCTCGTGATGGAAAACTCATATTCCCTGGAGGGCTGGCTTCCGAACAGATACTTTGTGGGTTTCCGGGGGAAAAATGTGCCCGGCATGCCGCAGAAACCTCTCGCCGTGTGTCGCCTCGACGGGCCTACGGAAGCGACCGTCTATCGAATCATCGACGACAGCCTTTTTGCGGAGGCCCACGGCCTGACCGGAAAAGCGTACTTCGACGCGAGATGGCCGGAAAAAGGCGGCAAGGACTTGTCTCCATACCAGATATATGACCGGGCGCTGCACAATACTGCCCGTATGGTCGAAAAGAGCGGACGCATGCCGGTTGTTCTCGATGAGCGCGAGGCCCTTTTCGAACCCGGTCAGGCGCCGGATGCGGCGTTGTACTGCGGCTGGTACAGTCTAGGAAAATACATCGATGCCTTTACATGGGTCAGGGGAGCTGTCGGGTTCCACGTGGCGAGCGCCGAATGTGCCACCCTGAAGCCAGGCCCCAGCACCGTATGGTGCAAGAAAATGTTGGAGAAGGGGGTGGCGGCGACGCTCGGCCCGGTGGCTGAACCCTATCTTCAGTCCTTTCCGGAGCCGGAGGTTTTCTTCGGTTGCCTCCTCGATGGAAATACCCTGGTCGAATGCTATATGCTCTCGAACCCTTTCTGGTCATGGCAGATGGTGCTGATCGGCGACCCCCTGTACCGCCCCTTTAGGCCTATCCTTGAAAGGAGAGAGTGAACAGGCCGGGGGGATGGGGGGCCGGGGGCGGGGCCGTGATCTTTCCGCGCCTTTCGCGTCGTTTTTCTATGCGCGGCTCCTCACATACACAAAAAGTATGCTGCGTCGCGCGCCGTCGAAAAACAACGCGAAATCCATCGAAAATCTCCCGGCCCCTTCAAAGCACAGGTGATGGTTGCCTATAGGTTGGTAAGGGTAAGCATTAGGTATAACACCTACTATTCGTCGGCTCCCGCCTTTCAAAGTGGGCAAAGAATGCCGTTCAAAAGTTGCAAAAATCGAATAGTGCACAAAATGTGTCATTTTCTCGCATATGTTCAAGGCCCACGGCCTGCTTAAGGAGTTTTACCAGATGTTTCCGGAGCTTGCGCCGGAGTGATATAAACTGCGATACTCCCAGGCAGCGGAGCTTGAAGGCCGTTACTGATCTGCCCCAGCCGAAACAGCTTCTTTCGACAGGTTTTCGAAGTATTCGAAAACCTTCAACAGCATACTGTACCCCTCATCCGTAAGTCGATACGTACCCCTGCCGTAAAACTCTAACCATTTCTTATCCCTCATTTTTTGCATTGTCCCTCGGATTTCTGCTTCCGGTGCCTTAAGTTTTTCCTTATGCCCCAACGAGTTTAGCATCAGCAAAAAGCCCTTATCTCTGCTCTCCCATCCTCTTATGATGTCTGAAAGGGAAAACTTCCGGTGTTTTTCGCCTACGTGTGGTTTCATCAAGAAAAAAATAGCCGTCTCCCAATTAGATCGAAGCGGCCCGAGGTGTATTCGCGCCATCATTCCCCCTTTAGAAAAGCATCTAAGCGCGTTTCCAGTTATGATTTTCATACGTTTTTATTGTACCAACCGGCTTCGGCTTAAAATCTAAATAATAGCACCCCTGCTCAAAGTCACAGATAATAGACGAAGGTTGTTGAACCTTTTTCCACACAGGATCGGAAATCATTATATCCGGCCATAGACATACCGTTGTTGGCTCGTATTCCTTTGTCATCATTACATTATCAATCTCAACCCTCAGTATCACCTTCATCTTTAACCCCCCCTTTTTAAAAACTCCATACATTCCTTCTCCTTCTTGTTGTACCATCCGATGCAACGTCTTAATTTGTGCCAACAGGCGAGCTTGGAAAAAACAAGTTCTTCAATCAGGTACACTGCGCAACTGGCCTGCTTAGTAGCAAACTGAAAATGCTTGGTAATTGCCTGACAATCGGCCTTCATAACCTCTTCTGGCCGGAACGCTTTGCCATGCATGTGATAATATGTGTAATCGTCGGCGACGCGCTTCAACCCTAATTCAACTTGAGAATAGCTCTGTTGAAATAGAGCAAGATGGGCAGCCAGTGAAACATCAATAGACGCCAGCCGAGCGACAGATGAGTCGAAAAGAACCGGCGTTAGTGGGTGAAAATTTGCAGCCCTTTCTGAAAACCATAAAGGGAAGGTTTCTTCGGTGAGGTTTTCCTGTGAGGAAAGAGCCGCAAGAGTGTCGGACATAACGGACACTGATGCAAGAGTGGCTGAAACAATCACGCCTGATGCCAGCTCGTCCCGTCTCCTTGCACTTCGGGCAACTATTAGGGCGGTAAACAGGGCAAAAATGCCACCGATTAGGCTACCGACGAGCGTTTGCCATTGGAATAGCCATTTTAGGAACAAGCAGCCAAAGTGGTCCGTCATGCTTTTTTAATAATACACGCCGCTTCTTTTTGTTTTCAATTCTTTTATGCGACAAATATGTTAATCCGTCTATAATTCCTGGGCCTAAGCTCTAAAACCCCGTCCTTCTTGAAAACGATGAGGACCGAGAACATGACGCCTTCTTGACTGGACAAGCTCAACGAGGTGCCCAAGGATTGCCGCATGAAGTATTGTGCTCTTGCTATGAACATCGGAACCATCATTACAGGAAGAAAGTGAGCGTTCGGTCAATGGTCACAGCGCGCAAACAAAAGGGGGCCGGAGGAAATTTCGATGGATTGGTCCGTGATCGACGGGTCGCCCGCCGAAATAGTACATTTGAAGTACATTGAGGCGGCGCGACCCAGGCGAGACAGGAGCAGGACGCGAAATTAACCCGGCCCCACCCCCCTTTCACGGCCCCCACCCACCCCCTACTGGTGGAAGGGGTGTTTCTTGCTGAAATCCGGTCTGTAGGATGCCGCGCTCTCCATCTCCTGGACGAAGGCGTTGTCGAAGCCCTTTTTCATAAGGAAATCCACGAGGGGTGCGTATTCGTCGGGCCTGATGCGCCGGTTGATGATGGGCGCGTGCCCGGCCCGGTACACAGGGTAGTACTGGGACATGAGGCTGAGGGCCGTCTGCGGTCCGAGGTTGTCTGCGATCCAGCCGATGATGCGCTTCGTGCCCGCGAGACCGCCGGGCAGGACGAGGTGGCGGATCAAGAGGCCGCGCGTTGCGACGCCGTGGGACAGCGCGAGGTTGCCCACCTGGGCCTTCATCTCCCTGATCGCTTCCATCGCGGCCGCGGGGTAACCGGGGGCGGCGGAAAGCTCCTTCGCCACCTTTGCGCTCCAGTACTTGAGGTCGGGCATGTAGATGTCGATGAGGCCGGCGAAGGCGCGGACCGTCTCAACGGTCTCGTAGGCGTTCGTGTTGTAAAGGAACGGTATCCCGATGCCCCGCTGCCTGGCCAGGACGATGGCTGCCGCTATCTGCGGCGCATAGGGCGTGGGGCTTACCAGGTTGATGTTGTGCGCCCCCTTTGCCGCGAGGTCGCAGAAGATGTCCGCGAGCGCCTCCACGGTGACGGCCCGGCCCGACTCCGTCTGGCTTATCTGGTAGTTCTGGCAGAAGATGCAGCGCATGTTGCACGGTGAAAAGAAGACCGTGCCGGAGCCGCGCGTCCCGGAGACGGGCGGCTCCTCGCCGAAATGGAGGCCGTAATGGGCGACTACGCACTCCGCGCCGCAGCCGCAGAAGCCGCGCTGCCCTGCGGAGCGGTCCACCCCGCACTTCCTGGGGCATATCTCGCAGTGTCTCAAGTCCATCAGCTATTATAACGTATCCTGCGGGCAGTGCGCACACCCGCGCAGGCCGCGCCTGAGGCAGCGCCCTGCCCGCTCGTTTCGCCTTTCTCACCGGAGGCAGGAAGAAAGCTGGGAATTCTCCTAGGTTAATCACGGGCGCCACTATGCCGATAATGATATAAAGGGTCAAGCGTAAGACACGAGTCTTTCCCACCGGCCCGTGGCAAACAATGAGAGGAGACCGGCGTGAAGAAGCTATTTACCGATGTAAAGACCGGCCGCAGATTGGCAGTCGGGTTCGGCATAATCCTTTCCCTGACGGTCACGGTCGTCATCGCGGGGCTGATATATCTCGACCTGATGGACCGGACCGTCGAGAGGATAGTGAAGGTCAACGCAGCGAAGATAAAGGGCGCGAACCACGCGAGGGCGAGCTTCGCCGACGTCGGCCGCCTTGTGGGAAGAATCGTCGCTTCCCAGGAGAGGGCCGCGCAGGAAGAAGCCAAGACGAAGATAGAAGCGAGGGAAGAGGCATACAAAGAATCCATCAAGGTCCTTGAATCGCTCGAAATCAATGATGAAGGAAAGAGGCTCATTGCGCGCCTGAAAGAAGAGACGGCGAAAGGTAAGGAATTGACCGATGGGGTCATCAGGCTCGCGGGCGAAGGAAAAATCGCGGAGGCAGCGGAGCGGTACGCAGGGCTCGCGGGGATCGTGGAGGGCTGTATCCAGGCCGCGGACGACATCGTCAGGTACAACGAGGAGCGCATCCAATACCGGTACGAGGAGGCCAAGAGGCGCTCCTTCGCGGCGCGCATCGTCTTTTTGGTCCTCAGCGCCTTTACGCTGCTTGTCGGCGGCGTGCTCTCCCGCTACACCACCCTCAGCATCACCATACCGATCAAGCGGGGCTCCGAGCATCTGGGCCTGATGTCGCGGGGCGATTTTTCCATACCCGTCTCAAAGCACGCCCTCAGACGCAAAGACGAGATGGGCGTTTTTGCCCGGGCGATGGACACGCTGAATACGAGCCTCGGGAAGATGCTCGCGGAAATAGCGGCCTCGGCGGAGAACGTCGCCTCGGCCAGCCAGCAGATGAGTGTCGCGGCAAAAAGGCTGTCAGAGGGCGCGAACGACCAGGTCGAGCGGGCCACCCAGGTCGCGGCCGGCTCGGTGCAGATGGGCCAGACATCCGGCGATATCGCAAGGAATTCCAACTACGTTGCGGAATCGGCGAACGAGGCCGTGGAGGTCGCAAAAGGCGGCCGGGAGGTCGTAGGCAAGGCGATCAATGAAGTCAGTGTCATCGCCGAGACGGTGGAGACGGCCCTCAGCTTCGTAAGGGAGCTGGGCAGCCAGTCCGAAAAAATCGGGGATATCGTTACGGCAATTACCGAGATCGCCGAACAGACGAACCTTCTGGCCCTCAACGCGGCGATCGAGGCGGCCAGGGCGGGGGAGCACGGCAGGGGCTTCGCCGTAGTAGCCGACGAAGTGAAGAAGCTCGCAGAAAGGACATCTCTCTCCACGACCGAGATAGCTCGGATGATTAACGGGATAAGGGACGGCGTGGAGAAGACAGTTACGTCGATGGCCCTTGCGCGGGACAGGGTCACGACGGGCGTGGAGTACTCCTCCCAGGCATCGGCCGCCCTTTCCGCCATCATAGAGAGCATCGACCGCCTCCACGGCGGCGTGCACCAGATAGCGGCGGCCACCGAGGAGATGAACGTGACGACGGAAGAGATCGCAAGAGACATCAACCAGATTTCTGTTGTGACGAGGGAGACCTTCTCTTCCTCGAAGGAGATGTCCGCCTCGGCGTCCGGCCTGTCCGAGCTTTCGCGCCACCTGGAGGGCGTAGCGCACACGTTCAAGATCTAGGGGGCTGAAAGGGCGGGCAGCTATCCCTGCTGCCCCGTTACGAACTCCCTGATGTGGAGATGGACGAACCTCTCACCCATCTCTTCCCTGAAGGCGGGGGAGGCGACCACCTGCACGCCGGGACCTTCCGGGACCTCCATCCGCTTCTGCATGTTGCCGTACCAGACGCGGGACTTGCTGTCCGTAATCCGGACGGACCTTATGCCTGTACCGGAGACGGCCGCTGGCGTGAGCAGAAACGCCGGCCTGGGGTTGCCGAAGCCAAAAGGGGCGAGGAGCTCAATCGATTCGACCAGCCCGGCGGTCAGCTCCTCGAACTCGATGACCGCATCGACGGACACGACCTTCTCCCTCCCTGCGAGGGCCGCCGCCACCGCCTCTTCGAAGGCGTCGGGGAAGCGGCGCCTCTCTTCGTCCCGCACGGATAGGCCGCAGGCGTACCTGTGGCCGCCGAACTTGATGAGCATATTGGAAAGGGTGCTCACCGCGCCGTAGAGGTCGAGACCGGCCACGCCTCGGGCGGACCCTTTCCATGCACCGTCCGACCGCGTAAAGATGATGCACGGCTTGCCGCAGCCCTCCGCCAGCTTCTGCGCGGCTATGCCGATGACGCCGATGGGCCAGTCCTCCTTGAAGAGCACGAGGCTTTGCCTCTCCGCCGTCCCGTCGGCCTCCATCATAGCCACGGCCTCGCCGATGACGGCCTCTTCCATGTCCTGGCGCGTCCTGTTGGCAGCGTTCAGGTCGGCCAGCAGCCTGTCGCAGACCTCGTCTTCCGAGGCGATAAGGAACTCCAGGGCGGCCTTCGGGTCGGAGACACGCCCAGCCGCGTTTATCCTGGGGATGATGATGAAGCTGAGGGCGTAGTTGTCGAGCCTTTGCTGGTAGATCATGTTCTGCCTGAAGAACGACTTGAGCCAGGCCCTCGGCTGCTTCTGCATCATCTCCGTGCCGAACTTGACGAGCACGCGGTTGTCGCCTGTCAGAGGGACCATGTCTGCCACCGTCCCCAGGGCGGCGAGGTCGAGCTGCCGCTTAAGGTTGATGGACGCGGCCGGGAGGCCGGCGGCGTCCATGACCCTCCGCAAGGCGATGAGGAAGAAAAAGGCGACGCCGCATGCAGCCAGCTCGCGCGTGGGGAAGAGCGAATCTTTTCTCTTGGGGTTGACAAGGGCCGCCGCTGCCGGCAGGGGGTCGGCAGTCTCGTGGTGGTCGATGACCACTACCTCCATGCCGAGGCTGTTCGCAAGATCTATCTCGGCGGCGTTCGACGAGCCGCAGTCGAGGCAGACGAGGAGATCGACGCCCCGCATCCGCAGCTCCTTGACCGCCTGGGCGTTAAGCCCGTAGCCCTCCTCGCGGGCGGGCAGGTAGACCTCCGGGCGCACCCCCGCCTCCGTGAGAAAATTGAGCACGAGGGCCGTAGCCGTTATCCCGTCTGCGTCGTAGTCGCCGAAAAGCCCGATGCGCCTGCCGGACCGCACCGCCGCAGCCACCCCGCCGGCCGCCTGCGCCATGTCGGGCAGCAAGAATGGGTCCGAGAGGTGCTCGATCCTGGGGTAGAGGAAGCGCTCCCCCTCCTTGCACGTCCTGATGCCCCTCGACGCCAGCACCCTAGCAACGAGGGGCGGGAGCTTCAGACCGTCTTCGAGCAGGGCTGCGATGTGCGGCTCATAAGGCTCTATCTTGAGCACGTGCCTTTCCTTTGATCTCGTCTATCCGTGCAATGCGATGGGAATCCATATATGCCGCGATCCCCTTTATTATCCTGGGTATAGCGAAGGGGTCGATGAGGGTCGCCGTGCCCACCTGGACTGCCGCAGCGCCCGCCATGAGAAAGGCGAGGGCATCGGAGGCGTCCATGATGCCCCCTGTGCCGATGACGGGGACGGGGACGGACGACGCGATGTCGGCGACAGCGCGCAGGGCGATGGGCTTCAAAAAAGGCCCCGAAAGGCCGCCCCTTGCCGCCATCCGCTCGCTTTCCAGGTCGATGGCCGCGGCCGGAAGGGTGTTGAAGACGGTGACGCCCTCTGCGCCCGCCTCGTAGGCCGCCCGCGCTATGGCGACGACGTCGGACGCCTCCGGCGTCAGCTTTGCCAGAAGGGGCAGGCCCGTGACGCCCTTGACCCGCTTTGTTACCCTGTATACATCGTCCGGGTTCTTGCCCAGGCAGATGCCGCCCTGCTTGATGTTAGGGCAGGAGAGGTTCATCTCCAGGGCGCAGACAAGGTCGTCATCGGGCACCATCGCTGCGGCCCGGGCGTATGCGTCCTCCGAGAAACCGAAGAAGTTCACGATGACGGGCGTTTGCCTCTTTTTGAATAACGGGAAGACTTCTTTGAAGAACCTGCCGACGCCTATGTTCTGGAGGCCGATGCTGTTCATCAGGCCGGCACGGTCCTCCCAGATGCGGGGCTGTGGGTTGCCGTGGTGGGGCAGGGCGGAAAGCCCCTTCGACACGTGCGCGCCGAGGGTGTCGAGGGGCCAGAAAGGCTCGATCTCGACGCCGTAGCCGAGGGTGCCCGAGGCGTTCATCACCGGGTTGCGCAGGCGCTTGCCGAAGAGCGTTACAGAGATATCCGCCATAAGTCGAAGGCCGGTCCTTCCGTGCACACCCTCTTGTAGGGCTCTTTTTCGTCGTCCGTCCTGACGACGCAGCCGAAGCACGCGCCGAAGCCGCAGGCCATGCGCTCCTCGATCAGCACCTGGCATGGCACGTGCTCCTTATCCAGCAGGGCCGAGAGGCTCCTGTACATCTCTTCCGGCCCGCAGGCGAAGACCTGGAAGGGCCTCTTGATGCCGGCGATGCGGTCCGCGAGGAGGTCTACCACGTTGCCCCGGCAGCCGAAGGTGCCGTCCATTGTGGAGATGTACGGCCCGCACTCCGCGACGCGGCCGAGGAGGCCCACGTCGTCTCCGGAGGTGCAGCCCCAGAAAAAGGCGGCCCTGCCGCGCAGCCGCCTCCACAACAGATGGACGCCCGCAAGCCCGATGCCCCCCGCGACGATGACGGGTGCATGGCCAGGCAAGGGGGCGAACCCGTTGCCCAGGGGTCCCAGGACGGACAACCTTTCGCCGCGACCGAGGCCCGCAAGGTGGGATGTCCCTTTCCCCGTCACCTTGTAAAGGATGCGCAGGACTGACCTGCCGTAGTTGTAGATGCTGAAAGGGCGGCGCAGGAAGACGCCCGCGCCACCGGTCCTTATCATCACGAACTGGCCCGGCCTGGGCCTCGCCATAGGTCTAGCGAGCTTCAGGGCCGCCAGGTAATGGCCGGGGGCCACGGCCTGGTTCTGGATGACGGCGCCCTCTATGTCGTCGATCCTGTCCATTTGTCCGTCTTCATGCGCATGACGAGGGCGTCCTCGTTCGTCTCCGTATAATATTTCCTCCTCCTGCCGACCTTCCTGAAGCCGAGCTTATGGTAAAGCTCGATGGCGTGGGCGTTGCCCTCGCGCACCTCAAGGAAGAACAACTTGGCGCCCCGGCTGCGCAGGATGTCGATCGAGCGGGAAAGCAGCAGGCGGCCGTAACCCTGCCCCCTTTCCTCCGGCGCAACGGCGACGTTCAATATCTGCACCTCGCCGGCGATCACGTAGAAGTTTGCATAACCGAGCACCTTTTTGTCAACCTTTTTCCTTATGACGAGGCTCAGGGAGAGGGGGAAGGACATCGTCTCCTGGAAGAGCCTCCGCGACCACGGCGCTACGAAAGAGCGGTGCTCTATCTTAAGGACCGCGTCCAGGTGGCGCTCCGTCATCTCCACTATCTCGACTTCAGGAAAGGAGCCTTTCGGCACGCCTCAGGTCCTCCTCAGTGTTGACGTTGTCGAATACGGAGATGCCGTTGCGCTTGAACAGCGGGCAGGACGGGAGTATCTTGACCGACAGGTAGGGGAAGAGATCGATCACCTTCATCCTGCGGTGCTCGATGGCGCTCAGCATCGGCGAGATGCAGCTCCTGGCGTAAAGGGCGTGCATCGGCTCCAACCCGCCCTCCGTGCGCGGTATGACGACGTCCTGGCCGCCGAGAGCGTCCAGGACGCAGGAGATCGCCTCCGGCGTGACGAAGGGCATGTCGCAGCCGAGGACGAAGACGTACGGCGTGTCCGCATACAAAAGGGCGGAGACGATGCCCGTGATCGAGCCGGGCACGGGGAGAAAGTCGGCGACGATGGGGACATCGACGCCTTCGATGGATGCGTGGCGGCTTGATACTACGATGATTTTGGCGAACACCTTGCGCGCGATACCGTAGGCGTGTTTGACGAGGGACTTATCGCCTATGAGGGCCGTTGCCTTGTCGTGGCCCATCCTCCTGCTCCGGCCGCCGGAAAGTATGGCGCACGTGACGTCCATCGATTCAAATTTACACCTTTATGCACTGCCAGTAAAGCGGGCGTGGCGTGCGGGGAGGCAAGTAGGCACGGGGCGGAACTGCGTAGAGAGAAAAGCAATAGACCAATGCTCTTTGCGGCTGGACTCCCGCCTCTGGCGGACCACCCGCATGCACGGTGGCACCTTTTCAGCACGCCCTTTACCGTGCGGGTGCCCGGCAAACCGACCTTGAACTGATAGGGCGGGGCGGCGCCCTGCTCGACGTGTGGCCTCCGACGTACGTACAGTACAGCTTCCGGCCAGCAAGGCTCAGATCGCATCCACACCCTGACGATTCCTGGAGGCGCTCCCCGGGCTCGCTAACGCACACTTTCAGAGTAAGATCGGGTCTTCATACCCGTACTCTAGCTTACTGTAAGCCGAGGCCCCGCCCCAAACCGCTGCCGCCGCAATCGGATAAAGAGCATTTAGAAGGCGGCGGTAAGAGCGGGCTGTACTATATTTGTCGGGTAGGATAAAACGTCGTTGAGCATCTTTGTCTGTCTGAGCAGGGAGGCTCCACGAGCTTTGCTCGTGGAGGGGGCGCTGAGCCCCATAAGTTGCCTGTGAGAAAGTGAGGGGATAGTACAGGCTGGCCTATATTTGAATGGGCCGTAATAGACCTTCACGCCTAATACTATATATAAATGGTGGTGGGTGCTGAGCCCCAATGACTGCGGCGGCGGCAACTGCGGGCTGTACTATATTTGTGGGGTGGGATAAAAGGCGTTAGGTACAGGCATATAAGATCGCTTAGGCTGACAGGGGCGGGAAGGGTGCGGACGCGGGATACGCAGCAATGAAGCCGGTTCTCGACAAATCGTGGGAGTCATTGTACATTATAGGGCCGTAAATTTCTTCGGATAAAGGGGACTTCTTTGGACACGGCGGGATCGGAGCTGAAAAGGATAAGGGGCTGGCTGTTGCTGCTCTGCCTGTGCCTGACCATCCTCGACCCCACGGCCGTCCTCGTCAACCTCTTCCTCGTGAGCGAGGTAGGGAGGCCTTTTTTCAGCCGGCAGCCCGGGTTCTTCCATCTCGTACTCGTGAACGGGGTGGCAGGGATAGCACTGGCCGTCTTCAGCCTCTACGCAGGGGTATCCCTTTTCAGGCGCGTATCCGGCGCGCCTGCGATTGCCCGCAAATATTTTGCCGCGATCTCCGCCTACGCTGTAATCGCACCCTTCCTCCCCTTCCTCCTGCGCTCCGAGCAGCTCGCAACGCGCGAAAACTTTTATATAAACTGCCTCAACTCGTTTTTCACGATGGCTTATGCCTTGATATGGAGGCTCTACCTTCAAAGGTCGCGGAGGGTGCAACAGACCTACGGTCCCGACCTGCATTAGCGCAGGTGGTGGTCCTTCCACTCGTCCACTATAATATCGACGCCCGGCCTGGAGATGTCTTCCCAGGGGCTCCTCTGCCAGTCGGGCGCCTGCCCGGGCGCCGGTATCCAGGGCGGCACGGACAGGAGGAAATGGCGGGCCAGGGACTCGACGTACGGCTCGTAGAGCCGGCGGAGCAGGTCTAGCCTGCTTTCCGATTCGGCAGGGTCCGCCAATGTCCGGCCGGAGGCCTCGAACGCCGACTTGAGCTTCAAAAAGTCCCCTTTGGCTAGCCTGTCGCTTTGCGGCTTTTCCGGGGGCCTGTTGAAGACTACCGCCAGATCTACGACTGCGTGGCGGGCGATGGCGAAGGTTCGCTTCGCCTGCCTCGCGCACGTGCCGCCGGCAAAGACCATGAGCACGGCGGAAACATCGAGTATGACGGTAAGGGCGGCAAGCCACGACTGGTCCTCGTGCTGCGAGCGGTAGTAGGCGAGGACCGGAAAGGAGAGGTGGCTTTCGAGGAGCTCTGCGCACCACCGCTCCCACTGGGCAAGCTGCCCCTGCAGATCGTCCATGCCGCCTTCGTGGTCGTGCCTCTCCAACATACAGGCGGCGCTCGGCGGAGAGCCGGCCCTGGCGTCGAGCATCGAGATGTCCGCCTCGCGGCGCTGGAACGACTGGTTGAGGGCAGGCAGGTAGGCGATGAGCAGGGCGAGGAAGCCGAAGCCCATCCCAGCCTCGATGACTGTTACGAGCCTTGCAGCCGTAGTGACCGGTCTTACGTCCCCGATGCCGAGGGTGAAAAAGGTGGTGCCGCTCATATAGAGGTCGGTGATGAAGCTCCACTCTCCGAAAGCGTTAACGGAAGAGCCGAGGGAAAAATAGATGAGGGCGAAGCCGAAGACGAGCGCCACCGCCCAGACGACGATGAGGAGCAGCAGCGAAAGGGGACCGTAGTAAGCGAGGACGCTTTCCAGGCGTTTTTTCGACAAAAGCTTCCGCGCAGGGACGGAGCAGAGGACCCAGGTGGACCGGTAGAAGAGGCGCGCAAGCCTCAGGCGGCGCCTTACGCGCCGCGGGAGCACGATGGTCTCGAAGCCGTCCCACAGGACGACCGCGATGAGGAGACCTGCAAAGATAACTATCGGAACTGCGAACCGGCCCACTTCTAAGAGATAACTCGGGCAGGCCCGGCAGTCAAGGTTTTTCCTGGCGCGGTTATCACGACGCCTGTTGCGAGAGCAAAGACAAAAGGCGATAAGCCAATGCTCCCTGCGGCTTGGACTCGCGCCTGTGCGGAATCGCGCCATGCGGCGCCCTGCTCGCCGTGTGGCCTCCGACGTACCTATGTACGATCTACGGCCGACATGGCTCGCATTGCATCCGCCTATCATCGATTCCTGGAGGCGCTCCCCGGGCTCGCCAACTCACACTTTCATAGTAAGATCGCGTCTTCATACCCGTACTCTAGATCACTGTAAGCCGAGGCCCGCCCCGGCCGCTGCCGCCGCAATCGTATAAAGCGCATTCATAAGGCGGCGGCAAGAGCGGGCTGTACTGTATCTGCAGGGTGGGATATTAAGACGCCGGTTCTATTATGGGAGTTTCAACAACTCCCCGAAAGCCGGCAGTCAAGCTTTTACTGCACGGAAGGGGGAAGGTTTCGGCCGCCGGGGCGTCTTTCGCCCGGTGCGCGGGCATGTTTTGCCCGCTCACCTCCCGAACTTTGCCACGAAGGCGTTCTGGCTGCCCGGGTTGTTCGGCCAGTTCTGCGCCGGGTTCTTAACGGGGAAATCTCTCGAGAAGGTGAGTCCCGATATCGCTATGTTCCCGGCGGCATCGACGGCCAGTCCGTAAGTGCGGTCGCTGGCCGTCCCGCCGAGGAAGGTGGAGTAGACAAGCGTGCCGCCCCCCGGGCTGACCTGCATCAGCATCGCGTTTGTGGACCCCTGGAGGGCTGGCAACAGCGCATCCTGTGTGTATGGTAACAACTCTGGCGCCACTTGCGGAACAGTGGAAGGTGTATAGAGCACTCCCTGAGAAGAGGTCTCACCGCCGACATAGGCATTACCATTCAAATCAACACCCACACTGGTACAAAATGCGCCACCTCCTCCGGAGGCGGTCGACCCGCCTCCCAGGAAGGTGGAATAAACGAGTGATGCCGTGCCGCTTAAAGAAGGATCGATCTTCACGAGGTATGGCTGATCATTACGCGTGGTCTGGGTAGGATTGGGGGCACTGTTGTAAATGGAAGGTACGGATGAATCAAGCATTGGAAAATCCACCGATTGCGTGCGACCTGTGGCCACGATCAGCCCATTTAAATCCATCGTCATACCGTATGTATCATCCCGGGCTACGCTTGAGTTACCGCCGAGATATGTGGAGTAACGCATCGTATATTGAGAGGATAGGTCACCGGGCAGGCTCGATGTGAACTGCGTCACAAAACCGTTGCTGGTCCAACCGTTGGGCGCATGTGAACTTCTATATGCGTTGCTGGTTGTGGGGAAGTCATTGGAATCTGTATAACCTGCCACGGCAATGAGGCTACCAGCGGGGTTTACGGTGACGCTGTGCCCTTTTTCACTGCTTGTGCCGCCAAGGTAGCTTGAGTAAATAAGCGAGGCCTGACCAGTCTTGGTGGGGTCAATGATGGACAAGAAAGCATCGGTTGAACCTGCAAGACCAGGCTGGAGGGCATTTTGCGTCACCGGGAATTTAGCCAAGGAATTGGTTGTCCCCGTGACATACACGAGGCCCCGGGCGTCCACGGAGACGTTGTTTCCGTTGCTGTTGTCGTCGGTGTAGTTGTTCGGTGCTTCGCCCTCCATGCCGCTTCCGCCGAAGTAGGTCGAATACAGAACATTCCCGTCGCCATCAAACACGGTGACAAAGTAATCCGACTGGCCGTTATAGTCCTTCTGGCAAGGGTTCAAGGTGGGGAACGGTCCTGAGCTGTCCGAGGTTGTCATGCCGACGACGGCAGCCCCGCCGCTTGGCATGGCGGCAATCCCTGTGCCTTGGCTTTGATTATTGCCACCCAGGTAGGTGCACCAGAGCATCTTGCCGGAAGGGTCGTATTTCGCCACAAAAGCCGCCATCGTAGCGCCCGTTGGGAGGCTCGGCTGCCAGGCGTTCTTGACGGGAAGGTCGGTGACCTCCGTTGCGCCCGTCACGTAGGTGTTCCCCAAGGCGTCGCTTGCAGCGTTCTGGGCGTAGGTGAGCGCGCTCGTGCAGGTGGGACAGGGCTGCGACCCTCCCAGGTAGGTGGAGAAGATCAGGCCGGGACTCGGCGGGGCGGTCACCCCGCTTCCCGATGACGGCGACCCGCCGCCGCAGCCTGCGAGGAGCAACATGGCGACCCCAAGCGGCATGAGCGCAGCGGCGCCTTTACGAAAGCGAAGAATGTCCTCGAACAAATGCATGACCCTTCCCCGGACCCTCCGATAGATTCTTTCCAGGGCGCGCGGCAACTGCGGGCGACCTCGATACGCAGACTATGTGCGGAGTACTTGTCGAAGGCGCATTGACTGGACATCCTTATTTTCAGACGACAGCGAGGGTAAGTCAAGGTAAAAATTTACCTCCTGCCTCATGGGGGGCAGCGAGAGACCCAGGGAAGGCGAAGAAGCCGTCAGTCTCTCGATTTTTTGCTTTACGGCAACCCATTTCTTGTAATATAGTTGCAGGCAATGAGAATGAACGGGGGCGGTCCTGCCGGGTGTTCGCGTCCTCTTGAGACGACCGCTGATAGGGCGATGAGGTCGATGAGAAGGACCATAGCGGTATTTTATCTATCCTCCATGCTTTTCCTGCTTTTCGGCGCCTGCGGCCTTCTCGCTCAGGAAGGCGTTGCGGCAAAGCCGGCAAAAAAGCTCGTCGTAGGCGTCCTCAACGACCCTCCCTACATCATCAAGGAACGCGACGAAGAATGGACCGGCCTCAACGTGGAGATATGGAAGGCGATCGCCCAGGACCTAAAACTCGATTACGAATTCAGGGAGGAGACGTTCAACGAATTGATCTACGACCTGAAGAGAGGCGCGATAGACATATCGATAGAGGCGACCTTCGTGACGGCCGAGAGGGAAAAGGTGTTCGACTACTCCTTTCCGATAGGCAACAGCAGGCTCGCACTGGCGACGCTGCCGGGCAAGGTTTCCCATCCCTGGTGGACGGCGGTCAGGATAGTCCTTTCCTGGGGGACGCTGAAGACCGTCGGGGCCCTCTCTTTGATACTCCTCTTTCTCGGTTTCCTCCTGTGGCTCATAGAGCGAAAGAAGAACCCCGACCATTTCGGGGGAGGAACGATCAGCGGCATAGGCAGCGGCATTTACTGGGTCGGCTCGACTCTGGCCTCTGGCGTCTGCTTCGGTGTTGCCCTTAAATCCCTGCCTGCGCGCCTCCTGGGCGTCGTCTGGATGCTGGTATGCGCAGTCGCCTTAAGCGCCTTGATTGCCTCCCTTACGACTTCCCTTTATGAGAGCCGCACGATGACGGAGACCGTGAGCGACGCATCGCTCCGCCGCATGCGCCTCGCCGGCGTCAGGGAAAGCGCGGAGGCGGCCGTGTTCAAGAAGCTAGGGGGGAAGTACGTCCTGTATAACGGGGAAATGGAGGCGATCGAAGCGGTGGTCAGGGGGGAAGTCGATGGGTTCCTATACGACGAGATTACGCTGAACTATCACAGGGACAACGAATACAAGGACAGGATATCTGTCTACCCCACGAATTCCCGCAGGCTCGCCTTCGCCTTCGGCCTTCCCAGGGAAAGCCCCATACGGAAGGGCCTTAACTACTCGCTCCTGAAGCTTATCGAAAGCCCTAATTGGCCCTATCTCTTAAAAAGATATGGGCTCGAAGAGAACTTTGAGCAGAACCCGGCGGCAGCAAAGGAATTTGAAAAGGTCAGGCAGCGGCGCGGCCATCGGCTGTAAAGGCAGCCCGAAAAAAATAGCCCGGGCCGTAGGGGACAACGGTACGGGCCTCAGGACTTCGGATGGCGGCAGCGTCTTTCGTCGGGTACGGGAAATGATCGTTGTTTTGCGCCGGCAGGCCGCGACTGACCGGGAGGCCGCTCATACCCGCTTTACGGAGAGAACCCCGCGAATTTTGTCACAAAAGCGTTCTTTTGACCTATATTGCCCGGCCAGTTCTGCACCTGGTTCTTAAGCGGGAAGTCCGAGGAGGAGGAAGCCCCCGAAAGGAGTATGTTGCCGGCGGGATCGACGGCCAGTCCATAGGCGCAATCGGCGCCCGAGCCTCCCAGGAACGTGGAATAAGCCAGGGTGCCGCCGCACGGGCTGATCTGCATGAGGATCGCGTCGGAGTTCCCGTTGGAAGCAGGCTGGAAGGCGTTTGCTGTGTAGGGAAACGGTTGCGGAGCCTCGGCTGGGATAGTCGAAGGCGTGTATTCCACGCCCTGCGAGGCATAGGTGCGTCCGCCGATATAGGCGGCGCCCGACGCGGCGATGCCCACGTTAATGCCGTAGGTCCCCCAAACGCCGGGCCGTGAACCCCCCAGAAAAGTGGAGTAGACGAGCGACGCGTTGCCCGACAAGGAAGGATTGATCTTTGCCAGGTAAGTCATATCCCCGGAAGTGTAGTTGAGGTAAGGAGCGCTGTTGTAAATGGTGGGCACGCCGGGATTGGTCATCGGAAAATCGGGGGACTCGGTCCGGCCCGTGACCACAATCACCCCCGCCTGGTCCACGGCCAGGCCGTACAAATCGTCCCTGGCGAGGCTTGCTGCGGACCCCAGGTAAGTCGAGTAGCGAAACAGGTATTGAGCATTGGGGTCGCCGGGCTGGCTGCACGTGAACTGGCTTATGAAGCCGTTGCCCTGGTAAGTGGACGGCGCAGATACGTTCCGGTAAGCATTTGGAGTCGTCGGGAAGTCCGTTGACCTCGTATGCCCCCCCACGGTGATCTGACCGCCTGAGGCATTCACCGCGACGACGTGACCGTCATCGTCGTGGTTGCCGCCTAAGAAGCTTGAGTAAACTAGGGAGGACGCGCCGGACTTAGACGGGTCTATGATGGTCAGGAAGGCGTCCGTACTGCCCTTGAGGTCGGACTGGATGGCATTGGGCGTTGCGGGGAACTTTATGGCCCCGCTCCCGCCGGAGGCGGTAACCCCCGTGACGTAGACCAGACCGTTGGCGTCCACCGCAATGTTGTTGCCGTTGCTGCCGTCATCAGCGAATCCCGTTCCCTCCACGTCGCTTCCGCCCAGGTACGTCGAGTACCGCATGTTGCCGCTTGCGTCGTATACCGTGACAAAGTAGTCCGTCTGGCCGCTATAAAGCGACTGAAAGGCGTGCATAACAGGGAACGGTCCCGATGGGTCAGAACTCGTCAACCCGACGACGGCAACCCCGCCGTCCGGCATGACAGCGGCCCCCAGGCCGAGGCTTTGCTGGTCGCCGCCCAGATAGGTGCACCAGAGCAGGCGGCCCGCGGGATCGAGCTTCGCCACGAAAGCCGACCACAGGCTTCCTGAAGCGGGGGTTTGCTGCCAGGCGTTCAGCACAGGAAGGTCGGAGCATGTTGTGGCGCCGGTGACATAGGTGTTTCCTGAGGCGTCGCTGGCCGCATTCTGGGCAAAAGTGAGCGGACTTTGGGAGGGATCGAAGGCTGTCGATCCACCCAGGTAGGTGGAAAAGATCATGGTCGGCGCCGGCTGTGGGGCCGTCCCGCTGCCGGACGATGACAACCAGCCGCAGCCTGCGACCGGCAGCATGGCGATGCAAAACAGTATGGTCGCAGAGGCTGCTTTGCGAAAAGAAAGACCGTTCCCTAACAAATGCATACCTCCGTTGGGATATTGAAATGGTGTGCGCATGGCCGCTGTAGGGGTCCTTGTCGGAGATGTCTTGACTGGATGGTTTATATTCTCAGCCGACGGGGCGGTGCAAGTCAACCAAAATTTTGAGAGCGTTGAAAAACGTTTTGCAAGCCGTCGGAACTACACGCATAATAAGAGAGATGTCCATCGAACAGCCCGTCATCGAGGTAAGCAATCTTGTAAAAAGATACGGCGACAGGACCGTCGTCGCCGGTATCACCTTCTCCGTCGGGGAAGGCGAGATCTTCGGCCTCCTCGGTCCCAACGGGGCGGGGAAATCAACGACCATCTCGATACTTTCTACGCTCCTCGATTTCGACGAAGGGACGGTGAAGATCGCCGGCCTCGACCTTGCGACGGAGAAAGAGGCCGTCAAGGGCCTTATCGGCCTGGTGCCCCAGGACCTGGCGATCTACCCTTCCTTGAGCGCCAGGGACAACCTTTCGTTCATCGGCAGGATCTACGGCCTCTCCGGCAGGCGTCTTGCGGGGCGGGTCGATGAGGTTCTGGAGCTGGCGGGGCTTTCCGACCGGGCAGGCGAGCCCGCAGGGAACTTCTCCGGCGGCATGAAGCGGCGACTCAACATAGGGGCCGGGCTGATGCACAAGCCCCGCGTATTGTTCCTCGATGAGCCGACGGTCGGCGTGGACCCCCAGTCCCGGAACTTCATTTTCGATCACATAGAAAAGCTCAATGAAGAGGGCATGGCCATCGTCTATACTACGCACTATATGGAAGAGGCGGAGCGGCTCTGCGACAGGGTGGCCATCATGGACGGCGGCAGGGTCCTTGCCATCGACACCGTGCCCGGCCTGGTCGGCCTAGTCAAGGGGGGCATCATCCTCCTCGGCGTCCCGGGCGAGTCTGCCGAGACCGCCCGCAAGCTCTTTCAGTCCCTGGATATGCGGTCCGCGATGGCCCCAGACGGGCGGCTCAAGATAGAGACGGACCGCGTCGATGAGGCGGTCCCGAAGGTGATCGCCCTGTGCAAAGAGCGGAACATCCCCATTCTTTCCTTGGAGATGCTCAAGCCGGACCTGGAGACCGTCTTCCTCAACCTGACGGGAAGGAGGCTGCGGGATTGAGAAAGATCACGGCAAACCAGATATTCGCCCTTACATGGAAAGACCTGAAGCTCTTCTTCAAGGACGCCAGGGCTATGGTCCTCATCTTCTTGCAGCCCTTCCTTTTCATCGTCATCATGAGCTACGCCCTTGCGGGCGTCTACGGGTCGGGAAAGCCCATTAAGATACTTGCAGTCAATGAAGACAGGGGGAAGGAAGCCGAACACGTCGTAAAGGACCTCTCCGGCCTGTCGGGGATCGCAGTGGAGACCTCGTGGGAGGGTGTCACCCTTACGAGACAAGAGGCCGAAGAGCTCATCACGGGAGGGAAGAGGGGCCTTGCCGTCATCTTCCCTGCCGATTTCTCCTCCGTCCTGGAACGAAGGCCAGATGAAAAAACGCAGGCCGCAACGAAGGTACTCCTCATGGCGGACCCCGCAGCGCCCGCCTCGGTGACAGGCCCTGTCCTCGGCGCAGTCCAGGGGATGGTCGAGCGGGCGACCTTTACCGCGCGGATGCCCGGCGGCATAGACTATCTCTTCGACCGGTACGACATGACGGCAACGGGTATCAGCCGGGAGGCGCTTAAGGAGAAGGCCGAGGGCGCCGTCACCCGCACCTCGCCGGAGGGCGGGGAAAAGGCCGTCACCGTGGAGAAAGTCGCGCCGAAGTCCATGAAAATCAAACAATTCCCCGACTCCTTCCAGCAGAACGTTCCGGGTTACACGGTCTACGGCGTTTTCTGGATCGCGAGCCTCCTCGCCGCCTCTGTGCTCCGGGAAAAGCGGGAGGGCACGTTTGCCCGGCTCATGGCCGCGCCGATAAGCAGGTCCGCAGTGCTGGCGGGCAAGCTGATCCCCTATTACCTGATAAACATCCTCCAGATAGCCATCATGATGGCCGCCTCGGCCCTGCTCTTCAAGATAACCTTCGGCCGCTCGGCTGCCGGCCTCGCTGCGACAAGCTGTGCCCTTGCGGCCTGCGCAACCGCCCTGGGCATACTCATATCGGCCCTTGCCCGCACGGAGGCGCAGGCGAGCAGCATGACGGTCCTTCTGCTCATTGCAATGAGCGCCCTCGGAGGCTGCTTCGTCCCCCGCTTCCTCATGCCCCGTGCCCTTCAGACGATCGGCCTGCTCACGCCTCACGCCTGGGCGCTCGATGCGTACCAGGACCTGATCGTCAGGGGATATGAGCTGATCGATGTGTTGCCAAAGGTGGGCGTGCTGGTGGGCTTCGCCCTTATCTTCTTCGCCGTGGGCATCCGGCGCTTCCGGTTCGAATAGGCTCTTTCTTCAGTGGGCGCGTCTTATCGCGCCTCGACCTTGCCGGCTTCCCCGGCTATCTCTCCTGGTCTCTCTCCTGGAGGCGGTGGGACCCCTGCCCCTTCCGCCGGCGCCTGCGCCCTGACCACTTCGATGCGGTCCCTGACCGTGCCGTTCACGTCCATCACGGTCAGCACGTAGAAGTCTCCCGTCCGCTCCGCGAGTATGTAGCCGAGGGAGTTTCCGTTCTTGCCCGGCCAGCTCCTGCCGCCCGCCCGGCTGCATATCACGTACACGATGCCGTCCCGGACCGCCCTCTCGTAGACGTGGTCGTGGCCGGCTACGACGAGGGAGACGCCGCTTTGGACGAAGAGGCGGTGCAGGTCGTCCCTCTCTGACCTGTGGCGGTCGAGACCGTGATGGGGCAATGCCGGGAAGAGGGGCTCGTGCATGAAGACCAGCTTGTAGCGGAATGGCCTGGCAAGCTCCGTCTTGAGCCATGCGAGCTGGTCGCCCTCTATGCTAGATTCCTCCCCCGGCATCTCCGTGCACAGGAAAAGGAGAAGAGTATCTCCGTCTGCCAAGGACGAGTACGGCGCGTCGAAAAATTGGAGGAAGGTCTGGAAGGACCGTTGGCCCAGGATGTCGTGGTTTCCGGGCGCCAGGTAGAGGGTTTTGCCAGGCCCCGTGATCTCCAGGAACCTCTCCCACTCGTAGGCGTTGCCGGGGTCGTTTACTGCGTCACCCATATGGACGATGGTATCTATCCCCTCGTCCTCGAGTATGCGTATGATGTCGGGATAGGCGGAGTGAAAAGGCGCACCGATGTGGGTATCGCTCACGATGGCGAACTTCTCCGCCCCGGCGTGCGCCGTAAAGGGGGCAAGAAGGGCCAGGATCGCAAATATGACGGGCAGGACGAAGGTTCGGCGAATACTCTTTCTCATGGGCGTTACTATAACTTAGGCGGGAGGCAAAAACAAAGGGGGAAATAGCACGTGGAGGAGCAGTTGCGCCCCCCTTGTCTTTTGGCCTCCGCCGGTCATATACTGTAGCACTGCCCGAAGATAAGCTGCGTTATCTCAATTTGTGTGTGGCTCTATTGGATAGGGCAGTAATGTTAAGAGGTTATAAAATGAATAGAAGAGAGTTTCTCAAGTATTCGGGTCTCTTGCTCATGATGAGCCGGTTTTTGGGCGAAAGGGCCGGTGCTGCCGCCGAGCCGTCCGTCGTGGCGGTCGCCGAGGGGAAAGATTACGGGGCCATTACGAAAAGGGCCGTCAACGCTGTCGGCGGCATCGGCAGGTTCGTGAAGGCGGGCAATACGGTAGTCGTCAAGCCGAACATGGGCTGGGACAGGCGGCCCGAGCAGGCAGCGACAACGCACCCGGCGGTCGTCAAGGCGATAGCCGAGGAATGCGTGAAGGCAGGGGCGAAAAGGGTCAGGGTCTTCGACAACCCCTGCAACGACATGCGGCGGTGCTACGAGGACAGCGGCATTCAGGCGGCGCTCAAAGGGATGAAGAACGTTGAGGTCCGCTATATCGAAGACGAGCGTTACAAGAAGGTGAAGATCAAGGGGACGTTTCTCAAGGAGTGGGAGATTTACGGCGATGCCCTCTCCGCGGACGTCATCATCAACGCCCCCATCGCCAAGCACCACTCCCTCACGCAGGTGACGCTGGCCCTGAAGAACATGATGGGCGTCATGGGGGGCGACAGGGGCTTCATCCACAGGCAGATCGAGGATGCCCTGGCGGACCTGAACAGCACGGTGAAGAGCCACCTCGTCGTGATCGACGCGACGCGCATCCTTACGGCCCACGGCCCCACGGGCGGCAGCCTCGCAGACGTGAAGGTCCTGAACAAGGTGATCGCATCGACGGACATCGTCGCAGCCGACGCTTACGCCACAGGGTTGTTCGGGCTTAAGCCCCACGACATACCGATAACCGTCGCCGCGGCCAAGAGGGGCCTCGGCGAGATCGACCTAAGCAGGATAAAGGTAGTCCACGTCTAGGAGAAAGTGCGCAAAGACGACATGAAGCCGAAGCCCTCGCGGGTCTCCCAAATCCTCTTCCTCGCTTTTTTCCTCTTCCTCTTCGTGACGACCGACTACAGGGGCAAGGACGAGATATCCGTCGCGATGAACGCCTTCTTCAGGATGGACCCCCTCGTCGCTGCGAGCCATCTCTTGTCTGCGAAGACGTTCACTATTCTTCTGCTTCCCGGCCTTCTCGTGCTATTCTTCGCCCTGTTCCTCGGCAGGTTCTTCTGTGGCTGGATCTGCCCCCTGGGGACGGTCATCGACCTCGTCACGGGATGGATACGAAAGAGCAGGCCGCTTCTTTTCCTGAGGGGCAGGCTCAAGTATTACGTGCTTTTCACCATCCTCTTCGCCGCCTTGTTCAATATGAACCTCGCGGGTATCCTCGACCCCATGGCCATCCTCGTCCGCTTCCTCACCTTTGCTTTCTACCCGCTTTTCGGCTTCCTGGCGAAATCGGGCTGGGTGGGGCTTTACAGGGTCATGGGGGACGCGAGGGACTACCTTGAGCCCGGCTACGGCTTCCTGAAGACCTACATCCTGCCGTTCAGGGACACCTTCTACCCCCTGGCCCTCGTCTCGCTCTTGTTCTTCGGCGGGGTCCTTTTCCTGGAGAGGTTCGAGCGGAGGAACTGGTGCAGAAACCTCTGCCCGGCAGGGGCGCTCCTCGGCCTGCTCGGCCGCTTTGCGCCCTTCAGGAGAATGCCCCCCAGGTTATGCACCGACTGCGGCATCTGCGCGGAACGCTGCCCGACCGCCTTCGAGGGCGACGCCCACACGAAAACAGGCTGTATCCTCTGCATGGACTGCGTAAGGGCATGCACCCAGGGACGCGCCCGGTTCTCTTTCCGCCTGCGGCTGAGGTCGGACAAAGCAGGGGCGCGCAGGTTCGAGCCTGGCAGGCGCGTCTTCGTTACTAGCCTCCTTTCCGGGCTCTTCTTCTCCCGGATGGTCGGCAGACGGACCGCCCCGCAGCCCGAAACGGGCCTGCTGCGCCCGCCGGGGGTGGGCAGCGAAGGCGCATTCCTGGAGAGATGCGTCAGGTGCGGCGAGTGTATGAAGGTCTGCCTGAGGAGCGCCCTCTACCCTGTGTCGCTCCAGGCGGGCCTCTACGGACTGTATACGCCCATGCTCGTCCCCCGCCTCGGCTACTGCGAATATAATTGCAGCCTGTGCGGGCAGGTCTGCCCGACGGGCGCCATACCGAAGCTGCCCATCGAAGAGAAAAAGAAGGCCGTCATAGGCATAGCGGTCGTAGATAAGAACCACTGCCTGCCCCATGCCAAAAAGATGAATTGCATGGTCTGCGAGGAGCACTGCCCCATCCCGGACAAGGCGATCAGGTTCGAGACCGTCCGCGAGAGGGGTTACGACGGCAGGGAGATCGTCCTGAAAAAGCCCTACGTCGTCGATGCAGCGTGCACGGGCTGCGGCATCTGCGAGTACGTCTGCCCCCTCGAAGAGAAGGCGGGCATAGTGGTGTTCAAGAAGACTAACAGGAAGGTCTAGGAGCGGCTGCGGCGATCTACCCCGCGATCTTCGAGCGGAGCAGGCCGAGGTAGACGGCCGCCTTCCTCCTGAAGGCGCTCCGCGAAAAATTCCTGTGCCTGTAGGATGCCCTCTTGTGGGTGATCCTCAAAAAGCCGTTGTTCCTCATGTATGCATCGACCCTCTTCTCGAAGGAATCGCCCCCGTAATGGGGGAACCTGCTTTCCGATATCGGGTTGGTCTCGCCGTAGACGGGGCGTCTGAAGACGCCGCACGGGACCAGGTAGCACTGGTCGGAGAAGCCGTGGCCGATGAAGAAGTCGTCGTCCTCCGCGACCGATTCTTCCCTGGCCCTGTGGAATTTGTCGTTCCACGTGGGGTTTGCGACGACGATGCGCCGGTCCTCTTCCATTTTCGTTACGGCGGAGGCGATCCATGCTTCATCGTTCGCCATGAACGTATCGCTTGAGAAGTGGAGCAGGTAGTCCGTTTTGCAGAGATAGAGGGCCACAAGCTCCGCGATGGAGTAATAATAGCCCTTGCCGAAGGCGGAAGACTCACAGCCGAAGAAGGCGAGGGCCTCGTCCGCGAAGTCCGCGACGCGGACGTACGAGTCGATAACGCCCGCTGCGACGGCCCGCGCAGCCCATCGCTCCACCTCATCCGGGTCATCTACGTTGTTGATATGGAGGACCGACCTGTCGAAGGGGTAGCGGCAGGCATCCTTCATCTTCTTTAGCCGGCCGGCTTTGAGCAGGTACTCCCAGTCGTTCTCGTAGCATTTCGTCTCGAAGGTAATCGTGCGGCCATGCCCGGCCATCGCCACCCCGTCTTTTTCGCAATTATTGCACAAGGCGCAGGAGCACTTCAATAGCGAGGGGCGGCGGGGCATTGTTTGGCTCGTCTGAGAGAGCGTGATATAATTAGGCAAGTGAGAACCGCGCCGAGACATATACTATGCAATTGTCTATCATTCCCCGGAGGACGGCAATGGCGCGAGCACTCAAGGTCAATATCAGCGCAGAAGAAGTGATCGAGGCAGTTAAGGAGATGGGCAGGAAGGAAAGGGAAGCCTTTCTGGAGAACCTCCTTGCTGCCACAGCGCCGGAGCATCTGGCGAGCATCGAGGAGGCGCGGGCGGACTACAAGACCGGACGGGTAAAGACCCACGGGCAGGTCTTCGGGAAGGAGGTGGCCGATGTCTCATAAGGTCAGCATCGTTATTGAGAAGGATGAGCATGGGTACTACGCATATTCACCAGAGTTGGAAGGATGTCAGACGCAGGGAGATTCCCTGGAAGAGACCATTGAGAACGCGCGAGAGGCAGTCGCGCTCTACCTCGAAACTCTGTCCGCCGATGAAATCAAGGAGTTGTTGAGCAAGGAGATTCTTACCACCACGATCGAGGTCCAGGTTGCCTAAATTACCCCGTCTTTCGCCTACTGAAGCGGAAGCTATGCTCCTGGCATCGGGGTTCAGGCTTCAGCGAAGCAAGGGCAGCCATCGGATTTACATGAGAGAAAAGTTGAGAATCATTATTCCTTTCCACCCAGGCAAGACGCTCCATCCTAAAATCGTCAATCAGTTGCTTAAAGCCCTCAAGGATTGACGACGAGGGCTTCGGCCACACTTACGGCGCGTATAGGATCTTCCCAGAATCCCTGAAGTCGTAGTTCCCGAGCTTTGCCACCCTCCCGCGGAAGCCGTCCGATCTCAACACCTCCATCAGCGTCTGGACGCCCCCCTGGAAAAAGGTCTGCTGGCCGAGGATCATGTCGAACCTCTCGCGGGTAATGGGGATGAACCCCAGTCCGAGGAGCCTTGAGACCGCGACGGTGGCGATGCCCACGTCCGCTTCCCCGGAGATGATCGAGAGGCCGATTTCGAGGTGCGTGTTGACCTCGTCGTCGTATCCCCGGATGGCGGACGCGTCGATGGCGAGCCGTTCGAGGTTATGGTCGATCAGCTTCCTAGTGCCCGACCCTTTCTGCCGGTTGATGAACCGGACCTTCTTTCGCGCAAGGTCCTCGAAGCCTTTGATATCGTGGGGGTTCCCGGCGGCCGTGAGGAAGCCCAGCTCCCGGTAAAAAAGGTTGACGACCACGGGCTTAACGTTCGGCGCGTATACCGGCAGGAAGGGGATGTTGTATTCCCCGGACTCCGGGTCGTAGAGGTGTGACCAGGCGATGTCCGTATAGCCCATATTGAGGGTCTTCAATCCGTCGGTGCTGCCGGTGCTCGCCGAAAAGAGGTAGAAGTCGGGGTGCATCCTCCGCACGTGGGTATGGAGCATGTCGAGGATCGGGTCGTTGCTCCCGCAGGCAAGGAGACCTCCCTCGACTCTTTCCCGCTTGCGGCTCGCCTGCTCCAGGCCGGACCTCGCGCTCGACTCGATCCATTCGTCGATAAGCTTCCGGGGGAAGACCCATTTCCCCGTTACCCTGGTGGCCGGTATCCGCTTCTGCCCGATCAGGGCGTACACCTGCTTCCCGTTGATCCCCAGATATCGCGCGACTTCCTTCGTGTTCATCATCTCATCGGACATTCGCGACACCTCCCCCTCTAATGAGATCATAAAAGATAGGGGCCTCTCATGTCAAAGGTAAAGCGCCTGAGGGTGCGGCCAGGCCAAAGCGTGCATTGGCACTACTTGGTACTTATTCCCCCTTTTTGTCCGTCTTTTCCCTTGACAGCAGGGCCATATCTTGCTTAAATCTCGATTACCGGTGAAGCGGAAAACGGCGCAGGAAGAGAGGCTTTCGGCGAGATCGCCTGCAGGACCAGGGGGGCCGATGAGCACCTACGAGGAGATATATCTGGACATACCCGAAGGGGTCGGCCGCCTCATGGAGGCGCGGGGGATCCGAAAGGAAGACGTGCAAGAGGTCATCCGCCACGCCGAGACCACCGGGGAGAAGTTCATCAACCCCTCCAGCGGCCGTTCGCTTGCGTCTTTCAGGCCGGACAGGGTGACCTACTGGGTGGAATACAGCGCGGCAGGCGGTGGGTTTCAGGTCCACAGCGCCTATTCCCACAGGATGGAGATGAAGAGGCCGGGTTATGAGCGAAAGGGCTGAAGCCGGCTGTGGCGGATGGATCTGCAACAAGTGCGGCATACCCCCGGAGATGCAGACGGTCAGGCTGCAATATAGAAGGACGATCTTTGCCCTCGACCTTCCCGCGTGCCCCAAATGCGGCCTGATACTGATCGACGAAGAACTGGCGACAGGGAAGATGGCCGAGGCGGAAGAGGCCATCGAAGACAAATAGCTTTCCGTGCAGCGCGCGCCATGACGACCGATTGCTCTTTCCACTGGCCTGAAATGGGCCGCATCTCCGGGCCGTGCGTAAGGCCTGGAGGGACCGCGCTCACTTGTAGGGCCCTCGACGCCTGCGGCCTGCCGCCGGGGGCGCGCGTCGCGGACATCGGCTGCGGCGCAGGAGGGACCCTCGGGCACCTGGAGCGGGCGGGCCTTTTTCGTCCCGTCGGGCTCGACTGCTCGGAGATGCTCCTCCGGGAGGCCCTCCCCAGGCTCGTGCCTGGGCGTCTCGTCCGCGGCCTTGCGGAGGCCCTCCCATTCAAAAGCGGCTCCTTCGACGCCCTTTTCTCCGAGTGCGTCCTTTCCGTTGTCGATGAAAGGGCGGCGGCCCTCGGCGAGTTCGGCCGGGTCTTGAAGAATGATGGGTTTCTCGTAATTAGCGACGTTTTCGCATCCGACAACCCCGGCCGGCCGCAGCATGGACCGGGGGCACAACCCGACCCGAATGGGCTTTTGAGGCGGGACGACCTCCTCGGCCTCCTGGCGGGGTGCGGTTTTTCGACGGTCCTCTGGGAAGAGCACAAGAGGCTGCTCAAGGAGTTTGCAGCGCGGATGATACTGGAGGGCGCCTGCCTGCCCGCGCAGTGGAGGAGCGCGCGCGGGATCAGCTATTTCCTTCTTGTCGCCCGGAAAAGCGGGAGCGCCACGAGGCAGCGGAAGACATAGATGACGTGATGGAAAAAACGTATGGGTCCAGGACTGAAAGCGTATGTCCCGTCTGCCTGAAGAGGGTCGAGGCGGCGCGCGTCTCCGAGGGCGATGATGTCTTTCTTGTCAAGGAGTGCCCGGACCACGGCCCCTTTAAGACCGTCATATGGCGCGGCGCGCCCCCAATGGCAGAATGGCGCAGGCCGAAGGCGCCCGTCCATCCGGAGGTCTGTTACGGGACGGTAGAAAAAGGGTGCCCCTTCGACTGCGGCCTCTGTGCAGATCACGTGCAGCTTCCCTGCTCGGTCCTCCTGGAAGTGACGGACCGGTGCGACCTGCGGTGCGCCTTCTGTTTCGCAGATGCGGGCCGCTCCGGGGCGGGCGCGGGCCCCGACGACGGCGCGGACCCGTCCCTTGCCTCTATAACCCGGCGCCTTGAGCGCGCCATGGCTGCCGTCGGCCGGACCAACCTCCAGTTGTCCGGGGGCGAGCCGACCTTGCGGGACGACCTCCCGAAGATCGTCGGGATCGCGCGGCAGGTAGGCTACTCCTTCATCCAGGTCAATACGAACGGGCTGCGCCTCGCCCACGACACGGAATACGCAAAACGGCTCAGGGACGCGGGCCTTTCGTCTGTCTTCCTCCAGTTCGACGGGGTAGATGACGCAGTCTACCGGGCATTGCGGGGAAGGGCGCTGCTCGATGAGAAGCTCAGGGCCATCGATAATTGCGGGGAGGCGGGCCTGGGCGTCATCCTCGTCCCCACGCTCGTGGCGAATGTTAACGCCGGCGCGGTCGGGGAGATCGTGCGCAAGGCGCTCCGGTTGGCCCCCGTAGTGCGGGGCATCCACTTCCAGCCCGTGAGCTTCTTCGGCCGCTTCCCGAAGCGCAATGGAGACGATGGCCGCTTTACGCTGCCCGAGCTGATGCGGGCACTGGAGGAACAGACGGGGGGCCTTATGAAAACGGCCGACTTTTCCCCTCCGGGCTGCGAGCACGAGCGATGTTCCTTCCACGCCACGTACATGGTCCAGGCCGGAAAGACCCTGCGACCGATAGGAGAGGGAGGCGCGGGCGGCTGCTGCACGATGGACGCCGGCCCCGGAGGCGTCGGGAGGACCATCGAGACAGTCTCCCGCCGGTGGGCGCTGCCGCAGGCAGGCCCGCTCCTCGGCCATCCCCCGCTGTCCGGCCGGAAGCCCTGCTGCGGCGGACAGGTCGTGGACGCGGTGCGGGTAGAAGGCGTCCTCAACCTCGATGCTTTCCTGCGGGAGGTGGCGGCGGGTAGCTTCACCATATCGGCGATGGCCTTCCAGGACGCATATAACCTCGACCTGGAGCGGCTGCGGGGCTGCTGCATATCGGTGATCGACCCCAACGGCAGGCTGATCCCCTTTTGCGCTTACAACTGCACCTCCAGGGACGGGCACGGCCTCTATCGGCGGCGCAGCGGATGATCCCTGTCACCCCCCTTGAGAAGTGGGTCGGGGAGAAGGCAGGCATCGCAGGCGACCTTGCCGGCGGGTCTTTCAGGCAGGCCCTTGCGGATTACCAGCTTCGCCTCCTGAACGAGACTATCGCGTACGCCCGGAGCAACGCCCCTTTCTACCGCCGCAGCCTGGCATCGGTCCCGGATGCGCCCCTGGCCGCCCTTTCGGACATCCGCCGGATACCATTTACCACCCCTTCGGAGCTTGCCGCCGACCCCTTCGGTTTTCTGGCGGTCTCCCAGGATGAGATCGCCCATATCGTCACCCTGCGCACCTCGGGGAGCACCGGGGAGGCAAAGCGCCTTTTTTTCACCGAGGGCGACCTTGAGCTGACGGTGGACTTCTTCCACCACGGGATGTCCACGATGGTGCGGCCCGGGCAAAAGGTCGCGGTCCTCATGCCCTGCGAGCGGCCGGACAGCGTGGGGGACCTCCTCATCCGGGGCCTTCGCAGGATGGACGTCGATGCCCTCCCTTACGGCCCCGTCGCAGACCCCATCCACGCAGCACGGGCGATCGCCTCCTTCGGCGCCCACTGCCTCGTCGGCATCCCCATCCAGGTGCTCGCTGTGGCCCTTTCACCGCAAGGGACCGCGGTCGCAAAAAGCAGCGGGGGCGTCCTGGAGAGCGTCCTTCTCAGCACGGACTACGTACCCCGCGCGATAGCTGGTAGGCTGCAAGAGCGCTGGGGCTGCCGGGTGTTCAACCATTACGGCATGACGGAGACGGGCCTGGGCGGCGGGGTTGAGTGCGCGGCCCTGAAGGGCTACCACCTGAGGGAGGCCGACCTTTTCTTCGAGATCGTCGATCGCGAGATGGGGGAGGCCTGTCCCGACGGCACCGCCGGGGAGGTCGTCTTTACCACCCTCACAAGGAAAGGGATGCCCCTCATCCGGTACAGGACAGGGGACATCGCCGGGATGCTCCCCGACCCCTGCCCTTGCGGGAGCGCCCTCCGGCGCATGGAGCGCGTGAGGGGCAGGTGGGATGGCGCAGTCCGTCTGGGTCCGGGGTGCACCCTCACCCTCCCCGATATGGACGAGGCCCTCTTCGTGCTCCCCGGCCTCCTCGATTACCGGGCCGCCGTTTTGAGGCGCGAAGGCGGAAGGTCCGGGCTGCACGTGGACGTCCACAGGGCGGAAGGGGCGCAGCACCCGACGGAAGGGGAAGTCCTCGATGCCCTGGGCGCAGTCGATGGGATACGGAAAGGCGTCGCCGCGGCTTGCCTTGAGGCGCCGTCTGTCCGCTTCTCGTCGGAAGGGGCCTGGGCTACGACGGGCGTGGCGAAAAGAAAGATCGTCACCTAATTACTTGTAGTCTTAGCGCAATTTCCCGCTTCCGGCGCGGATGGATTGCTGTACCATAGCATTAGCCTTACGGCGGGCAATTATTGGGGTTCAGCACCCCCTCCGGTAGCTTTGCTACCGGAGCCTCCCCGCTCAGACAGACAAAGAAGATTCAAGACCCACACCGGCGGCAAGAGCGGGCTATACTGTATCTATGGTGTGGCATATTATATAAATGTAATAGTTCGAATTTTACCTATCCGATAGTGTCCGGTCATCTAAGACCTGCTTCCTGGAAGAGAGCCGCTGAATGTTCTTCTTGACATACATGGATTACTGACGGTAATAATTAAAGACATATGACGCAAGCGGGGGGTTACGGAAACGCGTGAGACGGATGGTCTGCCCGTCGTTTTGCCTTTGGATCGAAAGTTACCCGGAAAATAGCCTTGGCTATTTTCATGATTCAGGGGTGCCCGGCAGGGCGTGATTGTTATTTACTTATTTACGGACATCCCCATCCCCCCCCCGTTGGCACCCCCGGCTAGAAATCAATGAGCTGATATGAACGAGCTTTTTAACGAATCTGAAAAACTTGTCTATGACATTTGTAAAAGATCATTCTTGTGCCTTTGGAGCTATGCAAATCCTCTTGGAAAGGATGGAAAAGAACTCTGTGACACGCTAGTGGTATGCGAACCCGATATCATAATATTCAGCGTCAAAGACGTCCGTATGACAGATAGTGGAGACTTATCGGTCGATTGGAAGCGGTGGTGGAAACGAGCGATTGATGCCTCAACAAAGCAAATATATGGTGCTGAAAGGTGGCTTGAAGAGGCTTCACGCGTTATCCGCAGCGATGGCGGTGCCGGCATAAGACTACCTCATCGGGAGGTTAGGCGCATACATCGAGTCGCTATCGCTCTGGGAGATGAAGGAAAGGCTCCCATCAGATTCGGCGATTTCGGAAAAGGGTTTGTCCATGTTTTTGACAAAACGTCTCTGGGCGCAATCATGGGCGAATTGGACACGATAGAGGATTTTGTCGCGTATCTGTCCGCCAAAGAAGCACTATACCTTTCCCGGAGAACAACGTTATTCCACGGAGGCGAGGAGGACCTTCTAGCTTTGTACCTGCATAACGGTCGCCAATTTCCTGAGAACTTTGATCTGTTAGTTATCGACGACAGCCTATGGGCGGGGCTCAAAGATAACGAGTACTATAAGGCGAAAAAAGAGGCCGATTCTATAAGCTATGCATGGGACCGGCTTGTCGACATTTTGAGCAACGATATACTTCACGGCAACTTGGAATTTGGGCCGGAACTGAACGACTCTGAAATAGTAGTCCGGACAATGGCTCGGGAGAGTAGATTTGGCAGGCGGCTTCTAGGGAAATCATTTGTAGAGTTCATTGAGCTTTCACGTGAAAAAAGAGTGAGGTCCAGAATGGCCCTTGGAAATTCAGACGCTACGTACGTTTTTTTGGCTACGCCTCACGGCGAAGACAGAGACTACCGAAAAGCCGAGCTTTTCGGCCGGTGCCTTGTTGCGAGAGGACTTCATAAGGAGCGTAATACCGTCGTAGGGCTCGCAACGGAAAGATATGAGGAAGGAAAGGGCTTCTCCTTTGATCTGGTGCATATGCATATCCCTGAATGGACTGGTAAGTTGCAGGAGCAGATGGACTATCTCCAAAAGGAATTCGGCTACTTTGCGAACCCAAGGTTAACAAAGGTTCATGAGGACGAGTACCCGCAAGGGATTGAGGTTTCTAACCGCACTGCACGGAGGGGAACGGGGTCAGCTATTGACAAGGGACAAAATAAGCTAGGACGCGAGTAATGTATTGAAACAGATGGATATCGCAAAGCAGAGGACAGTACATGTCCCGTGTCGATGGCTGACCCCTTTACTTCCCTCTGGGAGGATGAATTATGACTGTTCCATCTTCAGGACTCTTGCCGTTGGATCCGATTGTCAAGGTTATTGAACTTATCGTGAAACTCATTAATATGGGCCAGAAGAGCCGCTACAACGTATTTCGTGAATACTTGACTCCTTTATTCGAAGGAATTCGAAGTGTTCATGTATTTTATGCTGACCTGTTTGCAAAGGCCTTGCAGTCACTACCTATTGAAGGAAATAATGCAAGGTGGGGAATCCCAGGCATTGATCCCGAAATTACTGTCACAACAGATATGATCGCTGAAAGAGTGGCCACGGTCAAAAAAGAATTCTTGCAGGGAAGAAATAAGGACTTATCCGTGAGAGATGAAGTTCGAACTGGAATAAGTGTGATATTCGGTAAGGTCAAACATCTGGAGGAGAAAAGATTCGTAGTTGCATTTGCATATTACTTTCTGGAAGAACCTGCAGTTCTGGATGAGGAATCTATAGACTTGGAAATAAAGTATATTGAGGAAGCAGGCGGTATATTGGCGCTCGGTACGCCAGCTACATACCTTCTGAATTATATGGAAAAGAAGGAAGAACCCACGGAACTAAGGCGGATTTTTGAAGGTGCTCTCAGAACGCAGAACCAAAAATTCCAACAGGTTAGTAAGACATTTGCCGAACTCAAATTCCTGATGTCCCAGCATCCTTAGGTAATATCGGGGCCCGTGCTAACAGGGTCTCTGTTATCAGGTTATCTATCGTAACGTCCCAAAAGGACCGCAGCAAGGCGTGACAGACATCTGAGTTACATGATGTTTCAGGCGGTAATCATCAACTCTCAATGTCGATCTGTTGACCACACTTTGCAGCTGTTATCACTGCCCACTCCGGCTTGCTCTTACAACGTCCGCAATGTCGAGTTCCACCCTTAATATCCCAGGCTATACATAGCAGTACAGCCCACTCTTGCTGCCGGTGTGGTTCCTAAATTTTCTTTGTCTGTCTGAGCGGGGTGCCACCCGCGAACGAAGAGTTGGGAGCACGCGGGTACCCGGCTAAAACGGGCGGTTGCGCCGAGGGGGCGCCGAGCCCCAATAATTGCCTTTGGGAAGGTCAGGGGATAGGTCAGGACAGGCCATATTTCAACATGTCATAATAGACCATCATACTTGATAGTGTATATATTGCCGCCGCTTTCGCTCACAACCGCTGCATAATATCTATTGTTTGTTATTGTAAGAATTAAAGATTATAGGTAACTATTTGTGTTGACATAGGTGGAGCCGCTTTGATATAAATATCGTGATTTGAGAGATAATTCACAAGCAACCCAGAGGAGTAAGAGATGAGATACGCCGAAACGGGCTATAACGTGGAGATCGATCTGGCGACGGGGAACGTCGAGCGCGTGGAAACGGACCCTAAGATGATGGAGACGCACCTGGGGGGACTAGGCACGAGCATCAAGATGCACTGGGACAGGGTCGGCCCTGAAGTCGGGCCGTTCGACGACGGGAACATGATGATAATCAGCTCCGGTCTGTTCAACGCAACGCCTGCCTTCAGCGCGAACCGCACCGTCTGCACGTTCATCTCCCCCGAGTCGGACCTCCTGGCCTATCCGATGATGGGCGGCTTCTTCTCCGCCGAGCTGAAGTACGCGGGCTACGATAAGATCGTCCTGCGGAACAAGTCGCCGGACTGGGTCTATATATGGATACACAACGACAAGGTGGAGGTCCGCGACGCCAGGCACCTGAAGGGCAGGGGCGCCCTGGAGACCCAGGACCTCATCCGGGAGGAGCTAAACGAGCCGAGGGCGCAGGTGGCCGCTATCGGCCTTGCGGGTGAGAACAGGTGCTTCACGGCCTCTATCGAGCAGTCCAGGTCGAGCGCGTCAAGGCTCGGCGGCGGCGCGGTCATGGGGGACAAGAAGGTGAAAGCGGTGGCCGTGCGCGGGACGAAGGACGTCTACCTCGCACGGGGCGCGGAGTTCATGGAGCTCCTGAAGGGCGTGACGGAATATATCAATTACAGGAATGCGAACCCTATCCCCGACGTCATGACCATCCTTTCGGGTATCGGCTCGCCCCAGGAAATGGTCCATACCGACGAGAAGTGGCATACGGAAAACTTCATGTGGGGGAACGCCAGAGTCAGGAGAAGAGACTTCTGGACCAAGGAAAACGAGACGAACTGGGTCTCGGCGCAGCACGACGCCGTAAAAAGGCTCATAAGCTGCTTCAACTGCCCGCAGCACTGCGGCGCCCTCGTCTCCTTCCAGAACTCCCCGTATTATATGATGAAATGCTTCGGCAAGCTCACCTACAGCATGGGGGCAATGGTAGACGACCTGGGCTTCAACTTCAGGATCCTCCAGAGGGCTACGGAGTACGGCTTTGACTCGTTCTCCACGCCGCAGATCATGGCCTTCGCCGTCGAGCTGTACGAGGCGGGCATCCTCACCGACAAGGACTTCGAGGGCTGCCCGCCCGACAAGGAGGGGCGGTTCTTCTGGCTCCTCGACAGGATCGCCCACAGGGAAGGGATCGGCGACATCCTGGCGGACGGCGTCTACCAGGCGGCCCGGAAGATCGGCAAAGGGGCCGAGGAATTCGACCACAACACGATCAAGAAGCACGAGCAGCTCCCCCTCAAGCTGGGGACGCTCGACCCTCTCTATTTCCTCATGTACTCGACTAACGAGAAGATCAGCATTACCCAGATCGAGGGACAGTGGCCTCAGTCGGCCTTCCCGACGATGGCCCAGAGGGAGGCCTTCGTGAAGGACTGGCCGCAGCTCCCCGACGACCATTTCAAGCAGTACCTCCTCGACTGGGACATCCGTGGAGACAAGGCGATTCCCTATTTCCCGACGCCCCAGATGTGCTCCGAGATCGTCGACTGGATGGAGATGCTCCACAACATCGACGACGCCTGCTGCGTCTGCGCGGGCATGTCGTCCTTCTGCCTGAAGCCCCCCTACCACATACACAACTACCCGAAATTGATCTCCGCGGCCACGGGCATGGACGTAGACGAAGCGGGACTGAAGAAGATCGTCAACAGGAGCCGGAACCTGCACAGGGCCTTCAACAACAGGAGGGGCATGAAGCGGGCCGACGAGAAGCCGCCGCAGGACCACTGGAAGAGAAGGTTCCCGGAGATCGAAGAGGAGCTCCTGTCCACGTACTACAAGTTCAAGGGCTGGAATATGGACGGCATTCCCATGAAAGAGAGGCTGGAAGAATTGGACCTGGGCTACGTTGCCGAAGATTTGCAAAGGAGAGGGATACTGAAAAATGGCCAAGATTAAGAAGATCGTCAAAACGATCAAGGTGGACGCCGACAAGTGCAACGGCTGCCGGGGGTGCGAGATCGTCTGCTCCGCCTTCCACGCGAACCCGCAATACAGCAGCAACAACCCTGCGCGGTCCCGTATTCAGATCATCACCCACAGGCTGAAGAACATATGGCTCCCCATTTTTGCCGGGGAGTACACGCCTGCCGAATGCATGGGCAGGGACAAGTATCTGATCGACGGGAAGGAATACGACGAGTGCGGCTTTTGCAGGGCCTCATGCCCGTCCAGGGACCTGTTCAAGGAGCCGGACTCCGGTCTGCCCCTCAAGTGCGACCTGTGCGAGAGCGACCCGCCCCTGGAAAAGCCGATGTGCGTCCAGGTCTGCCTCAACGACGTCCTCACCTATGAAGAAAGGGAAGAAGAGGTTGACGAGCAGGTAGAGATCGAGGCCGTGGAGGCGGGTCTGAGCTCGATGGTGAACAAATACGGCTTGCAGACGGTAATCGACACCGTTTCCCGGATGGCGAGCAAGGGCAGCGATTAAGGCAGAACAGGTGCAGCCGCAACGCGACGAGACAGGCATCCGCGCGTACCGCAGGACCGCCCGGCATGAGAGCGGGGGTTTGACCGTATCCGTCGAGGAAGCGCAGCGGATCATCCTCGATGCGGTCAGGCCGCTTCCCGGCGAGACGATCCCCATCATCGAGTCGTTCAACCGCATCCTGTGCGAGGATATCGTATCGGACACGATGATACCCCCCGTCGATGACTCGGCGATGGACGGCTACGCGGTAATCGCGGCCGACACGCGCGGGGCGTCGGGAGAGCGTCCCGTAAGGCTCACCGTGACGGGGGAGATACGAGCGGGCGGCTCGACCGCCGGGATGAAGGTCTCAAGGGGGACCGCGATAAGGATCATGACGGGCGCGCCGATACCTGAGGGCGCCGACGCTGTGATCCGGTTCGAGGATACGGAAGAGAAGGCCGGCTGCGTGAAGGTATTCAGCGAATCGGCCAAGAACGGGAACTGCAAGCGCGCAGGGGAGAACATCGGGAAGGGCGACAGGGTGCTGCAAAAAGGCGACCGCCTGAGGTCCGCCGACGTGGGCATCCTTGCGTCCCTCGGCTACGACACGGTCAGGGTCTACAGGCAGCCTGCGGTCTCGATCGTCTCCACTGGGGACGAGCTGGCCGAGGTGGGCGAAAAGATACGGATCGGCCAGATCAGGAACGTCAACGCCTACACCCTGTACTCGGAGGTGCGGAAATACAACGCCATCCCCCGCTACCTGGGCATCGCCAGGGACACTGCGAAGGATACGCGGGAAAAGCTCGCCTGCGCCCTGGAATCGGACGTGGTCATATCGACCGGCGGGGTGTCGAAGGGGAAGTACGACTTCGTCAAGGAGATCTATGCCGACCTAGGCATCGAGATACTCTTCGAATGGGTCAATGTCAAGCCGGGCAAGCCCTTTACCTTCGGAAAAAAGGGCAACAAGCTCGTTTTCGGCCTGCCGGGGTATCCGGTGCCGACCCTTACGTCGTTCATCCAGTTCGTCAGGCCCGCCCTGCTCAAGCTGATGGGCGCGAAAAGGATAAACAAACCCGTGGTCGGCGCGTTCCTCGAAGAGGACGTCAGCAAGCGCTCCGGCGCGGTCAACCTGCTACGGGGCCGCTTCACCATCAGGAACGACGAGTTCTACGTCTCGACGACGGGCAACCAGAAATCGTCGGAATTGCGCTCCATGAGCAAGGCGAACTGTCTGATAGTGATCCCGGAAAGCAGCACGAAGCTAAAGGCGGGGGAAAAGGTAGCAATCCAGTTGATCGACCATGACGAGATATGAAGGATGCCCATGGTGTCTTGGTGGGACGTTCAGCGGGCCGCCGGGCGAGTATGAAGGCTTGATAGAGTTCGAGGAGATTTTCGGCGCCAGGTTCACCCTTCTCGCCCGCCAGATACTGGTCCTCTCGGCGCTGGGGCAGACGTGCGACGTGACCTTCTTCAGGAACGAGCCGGCCATCGACGTGACGGTGGACGAGGGGCTTGCCCTTGCCGCCATGCGCGGCGCCGGCCCGGCGAAGCTTTACGAGATGTTCCGGGGCATAAGGCTGTCGAACGGCAGCGTAGTCAACATGCGCGATATCTGGACGATCAACCGAATGCCGAAAGAGGGGTTTACGAGGGAAGAGCTCGAAGCGGTCGATATGTCCCGGTCAGAGGAAGAAGTGGGGAATTGCGGCCGAACCTTGAGGAAAATGATAAAAGATACCTATCACTGCAAATCAAAAGAGGAAGAGGACTACTATTTGCGGCGGTTCATTGCCTCATAATCACACGGAAACAGAGTTGGTTGTCCGGGGCCGCCAGCCGGACGGACGGCCGGCCGGGATCTGCCCGGCTCAGAACGAATAGGCGAGGCGCAGGCCGAGTCCGTAATTGCCGACGAGGTATGAGCTTCTTGCCCAACTAGAGGTAGCATACGTTATCAGCGGCAATCCCGCCACATATGCGGTGGCCTGGTAGTCGTAGTACGACCCCCCTCTGGTCCAGAGCCAGCTCCCCGTTGACCATGCGGAGAAACGCCATTTGGCAGTCTTGTAAAGGTCGTAGGAGAGGTCGGCCCCCAGCCAGTAGCCATTGTTCCTGAAGTTGTAGTGGCCTTGTTCGACCGCCATGGCTGTCGCAGAAATGATCGTGGTATAGTCGAGGGGTATCCTGAGCTCGGTATAAGCAAGAGGGGAGAAGCGGAGAGAGCCGTTCAGGCGATCTTCCCGGACCTGGAGCCCTATCCAGGGGATCCAGAGATCGCTCTTAAGATTGCCTCTATACGTATCACCGTAAACATTTTGGTATAAATTGATAAACCCCGGACCCCCCAGACTGTCGGACGGGTTCTTCATTCCCACAGACAGGTGCTCCATTCGTACTCCGACCTGGAGCGTGAAGTGGGGCGTTATGTCCCATCCTGCCCCGCCGTTAAAACTCCACCAGTTCAACGTATCGTCGTGAAACTGGACTGGGTAAATGCCGCCCCAAAAAGGCTCGGCGGTGGTCGTCACGTCCGTATGTCTCGGAATGGCCCCCTTAAACCCTAGGAAGGCCGAGAACCGGCCTTTTCTCATCTCTCCGTCGATCCCGTTGACCCAGAGGTTGGCATTGTTCAACTGGAGTTTCAGAGGACTGGAGGGGGCAAGACTCACTAAAAAAAAGCCGGAGAAATGATCAGGGGCATTGAAGCTCAGGTCCATATGCTGGTAGCCCGAAAAGACGCCGATCGACCACGAGGTATCGCCGGATTTGCCGCCGGCAAGGGGGGCGTTTCCATCCACCGCCCCGGCAGAGGCACAGAAGAGCAATACTGAGCATATAATGGTCAAGAGGCAAACTAATCTTAGCAGCAAAGGCCACCTCCAATTGATTGCCGTCGTAAAGCAAAATCTGTTGCGGGAACAGCAAATGCTAACACATCGCGGGTTGTGTTCGCAAGGTATATTTTTGAGGTGTATTTTCGCGTATATATCCCAGTTGCATCGAATAGGAAATGAGAGTCCGCCAAGAAGGGACGCGCCTCCCGATATCCCGTTCAAATCCGCAAGCTCCCTTTCGGCAGTTCCACGACAGAATGGCTCGCTAAGTACCCCGTCCTCTTCTTTTCATCATCCGGTCGAGTATCTCTACGGCCCTTTGAGCGAAGATCGGCTCGCTTATGTGGACGTCCATCTCCTCAACGGTAATTCCCGGGTTCAAGAGGGCCTTGAGCAAGTCGGTGAATACCCGGTCGACAGCCGGATCGAAGAGGGGCATTCCCTCCTTGTCGGCATCCGACCACCCTTTTGTCGGTATAAGTACATGGGTGGGGCTTTGCGATTTGTTCAGTTTCTCGGCGATGATCCGGGCGAATTTCTCCATCTCCGGGGCTTCCATGCGGACGCAGAACCTGATATCGTGTCCGTGCTGCCGCCTTCCGGTGAATTCCGGGGGCATCGGATAGAAGGGGCTGAAGACCGCATTATCAAGGCCACCAGGAGCGAATAGGAGAGGCACCCCCATCCTGCCCGCCGTTTCAAGGCGGCTCGGCCCTATCCCTTTGCAGTAGCCACCGAACGTGTCGTCCGCTATTTCATGGGGGTTAAAATCGAGGACGCCCGAGATTCGCTTTTCGGCCACGAGTTCCTCCATGGCCATCCCTCCGCACCCGTTTGCATGGAACCCGATCATCTCGTAGCCTTTCTCCCGCAGGAACTCTTCGGCATAAAGGGCACACTGCGAATTAATGCCGTACGCCGTTACTCCCACCATGGGCTTGGCCCTATCGAAGGTGCTTCCTTTTTCCATCATGGCGCATACGGCGTAGGCGGCCTGGCCGAGGATGAGGCGGATGAACTCGTTGAAGCCGAGGAGGTCCGCAACGGAATGGAACATGACGATGTCTTTCGTCGCCACGTACTCCCGCACGTCCCTCGATGCCACGGTTGAGACGATGACCTTGGGAAGACCGAAGGGCAGGCTCCGCATGATATACGATACCATGGCGGTGCCGGTGCCTCCTCCGAGCCCTATCACTCCGTCCAGTCTGCCCTCATCGAGCAGGCGCCTCGCCACGATAGCGCCTCCTTCCTGGAGCGCCCCCAGGGCCTTTCCGCGGTTGCGCCCTTTTATCAGTTCTTCGAGGTTTTCTCCTGCTGCCTCGGCAAGTTCTCTGTTCGTAATATCGGGCTTAGTCTGGGGTGTGCCAATGGCGCCGATGTCCATGAGCAGTGGATGCGCCCCGCGCGCGACGGCAGAATCCCGTAAGTACGCCGCTTCCCTTCCTTTCGTGTCAAGCGTTGCGATAACGAGCAGGTCTCCTTTCATCATCCCCCCCCCTTTTTTTGTTTGCAGCATCGTTAATCAAGGCTTGCGTGGCCGCAGAATCTTACCGCCTTTCAGTTATCAGTCGTTCGCTTTTGCTATAGTGCAAGGCATGCCGCGAAGCTTCGGGGTGCCCATCTCCCTTCCCCAGGGCGGGGCATCGTCGGTAAGGATGTTGATGTTAGCCCGCTCCCACGAAAAAAGGCTGCCTTCCCCGGCCTCCGGGAACCACCATCCGTAATCGACGAAGATAACGTTCGGGTCTATATGTCCGTCCAGGGAGGCTTTTTGCACGATAGACCCGCCGGGGGTCCGGATTACGACCCTGTCACCTTCGGCGATCCCCGCCTTAAGGGCCGTATCAGGGTGCACGACCACCAGAGGCTCGGGGTGCATGGCGCGAAGGGAACCTATCTGTTTCCCATCGGAGTGGCGGAAAGGGGCGCGCTTCCATGACGTGAGGAGCAGTTCAGGAATATCCCGGCATTCTGAACTGGCGCTATCAGAAAAGCCGTAGGCGGGCAGGGGATCGAATCCCCAGGATTTCAACCGGTCGGAGTAGAGCTCGACTTTTTTGGATGGTGTGGCAAAACCGGCTTCCAGGTATGACCTGCAAAGCCTTTCACCTTCCACGAAGCCCCTTTGGTACAAATCGTCGAAGGTGAGACCCGAAGGTGCGAGAATATAGTCGAGGAATTCATCTTCCGTTTCCCGGAAGCACTCACCGCTGCCGAGGCCCTGGGCTATGGCCCGGAGAATTTCATAATCGCTGCGGCACTCCGGGAGACGCGTCACCCTTCGTTGAGCGGAGACAACGGAGTACGCATAAGGCGGGGCCGAGATGCTGTTGTATTCAAGAAACGTCGCCGCCGGAAGGACGATGTCGGCAAGGATCGCCGTCGGAGTCATGAACATGTCCGAGACGACCAGGAAGTCAAGGGAAGAGAGGGCCTTGTACACCTTCCGGCTATTTGCATAGGTGAGGAGCGGGTTCGATCCCTGTACCAGGGCGCCCCTTACCGGATATGGCCTTCCTGTCAGCATAGCGTCCATGACGGGCGGCTGGAGGGCGAAGAAGACGTTGGGAAGGAGTTTCTCACCGCCTGTTATCCGCATGGCCCTGACATCGGGAGAGATCAGGTGATGCAGGCTCATTTCCGCCGAGCCCCTGGGGACCATGGGCATCTCGACACACTTAATCTCCCCTCCAGGCTTCTCCAGGTTTCCGCATACCGCCCGCAGGATGCATAAGGCCCTGGCCGTCTGGAAGTTATGCATGTTGTGGTCGATCCCGTTGCCCCACTCTATAACCGCTGGACTGCTCTGCCCGTAGAGACGCGCCATCTGTCCGATGACACCCGGATCTATCCCGGTCGCCGTCCCAACGCGATGGGGCGTGTAAGCTTCAAGGTCCTTTCTTAGCTCCTCGAAGCCTGTCGTCTGCGTTTCGACGAAGTCCCGGTCATAGAGCGACTCGTTGACTATCACGTGCAAAACCCCGAGGGCCAGGGGGAGGTCCGCACCGGGCTTCGGCCTCACCCACAAGTCGGCTTCTTCCGCAGTCCTGGATTTGTGGGGGTCTACGACGATGAGCTTCATGCCGGCCTTCCGGGCCTGCCTTATGCGAGAGAAATTATAATGCAGGGTATCGGACACATTCTCGCCCCATACTATGGCGGCCGCGGGCGGGTGATCGAGGTCTGGGACCGCATAGAACCCGTAAGTGAGGAGAGAGGCATTCTTGCGGGGAATGAAACAGTTGTAACCCATGGAGAGGAAATTGGGAGAACCGAAAACGTTCGCGAAGCGAGCCAGATAGTCGTCTTGAAGGCCTTTCGCCGCGCCCCTCATTACAGCGAGTGATGGCGCCCCATATCGATCACGCAACCCCCGGAGTCCTTCGCAGACGAGCCCTACCGCCTCGTCCCAGCCGACGGCCGCCCATTTGCCCTCCCCCCTTTTCCCCACCCTCTTGAGGGGCTTAAGAAGCCGGTCCGGGTGGTAGAGATACTCCACCGAGGCGTGTCCTTTCGGACAGAGGATGCCACGGTTGAGGGGGTGCGCGGGGTCGCCTTCCACACGCAAGACCCGGTTACCGTGCTTATGGACGAGAATACCGCAGCCTATATGGCAAAACGAGCAGATCGACCTGATCGTATCCATTGCTTCCATGAGGGTCTCCCGGAGACGGACAGTTATTCCGTCTGTAACATCAATTCTTGGCCGCAGCCCGCCGCACGTATTTATTATACACTCTTTGGACGGGTATGAAATCCTGTTTTGCGCGTAGCGCCATGCGGCTCATCATAGACCACTTGCAGGGGGATGGATGCCCACTATGGCGCCTTCCGAGGAGGATGTTCAGCGGGCCATGGCGCGCTATACCCAGTGGCCGGACAGGCCGCCCAGAAAAATGTTGACCAAGGGTCTGCTTCGAAGAGGCTTTGAGTGGCTAAGTACAAGAAATAACAAGTGCCGAGGATCGGAATCGAACCAATGACACGCGGATTTTCAGTCCGCTGCTCTACCGACTGAGCTACCTCGGCACAGCCCAATTTTAACCGCTATCGTGCCTGTAGTCAAGAGTCCGGGGCCGGCGTCGAGGGAATTCCTTGATGCGACGGCTGCCCCCTTCGTCGTCCTTGCAGGGGAAGCACCGCCCAGGCTGCGCCGCCTGCCCGGTCCGGCTGCCTGCCGCCGGCGTCGAATAAATCATCCCCGCCATCTTTAAAAGACGTGAAAGCGCCCGGCCCCGGACAAGACCTGATGTGTCTTGTCCGGGGCCGGTTATTTCCGGCGTATGTCTTACAGCCTTACTTCTGGTACAGCAGGTTCGGCAGCCACGTCGCTATCGACGGGAATATGAAGAGCAGCAGGCCCATGAATGCCAAAGACAGCAGGAAAGGATAAACCCCTGCGTAAATGACGCTGAACGGCGTTTTCGTGATGTTCTTGACGACGAAGACGTTAATGGCAACCGGGGGTATCACGACGCCCACCATGACGGTGATCGCTATCATGATGCCGAACCACATGGGGTCGAAGCCCAGCTTGATGATGGCCGGGTAGAAGATGGGCGTGGCAAGGATCATGAAGGCGAGGTCGTCGATGAAGGAGCCGCCCAGTAAATAGAAGAGCGCGATGATGATCATGACGACATAGCGGTGGAGGGGCAGGCCGGCGATCCAGTCTGCTGCGAGCGACGGCATGTTCGTCACCGCGATGAAGTGGCCGAGGATGGCCGAGCCTGCGATGAGCATGATAACCATGCATGCCGTGCGGAGCGACTCATCGACGGCCTTGATGAAGTTTTTCCAGCTTAGCGACCTTTGGGCGAGGCAGAGGACGAGCACTGCGGCGGTGCCGACGCTGCCTGCTTCCGTCGGCGTGAAAAAGCCTTTCAGGAGTCCGCCTATCACAACGAGGAAGATGATAACCGGCCACATGACGGCCGGGAGGGACCTGACGCGCTCGTTCCAGGAGAATTTCGGGCTCCTCGGTGCAATGGCCGGGTTCATCTTCGCCCAGCCGACGATGATGAAGACGAAGAAGAGGGCGATCAGGAGGCCGGGGATGAGGCCTGCCATGAAGAGCCTGCCGATCGACTGCTCCGTTATGATGCCGAAGACGATCAGCGTGACGGAAGGCGGTATGAGTATGCCGAGGGTGCCAACGGTGGCGACGATGCCTGTCGAGAGCTTCCGGGCGTACCCGAAGCGCTCCATCTCAGGGACGGCCACGGAGGCGAAGGTGGCGGCAGTCGCAGGCGACGAGCCGCAGATGGCCTTGAAGATGGTCGCCCCGGCAACGGTAGCTATCGCCAGCCCGCCGGGTATATGGCCCATGAACTTATGGGCGGAATCGAAGAGCTTCTTCGCTATGCCCGCGTTGAAGGCGATCTGCCCCATGAAGATGAACAGGGGGATCACCGTAAACCCGTAACTCGCGAAGGTATCGAAGGTGTCCTTGGCCAGGAGGTTGAAAGCTGCCGACGAAGAGACGAGGTAGGCGAAGCCCACGAAGCCCATGATGGCCATGGCGAAGCCCAGCTCGATGCCCGTGAGGAAAAGGATCAGGAGGACCGCGAGGTCGATCAGTCCGACGGTTATCTCATTCATATTGGCCTCCCGCGATCTTTATCAGGTCACCCACAATCACGAGGCATTGCACGAAACACGAGACGCCTATGCCGTATGCAACCGGGTAGAAAGGCAGTTGCAGGGTCAGGGAGACCTCGCCGGATCTGACCATGTCCGACGCAAGCACCATGAGGTTCCAGCCGATGAACAGGAAAAGGACCATCACCATCAGGCGCGTCACCACATTGAATACGTTCTGCCAGAACTGCGGGAACTTTTGATAGAAGAAATCGACGAAGATCTGGCCCCTGACGAAAGACGTGATGGGCAGGGAGAAGCCTATCACCATCCCCCCGGTGAAGGCCACCATCTCATACGTGCCGATGATCGGTTTCGAAAAAATGCGCAGGATAACATCGCACGTGGTTAGGCTCATCATGAAGACCAGTGCGATCCCCGCTATGACCTGCATGAACCGGCTTAGAGCGTAGATAAAGCTTATTACGGCTTTCCCCATAACCTACCCCCACATAAATTTGGTGTACCCCTTCAAGATATATGGTGGCGCGAGGAATTGTCAAGGGAATTGTTGGCAGTGATGTATGCAGTCGTCTAGTTGATATGAGGGCCGGGATCTTTTTGCGGCTTTTCCGCCGTTTTCTCGGCGCGCCGCCTCAATGTACTTCAAATGTACGATTTCGGCGGGCGCCATCGAAAACAACGAAAAATCCATCAAAAATCTCCCGGCCCCGATCGCCTCCGGCAGAAGAGCCGCAAAAGCGGTTTTTTTAAGGAGCAGCAAGGATAAAGATGCAGATTTGCGTGGAGCGCAAGACCGAGGAACGGAGGCGTACTTTTTCTATACGTCGGAGTCCCGCAGGGCGAAGCGCGACGCCAAAGATGCGCTTTATACTTGCTGCTCACACCTTCCCCCAATATCTGTTGATTACGGGGGATAGGTATGTTAACTTTGATCCAATGGACGAGTTCAACCGCATATCCCGTCTTCCCCCCTATACGTTCAACATCGTGAGGGACCTCCTGATCGACGCGCGCCATAAAGGGGAGGACATCATCGACTTAGGCATGGGTAACCCGGACATGCCCACGCCTAGGCATATAGTGGACAAGCTGATCGAGGCCGCCTCCAACCCCCGGAACCACCGCTACTCGATCACCCGGGGCATACCGAAGCTGCGCAAGGCGATTGCCGATTGGTATCGCCGGAGGTACAAGGTGTCCATCGACCCGGAGACGGAAGCCGTCGTGACGATGGGCTCCAAAGAAGGCATCGGCCATCTCGTGCTGGCTACAATCAACACGGGGGACGTCGTCTTCGTGCCGGACCCCACGTACCCCATACATACGTACTCCGTCGTCATCGCGGGCGGGGACCTGCGGACGATACCTCTTCTGCCCCTCGACGGCTTCATCGAGAGGCTGGCGATAGCGGTCAAGACGACCTGGCCCCAGCCGAAGATGCTCATCCTCAGCTTTCCGAACAACCCGACGACCGAGGTGGTTGACCTCGACTTCTTTAAGCGGATCGTCGCCTTCGCTAGGGAGCACAACCTGATGGTGACCCACGACCTCGCTTACGCGGACCTCGTCTTCGACGGCTACAGCGCCCCCAGCCTCTTGCAGGTGAAAGGTGCGAAAGACGTGGGCGTCGAGTTCTTCACCCTTTCGAAGAGCTACTCCATGCCGGGCTGGAGGGTGGGCTTCGCTGTCGGCAACAAGCAGATGATCGCGGCGCTCACGAGGCTGAAAAGCTATTTCGACTACGGGATCTTCCAGCCCATACAGATCGCCTCCATCATCGCCCTCAACGGGGAGAGCGCCTGCGTCCAGGCGATCACCGAAGAGTACCGGAAGAGGCGGGACGCCCTCTGCCAGGGCCTCAAGCGGTGCGGGTGGCAGGTGCCCCCGCCGAAGGCCACGATGTTCGTCTGGGCGAAGATACCCCCCCAGTTCGAGTCGATGGGCTCCGTAGAGTTCTCCAAGATGCTCCTTACGGAAGCCAAGGTGGCGACGTCGCCCGGCAGGGGCTTCGGCGAGTACGGCGAAGGTTACGTACGGTTCGCCCTCATAGAGAACGAGCACAGGATAAAGCAAGCGGTGAAGGGCGTCAGGGGCGCGCTGGCAGCAAGGAAAAGATGATCCGGGTCGGCATCATAGGCCTGGGCACGGTGGGCCTGGGCACATATCGCCTCCTTAAAGAACACCGCCCCCTTATCGCTCAAAGGACGGGCCTGGACATCGTCGTGGCGGGGGCGGCGGAGATCGACAGTGCAAAGCGAAGCGAGGCCGATGAAGGTCCCCGGTTCTTCAAGACCGCCGAAGAGCTGATCGACGACCCCTCGATAGAAATGATCGTAGAGCTGATAGGCGGCACGGAGACGGCCGGCCGCCTGGTCACGTCGGCCTTCGGCAGAGGCAAGTGGGTGGTCACTGCGAACAAGGCCCTCCTTGCCGAGAAGGGCAACGAGATATTCCGCTCTGCAGCAGAAAGCGGGTGCGAGATAGGCTTCGAGGCGTCCGTCTGCGGCGGCATACCCGTGATAAGGGCCATACGCGACGGCCTTGTCGGGAACAAAATCGGCTATATCCTGGGCATCCTGAACGGGACGAGCAACTATATACTTACCAGGATGAGCGCAGAAAAGCTGCCTTTTGCGCAGGCCCTCGCCGAGGCGCAGGCAGCGGGCTTCGCAGAGGCGGACCCCACCTTCGACGTGGAGGGCATCGACGCGGCCCACAAGCTCTGCATACTTGCGCGCCTTGCCTTCGGATACCCCCTTTCGATGGCGGACATAGGGACGGGGGGCATCTCCCGGATAGAGCCTATCGACATCGCCTTCGCGGAGGAGCTCGGCTACAGGATAAAGCTCCTTGCCGTAGCGAGCGATGAGGACGGCGTGATCGAGGCGCGGGCTGTGCCGGCCATGCTGCCGGCCGGCCATCTGATGAGCAGCGTCAGCGACGTCTACAACGCGGTCTATATCGTGGGCGACCGGGTCGGCCCCAACCTCTATTACGGCAAGGGCGCCGGGGCGGACCCGACGGCCAGCGCGGTGGTGAGCGACATTGTGGATATGGCCCTCAGGAAGAGCGAACGCTGCGGCAGGCCGGCCGTGCGCCTCGCCGTGGAAGGCAGGCGGGTCAAGAAGAGCAGGGAATCGGTGGCCTCTTTTTATGTAAGGCTCAGGACGGAGGACAGCCCGGGTGTCCTTTCCCGCGTGTCGGGGATACTGGCCGACCACCGGATAAGCATAGCGGCCGTGACGCAGAAAGGCCGGGGAGAGAACGAGTACGTGCCTATCGTGATGCTTACCCACGAGGCGGCCGAAGGCGACCTCCTCGACGCCAAGGCGGAGATCGACGGCCTGCCGTTCATCAGCGGCGAAAGCATCCACGTGCGCATCGAGCCGGGGCATATATGAGCGGACGGGCCTCCAGATATATCGTCATTATCGGCGACGGCATGGCCGATTTCGCCCTGGGCGAGCTGGGCGGCAGGACGCCCTTACAGGCAGCGAGAAAGCCGAACATCGACTGCATTGCGGCAGGCGGCTGGTGCGGCCGGGTGGCTACCGTGCCCGCCGGCTTCCCGCCGGGCAGCGACGTAGCCTGCATGTCGCTTTTCGGCTACGACCCCGCGAAGTACTACTCGGGTCGCGCCCCCATCGAGGCATACGGCATGGGCCGCTCGCTCGACGATGACGACGTGGCGTTCCGCTGCAACCTTGTCTACCTCAACGTGCGGCCGCCGAAAGTGCTGATGGGGGACTACAGCGCAGGCCACATTACCACCGAGGAGGCCGGGAGGCTGATCGCGGACCTCAACGCAGAGGTCGGCAGCGAGACCTTCCGGTTCTTTCCGGGCGTCGGCTACCGCCACCTCATGGTCTGGAAGGGGGGCTACGCGGACATGGAGACTACGCCCCCCCACGACATATCGGGCAAAGAGGTAATCGACCACATACCGTCGGGGCAGGGGGCCAAAACGATCATCAGGCTCATGAGCGACTCGCAGATCTTTCTTAAAGACCACCCGGTCAACGCAGACCGCATCGCCCGGGGCCTTGCCCCGGCGAACAGCATCTGGCTGTGGGGGCAGGGCAGGCGGCCCGCGTTCCCCGCCTTTTGCGACACCTACGGGACACGGGGGGCGGTCGTCGCTGCCGTAGATCTTATAAAGGGCATCGGGGCACTCGCAGGCTTCGACACGCCCCGCGTCGCAGGGGCGACGGGATACCTCGACACGGATTACGGCGCAAAGGCGCGGTACGCACTCTCCCTCATCGCGGATTACGACATCGTCTACGTGCACGTGGAGGCCCCGGACGAAGCGTCCCACGAGGGGAGCCTCCCGGAGAAGATAAAGGCCATTGAGCGGATCGACGAGTTGGTGGTAGGCCCCATCCTGGAGGCAGCGGGAGAGGAGGTCAGGCTGATGGTCGTCACTGACCATGCCACCCCCCTCTCGATGAAGACGCATTACGCCTGCCCCGTCCCCTTCGCCGTTTTCCAGAAGGGGCGCAAGGGGCCGGGCGGGACCTACGATGAAGGCAACGGCGGCAGGCTGTTTTCAGGCGAGCAGATGATTTCATTCTTCATAAAAGGGTTGGAGCCATGAGACAAAAGTTTATCTTCGTCACAGGTGGGGTCGTCTCTTCACTCGGCAAGGGCCTTGCTTCCGCCTCGATAGGTGCCCTTCTCGAATCGAGGGGCCTTTCGGTCACCCTCAAGAAGCTCGACCCCTATATCAACGTGGACCCCGGCACGATGAACCCCTTCCAGCACGGGGAGGTCTTCGTGACGGAGGACGGCGCGGAGACCGACCTCGACCTCGGCCATTACGAGCGCTTCACCCACGCGCAGATAACGAAGAAGTCGAACTTCACGACCGGCCAGATCTACGACTCGGTCATATCGAAGGAGCGCAGGGGCGAGTACCTGGGCGGCACCGTCCAGGTGATACCCCACATCACCGACGAGATAAAGTCGATGATCCTCGACGTGGACGAGACCATCGACATCGTCATAGTCGAGATAGGCGGCACCGTGGGCGACATCGAGAGCCTGCCCTTCCTGGAGGCGATCCGCCAGCTCAGGAACGACCTGGGGAAAGAGAACACCCTGTTCATACACTTGACCCTTGTGCCCTTCATCAAAACGGCCGGGGAGATGAAGACGAAGCCGACGCAGCACAGCGTCAAGGAGCTGCGGGAGATAGGGATCCAGCCTGACATCCTGCTATGCAGGACGGAGGCCTTCCTGCCTGCCGCCCTCAAGGACAAGATCGCCCTTTTCTGCAACGTAGAGAAGGACGCGGTCATCACGGCGAAGGACGTCGAGTCGATCTACGCGGTCCCCCTCATGTTCAACAGGGAGGGCCTCGACGACAAGATCACCCAGCTTCTAAACATCTGGGCCAAGAAGCCCGACCTCGCCGAGTGGCAGAACATCGCCGATGTCATAGCCGCGCCGAAGAAGCAGGTCGAGATCGCGATGGTCGGCAAGTACGTCAAGCTAACCGATTCGTACAAGAGCCTCAACGAGGCGCTGACCCACGGCGGCATCGCGAACAACTGCGAGGTCGTCATCCGGTACGTCGATTCGGAGGACCTGGAGAAGGACGTGGCCAGGCACCTGAGCGGCGCAGACGGCATACTGGTGCCGGGCGGGTTCGGCTCGCGGGGCATCGAGGGAAAGATCAACGCCGTCACCTACGCGCGGGAGAACATGATACCCTATTTCGGCATCTGCCTCGGGATGCAGATGGCCGTAATAGAGGCCGCGCGGAACCTGGGCAAGATGAAGACCGCCCACAGCACGGAGTTCAACGAGGAGACCGACTGCCCGGTGATCTACCTCATGGAGGAGTGGGTGGACCGGGACGATCAGGTGCAGACCCGGGACGCCTCCTCCGACAAGGGCGGTACGATGCGCCTCGGCGCCTACCCGTGCAAGCTTAAGCCGGGCAGCAACGCCCACAGGGCTTACAACCAGGACCTGATCTACGAGAGGCACCGCCACCGCTACGAGTTCAACATGCGGTACAGGGGCAAGCTCGAGGCCTGCGGTATGGAGATCACGGGGATCTCGCCCGATGAGACGCTGGTGGAGATCGTCGAGATGAAGAAGCACCCCTGGTTCCTGGGGTGCCAGTTCCACCCGGAGTTCAAGTCGAAGCCCTTCAACCCCCATCCGCTTTTCCGGGAGTTTATAAAGGCCGCGATCAAGCGCAGGCAGGAAAAGGCAAAATGCAGGAAGAAATGAGGCCGGGGGGCGCGCAGGTTGGGGGCAAGCCCTTCACCTTCATAGGCGGCCCCTGCGTGATAGAAGACAGGGAGGCGACGCTGGCGGCGGCGGAGCGGCTCGCCGCGATTGCGGGCAGGCTGGGCCTCCCCTTCATCTTCAAGGCGTCCTACGACAAGGCGAACAGGATGTCCATCGACAGCTTCAGAGGCCCCGGGGTGAAGGGGGGCCTTGCCATCCTGAAGGAAGTGAAGGAGCGCCTCGGGGTTGCCGTCCTTACGGACGTCCATTCGCCGGCCGAGGCGGCGGCAGCGGCAGAGGTGGTCGATGTCGTCCAGGTGCCTGCCCTCCTTTCCAGGCAAACGGACCTCCTCGTCGCCTGCGGGCGGACGGGCAAGACGGTCAACATCAAGAAGGGGCAGTTCCTCTCGCCGGAGGACGTGCTCCACGCGATACGCAAGGTGGAATCTACGGGCAACAGGCGTATACTCCTCACGGAGCGGGGGACGAGCTTTGGGTACCACAACCTGGTCGTCGATTTCAGGAGTATTACGATCATGAAGGGGTTCGGCTACCCCGTCATCTTCGACGCTACCCACAGCGTGCAGCTCCCCGGCGGCGCGGGCGCGCAGTCGTCGGGTAGGCCGGAGTTCATCCTGCCGCTCGCGCGGGCGGCCGTGGCGGCCGGGGCGGACGGCATATTCATGGAAGTCCACGAGACGCCGGAAAAGGCCCTGTGCGACGGGGAGAACTCCGTGCGCCTCGGCGAGGTCGAAGGGATGCTGGAGGCGCTCAAGAGGATAGGTGAGGCCCTGTGAGCAGGCATGTCGCCATAGGAAAAGAGGTGCTGGAGAAGGAGGCGCGGGCGATCCTCCAGGTGATGGAGGCCCTCAACGAGGAGTTCGACCGTGCGGTCGAGGCCATCTGCGCGGCCAAAGGCAGGGTCGTCTTCTGCGGTATGGGCAAATCGGGCCTCGTCGCCAAGAAGATCGCGGCCACGTTCTCAAGCGTCGGCATACCGTCGATATACCTCCACCCTGCGGACTCCCTCCACGGTGACCTTGGCATAGTCCGCAAGGAGGACATATTTTTCATCATATCCAACAGCGGGGAGACGGACGAGGTAGTCAAGGTCCTGCCCTGGATAAAGCGGATGGGCATGGTGACGATCGTCGTCACGGGCAACAGGGAGTCCACCATCGCGCGCTGCGGGGAGATCGTGCTGGACGTGCAGGTCGAGGAGGCGTGCCCGTACAACCTTATTCCCACGTCGAGCACCACGACCGCCCTGGCCCTGGGCGACGCCCTGGCCGTGGCACTGATGAAGGAGAGGAGCTTCACGGTGGACGACCTGGCGCTTCTTCATCCGGGGGGCAGCATCGGCAGGAGCCTCATCCTGAAGGTCGAGGACCTGATGCATACGGGGGAGGCCTTTCCCCGCGTCTACGAAGACGTTGCGATGAGGCAGGCGATCATGGAGATCACATCGAAAAGGCTCGGCATGACGGGTGTTTTCAACAGGCAAGAGGAGCTGACGGGGGTCATCACGGACGGCGACCTGCGGAGGGCCTTCGAGAAATACGAGGATATGCTTTCCGTAAGGGCCGGGGACGTTATGGCGCCCAACCCCAAGGGCATCGCGAAGGACGCCCTTGCTGCCCGGGCACTGAAAGTAATGGAGGAATTTTCCATCACGTCCCTTTTAGTCTTCGAGAGGGACGAGAGGAAGCACCCGATCGGCGTGCTCCATATCCATGACCTCCTCAAAGCGAAGATCGTATGAGTCCATGCGGTTTATAGGACCTGCCCCATGAACCGCCAGAGGGTCGTCTACATAGCAATCGCTTTTATCGTCGGCATCATTTTCCTGTCAGGCTATTTCTTCCTCCAGAAACCGGAGAGGGCCACGTCGAACGTCAAGGAGGAGGGCAAGAGGGTCATCGTTTTCAAGGACATAAAATACTCCGGCGAGAAGAAGGGCGTCATCGACTGGGAGATAAGGGCCGACATCATGAGGAAATTCATCGATTCGACGATGGTGGAGATGGAGGGGATCAAGGGCCTCTACAAGCCGAAGCCGGATACTACCGTGACCTTTACGGGCAGGAAGGGATCGATGGACACGGCCCGGGAGGTCGGCAGCGTCCAGGGCGTCGAGGTCTTCTACAAGGGCGAGTATGTGATAAGAAGCCCGTCGATGGAGTTCGATTTCCAGAAGTCCCTTGCTTACACGAAGGCACCCGTAGACGTGGAGGGCAAAAAGTTCGCAATGAAAGGCATAGGGCTCAACGCGAACACGAAGGACCAAATCATTACGGTCGAGAAGGACGTCAGCGGGAACATACAGGAGGAGAAGGGGAAATACGCGTTCACTGCGGACAGGTTCACCTACCTGCTCCGGGACAACACGTATATCTTCGAGGGCAACGTGGTCGTAAAGGGCGAGAAGATGGACATGTACTGCGACAGGGTGCAGGTCCTTTCCCAGCAGGACGACATCGAAAAGATCGACGCAGCGGGCAACGTTAAGATCGTCTCGAGAGGGACTATTGCCAAAAGTGAGCGGGCAGTATATTATCTTAGGGAAGATAAGGTGGTGTTGACGGACCACCCGCGGATCACCAGGGACAAGGTCGATATGGTCGGGGATACGATAGTGTACGACCTGACGAGCGACAAGTTCTCGGTGCAAGAGCCGAAGATGAAGATAGAGCCGCGGGCCCGGTGACAGGGATGGAAGGATGACAGGACCGGCAAAGCCGGCGTCAGTGCTCAGGGCGCAGCACCTTTCGAAGACGTACGATTCGCGGAAGGTGGTGGACGACGTGGCCGTTTACGTGGACACGGGGGAGGTCGTAGGTCTCTTCGGCCCGAACGGCGCCGGCAAGACGACCACCTTCTACATGATAATCGGCTTCATACGCCCGGATGCGGGGGAGGTAAGGCTCGACGATGACGACCTTACGAACCTTCCCATGTTTCTCCGCGCCCGGAAAGGGATCACCTACCTGCCCCAGGAGCCGTCCGTCTTCAAAAAGATGAGCGTGAGGGACAACCTAAGGTCCATCATGGAGTTCCACGAAAGCGACCGGGGCGTCATGGAGCACAAGATACAGGAGGTGCTGGAGTCGTTCAGGCTGGTCCACCTGGCGGACAACAGCGCAGATCTGCTGTCCGGCGGCGAGCGCAGGAGGCTGGAGATAGCCAGGGCCATGATGATAGCCCCCAAGTTCATGCTACTCGACGAGCCGTTCTCCGGCATCGATCCCATATCGATATCCGACCTCAAGAAGATCGTGCTGGGCTTGAAGAAAAGGGGCATAGGCATCCTCGTCTCCGACCACAACGTGCGCGATTCCCTGCCCATATGCGACAGGGCTTACATAATAAACGACGGCAGCATACTCATAGAGGGCGACCCCTTCGAGATCGCCAAAAGCAGGCTTGCCCGCGAGGTCTATCTGGGCGAGGAGTTTTACATTAATGCTGGAACTTAAGCAGACGCAAAAGCTCGCGCAGCAGTTGGTGCTCACCCCCCAATTGCAGCAGGCCATCAAGCTGCTCCAGCTCTCTCAGCTCGAGCTTATCGAGGCCATCGAGCAGGAGATCAAGGAAAACCCGGTCCTGGAGCTTCGGGAAGAACAGGCGGAGGAGAAAGAGACGCAGAAAAAGGAGGAGGTGCTGGAGTGGCTCGAAAGGTACTCTCCGTCTGAGGAGTTCGTCCCCCGGGACGACAGGGACTACCCCGATTACGAGAACATAGTGCGGAAGGCCGCGGGCCTGCGCGACTACCTGCGCTGGCAGGCGGGGGTCTCCGATTTCACCGGCGACGAGCGGATATGCGCGGAGTGGATCATCGAGAACATCGACGACAACGGCTACCTCCCTACCACCCTCGACGAGATCTCGGCGATGTCGGCCATACCCCTTTCGACCCTGGAAGGGGCGCTCAAGAAGGTCCAGAAGCTCGACCCGTCAGGGGTGGGGGCGCGGGACCTGCGGGAATGCCTGCTTATCCAGTACGCCGAGACAGGCGGGAAGGACGTCGTCTTCGAGGACATCCTCAACAACCATTTCGACCTGTTCAAGAGGTCGGACCTGAAGGAGATCGCCAAGCGGACCGGCTACTCCCTGGAGGCGATCAGGGCGGTCTTCGAGAAGATCAAGAGCTTTGACCCGAAGCCGGGCCGGAATTACGAAAGCGACCAGCCGATCTACGTCGTCCCCGACGTCCACGTGGTCAAGGGGGAGGACGGCTTCGAGGTCTTCCTGAACGACGAGGACGTGCCGGACCTCAAGATGAACAGGTATTACGTCGATCTCGTCGTGCAGGACAAGGTGAACGGCGACGCCAAGGAGTATATCAGGAAGAAGATCAAGCAGGCGGAATGGTTCATGAAGAGCCTCCAGCAGAGGCAGAGGACGCTCTACCTCGTCGCCAAGAGCATCGTCGATTTCCAGAAGGAGTTCTTCGAGAAGGGCGTGCGCTGCCTGAAGCCCCTCATACTGAAGGACGTGGCCGGCTACGTCGGCGTCCACGAATCGACCGTCAGCCGGATCACGAGCAACAAGTACATGGGCACGCCGTGCGGCGTCTTCGAGATGAAGTTCTTCTTCACGACGGGCGTCGGCAGCGAGAACGGCGACGCCCAGTCCGCCAACGCGGTGATGGACTGCATCTCCGAGATCGTCGAGAAGGAGGACAGGCGAACCCCGCTCAAGGACGAGGAGATCGTCGCCCTGCTCAAGGAGAGGTTCGGCGTGAGGATAGCCAGGAGGACCGTCGCCAAGTACCGGGAGGTGCTCCATATCCAATCTTCCCGCGAGCGGCGGAGGCTGGACTGATAAAGGGCGCTCACGGGGCGGCTGTTCGCCTGAAAGCCCCGGGTAAGAGGCGTCGGGGCAATTGCTTTTTAACGGGCCGGCTCACGTGGTGACCGGCTCTTAATTGGTAAGTTGGGGGTATTATGGATATCACAATCAGCTTCAGGCGGGTCGCGCCCGACGAAGGCCTGAAAAAGTACGTGGAGGAGAAGCTGTCCAGGCTGCAAAAGTTCGTCGAAAGCCCTATAGACCTCCACGTCGTCCTTTCCCTGGAGCGCAAGTACAGGCAGCGGGTGGACGTGATGTTCAACCTCAACGGCGTAGTGATAAACGCCCACGAGGTGATGGACGACATGCACGCGGCGGTTGACGGCATCCTCGACAAGCTGGAGACGCGGCTGTCGCGGTACCGGGACAAGATGAAGCAATACCGGGAAAACAAGCCGAAATACGCGGAAGGCGCCGGCGAGGAGAAAGACGCCCAGGTCATCATGCAGAAGAAGATCGACGCCAAGCCGATGGACCCCGAAGAGGCGAAGATGCAGCTTGCCGCCTCCGGCGACGGCTTCATCATATTCAGGGAGATCGACAACGGCAACGTCTGCGTGATGTACAAGAGGAAAGACGGCAATTTCGGCCTAATCGAGACGAGGGGAAGGGCCCTATGAAGATGGAGGATGCCCTAAAGGAATCCTGCGTCATAGCGGACCTCAAGGGCACGACTAAAGAAGAGGTCCTGAGAGAGCTGGCGACGGCCATGAAGGAAGCGGGCGTCATAAACAGCGTGGATGAGGCGGTAGGGGTCATCCTGGAGCGCGAAAAGCTCGGCAGCACAGGCATAGGCGACGGGGTGGCCATACCGCACGGCAAGATGAAGGGCCTGACGCACCTCCTGTGCGCCTTCGGTAGGTCGAAGACGGGCATAAGCTTCGACGCCGTTGACGGGAAGCCCGTCCACATCATATTTCTGCTCCTGGCGCCGGAGGACTCCGCCGGACTTCACATCCAGATGCTGTCCCGGATATCGCGCGTGCTGAGAGACCCGTCCTTCAGGCAGCGCCTGATCGAAGAGGGCGCGGGCAGGAACCTGTACGGCGATATCGTCGAAGAGGACAAGAAGTTCGGTGGATGAAAGGCATAACGGTTCGGCAGATCGTCGAGGATAGGACCTACGGCCTCGAATTGGAGATCATCGCGGGCGCCGAAGGCGTCTCGAAAAAGATACACAACCCGAGGATCCAGAAGCTGGGCCTCGTGATAGCCGGCTACATGGTCTACCTTCACCCCCACAGGGTGCAGATCCTGGGCTACACCGAGATATCCTACCTTAGGGGCCTTAAAGGGGAAGAAAGAGAGAGGATCGTGCGCGACCTGTGCAGCCGGGACGTGGCGTGCTTCGTCGTGACGCGGAACCTCAAGGTGCCCGAGTGCCTGCTGAAGGAGACGGCAGAGAGGCGAATACCCCTCCTGCGGAGCAGGCTCGTCACCTCCGTCTTCATCGAGCGGATGGGGCGCTTCCTCGAACAGATGCTCGCCCCCTCGGACATAGTTCACGGCGTGCTCATGGAGATCGTGGGAGTCGGGGTGCTCATCGTGGGCAGGAGCGGCATAGGAAAGAGCGAGAACGCCCTCGACCTCGTCATGCGGGGCTTCCGCCTCGTGAGCGACGACGTCGTGGAGGTGAAGAAGATAGGCGCCCTCGACCTGGTCGGTGAATCCCCGGAGATGCTCAGGAACCTCCTTGAGATACGGGGCGTAGGCATAGTGGACATCCGCCGGCTTTTCGGGGTGGCGGCGGTCAGGCCGAGAAAGAAGATAGAGCTGGTGGTGGAGCTTTTGGACTGGGACAGCAGCGCGGACTACGAGAGGGTCGGCCTGGGGGAGGAGAAATACCGCCTTTTGGGCATAGACCTGCCGCTCATACGGATACCGATAAGCCCCGGCAGGAACGTATCGGCGGTGATCGAGCTTGCGTGCAGGAACCATGTGCTCAAGACGGGTGGGATAGACACGGCGCGCGACCTGGAGAAGCGGGTGCTCCGGTCTGCGCGGAAAGAGGCCGAAGAATGAAAGCCCTCATCCTCAGCGGCATCTCAGGGTCAGGGAAGACGACCTTTTTGAAGGCCCTCGAAGACGCGGGCTATTTCTGCGTCGATAACTTCCCCCTGATGCTCCTGCCGAAGTTCCTGGAGCTTGCGGCAGGCCCCGAGCCGAAGCTGGCGAAATCGGCCTTCGTCATCGATATACGGGAAAGGGAGTTCTTCGAGGAAGGCAAAGGGGTGCTCAAGGAAATAAGGGAGAAGTACGGCGTCGAGCTGATATTCCTCGACAGCTCGGACGAGATGCTCTTCCGGCGCTTCAAGGAGACGAGGAGGGCCCACCCCTTCTACGACGCGTCGAGCATCAGGGAGGCACTCGACAGCGAGCGGGAGCAGATGAGCTGGATCAAGGAGGCGGCCGACAAGGTGATCGACACGTCCCTCTTCACGACGAACGGGCTGCGGAACTTCGTCATAAGCACGTACGGCGGCGGCGAGAAGAGGATGAAGATACACCTCGTCTCCTTCGGCTACGGCTATGGCATACCGCTGGAGGCCGACATCGTGCAGGACATCCGCTTCCTGCCGAACCCCTTTTTCGTCGAGGGGCTGAAGACAAAGAGCGGCCTTTCAGACGACGTGGCGGATTACATTAAGTCGAACGAGACGTACGACAAATTCTTTCCCATGCTGCTCGATTTCTACGTAAGCCTCATCCCGCTTTTCGAGCGGGAAGGGAAGAGCTATCTGACCATATGCATCGGGTGCACCGGGGGCAGGCACAGATCGCCGGCGCTCGTGAACGAGCTGGAGGGGCATCTGCGGATCATGGGCTATAATGTGACGGTGCTGCACAGGGACATCGACAAGGAGGAGCGATGATCGGTATTGTTGTTGTGGCTCATTTCAACCTTGCCCGCGAGATGGTCGCCGCCACTGAGCTGATAGTCGGGAAGCAGGAGCAGTTCCGGTACGTCGATATCTTCCCCGACGAAGACGTAGACAAGATAAAGAAGAAGCTCACCGATGCCCTGAAAAGCGTAGATACCGGCGAGGGCGCGGTCATTCTTACGGACATGTTCGGAGGCACCCCTTCCAACATCAGCCTTTCCTTTCTTGAGGAAGGCAAGGTGGAAGTCGTCACGGGCACGAACCTCCCCATGCTCATCAAGCTCGTGACGTACCGCCAGAGCAAGGGCCTCTCGGAGCTGGCGAGCTTCATTGCGAGTTACGGCAAGAAGAACATCTACCTTGCGACCGACGTGCTGAACGCAAGGAAGGCAGAATAGGCGGAATGGAAGGGATTTTTACGATAAGGAACAATCTCGGCCTGCACGCGCGCGCTGCCGCCCAGTTCGTCAAGAAGGCGTCGGAATACCAATCGGACGTATGGGTGGAGAAGGACGGGAACAAGGTGAACGGGAAGAGCATCATGGGACTCTTGATGCTCGCCTGCCCGCTCGGGACGAAGTTCAGGGTAATGATCGACGGCCCGGACGCGGAGGAGGCCTTTGACGACTTGAGGCGGCTCATAGAGGACGGCTTTGGTGAGAGATGAACCAGGATAAGCCGGCGTACGCACAACTTAACGGCACGGCCGTATCTTCGGGCATCGCGATAGGCAAGGTGTACCTCCTGGAGCGGGGCAAGGTGCACGTCGCCAAGCACCAGATCAAGGAGGAGCAGGTCGAGAGGGAGGTGGCCAAGTTCAGGGCCGCGGTGAAGGGCGCGATAGAAGACCTCTCGCGCGTCAAGGACTCGATACCGGACGACGAGGTGCGGAAGCACGCCTTCATCATCGACGCCCACCTGCTCATGCTGCAGGACGCCTATTTCACCGGCGACGTGATCGACATCATAAGGAAGCGGCACGTCAACGCGGAATGGGCGCTGGAGATGGTCGTCTCCAGGTTCCTCTCCGGCTTCGATAAGGTGGAGGACCCTTACCTGCGCGAGAGGGGGCAGGACCTCAACCATATCTACCAGAGGCTCCTGCGGATGATGGTCAAAGGCAAGGTCTCCGGCGTTGACGCCAAGGGCATAAGGGGAAAGGTGATCATAGTCGCCCCCGACCTCTCCCCGGCCGACACCATCCAGCTCGACCTGCACAAGGTGTCGGGCTTCGTGACCGACGTGGGCGGCCGCACCTCCCACACGTCCATCGTGGCGCGGGCGCTGGAGATCCCCGCTGTGGTCGGCCTCGGCAATATCACGTCGCTGGCGAAGAACAACGACACGATCATCATCGACGGCGACCGCGGGGCTGTAATTTTGAATCCCCCGGCCGAAGTCCAGAAGGACTACCTGGCAAAGCAGGTCCAGCACAACGCGCAGAGGAAGGAGTTCCTCCGCATCGCAAAGCTGAAATCGGAGACGAAGGACGGGTTCAGGATCAGGATCGGCGCCAACATAGAGCTCCTGGCGGAGATGGACATAGTCGAGCGGTACGGCGCTGAAGGCGTCGGCCTTTACAGGACGGAGTATATCTACCTGTCGCGCAAGACGCTCCCCACCGAGATGGACCACTACCACATATACAGGAAGCTCGCGGAGAGCAGGCAGGTGACGTATACGACGATCCGCACCCTCGACCTCGGGGGCGACAAGTTTGCCTCGAAGATCGAGGTGCCGAAGGAGATCAACCCCGCCATGGGGCTTCGGGCCATCCGCCTGTGCATCAAGGAGGTCGAGATATTCAAGACCCAGCTCCGGGGCCTGCTGCGGGCGAGCGCTTACGGCCCTTTGCGCATAATGTTCCCCATGGTCTCCGGCATGGACGAGGTGAAGAGGGCGAAGGCAGTATTGCGGGAGTGCATGGACGAGCTTAAGGAAGAGAAGGTGCCCTTCGACGAGGCGATCAAGATAGGCATCATGATCGAGGTGCCCTCGGCAACGATGATTACCGACCTCCTCGCCCACGAGGTCGATTTCTTCAGCATCGGCACGAACGACCTGATCCAGTATACGCTGGCGATCGACAGGGTCAACGAGTACGTCTCTTACCTCTATGAGCCGCTCCACCCCGCCGTTCTGCGCATGATAAAGAAGACGGTCGATGACGCCCACGCAGGCAAGATCGAGGTCTGCCTGTGCGGCGAGATGGCCGGCGAGCCGCTTTACGTCCCCATACTCCTCGGCCTCGACATGGACGAGCTGTCGATGAACGCCTACGCAATCCCGAGGGTCAAGAAGATCATCAGGGGGCTGGGGCACAGCTACTGCAAAGACCTGGTGAAAGAGATATTTTCTAAAGAATCGGCGAAAGAAAGCGAATACTTTCTAAGAAAAGAGATGTCGAGTCTGTTTCCCGAGGATTTCGCGTAGATACATAATTCACGAGGAGGTAGTACCTTATGAGTATGTCCAGGTTTCTTTTCACGTCAGAGTCGGTTGCCGAGGGGCACCCGGACAAGGTGGCCGACCAGATCTCCGATTCCGTGCTCGACGCCATCATCGCCCGGGACAAGAAGGCGAGGGTGGCCTGCGAGACGCTCGTCACTACGGGGCTTGTCCTTGTCGGCGGCGAGATCACGACAAGCTGCTACGTCCATGTCCCGGATATCGTCAGGGAGACGATCAAGACTATCGGATACAACAACTCCTCGATGGGGTTCGACTGGGAGACCTGCGCGGTCATCACCGCCATAGACGAGCAGTCGCCCGACATCGCGATGGGAGTCAACGAGACGGCGGACCACGAGCAGGGCGCGGGGGACCAGGGGCTTATGTTCGGCTTTGCCTGCAACGAGACCCCTGAATACATGCCGATGACGATTATGTTCGCCCACAGGCTCGTCCAGAGACTTGCGGAGGCCCGCAAGGACGGCTCGCTGCCTTTCCTGCGGCCGGACGGCAAGAGCCAGGTGACTATCGAGTACGTGGACCGGATGCCGGTGAGGGTCGATTCCGTCGTCATCGCAGCGCAGCATAACCCCGATGCCGGGCAGGCCACGGTGCGCGAGGGCGTCATCGCCGAGGTTATCAAGAAGGTGATACCCGCCGAGCTTATGGACAAGAACACGAAGATATACGTCAACTCGACCGGCAGGTTCGTAGTCGGGGGGCCTAAGGGGGACTGCGGCATGACGGGCCGGAAGATTATCGTCGATACCTACGGGGGCGTGGGCAGCCACGGCGGCGGCGCGTTCTCCGGCAAGGACCCGTCGAAGGTGGACAGGAGCGCCTCCTACATGGCGCGCTACATAGCCAAGAACGTGGTGGCCGCCGGCCTTGCGGACCGCCTGGAGGTCCAGTTTGCCTATACCATAGGCGTCGCCCAACCCGTCTCCGTCAACGTCGATTCCCAGGGGACGGCGAAGATAAGCCCGGACAGGATCGCCAAGATGATCACTGAGCTCTTTGACTTGAGGCCGAGAAGGATCATCGAGAGGCTCGACCTCCTGAGGCCCATATACAGAAAGACGGCCTGCTGCGGCCACTTCGGCAGAAACGACCCCGATTTCACCTGGGAGAAGCTCGACATGGTGGAAGAGATCAGAAAACGGGCCGGGGTTTGACTAGGTTGGGGTTCAGCGCCCCCTCCACGAGCAAAGCTCGCGGAGCCTCCCCCCTCATAACTGCGTTATGCTGTGGGGAGTTTGGATTATCGTTGCATATGAAGACCGTTGTACGGGATGAGTCTGGGTTGGGGTTCAGCGCCAACCACCCTCCCCTCCCTCCCGGTCGGGCGGGTACCCGGCGGCGAAGCCGCATGGAGCCCCCCCTCACAACTGCACGATTCACTGGAGGAATAATGGAATACGACGTTAGAGATATCAAGGCCGCTGAGATCGGCAGGGACAAAATCGAATGGGCCGAGCGGCGGATGCCGGTGCTCAGGATGATACGGGAAAGGTTCCTGAAGGAGCTTCCCCTCAAAGGGGTGCGTATCTCCTGCTGCCTGCACGTTACCACGGAGACGGCCAACCTGGCGGCCACGCTCAAGGCCGGGGGCGCCGAGGTGCTCGTCTGCGCCTCCAACCCGCTCTCCACCCAGGACGACGTGGCGGCGAGCATCGTCAAGCATACGGGCGTCTCCGTCTTCGCGGTCAAGGGCGAAGATGAGGACCGGTACTACACGCACATCATGAAGGCCCTCGCATTCGGCCCCAACCTTACGATGGACGACGGCGCCGACCTCGTCGGTGCGCTCCACATGATCGCCTTCGAGCGGTACGACGCGCTCCATCCGAAGGTCAAGGACTGGGTGATGCGCCTTACCCCGGCGCGTAAGAAAAAGCTGATAGAGGGCGTCATATGCAGCTCCGAAGAGACGACCACGGGGGTGATCCGGCTAAAGAGCATGGAGCGGGAAGGGGTGCTCAGGTTCCCCGTCGTCGCAGTCAACGATGCGTCCACGAAGCACATGTTCGACAACCGGTACGGCACGGGACAGAGCACGATGGACGGCATACTGCGCGCCACCAACATGCTCATCGCGGGCTCCCGCTTCGTCGTGGCAGGCTACGGCTGGTGCGGCAGGGGCGTGGCGATGAGGGCCAAGGGCCTGGGTGCGAACGTCATAGTGACCGAGGTGGACCCCCTGCGCGCCCTGGAAGCGGTCATGGACGGGTTCGAGGTCATGGAGATGGGCCAGGCGGCCAGGACGGGCGACATATTCGTGACGGTCACGGGAGATATCCGGGTGCTGCGGAAGGAGCACTTCGAGCGTATGAAGGACGGGGCGATCGTCTGCAACTCAGGCCATTTCAACGTGGAGATCGATATAGAGGCCCTGGAGGCGATGAAGACCTCGAAGAGGCGGCTGCGCCCATTCCTGGACGAATATAAACTGAAAGGCGGCAAGAGGATATACCTCCTGGGCGAGGGGCGGCTCGTCAACCTGGCGGCAGCCGAAGGCCACCCGTCTGAAGTGATGGACATGAGCTTCGCAAACCAGTCGCTCGTGGCCGAATACATGTGGGAAAAAGGCAAAGACCTGGAGAGGAAGGTCTACGGCGTGCCTGCCGAGATAGACAAGCAGGTGGCCCTTTTGAAGCTGGCGACCAGGGGCGTGATGATAGACAAGCTGACCCGCGAGCAGAAGAAGTACCTCTCATCGTGGGAAATGGGGACGTGACGATTACTATCGGACGATAGTGAAAGAACGAGGCAGGTGCCTCGCCTTTTCACTATATATAGTAAGGGGGGAAGCCGGATGATGGTTGCCCGGCCGCCTTGCCGCGCATCAGCCCCATGAGGGCTGCGCACGGGGGGCGGGCTCTGCGCGCGGCGGCGGCGCCCTTCGTCCGTGGTTGCTTTCTTCCTTTTTCTCCTGGCAAGTGTTCTGCGGGCCGTGCTGTGCTGAGTCTGATAAACCCTGCATAAGCGTCACTACGGTTCGATTTTACTTGTGGTAACATTGTATGTTTTTTCAAACTATGTTGCCAAGCGAAAAATGGCGGATGCCTGCGAGAGGCCCCGGCGTCAGCAGATCCTCGGGAACTGGTCGCCGGCGAGCATCTCCACGATGCGCTTTGCCCCGAAGGGGTTCCTGATCGTGACCATGCCCGGGCGGTCGGCCGTAACGCGGCCGATAACGGCTGCATCGCGCCCGTAACGGTGTGCCCGCATCGCGTCGAGGACCCGTGCCGCCTGCTCTTCCGCTACGACTGCGACGAGCTTTCCCTCGTTGGCAAGATACAGGTAATCGAGGCCGAGCATCTCGCACGCCGCGCCAACCGCCTCCGACACGGGTATGCGCTCCTCCTCAATTTCTATCCCTACCGACGAGTTGGAGGCGATCTCCTTGAGGGTCGTAGCGATGCCCCCTCTCGTCGGGTCCCTCATGGCGTGGACAGCCGCCGGCGCAGCCGCGAGCATCGTCTGTGCCAGGCCGTTCAATGGGGCGGCGTCGCTCTTGACGGGGCTCACGAAATGGAGCCCCTGCCTTTGCGACAGGACGGTGACGCCGTGGTCTCCTATCGTGCCGCTCACGATGACCGCGTCGCCGGGCCTCGCGTTCTGCACGGAGACGCTGACTCCGGCCGGTATGAGGCCGACCCCCGCCGTATTGATGAAGAGGCCGTCGGCTGCGCGCCTCTCTACGACCTTCGTGTCCCCGCAGACGATGGATACGCCCGCCTCGCGCGCAGCCTCGCTCATCGAGATGACGACCCGCTCCAGGTCTGCGAGGGGAAAACCCTCCTCGATGATGAACCCGGCGCTTAAATAGAGCGGCCTGGCCCCCCGCATCGAGAGGTCGTTGACCGTGCCGCAGACTGCCAGCCGGCCGATGTCCCCGCCCGGGAAGAATATCGGCTTGACCACGTAGCTGTCCGTAGTGAAGGCTGTCTTTCCCGGCGGCAGGTCGAAGGCGGAGGCGTCCTCCAGGGGCAGCAGCAGGGGGTTGGCGAAGTGGCGCACAAAGAGGCCGTCTATGAGATCGTGGCTCAAGCCTCCGCCGCTTCCGTGACCGAGGAGTATCAGCTTATCGTCCATTTCTCATCCATAAAGGTAGTAGGCTGAGCAGCTCCCCTCGGAAGAGACCATGCACGGCCCTATGGGGTGGGACGGCGTGCAGATCGTCCTGAAAAGCGGGCATTCGTCCGGCCGCATGACGCCCCTTATGATCTCCCCGCAACTGCACCCGTCGGGCGTCCGGCATTCCGGGACCTCCACGTCGAAGAGGCGCAGCGCGTCGTGGGCGGCGTACTCAGGGCGAATGGCGAGGCCGCTTGCCGGGATCGCCCCGAGACCCCTCCACGACGCGGGCGCAGTCTCGAAGACCTGATCCATCATCTCGCGGGCGGGCCTGTTGCCTTCATTCGATACGCTGCGGGGGTAGGCGTTCGCCACGCGCGGGCTGCCCGCCTCGCACTGGCGCACGATCTGGGCGATGGCCAGCATGATATCGACAGGCTCGAAGCCGGCGACCACCGCGGGTATGTGATACTCTTCCGGCACGAACCGCCAGGCGTCCGCGCCCGTGACCGTGCTGACGTGGCCGGGGCAGAGGATAGCGTCTAGGGCGATCTCCCGCGCATCGAGGATCGCCCGCATGGCCGGGGGCGTCACCTTGTGCATCGACAGGACGGAATAGTTTGAAAGGCCCTTCTCGCGGGCCTCGTCGATGGAGGCGGCCACTGCCGGGGCCGTCGTCTCGAACCCGATGCCGAGGAAGACGACGCGGCAGCCGGGGTTGCCGGCGGCAAGGGAGAGGACATCGAGGGGCGAATAGACCATGACTACGGCAGCCCCTTCGGCCTTGGCAGTAAGAAGGCTTTCGGAGGTGCCCGGCACCTTCAAGAGGTCGCCGAAGGTTGCGACGATCACGCCCGGGAGCTTCGAGATGGCTATGGCACGGTCTATGTCGGTGTTGTCGGTGACGCAGACGGGGCAGCCGGGACCGGAGAACAACTCGACCGTAGGTGGGAGAATCTGCCTGATGCCGAACCGGTGGATGGCGTGCGTGTGGGTGCCGCAGAACTCCATCACCTTGATGGGCTTCTTCGACGCGGCCCATATACGCACTTTTAGCTTCTCGACGACCACCGGGTCGCGGAAGGTCTTACCCGTCTGCATCGAGGCCCGCCATCTCTTCGAGCAGCCGGAACGTCTCCTCCGCCTCGGCGCTGTCCATCACGCTTATCGCGTATCCCGCGTGCATGACTACGTAGTCGCCCACCTTGACGCCGGGGGTGAAGAGTATGTTGACGCGGGTCATGTTGCCGGCAAGCTCGGCGTCGGCCATGGCGCCGTCGATCTTGGTAATGAGTGCGGGGACTGCCAAACACATTGGATACATAGTATACGACAGTTCGCCGGGCCATACAAGGCCGGCGAACTGTCGTGCGCGTAGGGGGCGGCCGGGGTCTTTTCGCGCCTTTCCCGTCGTTTTTCTAGGCGCGGCTCCTCACATACACAAAAAGTATGCTGCGTCGCGCGCCGTCGAAAAACAACAGGAAATCCATCGAAAATCCCTCCGGCCGCAGAAACCCCAACCCGAGCCGTGAAAGGTCAGACACGGAAGGGATATTGGCTAATTGGAGTCTTTGCTGGGGTCCGTGCGGTTGGGGTTGATGATGTACCCATCTTCATGGGTGCCTATCATTTCATTCCGCTCGTAGCTCCACGTCCAAAAGTATGCTGCTAAATAAGCACAGAAGACGGCGTCTAGTTTATCTTCGTAGTGCTTCAGAGCAATTCCTTTCATGGCTTCCAGATTGGTTTCTAAAAAGGAGCGCAATATTGAATCACCTTGGAGCGGCGGGTCTGAGTTACAAAGAAATGATTGAATACATTGACGAAACTCCCGAAGGCCTTGTTTTCGTAAAGCAACTGGGCCTCTCTTGTACTTGATAATCTGAGACCGCTTAAACAAGACGACATGGGCAGGATGAGGATACACCTCAAGGAACCATTTGCCATCGAGACGGCACCGGGGTTTAGGAGGTGGAGGGCAGTGTTGATATCCCTGATTTTCAAGGTAGTGCGCTAATTGCACCCCGCCCGCGCATGGATAGAGGTTTCGGTTCGATGTGTGAGCGCTCGCATGCGCTTTGCCAAACTTGCGTCCTATCTCCGTCTCGCACGACCTCTGCCCTTCCTTGTTCTTGATAATAAGTGGGGCGTCAATGGCAATTACAGTGTTCTTCTGAGCGTATTGGGCGATGAATGCCTTCACGTCAGCTAAAGTCGGGAGGCACCGTGGAGCTTCCTGAAGTGCCATACCCCTTTGGTCACCTTCTATCACCGCCCCGCCGCTGTTGTTCTTCTCACTCTTCCATGCCAGATCGATGCCTATGAAAGATTGCAGCGTGGTGCTCATTTGCCACTTTTCCTGACGGGCTTGATCCCGAGTAAACTGTCTGCCTCTTTCAGAACGTCTTTAAGTTCGTAGCTGAACCCTGCCTCTATTTCCTTTTCACCACTGGCGAGCAAGCGCAGGATATTAATCTCCCGCTGCGACTCTTCATAGTCTTTCATACTGACCATGACCGCAGCCGCGCGGCCCCTCTGAGTAATGAAAACAGGCTCTCCCGTAGATGAAACGCCTTTGACGACATCCTTCGCATACTACTGTATGTGGGTCACCTTGTCAAGGTCGCCGTTGAGCTTTTGATATGTCACCTCACGGATATAGCACAGCCCGCTCTTGCCGCCGCCTTATGAATGCTCTTTATACGATTGCGGCGGTCCAGGCCCAGAGGAGTCCGACCGCATTCTATACCGTTTCGCAAAAATGAGTAACGTTTCATGTTTAAAATTCTAGACTTTCCTAGAGATATGTGTTTACTTATGAATCGTGGCCCGGAGATATCTCACTCCCAACCCCGAGAACGCATCATT
>Ga0326728_10001038_pt1 | contig 101444 bp, 47 predicted proteins | sample MB3enrmetagenome_FD_207602 | JGI IMG/M metagenome (GOLD analysis project Ga0326728, IMG submission 207602) | Lab enriched peat soil microbial communities from McLean, Ithaca, NY, United States - MB31MN | ecosystem: Environmental > Terrestrial > Soil > Wetlands > Peat | place: USA: New York...
CCTGATTCGCGTCAATGATCAGCGTGCCGCCGCCTACGCCGGTTACTGTCAGCGTGCTGCCGCTGATGGAGCCGGTGGCCGTGGATGCTCCGTCAACCGAGTAGACAACCGAGACACCCGATGCGCCGCCGGTTGCGCTCAGCGAAATCGTGCCGCTGCCAAAGGTGTAAGAGGTGGTGGACGGAGCAAAACCTGTGATCGTCTGCGAGGCCGGATTCACCTGATAAGAGGTGGTCGCGGTTGCGGTGTTGTAGTCCGTCGTGTCGCCGGGGGTAAAGGTTGCAGTCAGCGTATATGTGCCTGCATTGAAAACGCAGGTGGATTGAATGGACGTGCCGCAGCTTCCAACCGAGGCGTTGGAGGTGTAAGCAATGCTGCCAGACGGAGTTGCAACCGAGGCATCCAGAACACCCGTACCAATTGCCGTTGAAGGCCCGTAGGTCTGCGTGGTCGCGCTCGGCGTCCACGAAACGGTCGGCGTGGCCTTGCTGATCAGCACGGTTGAAGAGGCCGAGCCGCTGCCGCTTGTGTAATACGTATCTCCGCTGTAGGTGGCGGATACGGTATCTGTACCGGTTGGCAGTGTTCCGGTGAAGGTGTAACTTCCGTTCGCCAGAGAAGCCGCGTTTGCCAGCGTTACTGCGCTGCCGCCGGAGGGTGTAGCCGTAAGGGTAATTGTGCCGATCGGGTTGCTTTCAGAGCCGCTCGTACCGCTCACTGCAACCGTCACCGTCATTGAGGTTCCATACGTCGTCGCTGAGGTGCTCGGTGTTACCGTAACCGTCGGCGTCAACAGGCTGGACGTGGTAGAGAAGCCGTTCAAGGTGAAGTTGTAAGTCGTGCCATTGGCAGCCTTGGCCCCAAGGGTTCCCGTCGAATTTCCGGAAGACGGGTTGAAGGTGACCGCAACCACGCAATCCCAACTGTTGTCACTGGTAGACGAGGGGTACTGCTGACAGGCTGAGGAACCAAGCGAGAAGCCTGTGCCCGAAATCGAGAAGTTGTTCGCCGGCGTCGAAGTGCTGTATGGATTGTTGGTACTGTAATAGTGGACGCGCAGGTTCTGCGTTGTCGAACTGCTCAGCGGCACACTTGCGCTGCCAAAGCTCTTTCCGCTCAGGAACTCGTGGACGACGTTGAACTCGTAGTCGGCAACATAAATGTTGTCATAGCTGTCAACAGCAGCCTGCGTCATGCCGAGGGATTGGCTGGGAAGCTGAACATCCGAGTTTGAGCAGCCTGCGCCAAAGGTGTCTGAGCCGGTACTGGCGAGAATACTGCCCGAATAAGAGCTGGTGGAGCAGGCCGTAGCGGCGGTGTAAAGCGCGGTCATGGCCGTGCTTGAATCGTGCCCGGCGATGGGAGCAACCTGGCCCGTAGTGGCATCAATCCGGAAGATGCTCTGATCGGCTTCCGCAACAACATAGATGTTTCCGACGCTATCCTGCGTGATACCTGTAACGCCCGAAGAAACCGACTGCCCATGACTGCCGGTAAAGTTCTTGTTTGCCGGCGTCCAGGGGAAGGACGTGGTGGAGCGGCTGAAGTAGCCTAATAGCTGATATGTATCCCCGGCGGTCGGGGCAGTGCCGTACTCAGATGTAAGCACGGTTGTCATTGGATCGGTGCCGGGGCAACTGGGAGCTTTAGGTCCGATCTCATAGGTGACAAGCAGACCACGATTGTTCCAGTTGGTGGTGCCGTAAAGTCCCGTATAAAGATTGCCGCAGTAGTCCATATAGACACTGGACGGGGGGAAGAGATTGAAGGTTCCCTGAGCGCCGTAACCGGTACTGCCTGTGGGAACAGAGGATAAGCTGCTGGCGGCTGTCGGACAGCCGGTATAAGTGACGGCAGTGGTTGAGTTTGTAGCCGTCGAAGTGCCCGGAACAAGGTAGATACAGGAGTTGCCATTGTTGAATCCGCCAAGAATCGTACCGACCGAATAGGCCGGAACCGTAACACTGCCAATGGTAACGGGGGATCCGGTAATGTTGATGGCGCGAACATCAACATTACCATTTGGATATACAACAGAACTCACAGTTGTGGTGCCGCTGGTACCCTCTGCAACATACAGGACACCGTTGTAGTCCACCGAAATGCCTTCCAGATTGACGAGTTGGGAAAGGAAGGGGAAACTGCCAAGCGGATAGGTGTTGCCGGGGGTGAAGGGTCCGGCCCCGGTGTTAACGGTAACGCTCAGGTTGTCCTGAGTGAGGCCCTGGACTAACGCGGTGCTGTTCAAAGATGGATACCAGCCTGCAACCACGTAGGTATTCCCGGCAACCGGGGTTGCGACATACTGCGTACCGACGTTGATGGTCATTCCTACCGTAGTTCCCTGCGTGTAGTAGTAACCCGATGAAGTACAGGCTGAAGATGTCGGGCAGGCGGTCACACCGGTGGTTCCGCTCTTGACCGTAGCGTAGTAGAGGTTCTGGAGATATGCGGTGAGGGGGTTCGCTGTGCCGTTTGATGTGGTGGCTCCGGCATAAACAACTCGAACGCGGGCAGTCTCATCAATTGTGTAGAGGTTTCCCCAGCGATCCACGGCCAAGGCTGAAGTATTATTCAGGCCGTTGAGATTTGTTTTGGCGGTGCTGGCTGTAGCAGCAGCCGCATCTCCTCCAAAAGCCTTGTTGACACCACAATCGCCGGCGGCAGTGCCAGGGATGCAGGTGGTAGAAGAAGGAGCAGAACCGGGGTAAAGCAAAGTGGATACGCCTGTGGAGAGGCTAATCTTGCGGATAATGTCATTGCCCTTTTCCGCCAGATACAGATTGGAACCCTGCGTATCAAAGGCTATTCCGGAGGGGCCGCCAAGCTCAAGATTGTTGTAGAGCCCATTGCCTGTGGTGTTATAGCCGGATTGGGGCATACCTGTAATGGTTGCGCCCGTTACGGTAGCACCCGAGCTGCTGCAACCGGTTGAGGCATAGGTCATGCTGGTGCCGCCGGTAATTCCTGTGAGCGTAGTGGTTGCGTTCAGCGATGTACCACCGGTGACTCCGGCGACGGTTATGTACTGGCCGGAATAGAAATTTGTTGTAGCCGATGTCGTCACAGTCACCACGTTGCTGGTGCATGAGATGCTGGAAATCGAATAGGTTGATGGCGCTGCGTTTGCGGCACCGGAAAAGCCGTTGTAGCCATATAGGGTAAGCGACTGGCTGGGAATCAGAGTTGGCGACTGCGCTGTTGCGGGAAGCGCTGCTAGCAGCACAAGGGCTACAACACCCGCTACGATTACATTGAGTCGTGAAATGAGATTCATTTTGATCTCCTTCTCTGCCCATGGATTGCGGCAATCGGCGTTCGCGATTCTATGAGCGGGTTCCCTGTGATTTCAGGCCCTGCAATGCAAACTAAGTTTTTGGCCTCGGATACTATGCGGTATGAACACTAATCTTGAATAGTCCAAAATGTCCAATTATTTGTACTTTTTAACCTAATTCTTTTTAGGAAATTTCAAAAATGTTGCGTTTTTTCGGTAAACGTTATTTGGGGTGCCCGACAAGGCGCACCCCGGTTCCAATATGTGATAATCCGACGGCCAGAACCACCCCGGTACGTTTACTGAATCGTTACCACCAGCGGGAAGGTCGCCGTGTCTCCATTCGTGTCAGAAGCAACCACATTGATGTTGTAACTCCCCTCGGGCACAAAGCTCATCCGCGTCTGGCCACAGGCAGAGAGTGTTGCCATTGCCGTCAACATCAGCAACAGAGACAGACATTGCCTCAGCGCGTTCCGGCGCTGCCTGTTCCGGCAAGGAATCAGGAAGAGCACAAAAGCTCCAACAGGCAGGAACCAGATGGAGGCCGCGATGCGACCCACGCTTTTGCCTTCGAGCGGGTGAGTCTCTGCAACCAACTGAGAGGCACTGACCGTAAGCGTGGTACTGGCTGAAAGGCTCTCTCCGACGGTATTTGTGGGATAACCAATGACCGCAGGCTGGAAGGCACAGGTAAGCGCCGCCGGCAGATTGGTGCAATTGAAGATGACCGAGAAGGATGGTTTGCCGTTGGGGCCGGTCAGAACGGGATTGTTATTCAGATTGACCGTCGTCAGATTGATCACCGTGCTGCCCGTATTGCCATAGCTGATGGCCAGACTGGGTTCATTTCCGGTGATGGAGATGCCCAGACTGATGTTCGAGACGATGCTGATACTGCTGGAGGTGGAAGTGGCAAAGTTAGCATCCCCGCTGTACACAGCGTAGAAGTTGTAGGTTCCGTTCTGCAGGTTCAGCGTAGAGATGGTTCCGGTTGCAGTGACTGTGATGGTTGCAACTCCGGCGCTGAGGTTTCCGGTGCCAAGCAGATTGCCATTCTCATAGAAGGTAACGGTCCCGGTGGGAATTCCGGCAGATGGGGGAATTACAGTTGCCGTCAGCGTGGAAGTTTGCGTTCCCAGCAGGCTGCCGGCAGAGGCGCTCAGCGTAATCGTGCTGGTGGTCTTGGTGATGGTGAGGGTTCCCGGCGTAACAGCGAGTTGATAGTTTCCCGCCGCCGTCCCGGACAAACTGCCCGTGATGGAATAGCTGCCAATTGCAGAGTTTGTCGTCGCCGTAGTGCTGTAGACCACTGTGACCGGATCATTGTTAAGGATTCCGGTCAGCGTTCCGGTGAATGTTGGATTAGCCGCGCCGTAGGGGCGAGTGGCATTGTTGACCACAAGCGTTGCAGGAGCAGCGGTAATGGTGAGCGTTCCATTGACAAAGACAAAGCTGTAGTTGGGAGCAACCATGGTTCCTGCACCCGGCGTAATCGGATATTGGCCTGTGCCCGTGGTCGAGGTTGCCGTGGTGGTGATTTTGGGCGCGCCGGTGACGGCCGTGCTTGCCGTATCCCCATTGACAAAGCCTGAGTAGCTGCTGGTGAAGTTCGGAAGGGCACTGCCGTAAACCATCGTTGCGGAGAATGCCGTCACCGTCAGCGGAGCCGGAGTGATGGTAAGCGTCGAAGGCGTCACCGTGATGGTGTAGTTCGAGGTTGCTGTGCCGGTCACGCTTCCGGTAATTGGATAACTGCCTGCCGCAGCTCCCGCTGTTGCAGTTGTAGAGCCGGTCAGAATGAGCGTGGTGCCGAGCGTGTCGCCGTTGGCAAGGCCGGTTGCTGTGCCGGTCAGCGAGGGCAGCGCTGCTCCGTAGACTGAGCTAAGGCTATTCATCGCCACCGTCAGTGCTGCCTTGGTTACGCTGTAGCTGCCATTGGTAAAGCTGATGGTGTAGTTCACAGCCGTTAGCGAGCCGATTGCGCCTGTAATGGGATAGCTGCCTACCGGCGATGCAGCCGTGGCTGTCGTCGAGTAACTTGCCGCACCGGAGAGTGCCGTAGCTGCTGTATCGTTATTGACCAGACCGCTGTAGGTTACGGGGAGGCTGCTCAGGTTCGGCGTAACGCCATAAGCCGAACTGGCAGTGCCGATGAGGATCGTCAGGGGTGCCTTGCCGATGGTAAGGCTGCCGGCATTGACGATTGGCGCATAATTCCCTGCGGCGGTGCCACCCACGGTTGCATTAATGGGATAGCTGGCTACAGGCGAACCCTGACTTGCCGTGGTCGAGAAGGAAAGACTGATCGTGGTGCCAACCGTATCTCCATTGACCAGTCCCGTTGTAGACGCGCTGAAGCTGGGCAATAGAGCGCCATAGACTGCGCTGGCGTTGTTGACATTCACGGTCAGCGACGCAGCAGTTACAGCCAGGGTTCCCGGTGTAACGGTGATAACGTAATTTGCTGCGGCGCTCCCGGAGGCCACGCCGGTGACTGTGTAGTTGCTGACCGGCGAACTTGCCGTCGCGGTGGTTGTGTAGCTCACGCTCAGCGTTGTGCCGACTGTATCCCCGTTTTTCAGGCCCGTAGCTACAACCGTAAATGTTGGCAGCGCAGCACCGTAAATCTTGGTGGAGGGCTGAATGGCCAGCGTAAGCATGGCCTGCGTGATGCTAAGCGGCGCCGTGGCGGTGTTGGTGTTGTAGTCGGCGGTATCGGTCGGCGTAAAGAGCGCTGTCAGCGTATAACTGCCTACTGATAACACGGTGCTCGACGTGAGCGTCTGCGCAGAGCCGGAACCAAGCTTCGATGTATAGGTGAAGCTTCCTGCCACACCGTTCAGGGCCGTTGCATTCAATGTGCCCGTGCCTGCTGCTGTTCCGTAGGTTAGCGAGGCAGCGGTCGGCGTCCAGCTCAGGGAAGGCGTTGCCTTGTTCACGGTGTAGGAAAGAGTGCTGGTTGCCGTGGTGTAGTTGACGGAGTTGGTCGGTGTGAAGGTAACGGTGATTGTCCAGACGCCTGCGCCAAGCACCGAGGCAGAGGTCACGGTGATGGGAGCATTGGCTCCGAGTTGCGCCGTATACGCAAAGCTTCCGGGGACGCTGTTCTTCTCATAGGCATCGAGAACACCCGTGCCAATCGCGGTGCCGTAGGTCTGGGTCGTCACCGAAGGACTCCATACGATGGTGGGTGTTGTGACCGTATGAGCCGTCACGCTCACCGTGCTCGATGTCGAAGAGGAGTAGTGCGTGTCGCCGGGATAGCTTGCAAAGACCTGATGCGTTCCTGTTCCGCTGACGGCAACATTCTGCGTCGTAGCAGTAACGGTGGTTTTGCTGAAGAAGGCGTAACCAAGATTCGCTGCCGGTGCGGCGGCGGCTACATCCGGCGTTCCATCTCCATCCATGTCTGCGGTCGCAACATCTGCAAACCGGATCCCCGCACTGCCACTGACCGGAGCGGCCGTAACAAAGCTGCCCGTACCTTTGCCGGCAAAGAAGGAGAGTCCCGTCGAACTGGCATTGGTTGCTGCAATCACATCCGGGTAGCCATCACCGTTGAAGTCGGCAACTGTAAGGTTGGTGAGGTTGGCCGGAGCCGTACTGGTAACAGCAGTAAGAAAGGTGCCATCGCCCTTTCCGGGAAGAACGGTAATCGAGGGGGAACTGCCCTGCGTTGTGAGGACAATATCCGGAATGCCGTCGCCATTCACATCTGCCAGAACCATCCCTGCGGGGGAAGCCACGCTGTAGAGAACCGGAGACTGGAAGGTGCCTGTACCGTTGGCATTATTTACAAGGACAGAGACGCCCGTCGAGCCGTCGGTCGCAACCAGCGAAGGAGTGCCGGAATTGTTGATATCTGCAGCACGAACCAGAATCGGATTGAGACCGGCAGAGATTGTCTGCGGCGACTGGAAGGTGCCGTCCCCATTGCCTTCGAGCAGGAGGAGGTTCCCGCCTGCAGCACTCGTAACTACCAGATCGAGAATTCCATCCTGATTGAAATCTGCAACTGCGAGGCCGGTTGAGGCGTATCCGGTAACAATTGTGCTTGGCGCATTAAAGGTGCCATTGCCTTTGCCCAGCAGAATATAAACATCCGGGGTCGTGGAACTGGCTACAGCAATATCAGGAATTCCATCCTGATTGAAGTCGCCAATCGCAATCGCTCCAGCACTGCCAGGGAGCGTAATCGTGGAGGTCGTTGGCGATCCGGTTTGCGGAATCAGAATGATGGTCAGATAGGGTTGTCCGCTGGCGCTCGCAACCACAAGATCAGGCTTTCCGTCTCCGTTCAGGTCGGCAGAGACCACCAGCGAAGGAGTCGAGGCGGTCGAAACAGTGCTGCCACCGGAACTCTGTTGAAGCTGCGTGGTTCCACTTGCGCCAATCAGGCTGACGGTTCCTACCTGCGCATTTGAATTCGTCTGATCGAGCAGGCTCAGAATTCCGGTCGGCGTGGGGAAACCGCTGCCTACAACCGAGGCCGTAAAGTCATAGTTCGAAGTATTGATTGCGTTTGGAGATGCAGAGAGCGTCGTCAGCGAAGGCTCCGTGCCGGTTACCGTCACGCTCGCTGCCGTCGAACTCGCAGTGAGATAAGAGCTGACCCCTGCATAAACCGTTGCAGTATAGCTATGCACTCCCAGCCCTGGAACCACGCTGAAAACAGCGTTTCCAGTAGTGAATCCGCTTGCCGGGGAGGCTCCCGCCACGGGAATGCGCGCCAGTTGCGTGCTGCCGTCAAAGAAGGCCACAATCGCCGGATAGACACTTCCGCCTGCACTGCCGGTCACCGTTGCGGTCAGTTTGACCGCACTCCCGGCGGTGATGGAACTGCTGCTGGTCGCCAGCGTTACTGTTGGGGTTGCTTTTGTGATGGTAAAGCTGGCTGTGGTAGTTCCGCCGGAGATGTAGTCAACTGCATCGGTCGGCGTAAAGGTCGCAGTCAACGTATAACTGCCAACGGCAAGCACACTTGCTGCAGAAATGCTCTGCGGAGAGCCTGCGCCCAACTGCGCCGTGTAGCTGAAATTGCCCGGTACACTTGCACTTGCATCCAGCACAGCACTTCCGATTGGGGTTCCAAAGGGCAGCGTGCTCGTACCTGGAGTCCATCCAAGAACCGGCGTTCCCTGACTGACAACAATATTCTGTGTGACCTGCGTTGCGACAGCGTAATTCGTATTGCCAGCCTGATTTGCTGCAATCAGGATGGTGCCGACTCCGGTAATTGTCAGCGTGCTGCCATTGGCTCCGCTCACAATTCCCGGCCCGGAGACCACGCTGAAAGTAACCGGCAATCCGGAGGTCGCTGTAGCACTCAATGTCTGAGTTCCAGTACCGAAGATTGCAGCGGTGGGGCCGGTATAAGTAATGGTCTGGGATTCAGGGCTGACAATTATGTTCTGCTGAACTTCGGTAGCCGCCGCGTAGTTAGTGTTTCCAGCCTCATCGGCAGCAATCACAATGGTGCCTGCGCCGGTAATCGTCAGCGTGCTGTTATTGGTGCCGCTCACAGTTCCCGGCCCGGAGATCACGCTGAAGGTAACCGGATTCGCGGATGCGCCGCCGGTCGCGCTCAACGTGATTGAGCCAACGCCATAGGTTGCAGTGGTCGGGCCGGTGTAGGTGATGACCTGTGCAGCAGGATTCACGGTGTAAGAGGTGGTTGCCGTCGAGGATGCATAGTCCTTTGAATCTGTCGGAGTCAGCGTGGCCGTCAGCGTATAGCTGCCACCATTCAATACACAGGTGGATACAATCGTTGTCCCGCAGGAACCGGCAGAGATATTCGAGGAGTACGCGATGCTGCCGGCTACACTTCCCGTTGCATCCAGAACACCCGTGCCAATTGCCGTGCCATAGGTCTGCGAGGTTGCACTCGGCGTCCAGGTAACACTTGTTGCAGCCTGCGAAACCACTACAGGCGAGTTGGCCGATCCGCTGCCGCTGCCGTAGTACATATCTCCGCCGTAGTTTGCGGTGATGGTGTCGGTTCCGGTTGGCAATGTTCCGGTATAGGTGACGCTTCCGTTGCTCAGAGTCACCGCCTTGAGCAGAGTGGTTGCGCTGCCGCCGGAGGGCGTTGCCGTTAGCGTAATTGCTCCGGTTGGATAAGATTCCGAACTGCTGCTTCCGCTCAGAGTGACCGTCACCGTAATTGATGTTCCGTACGTTGTGGCAGATGTGGAAGGAACAACCGTGATGCTGGGTGGCGGCAGCGGCGGCGCAGTGGAGTAGCCGGTAAGCGCATAGCTGGTGCTGCCTCCGCCCGCAGTATGCGCAGTCAACGAACCGATCGAGTTCCCGTAGGACGGAGTGTAGGTGACAGAAACGACGCAATCGTAGCTGCTGTCGTTGCTGTTCTTGACGCACGACCAAGTACCCAGCGAGAAGGCCGCACCGGAGATGGTGAAATCGCCTGTATAGGGCGAGGTCGTGCTGGTCGGCAGCAACGACGGATAGAAGTGGACCCTGAGATTCTGCGTCACTGTGGTACCGTTGCTGTTGATCGGGTTGGCTACGGAACCAAATGTATTTCCTGCAAGGATTTCGCGGACAGTGTTCGTTCCTGCCTCAGCTATGTACAGGTTCCCGTAGGAATCTATCGCGATACTCGCCATTGCCGGAGCGGTGTTGCCGAAGAAGACATCCCCATTCGAGCAGCCTGCGCCCCATAGATCGGTTGCTGTGCCTGCCAGAATGCTGTTCGTTGTTGTGCAACTGGGAATGGCCGTTGGCAGTGTAGTCGAAGAGGTATGCCCGGAGGCCAGCGCCACCTGTCCAAGTGTAGTTGCGGTGCCGGTGTTGAAATCAACACGAACCAGATTCGCGTCTGTTCCAACAACAATATAGAGATTGCCCACGCTATCCTCCGTAAAGGACAAAGGCGTGTAGCTGTATTCCTGCCCGGTTGATGTCAGATTCTTGGAAGGTGCATACCACGAGTGTGCCGTCGTTCCTCTGACAAACGCGCCAAGGAACTGATAGGTATTTCCGGCGGTGACGGAGGGATAGCCTTCATTCACAAGAACGGTGCCGACCGGATCCGTCGAGGGGCAGGAGGATTGCTTGTAGCCTACCTCATAATGCACCATCACCCCACGATTGGGATAGGTGCTGCTGCCGCTGTTGGCACCTACAAAGACGTTCCCGCACTGATCCACATAGAGACCGGTGGGCGGATACAGGTTTGTATTCACAGTACTGGTGCCTTGCGAACCAAAACCGCTGGCCGTCAATGTCGGCAGCGATGTTGGAATGCCGGTATAGGAAGTACAGCCTAAGTAGATAGGAGCAACCGTCGCAGTGGAACTACTGACAGTATTTCCCGGTGCGGCGTAGTTACAACCGCTGGCTGCACTGGAAAGAAAACCTTCAATCGTTCCTATCTCATAGGGATTGATGGTCACCGAACCAAATGTTTTTGCCGTGCTGGTCGTGTTGATAACCCGGAGAGCAATCCCTGCTACTGGAGTTGTAGCTCCATCGTTGATGTAGATAATTCCATTGCTGTCTACAAAAATTCCCCCGATGCTTGTGAACTGCGCAAGCAGCGGAAAATCTCCCAACTTATATCCGGTTGTACTTGAATATCTTCCTGAAGTGGATGCCAGCGTTACAGGAAGACTATCCTGAGTGGTTCCCGTATAGGCCGTAGCCTGATTAGTGGCGGTCAGATATCCGGCGAGGGTATACGTATTTCCTGTTACCGGTGTGCTGTCATACTGATTGCCAACCGTAACCGTGAGCGTTGGTGTAGTCGCAGAGGTGGAATAGTAACCGCTGGTGCCGCAGACACTGCTGGTCGGGCAGGCTGTAAATCCGCTGGTGCCGGTGGTAGAGGCGTTCGTCGTTGCGTAATAGAGGCTTTCAAGATATCCGGTCAACGGATTGCTGACGCTGTTGGCATTGGTTGCATTTCCGTAGATCACGCGAACGCGGTTTGTGACATCGGCAAAGTAAACATTGTTCCAGCTATCAACCGCCATTGGCAGGATGGTTGCGCTAGCAAAGCTTGCCTTGGCCGTTGCAGCAGTCGCGCTGCCACTATCGCCGCCCATTGCCTTGTTGTAACCGCAATTGCTGGTGGAAGATGTACCGGGGGTGCAACCTATCGTGGATGGCGCGCTGCCGGGGAAGAAGATGGTCTGCGAGCCATTGGCAAGCGTGACCTCACGAATAATATTGTTCCCCTTGTCCAGCACATACAGGTACATGCCGGTCGGATCGAGTGCGACTCCGGCGGGGAGGTTCAACTGCATGGAATTGAAAACGTTGGTTGTGAGAATTCCACCTGTTCCCGTAGCGCTCACCGTACCGTCTGAATAGGTGTAGGTAAAGGTTGTGTTATTAGCGCTGGTGATAGCAAAGTTTCCATTGAGCGCGGTTGCGCCTGTCCCGCTGACACCACTCACGTTGATGTACTGGCCCACGGTCAGGCTTGCGCTGCTGGCCGTCGTGAAGGTGACAGTGCCGCTGGATGCACTGATTGTGCTGATCGCGAGAGAGTTCTGCGCGCCCTGGTAGCTGCCTGTAAGACTAGCCGGGTTGCCGGAACCGGAAAGACCGTTAAAGCCAAGAACGGTTGCCGCCTGATTCGGAATCAGCACGGGCGACTGTGCAGGAGCAAACTGTGAAGCAAAAGCAACAAGCAACGTGAATGTAGCCCAACGGATGAATACTCCGCAATTACGAGTCATAGTGAATCCCTCCCGAACCGTCCCAACCAGTGCTTGCAATTTCTCTTCCTTTAACCCTGTTGTTCTGAGCGGCCAACAGGGCTTTTTGAGTCGGTTGACCACCGCTCAAATGGTTAAAAATCACCGGCGAGCATCCTAAGCAATTCAAGGTATTGCATGGAATGGGTGGGAACGTCCAATCTTTAGTACTTTTCGAATAGCCGCTGCATCGAAAACAAAGTTTTCTGTTGTTACCTGTTGCGATTCAGCTCCCTGATATGCCCGCAACAAGGGCCGGGCACTCTGTCGTGGCAAGCTCAACCAAAAGGAATGCCCGTCTCTGCCGATGTGGACAAATCAGCCGCGAACTATTCTCCTGAAACCGCATTCCGGCCAGAAGGATTCCGGTTTCCCAATTTCCCCCTCTATGGCGCAGTCACCAGAATTGTCTGTTCCATCGGCTCGGCAGATTGCACCGCAGGCTCGCTTGCCCTGCCGTACTGCCATGCGACAATAGTGATTTTGGTAGGCATCTTTGCGCCGACGGGAATCTTTGTCAGGTGCAGCCTGCTGCCCTCTATCTCTGCCGGGCCGGAGCGGACAAAAAACTCGACGGGCAGGCCGGAATCGCTCTTCGCCTTCAACTCGATGCTGCTGCTCGAAGCTGTAAGATCGGCAGGCTTCGGGAAGCTGATCTTCTGCGCCCTGCCGGCAGTCAGCCTGAGCGGATACTTGACCTGCGCAGCCTGCTCGGCCCACTTGTACTCCGCGTCTCCCGGTTGCCAGGCCAACACGAAGAGGTTGTCAGGAAGTCCGAAGTTACTTGGAGCAATGCGAAAGCTGGAGTCACCCGTCTGCTCGCCGCCACCCTGCCAGCCGCCAATCAGCGTGTAGCGAATCGCCCCTGCGGAGTGGCCGAGCGGTTTGCCGGAGTCCAGGACTCCAGTCGGCGTGGCGGCCAGGAAATCCGCTGCAAAGTGGACGGTGCGTCCATCGGCATCGGGAACAAAGGGCACTGTCTCCAGCCACTCTGCCGGCAATTGCTTTCCATCCTGAACAAAGGTCAACCTCTGGTCGCGCTTGCCACGAGTGTTGGCGCAGAAGTTTTCCGCAGCCAGCGCCAGTTCCCTGTCCATGTGCCAAAAGGCGAGACTCGAATCCCCGGTGTAGTCGCGATAAGGAGCGGGAGCGTGGACTCCCGGCTTAAGCAGATCAATGTCTGTGAGCCAGCCGTCCTCCAGCGAAATTTCGCGCAGAGAATAGTTCCCGGCAGCCGTCGAGAGACGGTACTTTGCTGCCTTGTGCAGAAAGAGCGCAACATACTCGGCCAACTCCGGATTGAAGGAGAAGTGGGAGCCGCCAGGCTCTACGATCACGCTCATTTCGGAGCGCTCATACTGCGCGCGAAACCCGAGAAGTTGCCCTCGCAGCCAGCGCCAGTGCTGGTCGAGAGGCCGCCGGGGATTGCCCCAGGATTCATACTCGCCGCTGACCTGTAAAATGGGAATTCCATCCACACGCGCCTTGGGATCCCATGCCGGGGGGCTCGACCCGACACAGTGCAGACCTACAACTGCAAGCGTTCGAGCAGGCATGGCATAGGCCATATTCCATGCGCCGATACAGGCACCGGAGTGAGCGATGGGCAACAGTGGAGCCTGATCCAACTCAGCATAGCCGGACTCCTCCGCAAGCGAATGCAGAATCTTCGTGAGATATTTATCCGCGCTCTCTTCGCCTTTATCCTTCGAGTAGGTGAAGGTGGTGTCAAAGCCGCGAGCCACCAGAACCTCTGCCATGCACTCGCTGGAGAGGGTTTCGCGAATCAACGGATACTCGAATACATACTTTTCCAGAATCACCTGCTGGCCAAAAACAATGGCACGCACATGAGCACAATCAGGAGGAACCCAGAGGTAGGCGCGGCCATGGTTGTGATGGCCCGTCTCCACCGACCACTGATAAACTCCCGCAGAAGATAGCGCAGGGGCAAGTGCAAAGAGCAGCAGAAGGAATAAATGGATTCGGCGAATCACTGGAAACACTCCTATCAAGAAGGTGGAGACAATGCAGAAGGAACTGCGCTACGAGATCATTTCGTCCAGACTCATGCGTGCAGCTACATCCGAGAGAGAAACGCGACTCTGCTTGTTGGTCGCCTCATAGAATGCAGCCACGGCCACCAGATCGTTCACCGCACTCTCGACGGAGACCGGGACGGGAGCATTATCGCGTACCGCCTCAAGAAAACGGCGATGCTGATTCCATGGCTGGTTGACTCCCATGCCAAAAAGAGGAATCTCCAACAGAATTAACTTGCTGCCACTGGTGTGGATGACCTCGCCATCAAAAGGCTCTTCGTTCCCCTGCAAGAGCAGCCAGCGATTGGCCAGATAGGTAACGGACCCACGCGTTCCCTGAATGCTGATCTCTTCTCCGTCTGTCGTCCATGCGGCATCTACCGTGGCCTTGACTCCGGTTTCGTACTCGAAGGTAGCGGTGCCAATATCTTCCCCATCCAGATTCGGGCAGAATACATTGTCCTTGATACCTACAACGCTGAGCGGTTCAAGTCCACTAATAAAACGGAAGAGATGCAGGTAGTGAACGCCAAGCTGGAGAAATGCTCCGCCGCCAATCTTGTCGAGCGAGCCCCGCCAGCTTCGCATGTTCTGTTCAGTCCATACCAGACCCCAGGTGTGCATGTACCGCGCATAGAACTGAACCATTGCGCCAAACCATCCGCGGCGATTCATCTCTGCCAGATCGTAGAAAAGTGGCTGGTCAAGATAACTCATGAAGACGCCGCATTTGGTGCGGGCTGCCTGCGCCGCTTCGCGGATGGCATAAGCATCGCTGAGTGTACCGGCGATGGGCTTTTGCAACAGAACATGCTTGCCTGCTTCCAGCGCTGCCACAGCCTGCTCGCGGTGCAGATGGTTGGGCGTATTCACCAGAACAACATCCACATCGTCGGCAAGCGCTGCTGCAAAATCTGTTGAGGTACGGGGACGCGGCTGATTGGCAGAAAAGAAATCGGCAGCGCGATCCAGAGCAGACTGGTTTATGTCCACCAGAACTGTTATCTGAATCCAGTCAAGTTCCCGATAAATATTCCAGTAGTTCTCTGCAACGCCGCCACAACCGACAAATGCACACCGAATTCGCATCGCGCTTCCACAACCTTGCCCGGCATTCGCTTCAGCAGCGTGCGCGACATCGGAGAGGCTATGCGAGATTTTTGTTTGATTCAAAGATTCGTCTTTTCGCATTTTTCATTCATTTCTGCCGTATGGACGAAGAGATTGGGAGATTACAGAGCTGAGAGTTTCGGAGGTTCCACCCGGCTGACTGCCCCCGACAGAAACGCGAAACGTGCCGGAAAGCGGAACCGCATTCCCTTTCTCATCCAGCCCCTCAAAGGACTCCTGCGGAAGAAACAGACTTACCTGCCGCTGCTCGCCGGGCTGCAACAAAACCCGCTCAAAATCAACCAGACGACGCCGGGGTGCTTTATCGCTGGAGGGTGGATCAAGATAGACCTCCACCACCTCCGTGCCGGATATCTTTCCAGTGTTGTGAAGTGTTACCCGTAGCTGCACTCCCCCGGAATCGCCTGCCGGAGTCACCTGCAATCCGGAGTAAGAAAAGCTGGTATAGCTAAGACCGTCTCCAAAGCGGAACCATGGCTTCTCACTGAAATAACGGTAGGTTCGATTCTTCATGGAGTAATCGCCAAAGGCAGGCAACTGATCCTCCGACTGATAGAAGGTAACCGGTAATCGCCCGGAGGGGTTGTTCTGCCCGGCAAGCGTCTCTGCGATGGCTGTGCCTCCGGCCTCGCCGGAGTACCATGCTTCGAGAATTGTGTGCGGCGTCAGATCCGCAGCCAGGGCAACTGCGCTGCCCGTGGTCAACACCAGCGCAACCGGCTTGCCGGTAGCAAGCAGAGACCGCAACAATTCCTGCTGGATCTGTGGCAACTGAATGCTGGTGCGATCCCCGCGATGGAAGCCCGGAATATCCACCGGAAGGTCTTCGCCTTCAAGCTCTGGCGAGAGCCCTGCAAAAAGCACAACCACATCGGAATTCTTTGCCGCCCTGACAGCATCCTCGCGCAGAACCTGAGCGGGCGGCAACCAGATCAGATCAATGCCGGAGGAGTGCATGCGATGCGTTTCCACCCATGTATAGCTGAATTCGAGCTTGAGATCGTGCGGCTTTGTGTCGTCAAAATGAACCGAGACCATCTGCTCCTTTGTCGTTGCATCGCTCAGTTGCTGGCCATCAAGGAAGAAGCGATAGTGTTCGAGCCGGGAACAAACATAGCATCCGCGAACCTTTGCACCCAGCTTGTAATCTCCCGGTGCTGGCGGCGTAAATCTCCCGCTCCAGCGCACGGAATAACGATTGCGCTCAAGCCCCGGCAATACGACAGCGTTGTCCCAATCAAAATTTACAGTTGCGTCCGTGCGGATTGCTGCTGGGCTGCCTGCAAACTCTGCATTCGCAAAATACTCGCCTTTTAAGCCCTCAACCTCCTTGCCCGCCTCTGTATGCGAGAGCACCGAGCGGGAAACAGGCAACGCGCTTCCCTCCACCAGCATTGAGCCCTGCGCATACTGAACGTTAAATTGTTTCAACAGACCAGCCAGCGGTGTAATCGGATTCTCTGGCGGCGGATTGTAGTTGCCATTTAACGATTGCGTCAGATCGGCGGTAGGCCCAACAACGGCAAGGCGCACTCCGGGACGAAGCGGCAAAAGCGAATCGCTGTTGCGCAGCAAAACAATCGCTTCGCGGGCCGCCTTGAGCGCTTCAGCGTGATCGTTTGCCCGAAGCGTTGGCGTCAGTCGCAGTCGCTCGTAGGGATTGCTTCCCGGCGGGTCAAAAAATCCCAGACGAAAACGCACTGCAAGAATACGCGACAATGCCCGATCAATTGCCGGAAGGTCAATCAGCCCATCTTTCAATCCCTCGTTGAGATAGCTGTATTCCGTGCGTTCGCCATCCTGAACCCAGTCACACTCCATGTCGGTTCCGGCCTTCACTGCGGCGGCGGAACTATGTTCGGTATCCGATGTAAATTTATGTCCGCTCGCAATATCATCAATCGCGCCACAATCAGAAACTACATAGCCGGTAAAGTGCCATTTGCCGCGAAGCTCATCCCCGAGCAACCATGGATTTGCGCACGAGGGCACACCGTTGATGCGATTGTAGGAGCACATCACAGAAGCAGCCTTGCCCTGCTCGACGACAGCGCGAAAGGCAGGCAGATAGGTATCAGCCAGATCGTATGCGCTCACCTCTGAGTTCCACTCGTGGCGTACGGCCTCCGGTCCGCTGTGCGCAGCAAAATGCTTTGGCCCCGCCACGGCACGCAGGTATCGCGGGTCGTCGCCCTGCAGGCCAGTCACATAGGCAACACCCATTCGCGCGGTCAGCAAAGGGTCTTCGCCGTAGGTCTCCTGCCCGCGGCCCCAGCGCGGATCGCGAAAGATGTTGATGTTGGGAGCCCAGAAGGTCAACCCATAAAAGCGTTCGCGGATTCCACGCGCAACCGCATCGGAGTACTTGGCGCGCGCCTCCGTCGAGATGACCTCCGCCATGCGATGCGCCAGCTTCGGGTCCCATGTAGCCGCCATGCCAATCACCTGCGGGAACTCCGTCGCAAAACCTGCATCGGCCACGCCATGCAGACCCTCGTTCCCCCACACATAATGCGGTATTCCCAGACGATCAATCGCCGGAGCATTGTCCTGCATCTGCGAGATTTTTTCTGCGGGAGTCATGCGGCCAAGCAAATCCGCCACGCGCTGCTCCACCGGCAGAGATGGATCGCGGAAGGGATACGCAGGCTTCTGCCCGTGCATCCCAACCGCGCTGACCGCAAGCAAAAGAACAACCAAACGACGCATTCCAAATCCACCTGTCGAATTCACAACAAACGCAAACAACAAATCAGGGCGCAACTACTTCCCCTGTCTCCGTTTTGACTGCAACCCTGGTGCGGTTGGAGTCTATCGCAAAGCTAAGCCTGCGGGTTTCATCCGGCCAGCGGATGGTTAGGCCAGAGCCATCCGCGCTGCTGGTAAAGGTCGGCAGCGGTTCGCCTTCATGCATCGCAATGGCGAGTACACGGTAGCGCACAGATTTTGCCGTCAAACTGGCTGAAACACGGTCATAGGATTGCGGGTTACCCTTCTTGTCCATGGGACCATCCGTCATGGTCTCCGCCCGAAGAGTTGCGCCGCTCTCCGGAGCAACCAGGTGCAGCAACAAAATGGGAGCGCCGACTGCAACCTGCTTTCCTTTCAGATCGCTCTTCTGGGCCAGCACCATATCCTGCGCCGTAGTTCCTGCCAGTTGAGCATCTGTAATCCCCTTGTTGAGCTGCGCCGTCCACTGGTAGAGATGATCCTTCTCATCCTTCTTGGCATCGTCGGCAATCACTACAAATGGATGCTTGCCGCGCACCAGTCCTACCGTGCGATAGACATACTCAACCGGATTCCAGGGCGCACGCAGGGTTGGAATGAAGTTTGCAAAATTGTAAGTGTCCCACCAGATGCGATCTTTGTAGCGCTCGGTGCCTTGAAAGATTGCAATGATCTCCAGATCCGGTTCCAGTTCCCAGTGGGCGGGCTCTGGAGTGTGTTCGGGCCATGTATGCGACCAGTCGAGCACCTGCGTTGTCCACTGCCAGCTATAGGCATAACTCAGATCGGCGGCTGCAAAATCGGCGGCAGGATCGAGTGTTGCACCCAGATATTTTGCCCGCGCAGGCGGGCCGTTCGCCTCTGAGATTCCATCAATCAGAACCTCGTTGTGCAGCCTGCCATCGTAGGTGAGTTGGAAGGGCGACTCAGTTATCCAGTCCACACCTTCGCCTGCAATGTAGAAGAGTCCCGCATCCGCGTGGTGATGGCCGGAGCCGATGTAGTGATTGGGACGCACATTGAAATCAATCCATGTCGCGGTCTGCTTCTGGTCGCTGAAGGACGTAAACATTCCGTGAACCGGGTCGTTGCGATCCAGCGGCAGATTGATCTCCCCGCGCGTGGTTGGAACAAAATCCTTGCAGTACGGGAAGGCACGCACAAAATTCGGATAGGTTGGGCCAGGCAGTCGCGTGTGGTTCCACTTCTTTGCCGCATCGGCACGAAAGGCATTCAGATCAAGCTTGCGCAGATCAAGATCGGGATAGGCATTTGTGAGCAACACATCGGCGGCGCGATCGCTGGGGAAAAATGCCGCAAGCTCTGCAATAGATTGCGGCGCAAAATTACTGCCGCCCCATGAACCGCCGGAGAGCGTGACCTTGCCGTCGGGCGCGGTGTTATAAACCTCCGAGGTGGTCATCTTGCGCAGATGCGGATGACCAAACATATTGTCACCACGACGCGCCATCGAGATCAGGTTCAGCACCAGATACTGGAAGCCGCCGCCATTCTTGCCATTCGACTCGAATATCTGTCCATTCTTATCAATACCGAATTCAAGGAAGGAGCGAACTGCTTCGACGCCATTGGCATAGACCTCCGGGTCATAGCCCTCCAGTCCTTCAATGGCTGCCTGCGCAAGAATATTTGTCGTGTGCCAGGTGTCATGGTTGTTATCGCGCCAGCGCGAAGGCGCTTCCCCGCCAATGATGCGGCGTCCGTAGGTGGCCTTGGCGATAAACCGGCGCATAATCTCGACCTGATCCGGCGTCATCCATTTGCCGGCAAAATCAAGCGACAGTCCGAGATCCATGTGCGCTACCAAAGCATGAAGGCCACTGAAACTATCCTCTGCGCCCTCGGCAAACGCATGACTGGTGCCAAACTCCGAATTCGAGTAACTGGTGGCAGTATCGAGGGCCGGCTCCAGCAGTTTGTAGTAATTTGATACCGCTCCCGCACACTTGTGACCCAACGCATCATCGTTTGTCAGCAAAGCATAGAGAGACATGGTAACGAGCGCATTCGTGATGTAGCTGATGTGCGTGTTGTAGAGCATCGGCTTATAGCCAACAAAGTTATGTCCGGCAGCATACGGAGGAAATGGCCCGACTATATTTCCATTATCGAATTTGAGATCGCTGATATCGCCCTTGGCCAGCTTGTTAAATAATTTTCCGTCGCTCGTAGATGCATCCCACCAACTATGCTTGAACTGCTCCTCAATCTCGATCATGGACATTTGCGCAAACTTGCTCTGCTTTACATGCGCAGCAAGCATCGGCACATCCTCCGGGCTGAAGAGAACGCGCGGCCACACGCCGGGAGGCGGAACCTTCGAGCCAAGCAACGTTGCGTTGAAGCCGGTCAGATCGTATTCGCTCAAAGGTGTCAGCGGAAAATCAACCTCCGGTTGCTCCAGTTGCCTGCGCTGCTCCGGTGTTGCTGAGGCGTGATCGTACCAGTGTCCCTGCGAGTGGGGCAGCGGAACCCAGCGGATAAGAATCTCCGGGTCTGCAAGTTTTTCCGGCGTGTCAAACAGCGTCGCCACGTCATCGCTCAGCACTGCATCCTTGTCGTCGTATGGGATGGGGCTGTAGCTGGCCAGCAGCAATCCGCGCTTTGTCTGAAACACATTCATGCCCAGCGAGCGGGCCAGATCGCCAAGCGAGAGATACACCTTCCCCTTCACGCTGATGGTGGGAATGCTGGTCGGAATCTCGATCTGTTTGCGATCAAAGCTGTAAACCCACTTGCTGGCCAGATACGACGGTCCCAACTTCGGCTGAAAGCTCCTGAGAGCGAATGCAGAGGCAAAGGCAAGCGGCGCATAAACCCTATCATTCTGATAAATCGCCTCGGCATGAAGCATATTCACATCGTCAAGGCGCACCTTGTAGCCGTAGAGGTACGCGTAACGGCTGCCGCCGAATACCGCGATGCTGCTCTCAACCGCCTTGAGAGCGCGGGGCCGAGCACTACGCGTATATGGCAATCCCTGATCCTGCGGCGGTGCATCAAACTGCACTTCTTTCTGCTGGGCTGCAAGAAATTGCGGGACGGCAAGAAGAGGAGCCATCAACAACAGGGAGACAAAGCGGTTCATGCGCATGAGAAAAGAGTCCTTTGGCAACAATGCCGAAGCAGTTGCCCGTGATTTAAGGCATTTTCACAGTTAGTGTTGGGTTTCGGCATCGTACAGGGCCGTCGCTCCCCGATGGTCGCGCCAACTTGTATGTTGTACCTTCGCCTTACAGCAACCGTGAAAATGCTTTGTTTGAAAAATGCAGAGGCGGCTCAAGGGAGCCGCCCATCCTGCTAGAAGTTGAACGAAGCAGCTATCTGAACGTAACGGGAGAACTGCGCCGTAAATGACGAATTGACCTCACCCGTCAAACTGGAGCCTGTTTGCGGCAGAAATCCTCCCGTACAGGTCTGCGCAGAAGTCGTAGAGATAACTGAGCAGTTTGCCGTCGAACTGAATGCCTGGAAAAATCCACTTCCGGCTCCCGGCTGAAAGACCGGATGGTTGAAGGCGTTAAAGAGCAGCGCCTGTATCTGGAAGAATTTTTGGCCCGAAGTCCCCACCGGAAAGCGCTTGCTCACATTGACATCGAACATGATGAGGTGCGGCCCGCGAGCATTGCCCATCGTGCGAGGAGCATTGCCAAAGGAGGGCGTGCCCTGAATATCCGCCGGACTATTCACCGCGCCCGGCACGCTGAAGGCCGCAAGGTTGTAGTAAGGCTGGTTGAACTTGTCCTGTTTCCAGAGTGGATTCTTGAGCGGCACACCGGGCACGATGTTAGGCCTCAGATTGTACCCCGCAGGCAGGGCGGAACTCACACTACAGATCGTACCAACTGCCGTAATTACGGTGCTTGTGGATGTCAACGCACAGGGCGAAGTGGCCGTTGAGGTCGGATTGAGGCTGTAACTGAACCAGTAGCCCTGTCCACCCAGTATTGGGCGGAGTGGGTATGCTGTCTGGAATTTGAAGATGCCGCCTGTGGTCCAGTCGCCAAAGAGAAATTCCCCAACCCTATCAACCAGATTCTCCATCTCATGACCGGTATTGAGCGGGAAGAAGAACCTGCGTTTGGTTCCCAGAGGCAGGTCATAGACATACCCTGCCGAGATTTTCACTGGGATATCCGCATCAGAATAGGAACGCTCTCCCCGCAGGTTGCGAGGATTCTGTAACGCGCCGCTTGAGCCGATTGCATTGGCCCCAGCCGAATCAACACCCGTGTCATCTATTGACTTTGAATAGGTGAAGGAGAATTGAGCGGAGAGCCCCGCATTCATCCGTTGTGAAAGAGAGACAAAGCCTCCGTGATAGTAAGCATCGCCAAAGCGACCCAACTGCTCCTGGAGTTGCTGGTCGAAGAATGACTGATAGGGATAGAGCGTCTGCATCAATTCTTCGGTGATGACCACGCCGTTCTGCTTGAGCCCGTATGGGTTGGGAACGAGCTGGCTGTTGCCGAAGTTTCCGTGCTGGCTGATCAGGTTCTTCACGGTGCTGAGACCGGGATTATTCAGCGTGATGCCATCGTTGCTGAAGGTGTGGATGCTGCGGGCACCGTTGTAACCAACCTCAACCAGCGTCTTCGAGAAGGGCTGGAACTGGGTCGTAAAAGACCACTGCTGCGAATAGGGAACCGCATTCCACTGCCGGATGTAAGGCACCGTCATTGCGGACGGAGCCGAGTAAAAAGGACCGCCGAAGCCTTTGAGCTGAGCGAAAACAGGGATTTCTGAGGCTGCAATCGGATTGGTGATGTAATTGACCGGAATCCCTGCCGCAACCCCGCCGAAGTCACCGCCAACCGTGTTGCTGTTGACGTTGATATTCGGGAAGGGAGTGTTGCTCAGGCCCGTCAGCGGCACACGCAGTAAAGCATAGGAGGCCCGCACAACAACGCGCGGCGCAACCACCCACGAGATACCGGCGCGGGGTTCAAAGCCGTGATAGTTCATCGGCCATATTGTCTTGTGCAAGCCACAACTGCCAGAAAAGCAAAAGGCCCCGGTTGCAGGAATCCCATTGAGAGATCCCTCAGGATTTGGGAGAAATGTCCCTTGGTTGTTGAACTTTTCCATGCGCGGGGTTTCCAGTTCATAGCGCATGCCGATGTTCAATGTCACATTGTTGCGGATGCGCCAGTCGTCCTGCACATAGCCTGCATAGTAGTGGTAGCGGTAGTAGTAATTGACAGCATTGGGTGTGTTCGTAAAACTTGAGAGCAGGCCAAGATCGAAGCTGGCCAGCGGTTCGCCGCCGCCGCCGTTCTGAGTTGATTCAAAGTTCGATCCGTAGACTCCGCCGTTGACGCCGTTCGTTCCCTGCACACCGATCTGATTGGTCTGGAGCCTGCGGATATCCACGCCAAAACGAAGCGTATGCAATCCCAGAATAATGGTGACATCATCCTGCAATTGCGAGGTCGCATCTACCACCCGCGAGGCATAGGAACCAGGATCATCGTTGTACCCCGAAAAGCTGAAGGTCGGGAAGCCCTTGCCGGAGACCGCTGGCACCAGACCCATCGCTCCGCCCCAATCCTTCGAGAGCGCTGCTGCCGTCTCGGTACGCCGCTGATCGTTGCGCAACCATCCAACCTTGATTTCGTTAATGATTCCGCGAGAAAAGATGTGCGTCTCATCCAGAATCACGTTGTTGGACAGTGCTTCATCTGAGGGAAAACTGGCATAGGGAGAATCGAGGGCAAAGGGACCAAAGCGATTCGCCACTACCGGGGTACGCGAGTAGCGCGCATACATGCGGTCCGAGTTCCCAAAGACCTGATCCATGCGGATTGCAACTCGGTTGTCTGTATTGCTTACGCCGCGAATAATATCTGCGTTGTAACCTGCCGCGCCATCCCACATCCCAACCATGCCGTTGCTTGCGGTGCGGAAGCGAACCTCTTGCGGATTTGTGTCTGTCGGAAGAATCGAATGGATGTAATTAGCTACCGGGTTCAGCGGCAGCAAACAGGAAAGATCATCAAGCTCTCCGCTGTTACAGGGCAGACCTGCGGGATTATTGGAGGTCACTGCACCGACCTGCAGGTAATTGCTGCCGCTTGCAAGTTGTGCGCCACTGGGAAATCCCTGACTGTTGGGTATCTCCTGATACCAAAGATGGCCGACACGGGGCGCTGCCAGAGCAGCCCCGATTCCCTGCGTTTCAAGAATGGTCGTATTCAGCAGCCGTAAGGCATCCTTATAATGACCGGCAACCATTGCTGGCGAAAAAAGCACTCCGGGATTGGTCGTATCGTTGCGCATCCGGGCTGGTTCAAAACCAACAAAGAAAAACGTCTTGTCGTGACCGTTGTAAAGATGCGGGATTACAACCGGGCCTCCGAGGAAGGCGCCGAAGAAGTTCTGGTGAAGATCCGGCGGAACCACCTGGCCATCCGGCTGCGCCTGCATGATGGGGTCTGTATGACGCCATGTGACCTGTCCATGGTACTCATTGGTGCCGGACTTGGTTGTGGAGATGATGACGCCGCCCATCGTGCGCCCATACTGGGCTGGCACGCCATTCGAGATAACGGTGACCTGACCCACCATTCCGCCTGAAACCGTGATACCCGCGCGGGAAAAGCTCGTCTGGGTAACGTCCGATCCATCCACCATGATGGCCGAGTGTCCGGCTGGGGCACCATTGATGGAAATGCTGGCACCGGGGGAAACCTGCCCAATATAGATACCGGGATTCTCTGTGGAAACGCGCCCGCCATCCACCTGCGATGCCGTCACGCCTGGGGCCAGCAATGCCGCATCAAGAGAACCCTGCTCAGCATACGGCAGGTTCTGGGTCAGGTTCGCGTCCATCGTCGTCGAAACGGTAGCGCTCTCCGGGCTCAGCATCTGATCCGCCGCGTGAACCACAATCGTCTCGCCCTTTGCACTGGCGACTTCCAGCACTCCGTTCACCACGGCATCCTGGCTAGGCTCAATCTGCACGCCTGTGACTTCCAGGTCGGCAAAACCCTTCATCTTGAAAGTGATGGTGTAATTGCCCGGAACCAGCGATGTTACGGTGTAATAGCCCTCGCCGTTGGTGTTGACTGTGAGCCGTACACCCGTGTCTGCGCGATAAACAATCACCTCTGCCGAGGGAATAACCCCGCCGGATTTATCCGACACTGTACCCTGAACGGAACCAAGGCTGTTTTGTGCCAGAAGCGGAGAGCCAAAGAACAGCAGCAGCAGCGATAGATTCAGCAGGCCGCGAAGCCTTCTCGCGCAAGTTCCCGGCATAGTCAACAAATGCATCATGGTCTTCACTAAATAACTCCTCAACTTCTGAAACCAGCACCCAAATCCTGCAAAATTCCATCCCCCCGGGAACGCGTATTTATCAAGCAATCAAGCTACACGCTCGCAAAGCGAAAGGAAAGAAACCGGATGGAACAATATTGTTCCCGGAAGGGGAGTGACAATCCAAGGGAACGGTGTTTTTGTATGATTTTTCGCTCACCCCTCTTTTGGAATCCACTCGGCGAAGCGAAACAGCTCTCTCTGGAATCCAACTTCCGCTGCCAAAATCCGGTAGTCGAAAAATACCTGAGCAAGCCGGAATTAGCCACTGGCCTTTGATTTCCAGAAAAAGTATAAAGAGGCGCAGCCTGAATCCACCCGCCGTGGAATTCACTCTTTGCCCACCCATCAAGAGGATGAAAGAAAATGACTTTCGAGCAACCCCGTCGCCTGCTTGCCTCCCTCGTACTTCTATCACTTGCTTCGGCCTCCACCCTTCCGGCGCAGAGCGGCAAACCCCTCTATCAGGACACCACGCAATCCGCTGAGAGCCGTGCCGCCAATCTGGTCAGCCGCATGACCCTTAAAGAAAAGGTGGGTCAGATGCAGGACGGCGCGCCTGCGATTGATCGCCTTGGAGTACCGCAATACCGCTGGTGGAATGAGTCGCTGCATGGAGTGGCGCGTGTCGGCTATGTGACTGTCTTCCCAACCGGAATAGGACTCGGCGCCACCTGGGATCCCGGCCTTATCAATGCTGTTGCAGACCGCATCTCCACCGAGGGTCGTGCTCACCGCAACGAGGCTGCCAACCCAAAAAGTCCAAACCACTTTGACTACTATCGCAACGGTCTCGACTACTGGTCGCCCAACATCAACATCTTCCGCGACCCGCGCTGGGGCCGAGGTCAGGAGACCTACGGCGAAGACCCTTATCTTTCCGGCACTCTGGTCACGCAATACGTCAAGGGATTGCAGGGCAGCGACCCAAAGTTCCTTAAGGCCATCTCGACGCCCAAGCACTACGCCGTCCACAGCGGCCCGGAACCAACGCGCCACGAGTTCGACGCCATCGCCAGCCTGCACGACATCAATGACACCTATCTGCCGGCCTTCCGCGCCGGAGTGATTGCCGGCGGGGCCCGCTCCGTCATGTGTTCCTACAACCGCATCAACGGCGTGCCGGCCTGTGCCAGCCAGTTTTTACTCAACGACACCCTGCGCACCCAGTGGGGATTCAAGGGGTATGTCGTCTCAGACTGCGGCGCCATCGGCGACATCACCAAGGGCCACAAATTTACCGCCGATGACGCAGCCGGATCTGCCGCTGCCGTCAAGGCCGGAACCGATATTGATTGCGGCGAGCCCAGCGAATACTCCAAACTGACCGATGCTGTTCAGCGCGGACTCATTACGGAAAAAGAGATTGATCGCGCCGTGACGCGGCTCTTTGAAGCTCGCTTCCGCCTCGGACTCTTCGACCCGGACAACTCCTACGCCTATGGCCGGATTCCGGCCTCGGAGGGCCACTCCGCAGAGGGTCGCGCACTGGCTCTGAGGGCTGCAAGAGAGTCCATCGTGCTCCTGAAGAACGACAAAAATCTGCTTCCCCTTAAAGCCGCAGGGAAAAAGATTCTTGTAACCGGCCCCAATGCGGCCATGGTTCTGACGCTGGAAGGCAACTACAACGGAACGCCTGAGCGCCCGGTTCGCCCGCTTGATGGAATTCTTGCGCGCTTCGGAAAGACGTCAACGATCCGCTACGAGCAGGGTTCGACGCATACGGATGCAACGATGGTTCCCATTCCCCGCTCGGTTCTGCACCCTGCGGCAGGCAGCAGGGTGCAGGGTCTCCGCGCCGAGTACTTCAACAACAACAGCCTTACCGGCAAGCCCGCTCTGGTTCGCCTCGATCACGAAATGGACTTTGACTCCGACGGTGACAAGGTATTTCCTCAGGTCAGCCGGGATGCCTTCAGCATTCGCTGGACCGGAACCATCACCGCACCGGGAGCAGGCGATTACTCCTTTAAGGTGAACTTTTCGCATCGCTGGTTCGAGGACAAGGATGAGGCGGAGGTCTACCGCATCTTTGTAGATGGCAAGCTGGTGGCCGAGGGCAAAAATCAGGACCGCCCCAAGGTGCTCTACCACTTTCAGGACGCCAGTGCCCACGCCTTCAAAGTCGAGTACTCGCACAAGAGCCCACGGCTTGGCGGCGGCGTAACCATCGGCTGGATTCCCGCCGAAGAGCCCACCCGCAATGCAGCGATTGAAGCCGCAAAAAAATCTGATGTGGTGATTGCCGTCCTCGGCCTGACCTCCTTCCTTGAGGGCGAGGAGTATCCGCCGGACCCGTTGCGCACCAAGGGCTTCAACGGTGGCGACCGCACCCTGATCGAACTGCCCGATGTACAGGAAAAACTTCTGGAGGGTCTGGCTGCAACCGGAAAACCCGTCGTGCTGGTTCTCCTCAATGGCAGCGCGCTCGCTGTGCCATGGGCAAAGGAGCACGTCGCTGCAATTCTTGATGCCTGGTATCCGGGCGTCGAGGGAGGAACGGCCATCGCAGAAACGCTCGCCGGAGACAACAATCCTTCGGGCCGATTGCCGGTCACCTTCTATCGTGCAACCGCAGATCTGCCCGCCTTTGAGGACTACTCGCTCACCAACCGCACCTATCGTTACTTCACCGGCAAGCCGCTCTTCGGATTTGGTTATGGACTCAGCTACTCGAAGTTCAATTATTCAAATCTCAAGCTCAGCACGCACTCTCTCAATGCCGGCGACGATCTTGTGGCCGAGGCAGAGATCACCAATCTGGGCAAGGTAGCAGGCGACGAGGTGGCAGAGCTTTATCTGATGCCGCAACAGATTCCCGGAGCGTCGCTCAGGACGCTTCAGGGCTTCCAGCGCATCCATCTTGCTCCCGGAGAGAGCCGGCACGTGGTCTTCACGCTTGGCAATCGCCAACTCTCCACCGTTGCTCCGGACGGCGCGCGCAGGATTGCTGCCGGCACCTACGGCATCGCAATCGGCGGTGCCCAGCCGGAAGAAGCAGAAAGTGTTGTAACAGGCAGTTTTGCCATTCAAGGCGAGTTGACTCTGCCTCGATAACAGCTTGCAGCTTCAAAAAATTTACTTTTATACGTCAGCAATAAAAAAGGCTGGGCATTTGCCCAGCCTTGCCTAATGGAGAATGCGGCTAGTCCGCGTAATTTTGCGGGTCAGCAAATGATCAGAGAGTGGTTGAATCTCTCTTATGTCATCTGGTTAAAGAAAATACTGCTTCTCCGGGTCACACAATAGGGAACGAAGCGAGGATTGGGTGGTAATATTCGACCTTCTCCCTCTGCGCTTTGTATCTTGCATTCAGGAGGCGCAGAGCGACGCAGAGAACAGTCCGGCTGCTGCTCGACTCAAGCGGGTCAACACGAAAAGTTCCAGAGATTGCACATTAAACACTATTCAATCTTATGCACTCAATTTCGTAGGATTCCCGCCGGTATTTCTTTACTCGGCAAGGGGTCGAGAAGCTGCGGAGCAGGGTCGAATTGTCGCTCTGCTCTGCCGCGTGAAGATTAAAAACAGAACGGCTTTTGAGGACAAAAATGATGTTGACGCTGAGCGAAATCCGCTGCAATTCACTGAAGGTTGGCCTGGGACTTATCACCGCAGTTGCCGTAATCGCTGGAGTGAGTCCAACCCTGTGGGCACAGGCAACCGCAAAGACTGCCCCGGCCCTGTTGCCGAACACGGTCAGCACGTTGGCTGGTAACAACCAGATTGTTCAGACCGCTCCCACGGCCTCTCCCACCACCTTTGGCTACAGCGGCGACAGTTCCACTGGCACCCTTGTGCCGGCCTTCGGCGCAACTCTCGACGAACCGACCGGCATCGGCGTGGATTCGCGCGGCAACATCTACTTTGCAGACGGATACAACGGTGTTATCCGCGAAGTTCCCTCCGCGAACGGCACTCTCTGGTCCGTGGCAGGAACCCTGCCCACTTCGACCTCTTGCACCGGCGGCGCGTATGGTGCAGTTTCCACAGATTGCTCGAACAGCACCTCCACTACGGGCAATGTCGGCAACACCGGCGACGGCGGTCCGGCGATCAAAGCGAAGATTAACGTCGAATACAGCACGACTCTGAGCCATATTGCCGTAGACAACTGGGGCAACTTCTACTTCACCGGCAACGGCTACGCCCATAACGTTCGCATGGTTCTTTCTGCCGCTCCAAACAATCCTCTTGCCACGTATCTCTCTTCCATCTACAAGAGCCCGACGCTCACGCCGGGCACCATCTACACAGTTGCAGGGCCGCAAACAGGCGGAGGATACGGCCTCGGCGATGGGCCTGCTCTCGGCAACTCAACAAACTACACCGGTTTCTTCCATGTGCCGCAGGGAATTGCCGTGGACTACAACGGCATCCTCTACATCGCAGACAATAACAACCATGCTCTGCGGGCCGTCAACACAACAACGAGCACCATTACCATCAACATCGGCACCGGGGTCAGCATTCAGCCGGGCTATGTCAAGACCATTGTCGGAGCAAGTTGCATCGCTTACTCTTCCTCCACGCACGGCGGCTGCACCGCAACGGCTCCCGGAACCAACCAGATTCCCGCAGGAGTAGACGGTCCACAGGGCATCTATGTGGATGTGCATGGCAACCTCTACTTCACCACCAACAACACGGTCGCCAAAGGTGTCTTTGTTGTGTATGCGGCTGCACCCGGTGCAGATACCTCCAGCGCCAACCCCATCAAAAACCTGATTCCGCTGCTCTTCTCCGGCGTGACGGCCACCCAGGGCTACGTCTACCAGTTGACCGGCGGCGGAACAGGATCAACCAGCACGGCATGGAGTACTACCGTATCGAATGGCGGCAGCGGAGCAGCCGGTCTCTCGGCCAGCGCCCCCTCCGGTGTTGTCACGGATCAGGCAGGAAATATCTACTTTACTGACACCGGGAACGCGATCGTCGGACGCATTGACGTCATCACCGGGCAGTACAGCTACACCGGCAAGGGCTCCGTTCACACCGGAGCCACTCTCACCACGCCGCTCTACTGCTCCGGCACCAGCGGGCCGCAAACAACCTCACCTACCGGCGACGGCTGCTACACGACAAACGTCCAGTTCCAGACACCGATTGATATCGCGATGGACTCCTCCGGCAATCTCTACATTGCCGACAACAAGAACAATGCCCTTCGCAAAATCTCCACTGGCAGCAACTTTCCTACGGTTACGGCAGGAACAGGTACTCCGGTTACGCAAATGCTGCGCCTGCACTTTTATCCTTCGAACCTGCCGAATAACACAACCGGCACAGGCGTCTTCAGCGTTGTATCGCCGGGTGGAGACTTCACGCTCAGCGGCACTCCGAGTTGCGCCGTCAACTCTTCTGACACCAGTTACGATTGCCTGGTCAGCGTCACCTTCAATCCGCTCGGCGCAGGCAAGCGCAGCGGACAGCTTGTTGCGCTGGATGCCTCCGGCGTCAGCCACTCCTACACGCTCACCGGAACCGGCGCAGGTCCGCAGATTGCCTTTGACAGCAGCACGGGAACCTCGCTTGGAACATCTCTGGTCAAGCCCGTTGCCGTTGCAACCGACGCTGCAGGAAATACCTACGTCGCAGACGCAGGACAGAACAGCGTCATCGAAATTGCAGCAGGCACCTCGACCCAAACCTCTCTGGGCACCGGACTTAAGTCTCCGCAGGCCGTGGCCACTGACCCTACGGGCGACCTCTACATCGCAGATACCGGAAATAACCGCATCGTAGAGATTCAGGCGGCAACCGGCAATCAGATTACGCTTCCCGCTCCTTACGGCAGCAGCTATCTGGCACCGCAGGGCGTGGCTCTGGACCCCTTCGGCAATCTCTTCATCGCAGACACCGGCAATCAGCGCATTGTCACCCTGCCCACAAATGGATGGGACGAGCCGGTTGTTCTCTCCACCGGCGCGCTCAGCCTTCAGGCTCCCTCGGCACTTGCCACCGACTCGAATGGAAATCTCTATGTCTCCGACACAACTCTGAAGCAGGTGCTTTTCTTCCCGCTCGCCGGTCAGGATTTTGAAACGCTCTTTTATGGAACTGTTCCTGAGCCCTCTGTCTTTAACTCCTCTGCAAAAGCACCTGCCGGAATCGCAGTGGATGGCGCAGGCACAGTTTACCTTGCCGACAATGGCAGTAACAGCGTCCTCGCCGTTCCGCAGGGAGCAACCAGCGCTGCAACCGTTATTTCCAGCGGACTCAATTCGCCTGGGGGACTTACTCTGGACCCAGCCGGAAACCTGTACGTCGCTGACACTGGCAACACGCGCATTCTCTTCTCCAGCCGCAATGCTCTTACGCTCAACTACGGCACAATCGGTATCGGGCTCTCCGGCGCTGCCCAGACTTACTCCACTGTCAATGCCGGAACCGCAGCCCTGAACTTTACAAATCTGAGCGTGGCCAATTACTTTGCCCAGCAGCCAAGCGGCGGAAGCGATTGCACAGCCTCCACCGTACTGGCAGCAGGAGGCCGTTGCCAGGTGGCCGTCAACTTTACACCAACCGCTCCGGGCACCGTCAACGGAACCGTCACGTATACAGACAACAATCTGAATACAACCTCCGCAATTCAGAGTGTGAATCTCACCGGAATCGGACTTACGCGCTCCGCACAGACCATCACCTTCCCGTCCGTCTCTGCTGTTACCTACGGAGCCGCTCCGATTGTCCTGGGAGCCACATCTTCGTCCGGCCTTGCCGTCACCTACTCCGTGGTCTCCGGCCCCGGCGTGGTCAGCGGAAATCAGGTTGCGATTACCGGCGCCGGAACCATCGTCGTGCAAGCTGCACAAACCGGCAGCAACACGTATCTGCCTGCCACTTCTGTCACCACCAGCATCACTGTCAATCCCGCGCTGCTCACCGTAACCGCCAACAACTACCAGCGCGGAACCGGTGTTCCCAACCCGACGCTCGGTTACACCATCACCGGCTTTGTCTATTCGGATACCGCTGCAACATCTGTTACCGGGCAACCGGCTGTCAGCACTACAGCCGTTCCTACTTCCCCGGAAGGCACTTACCCCATCACCATCACGCAGGGAACGCTCGCTGCCTCCAATTACACCTTCAACTTTGTGAATGGCACCCTCATCATCAAGGGCGTTGGACAGATCATTACCTTCAATCCGCTCCCGACGGTGGTCTACGGAGTCGCTCCCATCTCTCTGACTGCAACCTCCAGTTCGAACCTCGCAGTCAGCTTTGCTGTTCTCTCCGGCCCCGGAACCATCTCCGGAACCACGCTGACCGTCACCGGAGCAGGAACCATCGTGATTCAGGCTACGCAGGCTGGCAACTCTTCGTTTGTTGCTGCCGTTCCTGTCTCGCAATCGCTGACCGTGACGCAGGCTCCCCTGACTGTTACAGCCAACAACACCAGCCGCAGCTATGGTGCTGCAAACCCAACCTTCACCAGCACGCTGGTCGGCGTGGTGAATGGCGATGTACTCACCGCCAGCTATACAACCACTGCAACCATCTCTTCGACGGTTGGAACCTATCCGATTGTGCCCTCGCTCTCCGGCGCGAATCTGGCCAGTTATATCGTCACGCCGGTCAACGGAACGTTGACGGTCACACAGGCCGCAGCAACTACAACCACAACCAGCAATGTTGGAACCATCTCGCTCAATGGCAGCATCACGCTGATGGCCACGGTTGCCTCTACGACCTCAGGACAGCCGACCGGAACCGTTACCTTCAGTGCAAATGGAACATCGGTTGGAACCGGAACCATCACGCCCAGCGGGCTCGCAGTTCTTAAGACAACCAGCCTGCCCGGCGGCAAGGTCTGCGTTACAGGAACCTACAGCGGCGACACCAACTTCGCCACCTCGACCTCTGCCTGCCTGAATGTGGTTGTTCAGATCCCGACCTCGGTGACTCTGGTCTCCAGTGCGCCGAACTCAAATCTCAATTCCTCTATCACCTTCACTGCAATCGTCACTGCAACGGCTAACCTCGGAGTTCCGACCGGAACGGTAAACTTCTTCAACGGCGCAACCCTGCTCGGCAGCGGCACGCTGGACTCCCTCGGCTATGCAACCTTCTCGACCTCAGCTCTGACAGCAGGAACCTACACGGCGATTACGGCAGCCTACGTCAGTGACGGTGTTTATCTCTCCGCCACCTCCGCAACACTCTCGCAGACGGTCACGGCACCTGCCTTTACTCTTTGCGCATTCAACTACACCACCTGCCCGCTCAGTTCAACCGCGCCCACACCTGCCCCGATGAGCGCAACCATTCAGCAGGGACAATCTGCGCAGGTTCAACTCACGGTTGCTCCCGTGGGCGGATTTAATACAACGATCACCTTTACCTGCACCGGACTTCCAGCCAATGCAACCTGCCAGACCGCTCCCTCGCCCTATACCCCGGATGGCAGCAACACCAACGGTACAATTACGGTGACCGTCTTCACGAATGTCATCCCGCAGAGTACAAGCGCCCGGAACACTCAGCACCGGAATCCGCTCTCCCCTTTGCGCGAATATGCGCTTGCAGCGCTGGCAGGCGGCGCTCTTCTGCTCGGCTTCCTGCGGCGTCGCCTGCGTAACGTGCGCAAGACCATGCTGCGGGGCAGAGTGTTCCTGCTTCTTTTTGCCGCCGGAGCGCTCTGCGGTCTGGCAAGCATGACTGGATGCAGCAACGCGAATCTCAATTCCGCAGATGTCACTCCCGTCGGAACCAACATCATCACCATCACAGCCTCTGCGGCCAACTATGCTTCACAGTCACTTACATACACGCTCAACGTTCAGCCCTAGCATTCTTCTTCCGGCCCTTGCAGCCGAAACTGCTCTCCGGCAGGTTCGGCTGCAAGGGTCTTTACTCCGCGCTCAGGATTCCTGACATGATTGTTTCTCTTGATTTGTTGCGAAGTTCCTCTCTTGTTGCTCTGACGGCAATCACTTTGAGCGCAGCCACCAACCTGCAAGCCCAGACCGTGAAGCAGGAGGATGTCCTGCGCGTAACCACGCGGGTCGTAGTCACGGATGTTGTGGTCACCGACAAAAAAGGCAATCCCATCCACGGAATTCCCCGCTCGGCCTTCAAGATTACAGACAATGACGAGCCGCAGCATCTTACGCAATTTGAAGAGCACAGCAGCGCAGCTCCGCGCGTTCACCCCATGCCGCCGTTGCCTAAGGGCGTTTATACAAACTACCCAACCACCAACGTCACAGACACGGTAGCCGTCCTGCTGCTTGATGCGCTCAACACCTCTCTGACCGACCAGGCCTACGTCCGTCACGAGATGATTCGCTTCCTCAAAACCATCCCGCCCGGAACCCGTGTGGCCATTTTTACTCTGGCCTCGCGCCTGCGCATTCTGCAGGGCTTTACCACGGATCCGGACGCACTCTCTCAGGCGCTTAAAAACAGGAAGGGATTCGGATCAGCGAATCTTGCGCTCACCGACACTGCAACCGACGTTGGTGCAGCGCAGAGTGCAGACAATGGCCTTGGAGCCGACGCCACAGACAATGCAATTGATGTTGCCTCCAGCCTGAATTCCTTTGAGAGCGACATGGTCGCCTTCCAGAATGTTCAGCGCCGCGAGGTCAGCATGGAAGCAATGCAGGAACTGGGCCGTTATCTGACGGCCATCCCCGGACGCAAGATGCTCATCTGGTTCTCCGGCAGCTTCCCCATCAGCTTTGCGGCCAGCCCGTCGGATGACGCCATCGGCGATCTTGGCCCGGAAGCAGCCGCCGTTCGCAGGCTCGTCAACACCTTTGCGCACAGCCAGATTGCCGTTTATCCCGTGGACGCCAAGGGACTGGTCGCTCCGCAGATGACCTCTGCTGCCCATGCCAGCACCGGAGCTATGACGAGTGGCGCCACCATGTCCTCTGCCGCCATCACCAGCTTCCAGCAAATGGCCACACAAAGACAGCAGATGGAGAACCTCGCCGACCAGACCGGCGGACGTGCTTACGCCGACACAAATGGATTGAAGGAAGCCGTGGATCAGGCCATCAATCAAGGCGCAAACTACTACACGCTGCTCTATCGCCCCACAGAAAATCCTGAGGACGGAAAATTTCACAAGGTTGTCATCGAGCTGCCCGGAACCAATTACAAGCTCGCGTATCGCAAGGGCTACTACAGTGACCCGGAGGACAAAGCCTACGAGGCCTCCGCAGAAGAGGTCAGCGCAGATGCCATTGGCGGCCTTACTCCGCAGTTTCTCAATTCAATGACCCGCGGAATGCCGGATGCCACCGAGATTGTTTTTGATGCCAGCGTTCGACCCGCAAAACAACAGCCGGACCCGGCCACTCCGCAGTATGTCGGCCAGTTGGGCAAGTCCCTCAAGCCTCCGGTCACACGATGGAGCATTGATGTCTCCACCAGCATTCGCAGCTTTGCCTTCCAGAAGAACTCCGATGGCAAAAGCAAATTGACCGTCGTGCTGGCAGCCGTTGCCTACACCATTGATGGTCAGGTGCTCAACTCCGACACCCGCAGCTTCGATGTAGAACTGACCCAGCAGGCATACCAGACCATGCTACGCACCGGATTGCAGGGGCACATTGATCTCGATGTCCCAGCCCGCAGCGATGCCTATATCCGCATAGGTGTTCTCGATCCCGTCAGCGGAAAAATGGGCACTCTCGAACTCTCCGGACGCCGACTCGCGGCTGAGACAACAACTTCTCACGCTGCTCCCGATAAAAAATAACCCCTCCGAGGTGAAATCAAGGATGAATCGCACTCGCCCCTTTCTGAATCTCTGCATGATTGCCGCTCTTTTGCTTGCCGGAATTGCCGGTAAGTCTGCTTCCGCACAGTTCACAACTCCCGATCCTTCAAAATCTCCCTTCGCAGAGAAGCAGGGCATCAGCAAAGGAAGCCTGCCTATCGTATGGGGACAGCTCCCCTTCAATGATTTTGGAGAGAAGCCACTGGTTCTCAGTTCAGAAGGGCTGCGCAGGATTCGTCCCGTACCGGCACCGGGGGTTCATCCGCGCATTTACTTTGGACCCGACGATCTGCCGGAGATTCGCGAGCGCCTGGAGCGCTCCAGAGCCGGAAAGACCATGTGGCTCAATGCGCTGGCATGGATTCACACGCTCAAAGGCGATTACAACCCCAATGCTCCTTACGGCTCCCCGCACTGGTCCAACAGCAAGGCGCGTGTTCCCATCTTCCGCATCGGCGGCAACAACCAGCATGGGGAAATCTACAAGGCTCTGGTCGCCGGACGCACCGATGTTGACCCCGGCTATACGGTCAATGTATTTCCCCTGGAGGCCTTCCGCTGCCTGATAGAGAACGACACCAAAGCCGCGCGTGATCTGGCGAAAGCTCTGATCACAATCATTCAGATTGACCAGAACCTTCGCGCCAAAGCCGCGAAGCCGGTTGACCGCGAGCATCCCTACGGCCCCGGTGCTCAGATTCACGCTGGCCCGAACATCGCGCTTACCTACGATCTGCTCTACAACTTCCTGACCCCGGAGGAGCGCGACACCGTTCGTCACGAGATTGCCATCTCCACCGATTACTACGCGCATTACGGCTCAGACACCTCGGCTCCTGACTCTACCTCCAACTGGTGTACGCTCGACTCGTTTTACGTAACCGAGCTTCTCTCGATTGAGGGCGAACCCGGCTTCAATGACCTCAAATTCCGCGGACAGGTTCGCGCCTGGCGCAACTTCCTGACCTATGGCTGGTATCCATCCGGTGAGGCCTACGAGGGTCGCGGCAAAAACTACCAGTACGACGACACGCTCGTGGCATTTGCCATGCGCGGTGTGCCGCTCGACGAATTGCCCTCCGTTCACGCTTATGGCAACAATCTTCTCTTCCACAATATTCAGCCCTATCGCAACAGCTTCTTTGCACATGACTTGTGGGGCGGCACGGATCGCGGCGGAGAAAACTTCACCGTCACGCCCGCTCAGGGGGGATGGTATCCGCAGCAGGAGGATATCGTCGGACTGAAATACCTCTTCCCCGACGACAAGCGTATTGACTGGGTCTATCGCAATGCAGTCAGCGAGGATTACAGCCGTCTGCCCACTCGTCCCGATGGCTACAACAACCCGATGATTCCCGCGCTGGTCTTTGCCCTTGACTACGACCCGACCAACAATGATCCGGCAAAGATTGCCAACGGCAACACCTTCTTCTCTCCCGAGCGCGGACTCCTCATCACGCGCAGTGGCTGGGGAACTGACGATCTGATGCTCTCCATGCACACCCGGCAGGACCTCGGCGGACACACCAGTGCCGACCGCAACGGCATCATCCTCTCCGGCAAGGGACGTATCTGGGCTCGTCTGGACAATCACAACGAATCCATGTTTACCAACAGCGTCGTAACCATTGACCATCAGCAGCAGAGCCCCAAAATCCCCGCGCATGTTGTCGCAGAGAGTGACGCTCCGCTGGCCACCTTCATGGCTGGCGATTCAAAGTATGCATGGGACTGGATATGGTCCACCGCAAATGGTAGCTGGGCCACCGAAGATGCAGACAAGGTCGTCATCCCCGCTGGCTACACAAAGGTGATGGAGACTCCGAACGACTTCAACTTCCTCAAGCTCGATTACAAATACGCCAACACGCCCTTCTTCTACAAGCCAAGCTGGCTCTTCAACCATCACATTACGGCCTACATCAAGAAGCCGTTCTATCCCGTCAAAAAGAGCTTCCGCACCGCAGGAATTGTTCGCGGCGCTCATCCCTTTGCTCTGGTTGTAGATGACATTCAGAAGAGTGACGCTCCGGCACATTATGACTGGCTCTTCCAGATTCCGGAGGATGTGGCCATCGCGCACGCAGATACGCAGGATGTGATTCTGATTGGCGGCAACGATCCCAAATCCGGCTCCAAAGCCGACCACTCCGCAAAGAAGGGAGAGCCGGAGTTGCTGGTTCGCCTGCTGCGTTGCCATCGCACGGGAGCGGCCCCTGCAACCGCCGGATATCTCGACTACAACATCTTCTACGCCAACGAGTTGAAGACAGAAAAACCGATGGCGAAGAAGACCAACACCGTTCGCACTCTGGTGTTGCCCGCCGACGCCGTTTCGCCCGAATATGTTGTTCTGCTCTTCCCCTTCCGCGCTGGAGAAGAGCTGCCAAAGACAACCCTCTCCGCCAACGAAAAAACCCTCAGGGTGGAGTGGAAAGATCAGGTTGATACGCTGCATCTGACCATGGGAAGCGATGGCCGGACGCGGATTCTGGCAGAGGATAGACAATACAGAGCGACTATTGAGTAAACCGGGATTCACCAGTATCCCGGTTGTAAATTGCTTGCCAGGCCGGAGGCGTCCAACGGACGTTCCGGCCTGCTCAATAGATTTTTTATCTATTTGTTGGACAATTGCACTGCATCTGGTGTAACTTTTCGGCCATGACCACGATTACCACAGGCCTCCAGACCAACCGAGTGCGCTCCTTGCTGACCTTCCGCAAATATCCGGAGTTTCCGCCCATTTCGGCAAATCAGTTGGATCATCTTATCAACTCGCTCAAAATCCAGCCCATCTCCGCTCTGGAGTGGGACTGGCCCCTCGGCTGGAGCGTTGGCCCGCGCAATGTGAACGACTCAATGCTCTTCTGGTTCCAGTCCGGCTCCGGAACGGGATGGATTCGCGAACCCAACAACAACTTTGAATATCAAGCCGGCGACCTTGTTCTGATTCCACAGGGAGCAACCCACAAAGTCACTGCCGACAAATCCTGCGAGTCAAAGGTTTTTGCTGTTCACTTTTACGCCACACTCTTCGGCGGCATTGATTTTCTTGAACTCATCGGCTTCCCTTTCAAACTCGGCAACAAGCATCAGAAGTTCTATGAAGAGGTAACGCGTGAACTGGCGCGTGAGTTTGCCGTTAAATCACCGGGCTGGAAGGGTTCGATGATCTCGATGATCCACTCGCTCCTTCTGCACACCATCCGCAACGAGGCCGAGAACTTTCGCAATATAGCCAACATCGCGGGCCATGAGGATATTCCGCGTCTCTTCCCGGTTGTTGAATGGATAGATCAGCATCTGGAGGACAATCTCATCTCTGTGCGCGATCTGGCCCGTCGCGTTTATTTAAGTGAGACCCACTTCCGCCGTCTCTTCAAACAGGTCTTTGGAACCAGTCCGGTCAAATTCATTCGCAACCGCCGCATAGACCACGCCTGCGCCTTGTTGAGAACCTCCAATCTCTCCGTCAAGGAGATATCGCAGCAATGCGGCTTCAACGACACCTCCTTTTTCTCCCGCGTCTTTCGCAGTGTGACCGGCCAGACGCCCGCAAATTACCGGCACTCGGAATTGCTCTGAAGCTTCTTGCAGCGGGAGAGCATAAGGGCTGAAAAGTCCCTGAAAACCGCCATCCCGTTCCGTTGCTTCCGGTGCTCGATTTCTCTAGCCTCCTTTTGGTGCTATTTACACTCTTTCCACTGCGCCCAATGAGGATTCGATGACACTTTTTCAGCCTGCATCTACGCGTCAAACAAGCTTGAAATCCGTACTTTCCCGCACAATTTCCCTTTTGCCGCATCTTGGTTTGAGCATGATTCTGCTCTCTGCTGCCAGTCCTGCGCTCCACGCGCAACAGATTCCGCAGCACCTTCCCGGAGAGCAGTCCGCCGAAGATGTTCTGAACGGAAAGTACCCCTATCCCCCCTCCCATCCCGTGGAATTCCATGAGGACTGGGCAGGCTTTGACACCTCCCGTATCACCAAGGTTCCTGCGCCCGGAGTTCACCCGCGCATTCTCATCAGTCCGGAGGAGTTGCCTGACATTCGCAGGCGCGTGGCCCAGCCCGGCCTGCCGCACGACCTGATGGAAAATCTCCACACCAAACTGAAGAAGGCCATCGGCACACCGGGAACACAGGGCTATGCCATCTACGAGCGCTTTGCCGCTGGCGACGCAGAAGGCGCCCGGAGATTGATGCTGGAAAAAATGCCTGAGGGCGTCGGCCACTACAAGCCCTTCCTCATGTACTCCTTTGCCATGGAGGCCGAGGACTCACTGATCGCAGACGATGCAGTACGCGGCAAACGCATTGCCACCGCTGTTGCCACTTACGCAAAACTTGTTGAGCCGATTGTGGACGAAGCCTCAAAAAGCCCCATGTCCGACGACATCTTCCGCTTCACCATCCCGGTTACAGCAGAGAACAAATGGATTACGGGCAGCCTGATTCAGGGCGTCTCTCTGCGCGATGTGGTCGGCTATCAACTGCTCGGCTACACCTACGACTTCGCCTACAACTGGATGACGCCGGAGCAGCGCGATCAGGTTCGCCGCGTCATCAGCAAAGTCACCTACGGCCGCCTCTGGATGGGCGCGCGACTGCCGCACCACTTCCGCAACTGGAACTGGATCGAGATTGGTCTGAGCGAGCCTCTGCTGGCACTTTCCATTGAAGGCGAGCCAGGCTACGATCCGCGCCTCTACAAGCTGGGCGTGGAGATTGCGCGCGACTACCTCACCTATGGCATAGACGAAAAGGGCTCTGCAACAGAGGCCGTCGGTTACATGAACTTCGGCCTGGTCTGGGGCAATCCATTCATGGTTGCCGCTCAGCGTCGCGGAGATTCTCTGCTGGTCAACAGTCACCATCGCGCCATGGTTGATTGGTATCTCGCCAATCTGGAGCCCTTCGGCTCCAAATGGACAAGCCACGGCGATGGCGGGCAGGAAGGCCCGCAGCTCTGGACCATGTTTATGTGGAAGTACTTCTTCCCCAATGATGATCGCTGGGACTTCCTGATGCAGAACTCGCTTGCCCGCGAGGGTCGCGATCAGATTGCGCTCGACTTCCACGTTCTGGAGCCGGTGCTCTGGGCAACCGACCTGAAGCGCGATGCAAAGGGCAATCCCGTTGATTACAAGTTCGGCGGCAAACTCAACCTTTCAAGTACATTCTTCGATCCGCTCCGCAGCTCGCTGAATGTGCGCACAGGATGGAGCAAGGATGCAGCGCTCTTCGAGTATGAGTGCCGCACCGACTCCGTGGGCGCCAGCCATGAGCACGCCGACCGGGGCAGCTTCACCTTCAGCGCGCTGGGCCGCAACTGGGTCGAAGAGAACTTCCGCTCCATCGAGTCGCGCTACCACAACCTGGTGCAGATTGATGGACTTGGACAGGGCTATTGGCCAGGTCCCGGCAAGTGGGTCGGCTACAAAGATGCAGGCTGGGCCGTCATGGCCGCCTCCGATGCCAAAGATGCATACGGCGTCTTCTGGCCAAAGGAAATCATTACCGAAGACCCCAACACCAGCGAGCGCTTCAGGTATGGACGCTGGACCAGCTACAAGGATGAGGCCGCGACCTTCCAGAAGCGTTACGGAAATCTCCCCTTCACGCTCGATCAGCGGCCTTCGGTCGTGGAGCACTTCAAGGGATTTTTCGATGTAGCCGGTGGACCGCATATGTGGGATGAGGATAGCTGGCCCAAGGCTTATCCTTACAACCCCGTAGAGCGCGCCTTCCGCACAGCGCTTTTTGTGCGCGAGGGAGCACCTTACGTAATCATCGCCGACGACATTCAGAAGGATGAGAAAGAACACCTTTACGAGTGGAGCGCGCTGATGGGCGAGAACACCGATATCGCAAAGATAGATACGCTGAAGGAGAGCGATATCCTCCTGGCCGATGCAACCGAGTCGCGCGACCCGGCTAATGGCACTCTCAGGGTGAAGAAGGGCGATCACGAACTGCTGGTTCGCATTCTCGACATGAAAGGATCAGAGAATCCTTTGACAGAACTGGCGCAACCGAATCTTCGTCTTGAATCCATCGAAAAGCGCGACTACGTTCCCAACGGAAGAAGCTGGGGACCGGATAAGCGTCTTGTCATCGCAAGTCGTACAACCGCTCCCGACTTCAAGATTCTGCTCTTCCCCCTGAGTGCAGGCGATCCGTTGCCGAAGACCGAGTGGAATGCAGATCACACCATACTCAGCATTGAAGCTGCCGGCGAGAAGGATGAGTTCACCTTCTCGAAGGACAGGGATGGCCGCACGCACATCACCGGCAAGCGCAACGGCAAAGCAACCATAGCACTCGAATAAAGCTGTTGCTTCCTATCCTGCATTCCCCCTGAGCAATTGCTCAGGGGGAATGTATGGCGCAGTTACACCTGCATCAGTCTTACGATTTAATCACCATCAAACTCCCTTCACGATTGCTCGTGTAGGGCTTTTTTACATCAGAAAAGCGATTACCGGCCGCTAAGACTCCCTTTGCGTTAGCGCCTATCTCTATACCAACCTCGGAGTGCTCAATAAGATTGTTATCAATAACCGCGTCTATAAAACGAATCGGGATATCTCCATTCCCGCCGCCAAGAGTGATTCGCTGGTTCCACATAAGGTGGTTCCGCCGAATCACAGTCGCCAGGCCACATGGGATTTTTTTGCCGAGAAGTTTGTCTACCATGATTGCTGTTCCACCCGGGAATTGCGGGTACTGGATGGAGCCGAACTTGGTGAGGCGCAGGCTGTCTCCCGTCAGGCCCATCATGGCATAGGGCGCGTTGCCCTCCGGCGTTGGGCCACGCGGACCGATACCCTTGTGGTAGCTGTATCCATAAAAGCTGTCGTTGTTGCGGAACTGCACGAACCAGCCCATCTGGCCCCATGTACCCTGATTGCGTTCGGTATGGCAACTGTCCATGACAAAGTCATAGCCTGAGCCGTAGAGTTGGCCAAAATCACTGGTGTCATAACCCTGGCATTTATAGAAGATGAAGTGCCGCGAGACAGCCCAGATGCCAATGGCCTCCCCATGCTCCGGCATTACATCCCATGGACGATCAAGGGAGACTTCGCTCTCGTTGTTGGCAACAATGCGACGATACTGGCCTGCACCTTTGCCGGTGAGCACCAGCACAACATCGCCGACAAATTCATTCGGGAGCCATTTACTATCAGGCGTTGCCGTAAGGCTGGATGCGCCCACGCTATTGATAAAACCAACCCATGCATCGGTGCCGTGTTTGTTTTTGCGCGGTTCAAGCAATATGCGCATCCCTTGCGGTTTAATGCCTGCGCTGTTATGCCACGGTTTTTCGATAGTCACTGCGTCTTCAGTATTGTCGAGAATCAGGCAGGACTGTATGGTGTCTTGCGTATCGGGGGATGGATAGTAGGTCGCCGTCCCTCCACGAAAGATGCCGGGCACAAAGCCGGTTAGGAAACCTTCCTCGTTGAGAGGGGCGCCGGCAGGTGCAAATTTCATAGTGATGTTACCGTCGGCATTGTTGATAGCGACGGGCGATCCGCAGTACTCGGCAAGAGAGCGCATAGAGGGCATGGCGGAAATATCAAGCGTCATTCCTTCCCGCTCGCCGCGAACAAAATTGCGGGTGATGTTGTTGGCAACATAAACATATTGCAGACCGATGCTTCCATAACCGAAGGACGATGAGGCCGTTATGTCATTGTCTGTGCAAACCAGATGATGAGCGCCTCCGCCAAGCTGGGTCCAGCAGTAGTTCATGCTGTTGGAAAAGCTGTTGTTGGTAATGCGGGCGTTTCGCATTCCCTGAAACTGGTTGCTGCCTCCCTGAAAGATGCAGCCGCTGACCTCAAAGTTCTGACATGCGGAGAGGCGGAAGTTAAAGCACTGATCCTCCTTGTAGAAGCGGCTATCGAGTGCAATATCCTGAGTGATGGCTGGACGGCCTGCATCGAGCCACTGTTGAAAACGCACATGACGGACAAAAATATCGCGATAACGCGACCACGGCTTCACATACGGAATGAGTTCCTTTGCATTAGGGTTGCTGCGAATGTTTTCGTAGCTCAGGTCCATAAGGGTGTTGTCAAAGTTGCGGGCAATGATCGTCAGATTCTCAATGCCAAATTGCGAGCAGGTATAGATGGCGGCACGCTGAAAATCCTTGATGTCGGTCGGCATATTTTCCGGCCACTTCAGGATGGTTGCATCGCGATTTTCGCCTCGCAGAACAACTCGTGGCGGCAAAACAATAAATCCATCCAGCCGATAGGTTCCCCATGGGAAGTGGACGATGCCCCCGCCATTCGCTTCGGCCTCGGCGAGTACTTTACGGATGACTGCGGTATCGTCGTGAATGTCATCGCCTGCTGCGCCGTGTTCGCGAACGTTCCATATTTTTTGAGGCCATCGCTCAGGCTGCTTTACGTTGAAGGCAATGGGCGTACTCCAGCCATACTGGCCGCCGGAACCGTTGTGAACGGCAATTTCATACTCCCCGGCAGGGAGCGTGGCCGGAAGGATCGCAAGCAAAGAGTAACGCTCAGCCTTGCCGGGCCTGAGTTGTTGCCAGCTACCGCCAGCAGGGCGAATTGCGATGCTCGCAGAGCCACTCTCATTGGGAAGAAGCAGGTCTTTGCCAATAATCTGCACTTCGACGCCGGCAGCAACCTCATTGGCGATGAGTCCGGGAAGCAAGGTGGTCGGCTGCACAAACCAGAGTTGGGGCCGATTAAGTACAACCGTCGCTCCGCCGTGAATCTGTACTCCGTAGACGCCCTGCTTCCAGTTCGAGGGTAGTTGAAACTTGAAGGAATTCTCGTTCGCTTGCAGGGTCTTGATATTGAGCGCGTCAGAGGGTGCTGTTGGCAGGCTGGTTGATGGCTCTTCCACTGAATTATCGGGGAGTCGCCAAACGAGCGCATCTTTTACGCCGCTGAGTGAACCACCGACCATCATCACAAGGTCGTTTGGCTGCACACCATCCGTAGTCCAGAATACGACCGGGCCAGACTCGTGTTGAGCATTGCCTCCGCCGAGGCTGGATGCAAAGAGTACGGGATCGCTCCACATGGTTGTAGCTATAGCTGTGGTTGCGGCAGTGGCCTGTAAAAAAGCACGACGATTCAACAAATGATTCATCTTTGCATTTCCTTCCCACGCTCAGGCAAAGGAATCCTCCAAATCCATTCCGGATGGAGAATTCCTGTCTGCCAAACTACCGACGAAATCGGGTAAAAATGCTATTCCGTCCTGGGCCTTATACCAGTAGTACTCTCGGAGGGAACGCTTGCTTCGATGGGAACCACCGTCGTTCTTCCGATGGGAACGCGCATGGATGCACCGCCCGGTACAACCTGCGTCGTTGAAAATGTGGTGTGGCCATCCGCTGCGCTCGCAAAGTTGACCGTTGATACCACGCCATCGCTGGTGGTCACCGTCAGCACATTCGACGAGTAGCTGAAGGTGGGAACAGCAACACCGGATGCAACCGGTATCAATATCACCTTGATATTGGCCGGGTTGGTTGTAGTGGTGAAGTCAATATCCAGAGTGGGCAGGTAGGACCAACTGCTGGCTGGAGCAGCAAAGACTCCATTGGGAATCTGGCTCTGGACAAAACTGACCGCTGCGCTCGATGTAACAACATGAACCAGTACGCGGTTCCCGGTTGCCGGGTCCGTAAGTACTGCATCGTTTGCGTCGAGAGTGCTGACGGTCAGGTCGTTTTGCAACATCAGCCGGAAGACGTAATTGTGGCTCTTGCCGTCTATCTTGACATCATCGGAGATCACGGCAAAAGGATCGCTGCCTCGAACAAGTCCCGCCGTGCGGAAGGCATACTGGATAGCTGAATTCGGGAAGTTGGCAATCTGGAACTGGGAGCTGTTGGAAGGCGTGCTTCCATTGACGTCCTCGTTCGAGAACTGCCAGTCCGGCTGCTCCCACATTGGGATGGTCGTATAGGGCAGGCCGTCGTTGGTGTACAGCGTCTGGGCATAGGTCCAGGTCTGGTAAGTGGTGCCACCTGTTGTAGGCGCTTGCCAGTTAAACGGCAGTGTGGCATCACCGGTCATGTAGGAGTAGAGCGAGTTGCCGGTGTTCACATCAACAACCCGCGAAGGAAATGTGCTTACCGTGTAACCGTCAATCTGCATGGTGCTGGCACCAAGACCCTCATCTGCGGCGGTCCAACTCGGGTTGGGCGCGATGTTCCCTTCATTCACCCATAGAGGAATCCAGAGACGACTGAAAGCATCAAAGACGATGTTGTTGCGATCCGGAATTGAGTGACCGCCCGGTTCGGAACGCGGCTGGAAGACAAGACGCACTGCACTCGGAGCCCACTGGTCGCGGAAGACAGCAATCCCGCGCAGACTATCAAAATAGTAATTCGGTTCCACTCCGTTCAGGGCCGTCTCTGCCTGCGCCCAGGTCTCGCTGGTGGAGTTCCAGTTCTGCGCAAGAGTGGCACGCACAATGGGAACCATCGCATTCAGGGAATACTCCATGTCAACGGTAGTGAGCAGATTGCCTCCCTGACAGTAGCTGCTATTGCCGGACTGGCACAGATAATCCGTACGATACATAAGGTCTATGTTTGGATCTGTGGGAAAGGCCCACTTCAAAGCCGGGACATCGGCCAGTTTGCTGCCTTCCTCTTCGCCGCCCAGCAACTCATCCCACATCCAACCCTCGCCCCAGGGCTCCATCGTGTTCAGGTAGAACTCCTTGATGTGGTTCTTGATCCTGGTGGACGCAATCAGCATGTGGTTGCGCTTGGCCATGGCAATATGCATATCTGCGTCAATCTGCCCTTTACCCATTCCTTCGAAATAAGCGCCATTGGGGCCGAATGCAAAATACGCATTCTTGTCCATGTCTGCACGGACGCGGGGAATGATGTAGGGATCGGAACCGGCTTCGCCCTCTACGGCCAGTGCATCAATGGCGAGGTAAGCGGTATTGTTGTTGATCCAGTTGCTGCTGCTCGCGTGGTATCCGGGAAGCGTGTCCATGCCGATGGACCACTGGTTGGTGGTTCCGGCGGTCAGTGCCTGACGAACTGTGGCCTGCTGCGCCGGAGTCATGAAGTTGTAAGCAAAGTCATATGCATAGCCGGTCATGCTGTACATGAGAGTGATGCTGTTTACATTTCTCCAGTCCTGACTGTTTGCCGCCTTGATTGCGGCGTATTGCCAGATTGCAACCGTGGAGATGGCGGCAGCAACCTTTTGCCCGCTTATATTGTCCTGATCCACCACACAGCGGAAGGCCTCATCCGCCAAAAGGCCATAGACCTCAATCTGATTTGTAAGCGCCACAAAGGAATTCATATTCCCTGCCTGCAAGTCGCTATAAATCTGACTATAAGTTGCATTTAAGCCGGTCAGGTTCGTAGACACCACACTGCGGATGAGATTCATCGCAGCCTCTCCGGCTGGCGTCGTAGACAGGCGCGTCCTCATAGCTGGCAGGTCCTCCGGATTGATGAGGATGCGGGGATGCACATACGGGGCTGGCGGCTGTTTCAGATTCGTGTTGCTGATATTGGTGTAATCGTAGGTCAGCGGAACCGCTACGCGGAACCAGGAATCCAGTTGCGATTGCGTGTAGTTGAAGTTGGTGAAGGTCTCCGCACTGGTGCCCATCTCTTCGGTCGCACCAAAGTAGCTCACCGTCACGTAATCGGTTTTTGAGCCAGTAGAGTCGGTAACCGTAAATCCGATGTCATAGTAACCGCTCTGCGAGAAACTGGCTGTCGTTGTCGCAGCAGTCGGCGTACCGAAGATCACTGTTCCCGGTCCTGCATTCATGAACCACTGATAGCTGACCGTGCCGTTGGTACCGCTGGCAGAGCCCGACAAGGTTGCTGTCGGATTGTCACTCCAGATATCAATCGCAGATCCGGCATTTACAAAGAAGGTGGGAACAGCCGCGTCGTTATCCGTGATGGTGACAACGGATGCAGCATTCGTGCCAAGCTGCGAGCCTCCGGTCTGATTCAGCAGTTCAACATTGAAGCTGACCGTGCCACTGCCGGTAACATGATTATCATTGATGGGAACGGTGATGGTCTTAGGGGTTGCATCTCCAGATGCCCAGCTCAATATCCCGCTCGTCGGACGGTAATCATAGGTGGAAACCGCTGTTCCATCATTGGTTGTGTAGCTCACCGTAATTGCTCCGGTTGAACCGCCCGTGCGATTGACGCTCAAAGTAGCAGTGCCGGAATCTTCATTCACCGCATAGGAGGTTGATGCAAAGCCAACCATTCCCGCAGCCGAACCCGACGCTGCCTGAATATAGCCGGTGGCGGGCAGGGAGCCGGAAACACCGCTTCCGCTGATCGTAACTGTGGTGGAAACCTGCGTGCCTACCGTTCCAACAGGCGAAAAATACACGTTGAACAAGCAGGAGGCATAGGGCTGCAGGATGCCTGTGCAGGAACTGACGCCACTGCCCAGATCACTCGTGAAATTCGCATTGGGAATGGAGACCGTCATCCCGTTGATGGTGGTTGAGCTCAGATTGGTGACAGTGACCGGCCAGGGAGGCGAACTCGTTCCGATGGATTGATTTCCGAATCCAAGATAGGGCCAGTTCAAATTCAGGTACGGCGACATGCCGTTGCCTGTGACCGGGATGGAACTGGAAACGCCTGCACCGGTAGCTGTCAGGCTGCCGGTTGCCACTCCGTTTGCAACGGGAGTGAACTGCACGTTGAAGGTGCAGGTGCCGCCAGGGTTGACCGTGGCTGTTGCGCAGGTATTACTGCTGACGGTAAAGCCTGCCGGAACTGAAATCGCAATCGGGCTTGATGAGTTAAAGGTGGTTCCGGTGCTGTTGGTCAGCGTTACAGGCCACAAGGCGGTTGATGTGCCTACAATCTGCGGCAGCGCCCAGTTCAGGAAGGGCCAGTTGAAATAAAACAGTGCGCCGCTTACCGAGCCCGTAACTGGAATGCTCGCGCTATAACTTCCTGAGGTCGCCGTGATACTGCCTGAGTAGGCTCCGGTCGCAGTCGAAGTGGTGGGAGCAAGTTGAACGGTGAAGCTGCATGTGCTGCCCCAGAGCAAGCCCACACTGCACGTATTTGATCCGATGCTCAGGCCGGATGTGCCGCTCACGGTAATCGAAGAGAGCGTCGTGCCAGAGTTATTCGTAACGAAGATCGGCCAGGTGGGAGACTTTGCGCCTTGCGCCACGGTCTGTGCCCAGTTGACAAAGGGCCAGTTGATATTCAATCCGTTGCTGGACGCTACGGTAATCACCTGCGTATTGGAGTTCGACGCGGCGTAGCCTCCTGCTCCGTTGTAGGTAGCCGAGGCCGAAGAAATACCGACCTGAATCGGAGGGTTCGTATAGCTTGCAATCCCGGAGGCATTCAGCGCCACGGTGGCAGTCGCATTGCCATTCAGATAAAAGGTGACTGTTCCAGTGGGAACCGTTGTGCCGCCGGTAACCCTGGCTGAAAACGTTGGAGTGTTTCCCGGAACCATTGCATAAGGCGTAACCGTCAGCGTAGTGGTGGTGGCAGAGGTGGTGCCAGTGCCGGTCAGCACAATGTTGTTGGCATTGCCATGGATGTCTGTCGCAACAAGATTGGCTGTGCTGACAACGGCCGCAGTCGGCGCAAAGGTGACGGAGAGGATGCAGTCTTCGCTCCCATCTGTGTTGACGGTGCAGGACGGAGTGCCAGTGAGGGTAAACTGGCTCGATGTAAGTGAAAACGGATTGCTCGATGCCGGAAGATTCGACGCATAGAAGTGTAGCAGCAGCTTTTGTGTCAGGCTTGCTCCTACATCTGTCTTCGAAAAGCTGGAGCCAAGAAGGACCTCGCGAATCGCGTTATTCAAAGAATCCACGATGTAGAGATTTCCGCTTGCATCAAGCGTAAGGCCAAAGGGTGTATTCAGGTTGATTGCACTGGTTACGCATCCATCCTCATCCGGCGTTGTCGTCTGCGTCCCGCTGGTGCCCACACAGTAGGCCGGGGAACTCGAAGAGGTCGTGGAGTGATACGTGCCTCCGCCGGCAATAATCGAAACCTCTCCCGTGACTGCATCCAGCCGGTAAACGGTGTTGTAGCCTGAATCGGCAAAATAGATGTTTCCGTTCGCGTCGGGAATGACTCCAATGGGCTTTTGAAGATAAACCGCCGTGCCGAGCGATCCATAGCTGCTGATGGTGTTGATGGCCTTGCTGCCTGCACCAGCCAGAAGATAACTGTACCCTGCCGTGGGCGCACTGCCATGCAGAAGCGTGATGAGGCTGGTCAGCGGATTCCCCGTGCCGCCGTTGTAAATCACGGTAATGGTTTTATAGCTGTTTGTTCCGCCGTTGTACCATGTGGCAATAAAGAGATCGCCGTAGCTGTCCAGCCAGATGTCCTGCGGCTGATCAATGATGGACGCATTGGCCGCCGTGTTGTTTGTGGTTGAACCGCTGGCGCAGGTCGAGCCGACAACACAGCTCATGCCGACCACTGTTCCAACATAACCGGGCTGGATGGTCGTGCCCCAGACTGTGATTGCCGTGGTTTGCGTATTCAGTACGCGGATCGCGTAGTTTCTGTTGTCTGCAATGTAGACATTTCCGCTGGCATCCACAGCAATTCCAATCGGGGAATGAAACTGCGCCACAAGAGCCGTACCATCCTTCCATGTATATCCGGCGCCACCGGCAAGCGTGTAGATATTGCCTGCCGTGATGGTTGAAGATGGATAGATCGTCTGAAGGAATGCCTGAAGGGTTGCGCCGCCCTCGTAAATAACCTTGATTTCATGACTGGCTTCGGGAAAATAGATATTTCCATAGCTGTCTAAAGTAACCTGATTGGGATTCGCCGCAGGCGTCGGCAGACTGAGGTTGGCGCTGACGGCAGGCCCGGCGTTGCCGGTATCAGAGGAGGAAGAAGTGCAACTGGTGCCACCGCAACCTGGCACAGGCGTCGTTCCGGCAAGTGTCGAAATTATGCCGCTCGCAGCCGTAACCTCGCGCACGATGTTGCTGTTGCCATCTGCGATGTAGAGGTTATAGGAGGAATCTACTGCCATACCAACCGGGCCGTTCAGGGCTGTTCCGATTGCTCCGGTCTTTGTTCCGGTGTAGAGAGAAGCTATCGGTGCCTGGGGATTCCCTGCAACGGTCATAGCAGTATAAGGAATCAGCACAGGTGCAGGTCCGGTCTGCGCCTCAGCAGAAATGCATAACAGCACCCCTGTAAATATCCCCATGGCCGGCAACTTCTTCATCAAATGGAATTTCATGCCTTCGTCTACCTCATCCCATAAAAAATCATCGTTGGCTACTACGAACGGGAGCAGCGATACCGACAAGCATCCTAGACAATGACGAAAGCAGCAGAGTAGGGACATTTCTGTTCAATTCATGGAACTTTTCCGCAGCATCCGTATCCTTGGCTCCCCGCCAATCCACTTGTTGCAATTGAAGTTACTTAACAGATTCCCCAATCGTCGGGATGACAAGAAAATGCCACAGAATGAACATTTCCATTGCTTGCAGGCTATTGGTTCCGGCAACTAGCTTGTGCTGGGTAGCTTTGTTCCCTCCAAAACAGATTCGAGGGCATGGGGATTTGAAGAAATGTATCTCTGCTGGCTGAAATCACAATTGGCCCACAAATCGTTGTTTCTGGTGATTTTGTTTCCCACGTCTCTGTGTCTGGCGCAAAGCACTCCGGTTGCCATGGTCACGCCGGGAACGCTGAACCTCTTTGCAGGCGGCGGCTCGGCCTGTTCCAGCGCAACTGACAGTGTCGGCGATGGCTGCCCAGCCACGCAGGCTACGCTGAACAACCCCAAGGGCGCAGCAGTTGACGCCTTCGGCAACATATATATTGCAGATGTAAGCAACAACCGCATCCGGGTTATCTGCACCAACACAAAGAGCACGACCAACAACTTCTGCAACGGCCTGACCGCAGGCAATATCTACAACTTTGCCGGGACAGGAAGCTCCGGTTATAGCGGCGATTCCGGACTGGCTATTAATGCCGAACTTCATTACCCTTCCGCGCTGGCCTTTGATCCGAGCGGAAAACTCTACATCGCCGACAACACCAACAATCGCGTGCGCGTAGTCTCAACTTCCGGCATCATTACGACCTGCGCCGGAACGGGTACAGCCACACCAACTCCTGCCAGTTCCTCCAACTCCGGGGATGGCGGGTCGGCAACCGCCGCCACCTTTAATGGAATCGCAGGGCTGGCCACGGATGCTTCCGGAAATCTCTACATCTCCGGCAATGCCGTCGTGCGAGAGGTCAATGCTCAGACGGGAATCATCTCGCTGGTCGCAGGTAATTACGTCAGTTCCAGCACCGACTCCGGCGATGGTACTGCTGCAACCTCGGTGAGTCTTGGAGAGCCGATGGACATTGCCGTGGACAGCAACAACAATCTGCTGATTCCCGATTATGAAAATGGACGCGTCCGCTCGGTGAATCTGTCAACCGGGATCATTTCAACCGTCATCGGCTCCGGCAGCAGCACGCCGGGCCCCTACGGTGGACAGGCAACCAAGGCCGGTGTCCGCAATCCGCGCGGCATCAAGGTGGATGGCGGCAATAATCGCTATCTGGCCGACGGCTACAATTACCGCGCAGAGCGCATTGATCCGGGCGGCATCATTACGCTGCTTGCCGGCGACTCCACCACGCAAACTGATCCTGCAACGGGAATCGGCGCTGTTGCCACCAGCGCTGATCTCGGCATCATCAACGAGGCCCTCGTGGATGCAAATGGAAATCTCTTCATCGTGGACAACAGCAATAACGAGGTCTACGAAGTTGCCGCATTTTCTGCCGGCCTCAGCTTCTCTACAACAGCCATCGGCAGCACGAGCGCTTCGCAGACAATCACGGTCACCAACACGGGCACTGCAAATCTGGTACTGAGTTCCATCAGCTTTCCGGCTCAATTTGCAAAAGGAACCAGCAGTGGGCCTTACTCGGATTGCACCGCGACAACTACGCTCTCTGCGGGCGGCTCCTGCCAGCTTGGCGTGGAGTACACGCCGACGGCTCTGGGCTCTGTGAATTCCAATCTGGTGATTGGGAGCAATACCACCAATGGTTCTATCGCCATCGCTCTCAGCGGCAACGCAACACCTACCTACACCTCGACCACCACGCTTACTTCCAACCTGACCAATGTAAATCCGGGACAAGCCGTCACCTTGACGGCGCAGGTATCCGGCGCTGGAGCAAAACCAACCGGGACGGTCTCTTTTACTTCGACAGGCACCGGAGCCAATCAGGGAAAACTGGGAACAGCAGCCCTTGCAAACGGCGTTGCAACCTATTACGGACTGGTCTGGGTCGGGCAGGATCAGATCACTGCGACCTACACACCGGATGCAAACTCGTTGCTTCTCTACTCCTCTTCGACTTCACCGGCTGTCTCTGTAACAAATGCTCCCATCACCGGAGCCCTGACGCTGAACTGGCCCTTTCTCAACTGGGCACAGCCGATAGCAACCGGCGGCTCCTCCGGCAACTGGCCGGTCACGCTCACCAACCTGACCGGTGTCAGCCTTCCCACTCCGGCCATCTCCATCAGTTCGCCGGCGAATGCCAACTTCACCATCAGCACCGGCACTTGCAACTCCGCTCTGGCCATCGGCGCAAGCTGTCTCTTCAACGTTGCATTTACTCCCACGATTGCCGGATCGCAATCCGGCATCGTGAGTCAGGGAACGCTCACCGTTACCGCAGGCAGCTATTCGACCACACCCATTACCGTCTCAGGAACAGCCATCAGCTCCGGAATTTTCTTCAACTGGCCCTTCCTGGATTTCTCGAATGTAGTTTTTGTCGGAGCAAATTCCGCACCCTGGCCGGTCACTCTCACCAATCAATCGCACGCCATCACCTTTCCCACTCCTGCGGTCACCTTCAGCGATGGCAGCTTTACAACCACGAACAGCACCTGCGATGGCGCCACTATTCCTTCGATGGGAACCTGTTCCTTCAACGTAATCTTTTCGCCGCTGGCCGCCGATGTGACCGGCTCCAGCGCGGTCAGAATTGCCGGAACCATGACCGCCTCTGCTGGTTCTGTAAGCGGCTCTTTGAATGTGGATGGTCTGGGAGCAGCGGCCTCTCTTGCTGTCAACTGGCCCTTCCTCGACTTTGGTCCCAACAACACGCACAATGTGCTCTCCTGTGCATGGCCGGTCACGGTGACCAACAACACCGGTGTCACACAGACCATCAGCGTGGTCACTCCTTCAAACTTTGTTCATGATGCTGATGCGGGTTGCGCCAACGCTCTTGCGCCCGGACAAAGCTGTGTCTTCGATGTCTATTTTTCGCCCACTGCGGTTACCACCTACAGCGGCAACACTACGATTACCGGCTCCGTCATCGGAACAACCCTGCTCAGTACCCGTGGTCAGGCCAATCAATAACAAATCCTTTTAGAAATCAAAACTGAAAGACTACGTGGCCATATGCCGGGATGCTTCCGGTGTAGCTGGCCGTCTGCGGTAATCCAGCCTGCGGCAGCCAACTGGCACGATACTGAATACCGCTCGGATACGTCGCCTTGGCCGTAGATGGCTTCGCATAGCTGATGGCGTTTCCTGTCTGGTTGGCGATGATCTGGTAATGCGTACCGTCATTCTCCAGCAGGTCAAAGCCATCAAGCCCTGCCGGGAGCCCGCTCAGGATTCCAAGGCAGCAGACACCAATCTGCGAGGAGGGATAGAGATCAACAAGGAAGTAATGACTGGTGCCGCTGGGGTAACTCTGCGAGGCGGTCGGTGCCGTTGAACCGCTCCAATCCACCAGACGGACATGTGCCGCCTGCCCTGACCCGCCATTGCCCGCGCTTAACTCCGTCACTATCTGCGCGTAGTTATGGGCATGGATGTTGATGTTCATCCCTTCGTAGCGAAAGAGTTGCGGCCCAAGTTGCGACACCTGAGAGATATTCGTCTTAGAACTATTGCCGCTCATCAGGCGAATGCGCCCATTCACTTCAAAGGCCGTCTGTGCCGCCTGCGCCTGAATTCGAACCAGACCAACAATGCGCTTTGAGGTCAGTATCCATATCTCGCGCCCCTGCCAACTGCTGATCGTTGTGCTGTATCCGCTCAGGTCATGCACACTGCTGGCACTGCCAAAGTTTGCTGTCGTCGTTTGAGCATTGCGATAGACGCTGTTCAGCGTCTCATTCGCTTTCAGATTTACGATTTTCGCGTTGTAGTAAGTGTCAGTTGCAGAAAGCAGGGAGTACTGCTCCGTGATGGCCATGCTGCAAACATCTTCAACGGCAGAGTTCAACGGCTCGGCAGCGCTATAGGCCTTGGAAGGAAAATCCATCAGGATGGTGCCCGCGATACTTGATTTACCGCGCGGCGAAGGATTCTCCAGCGTGATGGAGCGCAGGGTTGCCGTCCACGCGAAGCTATCGTACTTTCCTGCGGGATCGGCAAAGCGCGAGCGCGGCCCGACAATGTTCTGGTCGTAGGTTACAAATTGCAACGGAACCTGCGTGGAAACTGGATTCACTGTCGTTGGATAGAAGCTGGCCACGCGATAACTTGTGGTCTGAGCATAAGGGCCAGGCAGGGTCTGCAAGGCAAGATACAGGTTGTAAGGATCGGCTGCATTCTGCGTAGTGGCGCCCGGAAGCGTCAACACAGCCATCATTGCATCTCCACCTACATTCTCATTCCAGTACTTATGCCAGCAGGGCGCGGTCAGATACTCCGCCACACCGGGCCTGCCGCCTGTACTGGAGTTCAAAAAGCAAAGCGGGTAGTACCACTGGAGACCCGCAAGAACATTAGCGATGCCGTTAATGTTCCCGTAAATCTGCCAATAGCGGCGAGCAGGGACTGCAGTTAGGTCGTGATAGTTGTAGCACTCGTTTTGATCGGAATAGTACGTTGTTGCTCCATCGGCATAAACATCATTCCCCAGATAAGAAATACCGTTGTTGGCCAACGTTAGATAGGCTGCATTTCCACCCAGAACATCGCTGTAATAAGCAGCAGTTACCGCCCAGCGAATCCAGCTATTCAGCCAGTTCACGTTTTTGTAGGCAGCGGGGTTTGTCAGATAGCCCTGTACCGTAGTGCTGCCCTCGGAACTGGCAAGCGTAGCCGTCCAGTTGGCGGCCAGATTGCTGAGCCATGCGTTGTAGCGCGAGGTCAACTGAAGCAGCGAGGGCATCACCTTCTGCATCAGCAAAACAATCTCATAGATATAAGGTGCAATATCAAAGGAGGCAACCATGGCTCCGGCAGCCCCGGTCGGGTCGTACAGCGTCGCCATAATGCACTCAACGCGATTCAGCAAGGAACTGAGCGTATTCGGATTCAGATAAAGCGAACTGGCCGGAGTGCAGAAGGCCTGGAACAACTCCATCATGTCCAGTACAACATTGGGAGCATTGCTGAGATTTGCCGCCAAATAAGGGTTGAAGGGCGTAGCGATCTCTTTGGTGACAATTGGCGCATAGTAAGCCTCTGCTGCCTGCGCAAAGGGATTCACGCTGAACTGCGGGATCGTCGGAACGTAGTTTGTCGCAAAACTGCCGGGAACAGTAAAGCTGGAATTCAGTGCATTCTGCACATCAGCAATTACGTTATTGGCGGCTGTCGTGGCCGTAGCATTGTTCAGGCCGTTGAGCGTACAGGCAAGATTCAGCCCCCAGTTCAGCAGCGCCTGTTGCAATATCTGGCCCGTAGTGGTCGTGGGCAGGGAAGCCACGGAGTTACTGAGGCTGATGGGTACTCCGCAACTGGAGTTCTGGCCGTAGGCGCGGCGCTCCCCGTTAAGGATGGGCAACGTCGCTGTTGTAGCAACTCCCAGAGTCCTGATTGCATCCCGTCGGCTTATCTTCATCGCAAACCCCCGTTATGGTGCGATGAGGATATTAGGTGTCGGCGGAAGCACTGGCAACCTCCGAAATCGCCGTTTTCATAGGAGAATCCGAGCGTAGCTCCCCGTTCAGAGCTTTTCTGCCAGCACAAACTCCCCGGCTGCAATCCTGTGCTCGAAGCCGCCGGAAAATTTCTCTGCTGCCCTTGACTCGACCTCCGGTAAAAAACTACCCCGGTACGCCTCTCCCGGCAGATGCAGCAATCCCTTGCCGTTCTTGCTGGAGTAGCTCTGCTCCTGCTGCGTCTGATTATGGATCAGACGAAGGACTCCGCCATCGGCCTCCAACTCCAACATGCTTAAATCCCCATGCTCGACGCGCACCGCCGCAGACGGCCCCGACCAGTTCGGATAAATCTCAACCAGCGCATGGAAGGCCGTCCCCTTTGCATACTTGACGCTCTTCGCCTGATTCAGCGCAGCAGCATCGGCATCAATCAGCGAAAGTAGCCCGCACTTTTTTGAATTGCCCGAAAATGTATCCGTGTAGCCGGTAAGAATCTTCCCGGCAAGCGCAAGATTTCCCTTATCCGCCGCATCCGGAACCCAGAAGCGAACAACCAGATCGCCATAGTGAAACTCCGTTGCGCTTACCTGCTTCCATTCCTTGCGGATTCCGCCCGTATCGCGGCCGCTGACCGTCTTGACGGCAAAGCCTGCGGAAAAAGCCTCCAGATCGGTGGGTGCGCTTAGACGGAGCAATCCAACCATCCGCTTCGGAGTCACAATCCACTGTTGCGCTCCCTGCCACTCTGTAGCTGCACGCCCATATTGCGATAACCGATTCAGTGTAGTGACTGCGCCTGCTCCGCTGCCGGTCATGCACGCGGTCGTTTCATTCACTGCAAGGCAGGCGTGCGTATCCCAGCGATTGACCGTCTCTCCCTTCGTATTCTGGCGAGCCTCTGCCCACACGCCATCAAGCCCGGCATGTATTTGCCAGCCCTTCAACTGCTGAATCAATGCAGGATTGCGTTCCGTAATCAATCCACCGACGTAGGTCAGTTTGCCGCGCGTTTCAGTCCTGGTATTGCGCGAGGTCGCTTCAAAGGACCAGTTGCCGAAGCGCCCTCGCGGCCCTTCGATATTCCGGTCGTGAAACATCTGATTATCCCACCACTCGGCGGGTTTCACCGGTTTGTAGAGCGAGGCCGCCAGCCAGCCTGCATCACTCGGCCCGTTCATCGCGGCCACACGCATGTTGTAGCCGCAATTGTTGAGCGCAGCCACCATCATGGCAGTATTCGCACCGGAAACACTATTCCAGTAGTGCTTCCAGCATGGAGCGCTGGAGTACTCCGCCACTCCCTGCGGCGTCATGGCAAGCGGGTAATACCAGCGCGAACTCTTTGCCAGCTCCAGCGCTCGCGCTGAGCCAGTTACCTGAGAGTTGCGAATCAAATCTTCAATCATGATGCCGTGATAGGTCAGGCACTCATTCTGAAATCCGATGTACGCCGTTCCGCCATCCGGCTGAAAGGCCATCGCCATCAGTTGCACCGCACTCCCGCCCAATTTACGATACTCCGCATCGCCGAGCGCAATCCCTGCAAACAAAACTGCGTTCATGTAGTGCGAATGGGAATTCGGATAGCAGGCACCCTCCACGGGATTCGCAAACAGCTCCCGCAGCGAGTAGTCGCGCTTCTCGCCACTCACATCGGCTCGGTGTTTCAGGATTGCCTCGGTATTATTTCGCAGCGCCTGCTCCCACGCCTTTTGCTTCGAGGGGAGAATCAGGCTCGGATAGGTTGCCTTAAAGACCGCATACATCTCGCTGCCCCAGGGGGAAATGCCAAAATCCGCCAGGAGCTTGCTCCCCTCTCCCCACACTTCAAAATTCGCCTGAAAACGGCGCAGCATGGGCGCAAGCAGACGCGCATCGCCGCAGAGATTGGTCTGCGGATTGGCCAATGCATGGGCCAGCAGCAGCCCCTCCTGCGTAATGTGGATATACGGATAACCTTTTTTGATGGGCATCTCTTTTTTATCCGCATCCGACCCCCGCGGAAAGATCATGTTGCCGCCAAGCAGACCGACCGTGTCATTGAAGGTTCGCTCCAGCCATGGATTGTCGCGAGGTGTCGCAATTTGCGGAACCAATCCAGCCGGAGGCTTTTCCGCCTTGCCCAGATTCATGCTCAGCGCAGCCTCAACATCGGCAAGCGTGGCATCGCGATCTGCACTGAGGCCAGCCGCCTCGGCAGCGCGGGCATCCTCAATTGCCCACAGCAGCATGGCGCGCTTGCGCTTCTCTTCCGGGCTGCCCTCCGGCAGATGCCTGACCACCGATTCAAGATCGCCTGTTGATTTTGATCCATACAAGGGAAAACCGGAGGCAACGCCGACAGCCGTCGCGGCTGCCACAAATTTTCTGCGAGTCAGTAAATTCTTCATCGAATAACTCATTCCTTGTTGCAAATTAGTTCAGCAGCCCGCGATATTGCATCCAGATCATCAGGCTCTCGCGCCATTGCCCGGAAACTGGGTCCACCCAACCGATGCCAAAGGCATGGGATCCACGCTGATATATGTGCAACTCGGCAGAGACACCAGCCTCGTGCAGCGCGCGATAGTAGCGAATGCTGCTCTCCGGCCACACGGAGCTATCGTTATCGGCCAGCGCCAGAAAAGCTGGCGGCGTCTTTGCCGTGACTTGTTTGTCTGCGGAGAGACTCTCAACCAGCGCCGGGTCCATCTTGTCGCCAATCAGATTCTTAAAGCTACCCTCGGATGCCGGTCCAACCGGCGCAATAACGGGATAAAGCAGCACTGTAAAATCCGGCCTGTCCCCGATGCGATCCAGTGGGTCCGCAGCCTTTGGGTCTCCATCGTCAAAATGTGTTGAGAGCGTTGCCGCCAGATGCCCGCCTGCCGACGCCCCAAAGATTCCTATCTGATCCGGAGCAATTTTGTACTGTTCGGCATGGGCTCTCACCCATCGCATTGCGCGCGCTGCATCCTGCAACTCCACCGGGTGGTGATAGGGCCATACGCGATACTCCAGCACAAAAGCAGCAATGCCAAGGCCATTGAGCCACGCTGCAATCTCGGCTCCTTCGCCCGGTTCCGAGAGTCCCCTGTATCCGCCTCCCGGACACACAACAACACCGGTCTTCGATCTCTGCTGCTTTGGCAAAAAAACAAGCAGACGCGGCTTGTCGCTCTCCGCATCCCCGGTAGCCATCGGCGCACCCTTCGGCCAGAGATATATCTTCGGCGCAGTCACCACGGAATAATTCTTGTAGGGAAGGCTCGACTGTGGTTGCTGCGCATCAAGCGAAGCGGCAACCGCCATCACACCAAAAATCAGAATGCAGGAAAAACGCCTCATACGACTCGTGCCTCCGGGATTGTCCCCTCAGGACTTTTGTTGTTTCATCAAAACGGGGACGCGCCCCAAATGGAAACGCGTCCCCTTTTTGCGCGCCGGGATTTACACAAACGAAATGCGGAAGCAGCATCCGGGTGCGGGTAGTTGCTTCTTCGGATTGCTGATGTGCAGACCGGTTTCGTCTTGATTCCACTTCAGCTTTTCATCCGAGCCAAGCACAACCACATTTGCAATCTTGCCCGGTTTAAGGGCGCTTCTGGTTGCCAGCGACTCCACGACATACTCCTTGTCGCTTCCCACATAGCCCTGCGCAAAGATGTACAGCTTGCTGTTTTTGGTGGTGAAGCGGAAGTCCGCGGCGCCAAGGTCAGGCTTATTCCTCTCATTGGGATCAAACTCCTTGCCATTGCTGGCAATGACAACCTTCGACGCGGGGCCCTCGCCGTTCACCTTCCACGGGCGCGTGCTGTAGATGCCTTCGCCGTTCACGCTCATCCACTCGGTGATGCCAGCCAGCGTCACCAACTCATCCGCATCGAGTTCTCCGGAGTTCGGCAACGGGAAGTTGAGCAGAAGATTGCCGTTCTTGCTGACGATATCCACCATCAGATCAATCACCTTCTTCGCACTCTTGTAATGCGTATTGCGGGCGTAGTGCCAGTTGCCGACGCAGGTATCGGTCTGCCACGGCTCCGGCGAAATTGCATCCAGAACGCCGCGTTCGCGATCCAGCGTGCAGGTTCCGCTCTTGCATTCATTTCTGTTCTTGCCAAAGTACACGGCCTGATTGCTCTCGTGCTGGCTCGCGCTCACGTTGTAGAGTTCTGCAATTGTAGACATGCCGTACTCCTCGAAGGGAATGCCGCCATCGGTATAGAGCAGGTCTGGCTTGTGCTGATCAACCAAATCCTTGACACGGCGGAAATAATTCAGCTTCCAGCGGGTCGGTGCATCCTTGCGGCCCATTGCGTCCTTCTGAATCCGCTCTGCAAAGCCGGGGCCCATGTCAGAGTAATCATGGTACAGATCGGCGTAAGCAGGATTGCTGCCATCATAGGGAACGCCCGCCAGAGGTCCTGTTGTGTCGCTCAGGTGCGAGGGTGCCAGCCACTCAAAGCTGTTCGACAGGTGCTCGCTGACGCCGAACTTCAATCCGCGAGAGCGGGCAGCCTTGGCCCACTCCGCTACGATGTCGCGCTTGGGGCCGGTGGCAACTGCATTCCATCTGGGCTGGTACTTCGAGTTCCACATATCAAAGTTGTCATGATGCACGCCCATGCTGAAGAAGTATTTGGCACCGGCCTTGACGTAGAGATCCATCAGGTGTTCGGGATCCCACTTTGCGGCTTTGAACTGCGGCACCAGATCCTTATAGCCGACCTTCGACGGATGCCCGAAATTTGCGATGTGCCACTTGTAGGCTTCGCCGCCTTCCATATACATCTTGCGTGCGTACCAGTCGCCATGTTCAATACCGGACTGCGGCCCCCAGTGCGACCAGATGCCAAACTTGGCATCTCCAAACCAGTCGGGAACCTTGTAGTTTGCCAGCGACTCCTTTGTTCCCTTGAATGGTCCCTTGGTGAGGGCAATTGGATCATCAAAAAACGCAAGGCCGGGACGAGCGGCAAGCAAAGGGGCTGTACTGGCAAAAAATTTGAGCGCCTGACGGCGGGAAAGCTTAATCATTTTGGCTCCTAGTAAAAGGTGGTAATAAGAACTGAGACATAGTAACCGGTAACGTAAATATCCACAACATCACTAAACGTCCATCTCTGAAAATTAATCGAGCGATATATTTATGCCTGCAAATGCACTTCCATGAGCGAATCTTCCCTTAAATTGCACACTTCCGCCTGTTGACGCTCCCTTTGCAAAGCAGGAAGCTGGCATGGCTCGAAATTCCGATACGGAGATACGCCACTTTCATGCGCAAACTGATTTTCATTGCTTTTTTACCGATTGTATCCCTGATATTTCCTGCTGGAATTGCCGCACAAACCGTCGCTCCGACGGACCCTCGTCTTCAGGAGCAGCCTTCGCCGGCGCGCTACACGGTCGAAGAGTATCTGAATGGAGAGATGCCGGGGCGCAAGCCATCTCCCGAGGTCAAACTGACTTTTGATGCCACCGGTTTTGCCGCAGACCGCCTCTATCATGTGCCTGCTCCGGGAGTGCATCCGCGCATGTTGTTTGCCCCGGAAGACCTGCCGCGTATTCGCGAACAGCTCAACTCCACCATCGTTGGCCGTGAACAACTCGCACAGATGAAGAAAAAATCTTCCGTGCTGGAGGCCGTTGGCACATGGGAGGCCGATTGCTATTCCGCGCTGGTCAAGGGAGATTTGAATGCCTTTCGCGCAGCCTACCACGGTCCAAAAACAAAGCTGGTTCCGGGCCCTCCGGGGACACAGCAAAATCCGCTGGTGGGCACCATGCAGGATCGCGCATTTCTCGCGCTGATAGACGATGACACCGCCAAAAGCAGAGAGCTGGCGCTGGCCGCTGTCACGCTCGCAAAATATATGACCCCCGAAGTGGAAACCGTCGGCAGTCGCAAATACGGGGAAGACTTCTGGCGCAACGTTCGCGGCGTAGTCGGCGATGGTGCTGCGATTGGCTTCCTCTATGACTTTACCGCCGGTGTTATGACCGACGAGCAGCGAACCATCGTGCGCGGATTGATTGCGGCCATTACGCGCGACCGATATACGCTCGGCATGGATCTTCCGCATCACTGGCGCAACTGGAACTTCATCGGAATGACGCTTTACTTCCCATTGCTTTCGCTTTCGATTGAAGGCGAACAGGGCTACGAGCCGCGACTCTACGCGCGCGGAGTGGATGTTGCGACCGACTACCTTAAGTACAGCACCTCTGAAAACGGCGTAGGCAAAGAGGGAATCGGATACCACACCGCAGGCATGAGCCATACATCAGAGTTCCTGCTGGCCATGGCCAATCGCGGAACCAATCTCTATACCGCCGAACGCTTTCGCAGGATGACAGAGGTGTGGCTCGCTTATGCAATGCAGCCCTTCGGCGGCAGTTGGTCCAGCAGCGGAGACCTTGGTACATTTCCACCAAACATCACCTTCCTTCAGGCCACTAAGTTCTTCTACCCGAAGAGCGCACAGGTTGATTGGGTCTATCAGAACCATCCGGAGAACCTTCAGTTCAAGCGCCCCAATCCTACACTGCTGGAAATGCTGACCCCGGTTGACGAAGACACCCGTGCAGGCAGGGCTGTGGACTATCACAGCGGCGCTGATTTCGGTCTCGCAAAAACTCTTATTGATGAAACGCGAGGCTATCTGTTCACGCGCAACGAATGGAGTCCCATCGCCACCACTCTGGAATTTGCCGCGCGCAAAGACACCACCTTCCCCTCGCACGACCATCCGGATCGCGGCACCTTCTACTTCAGTGCGCTGGGCAGGGCCTGGTCTCTGCCGAGCTATCGCGAAACAGAAACAAAATTCCTCAACAGCATCACAATTGATGGCCGTGGCCAGGGATACTTTGCTCCTCCTGCGACCTGGATCAGCACGGTGGACACACCGCTTGCAACCTTTGCCGCTGTTGACCTCAAGTACTGCTATGACTGGCGCTGGATCAAGCCGCCGCTCACCTACACCGATGAAGAATTCGCGCGCGATACCTGGCTGGAACAGTACAGAATTCCACGCGACCGCCTGAAGAAGCACTCGCCGGAGTTAAAGTGGGAGCGTGATCCGCTCGCTTCAACCGTCGCATACAACTCCGGCTATCTGGCTGGCGATCCTCGCATGTGGGATGAGGACAGTTGGGTCAAACGCGCCGTCAACAATCCGGTTGAGTATGCTTATCGCACCGTGGGTCTGGTGCGTGGCGTTCACACCTATGCGATGGTGATGGATGACATCAGGAAGGATTCCGCCGAGCGACTCTACGAGTGGCACATGGATATGCCCTCGGATGTCGAAGCAGTCAGGATTGACAGCGACAGCTTCCTTCTCGCCTCCGGTGGAGGCAAGATAAAGCAGGACGCGCCCGGCTATGCCAGCTTTCGCAATATCGGAATGCCGATACCGGAAAAGGGTGCGGCTTTGCTATACGTGAAAATTCTTGAGATGGCCGAGCCGGAGAATTCCACTTATGCGCCAACTCCATCGCTGGAAACAATTGAACTGATCAAAACCGACGACCTGCATCAGAACTTTCTCTACAACTCGGGAATGATCAAGCGGCTCACTTTACCAAGCCGCAGCACTGCACCAAACTACAAAGTGCTGCTCTATCCCTATCGTCAGGGGGAGGATTTGCCGGTAATTTCATGGAATGACGCGCACACCGAACTCACCGTTGCTCATGATGGCGTGAAGGATTTGTTTCTACTGACCAAGCATACAGACGGCAGAACCGGTTTTGTACTCAAGCGCGGGGATGCAACTGTAACGTTTCCTTCCTCCGCTTCAACCCCATAAATCCTGCGTGGATTTATGGACAACAGTGCAGGATCACCTCCATACAACAACTTTTTCTGAAGGAGCTTCCGCAATTAGCAGTAGAGTATGTTTTCGGCAACCATACCTGGAAACGGCGATTCTTCCTTTCCTCCTCGATAGCTCTATACTGTCGAAAAGTATCGAGGAGTGTTTGTCCTGATCCCAGCGACATTGACTCGTCCGTAATCAACAAGCAAAAGGAGTCATTTCAGACATGCGTTTATCCAGACGAAAACTTCTACAGGGAACTCTTGCGGTTTCCTCTGTTGCCGCATTTAGCAACTCCTCTTTAGCAAATGCACTTGGATTTCCCGGTCAGACAGCACCCTCCGGACAGGCTGGACTTGCACCGCGACAGCATTTGTTGCTGGATCGCAACTGGCGCTTCAAGCTTGGCAATGCGGCTGATCCGGCGAAGGATCTTGGCTTTGACGGTCCGGATGATTTCTCAAAGCAGAAAAATAAATTCAAGTTTGCTCATGCAGATTTTGACGACTCGAAGTGGCGCACTCTCGACCTTCCGCACGACTGGGCCATCGAACTGGAGCACATCAAAGATGACCGCAACAGAAATCATGGCTATCACCCGCTGGGGCGCACGTACCCGGAGGCATCTATCGGCTGGTATCGCCGCATCTTTACGCTTCCTGCCGGTTCTGAGGGAAAACGTATTCTGCTGGAGTTTGACGGCATCTATCGCAACTCGCAGGTCTTTGTGAATGGCTTTTATGTTGGACTGCACGAGAGCGGCTATGCGCCCAGCGCCTACGACATCACGGACTTTGTCACTGGAAAAGGCAAGAATGCAATTGCCGTCCGAGTGGATGCAACGCACGGCGACGGATGGTTCTACGAGGGCGCGGGTATCTATCGGCACGTCTGGCTCACCCTCACCAACCCGCTCTTTCTTGAGCCGTGGGAGACAACTGTCCGCACGGATGGTATTGGCGCAAGCACAACGTTGAGCCTTGCGACCATAGCCGGAAATCGCGGCTACAGCGATGCCAAAGCCGCAGTTCGTTGGGAGATATTCGACGCAAATGACAAGCTGGTCGCAACAGCAAATTCCGCAGGCACAACCCTTGCCGCAGATGGCAAACAGAGCTTTGCCGCTACTGCAACCATTGCCAATCCGGCACTGTGGACGCCGGAGACACCGAATCTTTATCGCGCAGTTGTCACGCTGGAATCAGATGGGCAACCGGTAGATCGCGATGCAACGGTCTTTGGCGTGCGTTCGGTCGAGTTCACCGTGGAGCGCGGCATGTTGCTCAACGGCAGGCAGGTCAAGCTGAAAGGCGTCTGCAACCATCAGGATCATGCCTGTGTTGGCACAGCATTGCCGGATCGCCTGAACTACTACCGCACAGAATTGCTCCTCGGGATGGGATGCAATGCTGTGCGCACCTCGCATAACTGTCCAACGCCGGAGTTGGTGGATGCCTGTGACCATCTGGGCGTCATGCTGATGTGCGAGACCAGAACCTTTTCCAGTTCCGAATCCGGTCAGGCTGAACTGGCGGCGATGATTCGCCGCTATCGCAACCATCCTTCCGTCGTGATCTGGTCGCTCGGCAATGAAGAAAATGCAATTCAGGGTGCTGATGAGGGAGAGAGTATTGCCGCCCGCAATCAGCAACTGGCGCACGAACTTGATCCCACACGCAAATGTACCGTTGCCATGAACGGCGCATGGGGCAAGGGCATTTCAAAGGTGATTGATGTGCAGGGCTTTAACTACGGAGTGAAGGGGATTGAGGGTTATCACAATACCCATCCGCAGCAGCCACTCATCGGCACAGAAACAGCCTCGTTGGTGAGTACACGCGGTATCTACACCACGGATACGAAGAACAATTGGGTCAGCGGCTATGACGACAATGCAAAGGAAAAGAAGGTTTCCTGGGGCGAAACAGCCGAGGAGTGGTGGAAGCTTTACGGCGACCGCGATTATCTTGCCGGCGGCTTTGCATGGACGGGCTTTGATTATCGCGGCGAGCCAACTCCCTACGGCTGGCCCTCGACCAGTTCGCAGTTCGGCATCATGGACCTGTGCGGATTCCCCAAGGACGAGTACTTCTACTACAAGGCATGGTGGTCAAAGGAGCCGACACTTCATCTCTTGCCGCACTGGAACTGGGAGAAGGCCGGCGACCCAATTCGCGTCTGGGTCTACTCCAATCTGGACTCGGTTGAGCTTTTTGTGAATGGCAAGAGCCTTGGATCGCAGACGGTGCCGCATCTTGGCCATCTGGAGTGGCCGAGTGTTGCGTATGCGCCGGGAGTTCTGGAAGCGCGCGGAACGAAGAATGGCAAGGTGTTGATTGTCGAGCGTCGCGAAACAACCGGAGCAGCGACGACACTGCGCCTCTCCGCAGATCGCCTGACCATCAACGCTGATGGAGAAGACATCTCTGTGTTGAAGCTTGAAGTTGTGGATGCCGGAGGGCGCGTTGTTCCCACGGCTTGTATCAAGGCTCGTTTTACTGCAACGGGGGATGGGCGCTTGCTGGGTCTTGGGAATGGCGATCCGAATTCACTGGAACTCGACAAGGGGCCGGAGCACAGCACCTTCAATGGGCTGGCTCAGGCGATTGTGCAGTCGTCGCGCACCTCTGGAGCAATTACTCTCACTGTCGAAAGTGCCGGGCTTGCCTCTGCCGTCATCACAATTACAACCAAATCAGCAACGCCACGGCCTTCGCTCGACTGATTGCGCCAGCTTTCCGGCTGTTCTGAGCAGCCGGAAAGCTGGCCCTCTATACTTGCTGCATGAAGATTCCCGCAGAAACACAGCCATCCAAACAGCGAAATCTGTTGCTCGCGATCCTCGGTTTGTGGCTGCTGCTTTATGCAAGCTTTGCGCTCTTTACGCCACCTTTGCTTGACGATGCCGACTCGGTCCACGCAGAAGCCGCAAGAGAGATGCTCGTCACCGGCGATTGGGTCACGCTCCACGCCAACGGAATCCGCTATCTGGAAAAAGCTCCGCTGATGTACTGGGCCATAGCCGGGAGCTTCCGCCTCTTTGGCGTTGGCGCAGCACAGGCGCGCCTGCCGATGGCACTCTCTTCGCTGGCTCTTTTTCTCGCGACGTTTTTTCTCGGCAAGCGACTCTACGGCAGCCCGCAGGCAGGTTTTTTTGCAGCACTCACGCTGGAAACATCCATCGGCATCTTCCTCTTCACGCGCATCCTCCTTCCCGACACGATGCTCTGCCTGTGGCTTGCGCTGGCAATGCTCTTCTTTGTCCGGTCGCTCGACCAGCCTACACGCAAAAACGCTCTCGGATTCGCCGCTGCCTGTGCGCTTGGACTGCTCACCAAGGGGCTGATCGGCGTGGTCTTTCCTGTTGCTATCGTGGTTGCGTTCCTGTGGTGGACGCGCAACCTGAAGCATCTCTACCGCTGGTTTCCCTTCAGCGGTCTTGCCGTGTTTCTGCTGATTGCCGCGCCATGGCACATCGCCGCAGCTCTTGCCAACCCATCGGAGGGCCATCCCGCGCTGATGCCGACACAGGGCAATGTCCACGGCTTCCTGTGGTTTTATTTCTTCAATGAGCACGTGCTGCGGTATCTGGATAAGCGCGTTCCCCGCGACTATGACACGGTTCCGCTGGCGCTCTTCTGGGCCCTGCTGTTTTTGTGGATGATGCCGTGGTGTCTGTGGGCCTTGCGCGCAATTGCGAAGCTCCCATGGCCAGGTCTCCTGCGCCGCAACGTTGACAGTCCACACGCGCAAAGGCAATTGCTGCTGACGATCTGGGCCTTTGTTGTTGTCTTCTTTTTCAGCTTCAGCACGCGGCAGGAGTATTACGTGTTGCCCGCCCTGCCTGCGCTGGCACTGCTGGCCGGCGCAGCCCTCACAGAATCCCACAGCGAAAAACTCCTTGCGCGCACACTGATGATTGGCGGATGGATTTCTGCTGCCGTTGCAATCTTCCTTGCATTCGCGGGAGCAAAACCGCTTCCCCGCCACGACCTATCGAGCGTACTCAGTCGGAATCCGCAGGAGTACGCGCTCTCGCTTGGACATTTTCTTGATTTGAGCACAGCAGCCATGGGCTACTTCCGATTTCCGCTCCTGCTGACTGCGATTGCACTGGCAATTGGCGGAACGCTTCATAATTTTTTGCTAGCTCACAGGCACATTCTTGCTGCGCGTTGCGCTTTAGCCGCAGGATTGACGCTATTTTTCATCGCAGCACAGATGGCTTTGGTCACTTTTTCACCGGTGATTTCCTCGCAGAAACTAGCTGCTGCCATAAGCCCTCTCCTGCACTCCGATGACATTGTTGAAATCAACGACGAGTACGAATCCGGTTCCACGCTCGGTTTTTATCTCGGCAGACAGGTGCGCATTCTGAATGGCCGCAGTTCGAACCTCTGGTACGGTTCGTATTTCTCAGACGCACCGGCTATCTTTGACGATGACAGCAGCTTTGCCATCCGCTGGCTTGGCGAGAAACGAATTTTTTTGTGGACCGACAAAGCAATCGAATTGCCCGGCCCGATCTATGTCATTGCCGAGAGCGACGGCAAAAGAATCATCAGCAATAGACCTTAACGTGTCCGCTGTACCGTTTGCAGAGCATTATGGAGCGCCAGATCGCGCTTTTCCTTTATGCCCGAAAGGCAACAGGCACGCTTGCCGAGCACTGCTGTTGCGTTATCAATCAGCAACTCCCAGTCACGCCACGCACCAATCAGATTTTGTATTTTTTGCAGTCTTTGGGCAAGGCGCTGTGCCGTTACGGAATCCTGCTGCAATTCTGCAAGGTAACGGGCTTCCTTGGTTCGCTTCCTGTACTCGTGAAGATTTGCTTCTTCAGGTTTCTCCATACGGGATATCTCCCGCGCGACCCATCGCTTCGCTGTTGTTAACGGCGAGGGTGCCTTTTGATTGAGAATCTTCAGGCTCTTTGCAAGCGCTTCCAAATCATGCTCCAGCCTTCTCTCATCCTTGGCAAGGCGGCTCCGCAGCTTGTTGGCAAAGCGTTTCCGCTCCTGTCTGAAGTGCTGATCGAGCAAATCACACTCCCGATACAATTCTTCCATCTCTCCGGGAGAACTCTTCGACATTGCTTCTTCCTTCAGATTTTGGAGCAGGGTTCGATGTACGTCGGGGTCACGAACCAGTCCCGCCAGCCGCCGGATTGCCCGGATTGTTTTGATGCCCTCGGCAAGCGCATTTCCCGGTGGATGCAGGAGGTCAGCGTCAGGAAAATCCTCCTCCACTTTATGCAGGAGTGCTTCCATGCGGCGCGCGCTTATGCGCAGATCGTGAACAGTCTTTTTGCCGGAGTGCTCACGGCAGGCCGCCAGCGCCCGTGTAAATTCACTGCGTGCAAGCCGGAGATAAAAACCGCTCTCCATACGGACTTCCCCATGCCCAATATCTACTCAAAAATAGAAGAATGTAAATAGTTCTGTACGCTATTAAGCTAACCCGCGATGCAGCTTGCCATTCTTCAATGCAAAGACCTCGCCGCGCCACACCACCGTGTTCCCGGCAAAGCTCCACGCCCAAAGCCCCAGCGCAACCAGATCGCGCGGGAAGACCAGCCACAGGTCGCGCAGAACCTGTTCGTCGCGCAGAACCCCCACGCCTACATTCAACGCCAGCGTCAAGCGTGCCAGCAGAGCCAGCGTAAAGAGCCACAGCGCCAAAGGATGCAGCCCGCTCGCTACTACATTCAGCAAAGCCCACGGCAGCCCGAAGGTCAGGCAGAGTCCGGCATAGCCAAAGCGGCGGGAGTCGCGGGTCGAGCGCCCCCAGCGAATCTGATGCCGCAAAAACGCTGCAAAGTTATATGCGGGAATATCGGTCTCGACCACCTCTGGGCAAAGCGTGACCTCGAAGCCGGCATTCGCCACGCGAACACCCATCTCGTAATCATCGGCCAGATAATCCACCAGCGGCTCCAGTCCGCCAATCGCTGCAAGAGCCTCCGGGCTGATGGCCAGCGTCGAGCCCAGGGCAAAACGAATCCCGCCTTCAATCATCCTTGCCGTCAACGCTCCGGCGATAAAGTCCGTCGAGATGCCGAGCGCCTCCATCTTTGAGCCCACGGTCCCATGCGTTCGTCCGCGATAAGGTGCGGTGACCATGCCCACCTTGCCGCCTTTTTTGTGCGGAAGGCTGAAGCTCGCCATCACGCGCTGCAAATAATGCGGACCCACCTTGATGTCGCTGTCGTTGATGAGGATGTGCCCGTAGCTTGCCTGCGGAAGCATCTGCACCAGATTGCTGACCTTTCCGTTCGTTCCGAGCTGCTGCGGGCAAAGCGCCAGCCGTATCGAAACATCCGGGAACTCCGCCTTCAACTCCTCCACAGCTCTGACCGCCGGGTCCTCCAGCGAATTCACGCCAAAGAGAATCTCGTAGCGACCGGCATACTGCTGCTGGCAGTGGCTGCGGAAGCTCTCATACATATCCGGATCGAGTCCCTTGACGGGCTTCAGAATGCTCACAGAGGGCGCATCGGCGGGCATGGCGCGCCTGGAGGCGCGCGCAAAGGACCACGCGCTCACAATCGCAAGCAGGTAGTAACCGATTCCTGCAATCGTCAGGATTGTCGTGATGATTTCAATAGCGTATGCAATCATGGTCGGCCCGGCCTGCAACCCAAGTGTAAGCCATTTGTGCGACCAGAAAGAATGAAGAGGCAAAAAACGGGGCTGCCGCACTCTCAAATCAGGAAGTTAAAACTACTCGTACCGCAATGCCTCAATCGGATCCAGATTGGCCGCCTTCCAAGCCGGATAGATGCCGAAGACCAGTCCAATCGCGCAGGAGACGCCAAAGCCAACCCCCGCCCACACCGGCGAGACCGCCGCAGGCAGCCCAATCGGCAGCAATCGCACAATCAGCGTAACGAGCGCGCCCAGCAATACACCCACTACTCCTCCAATCGCACAGAGAGTAATGGCCTCGGTCGTAAACTGCGTCAGAATATTTCTCCGCGTTGCACCCAGAGCCTTGCGCACGCCAATCTCGCGCGTCCGCTCGGTCACGGATACAAGCATGATGTTCATCACGCCCACGCCGCCGACCATCAGCCCCACGCTCGACACGGCAATCATGAAGAGAAAGAGGCCGTCCGTTAGCTGGCCCAGGAACCGCGTGATTGTGTCCGGTGCAAAGATCTCGAAGTTGTCATCCTTGTCGGTGGTCAGCTTGCGGCGGGTTCGCAGTAGTTCGCGCACCTCTTCCGTCACCAGCGAGCGGTTCTTCGGGTCGTCATACTTCAGCGTAATCCAGACGTCTTTTTGTTCCGGATGCAGTCTGTGAAAGGTGGTTTCCGGAAAATATGCGGCATTGTCGTTGGGATTTTTGCCGCCGCTGAAGATATCCTTGACCGGATTCAGAACGCCAATCACGGTAAAGATGCCGCTTTCGATGGCAACTTCCTTGCCTATCGGGTCTTCCCCAACAAACAATTGGTCGGCTGTGGCCGAGCCCAGCACCACCACATTGGCGGCTCGCTGGTATTCGCTGTCGTTATACATGCGACCGGCGGCAACATCCAGGTCGCGCACCTTTTCCAACTCCGGCGAAGAACCAAACAGAATGGTCTGCTGCGCCTTGTGGTTCTGGTATTTGACCGAAACATCGCCGACGCGGAAGGCAATATTCGCATATCGCTGCGTGCCATCGGCACCCATTACATGCGGTAATTCGCGAATGGCAACGGCGTCCTCCAGCGTGAGCTTCTTGCGCGTAAGCTGCTCGGTGGTTGGCCTGACCCCGATCACCGGCATATGAAAGACCCACAAAACATTGCTGCCGAACTGGCTCACCATATCGCTGACACGGTTGTTGAGACCATTCACAATCGAAGAGATGGTGATGACCGTCATTACGCCGATGACGATGCCAAGAATCGTGAGCCCGGAGCGCATCTTGTTGGCGCGCAGAGTCTCCAGAGCCATCTTCATGGATTCGGTTGAATTTCCCAGCTTCATCACATCTCCGAGCGCAGGGCCACAATCGGGTCCAGTTGCGCAGCCTGCCGTGCCGGATACACTCCAAAAAAAACGCCGACACCCGTCGCCAGAGTAAGCCCCAGCAGCACGGAGCCGAGGCTTACCGTCGTCGGAAAGCCGACAACCAGCGTAATTCCCTTGGCCACCAGCACTCCCATCAACACGCCGATCATGCCGCCGACAAGCGACATGGTCGCCGACTCAATCAGAAATTGCAGCAGAACATCGCGCCGCTTTGCTCCCAGAGCCTTGCGCACTCCAATCTCGCGCGTCCGCTCGGTCACGGAGACCAGCATGATGTTCATAATCACGATGCCGCCCACCACCAGCGCGATGGAAGCAATTCCCACCACCACAAACTCAAAGAGGCCGCTGATCTGCTTCCACAGGTTTAGGAATGTGTCGTTGGTCTCTATCTCGAAGCTGTCGGGCTGGCCCAGAACGTCGTGGCGGCGTCCGCGCATCATCACGCGCACCTCATCCTTGGCGCGCTCCATGGCCGCTCCGGTATCCTGAGCGCGCAGATACATCACCACGGACTGGTTGCTGCTTCCATAGGTCTGCATGTAGGTGGTGATAGGCACAGCCACCCAGTCATCCTGGCTCTGGCCGAGCGTCTTGCCCTGCCGCTCTCCCACGCCGACAATGATGTAGGGAACGCCGTCCACACGAATCTCTTTCCCGATGGGTTCTTCGCCCGGCATCAGGTTGTCCACAATGTCGTAGCCCACGATGCAGACGTGCATGGCCCGTTCTTCGTCAATGGGAATCAGGCTGCGCCCCAGCGCCAGATCAATGTTCTGCATGGCCAGCATGTTCCACGTATAGCCGCGAAGCTCGGTTCCGGTGCTGGATTTGCGGTTATAGACCACCCCCTTGGTGGTTTCAAGCAGCGCGCCTGTTCCGGAGCAGTTCCGACAGCCATCGGCGACGGCGCGAAAGTCCTCGTAAGAGATGTTCTTGCGCTTGTTTTGCTTGATGTAATCATCGAGCGTCAGTATCACATCCGACATGCGCGAGACGGTAAAGACATCCGAGCCATAGCTGGAAAATTTGGTGGCGACGTAGGTATTGGCTCCATTGACGAGCGTAATCATCATGATGACGGAGGCCACGCCCATCACCACACCGAGCAGCGTCAGGGTGGTACGCATCTTGTTCGCCCAAAGTGATTGCAGCGCCAGCTTGAAGGCCTCACCGAATAGCATGATTCGTAACTTCCCTCATCCCGTTTGGTTGACAATTTTTCGACGGAGGATAAACAGAGTTTCGCTTTCCTAGAATACGCGGTGGGCAGCAGGTAAGTTCCCGAAACTATTGCTGTAGGGTACTTCAGAGCAAGTCATTTCTCGCCATGTTATGCGTCAGGGCACGACTTCATTCGTGCCGGAAGACGATCAAAAAACGAGAAGGGCTTTACCCCTTGAACACATTTCTTTTCAACAAGTTATATCCCAGCAGCGGCTAAAACCGGGATAGGATTTTCGCTTGATCGGCACGACTGAAGTCGTGCCCTGACACTTGTTGCTTTCTCACGTTGAGTTTCTCCGCAGCCTGTTTTAGCCTCTGAGGGAATGCGTTTTCAATAATTTACCTTGTCGCTATTTTCCCTTAGGAGCAAAATTTCGTTTTCTGTCATAGAACGCCAAAAATTAGCGAACGCGGCCTGTAAGCCGAATTTTGTCGAGGACGGTCATTCCTCTAGGCGGCCTGTTACCAGGCGCGCTCCAGCGACCTACCCGGAGGTTGCGGGAATTACTTCCCTTGGCGCGTCGGGCCGACACGCACCACCCTTATGGATGGTTCCCTCCCTATTTGGTCTTGCTCCGTGTGGGGTTTACCCTGCCCGCTGCATTACTGCCGCGGCGGTGCGCTTTTACCGCACCTTTTCACCCTTACCTCAGCGCTCACCCGGCAACCTTGCGGTTCGGTGAGGGATATCCGCCAAGCGCGCGCGTCTGGCGGGTAACTGGGGCGGTCTGTTTTCTGTGGCACTCGCCGTCCCGAAGCCTTGAAGCCCCGGTCCCGGACGTTATCCGGCACACTGCCCTGCGGAGTTCGGACTTTCCTCTCCCGATCTACCGCCCGGCCCATCAAAGGGCAAGGCAGACAATCGGCAGCGACCGTCCAGCCGCATTCGCAACTACCAGTGTAGCGCGAAATGGGCCTGAATCCTTCCTTTACTGTTGCGGCGAAAACGGATACCGCGCTGTCTGAAGGATCGGCCAATCCGAAGATGCCAAACAAAGGTCGTAATCAATTGACCTAATGACAGCAGCAGGAACAAAGAGTAGACGTGGCTATAGTTTTAGGCCCAAAATGGTCTGCTTTGCCAGTCTGTAGGAAATCCCATCTTTGATGTCTCTACAGACGGGTATGTTGCGAGAAGAGAAATCAATCGTTTTTTCCAATTAGGGAAGCTCTGAACAAGTCTTGGTGTGCAGTGTTTTGAAAGGGTGCGGTTTTAACCGCGCCGCTTGCCGGGTAAATTAACTTCTGGGCTTCAGCCCCTGAGGGAATGTATTTTCAATGACTTGCATTCCCTCGGCGGCTAAAGCCGAACCCTTTGATTGTGCGTCCATGGCGGGGCTGAAAGCCCAGCCCTTTCAAAACATCGCAAGAGCGGAACTTGTTCAGAGCTTCCCTAGACGTTCGATCCATCTTCTGGAGTATTGCGATGAGCACTATGGCTCGTGCGTAAAAGGTCTGCTGCAAAGATGGGGTTAACTCGCCAGACAGCGCTGATGCACTCATTGGCTTATTTACCTCCATGCCAGCGTCCCATAAACGGTTATGATGTGCGCATATATTGCGAAGATCGTTGATCGTTCTGAACCACGATACGAGAATTCCCTCGGCATAGGCAAACTGTCTGGCTACCAACTTGCGATTCCTGATCGTTAAAGAGGAATAGAGATGGGAGAGCGTCCCAAAAGTAATTGCCTCACAAATTGCCCAGATAGGAGCTAGTGGCGGCTCTTTATATCTCTCCTTGTAATGACTAATCGCAAGGTAGTGAGCACTGGAAGCCTTATTCAGAAAATCCAGATAACGATCAAAACATTCAAAGTGAGTTGCTTCAAGATAAAAATGTGGCCCATGAGCAATCGCGAGTTCGTTCACGATGGCTGTTCTAAGTCCAACTTCAATCCTTTCAATTGCATCAAGACAAAGCAGGCGCAATTCTCGGTCAAAATTGTAGAGATCAAGGATACCTTCAAAGCATGTACCGGATGAAAATCGTTTCCCGGGATCTTTTTGCAATGGCCTCATGTAGATCAGCAAGCGATAGTAACCAATGTGATTGAGTGCAAAAAGAGCATCGGAATGGTTCTGAATTGTTAATCCACGTTCTTCCAGGTGTTTTAGTAGTTCACTCGTTGTAAGTGCGGGTTTCGAATATGAGATTCGTGTATCAGTCATAATTTTGGAAGTCTATCAAAATAAGCAAGCCCCCTGGTGCGCATCCCGAAAAGCAAAGCTTTCAGAAGAGGCGTGGGGGCTATGATCATTTACATTTTTGCTGCTTTATAACCGATTGTCAATAGATTTTGCCAAAAGTTCAACGTCTGCTAAACCGCAACCGCCTGCCGCTTCCACTGATAAAGCGGGAAACGGTCGGCCAGTTCCAGCACCTCGGCACGAATCTTCGCCAGCGCGGCAGCATCGTTGCGGCCTTCCAGTGCGCGCACAATCCACTGCGAAATCTGCCGCATCTCGGCTTCCTTCATGCCGCGAGTGGTCAGGGCAGGCGTGCCGATGCGGATTCCCGACGGCTTCATCGGAGGATTCGTGTCGAAGGGAATCGCGTTCTTGTTGACGGTGATGCCCGCCTCGCCCAGCGCGTGCTCTGCCTCAGAGCCGAGAATGCCCTTGGCGAAGACATCCACCAGCAGAACGTGCGTGTCGGTTCCGCCGGAGATGATGCGGTATCCGGCAGCGGCCAACTCCTCTGCCAGTACCTGCGCGTTCACCAGAATCTGCTGCGCGTAAGCCTTGAACTCCGGGCGCAGCGCCTCGCCGAAGGCAACCGCCTTGGCCGCGATAATGTGAACCAGCGGCCCGCCCTGCTGACCAGGGAATACGGCCTTATCCACAGCCGCCGCAAACTCCTGTCGGCAAAGAATCAATCCCGAACGCGGCCCGCGCAGAGTCTTGTGCGTCGTCGTGGTCACGATGTGAGCATGAGGAACCGGCGAGGGGTGCATACCCGCCGCAACCAATCCGGCAATGTGCGCCATGTCAATCATCAACAGCGCGCCGACCTTGTCGGCAATCTGCCTCATGCGCGCAAAATCCCACAATCTTGGATAGGCACTGGCTCCGCCGATGAGCAGTTTGGGCTGCTCGCGCACGGCAATGGATTCCAGTTCGTCATAGTCAATGACCTCTGTATCCTTGCGCACGCCGTAGAAGCTGGTCTGATAGAGCTTGCCGCTGAAGCTGAGTTTGTGCCCGTGGGTCAGATGTCCGCCGTGAGCCAGGTCGAGGCCCAGAATCTTGTCGCCCGGCTGAATCACCGCCATATACGCCGAGGCATTTGCCTGCGAACCGGCATGGGGCTGCACGTTGGCGTGCTCGGCTCCAAAAAGCTGTTTGGCGCGGTCGCGAGCCAGATTTTCGACCACATCGGCGTACTCGCAGCCGCCGTAATAGCGGCGTCCGGGATAGCCCTCGGCGTACTTGTTGGTAAAGATGGAACCAGCCGCCTCCAGAACTGCTTCTGAGACAAAGTTTTCGCTGGCAATCATCTCCAGACCTTCGTGCTGGCGGCGGGTTTCATGGTCGAGCGCAGCGGCAACTTCCGGGTCTATCTGTGTAAGCGGAAGAGAAAAGCGGGCATTTGAGTCGGTAGGCATACTGGAATTTTACCCTGTTTGCTCTGAGCGTTAAAATTTGATCTTTGCCGTTTGCAACTACGCCACAGAAACGGGTGCCCCATTCATCCCGCGTTCTTTGCGGGATGGGTGGGAAGCGAGAGTGTCAGCAGCGCGACCTGTGCTCTTGTATTTCTTCCGTCACACAACCCATGTCCTGTTACTGTGATTGACATGCGCCTTGTATTCCTCAGCCTTTGCCTGCTTTTGCCTCTGGCCATGCCAGCGCAGCAGGCAACAATAGAAACCGCCACGCAGGACCACGCAGTCCATAGCGGATCGCCCTTCGTCGTGCATGTCACGGGGCTCGGCAGAGGCACAGCTACCGTGACTGGACGCTTCATGGACAAGCAACTCACGTTTTTCCCGGATGGCAATGGCGGCCAGTTCGCACTCCTCGGCGCAGATGTTGAGACCAATCCCGGAAGATATCGCCTCACCCTTCTGGTAAACTCCCCTCGAATCGGGGAGCACGACCTATCGCTGACGGTTCCCGTTCTGGAAGCACACTATCGCACGGCAAAGTTGAGCGTAGAGCCCGGCTTTGTCGAACCGAATCCGGCAGAGAAGGCACAGATTGCCACCGATCAAAAATTGAAGGACGCAGCCTTTGCGAGGGCAAGCGATGGAAGGCTCTGGCAAGCAAACTTTGCCGCGCCGGTGCAGGCCGCAGCCACCGATAGCTTCGGCACCCGACGCATCTTCAACGGAAAGCTCGCCAGTATCCACAAGGGGCAGGATTATCGTGCAGCAAGCGGGACAGCGGTTCATGCAGCGAATGACGGTACTGTTCTGCTGGCCGCATCGCTCTACTACGAAGGCAACTGCGTTATCGTGGACCACGGCGCCGGGCTGGTCACTCTCTACATGCATCTGTCGCACTTCAATGTTAAGACCGGCGAACACATCACCAAAGGCCAACTGCTTGGACTGAGCGGAGCAACCGGACGCGTCACCGGCCCGCATCTGCACTTTGCCGTCCGCTGGCAGGGAGCTTATCTTGACCCCGCGCAACTGCTCAAATTAAAACTGCCTTAGCGGCCAAGTCCTGATAAGTAGCTATTTTTCTGCAAGCTGCTCCTGTTGGACGGTTTGCTTTACGGCTTTCGGCTCGGATGCAATATCCCGGAAGGCGCGATGGACAAAGCTGCTCAGATACCACGCATCTATGTACTTATACGGGAATTCGCCCGTAGTGTAGTGGCCGCAGGGCAGCACGCGCGCCTCATAATCCAGTCCGTAGCGCTTGAAGGCATCCACCACCTCCAGCGAGTACTGGAGCGGGAAGGTCAGATCGTACTGCGCATAGACGGCGAGCACCTTTTTGGGATGCGCCGCAAATTTGTCGTAATAATTCATTGGGCTGATGGCCGCCCACAGATTGCGCAGGCGCTCCTGCGTAAGCCCTGCATTTTCCAGGGCTTCGCGAATATGCCGCGTACTTTGCCCGGCCCAGACCACGTCGCCGAAGGCTGTACTGGCGTGGTTGAAGGCGTTCACGCGCAGGCGCTTGTCATGCGCACTGGCCACAAAGGCATAGCAGGAGCCGAGGCTCGTTCCCAGAACGCCGAACTGCTCATATCCCTGTTGCTCCAGCCAGTCCACGCAACTGCGAATGTCCACCACCGCCTGACGACAGGCCGAGAGGGTGCGACCAATGTTGGCGCTACAGGCGTAGTCGGCCCGCTCCAGCTCCTGAGGACGGCGGATGTCGTGATAGGGCTTTGAGAGCCTGAGACAACTGATTCCAAACCAGTTGAAGATATCGCAGAGAGCGTTGTGGCTCAGTCCGTCGGCATTCCACTGCGGCATGACGATCATTGCCTGTTTTGGTTTTCCCTGTTGCTTTTCCTTCTTTGCCGGATACCAACGCGCATTCACCAGATTGTTCTCCGGGTAGGGAGTGCTTTCGGGCGAGGTAAAGCGCAGGTACTGTGCCGGAGCCAGCCTTCCGTTGGCGGCGCGGTGCTTCAGCTCTGCATCTTTCTTAAGCGTCTCCGGCCTTACGTTGGTGGGATAAAGCAGCGGCGGGCGTTCTTCCAGACGGAAGTCGGTCGGGGTGGTGTAGTCGAAGTAGCTTTCGCTATGGGCTACGATGTGCCGGTTGATCTCTGCCATGCGCTCTTCGGCGGCGTGGTCATATCCGCTGGCCGCAGGGTCGCCGCCGGTTCCGGTTCCCAGAGCGTAGTCGAACTGGTGTTCCTGAAGGTAATCCGATATCCACTCGAATCCCCACTCCAGCGGCCGGACAACCCGGTTTTGGTCACAGGTGGTAAGAGCCCACTCCCAGCGGTACATCCAGCGTGAATAAAGAGACTTAACCATTTGTTATCAGTTTACCTATTCATTTCTACGAGACCGTGAGCCTCGGCACACGGGCCGAGATGCCGCAGGGAATCTCCCATGGAATGGCGCCGATAGGATCAGCGTGGTCATAGGCCGTCAGTTCCTTGCCGCCCTGCTCGCCAATCAGCACAACCTCGTCGCCAATCCCGACGGCGGGAATCTCCGTTACATCGAGCAGCGTCTGATCCATGCTGATGCGTCCTGCCAGCGGCGCAAGCCTCCCGCGAACCAGCAGGGAAAACTGCCCGGAGAGCCCGCGCCGCAAGCCATCGGCATAACCGAGCGGCAACAGGGCCAAAGTCGTTTCGCGCTGCGCAGTAAAGGTGCTGTTGTAGCCCGCTCCTGCCCCGGCAGGAATTGTCCTCAGGCCGACAATACGCGTCTTCCAGCTCATCACCGGGCGCAGGTTTTTTTGAGCCTCGGCCAGATTCACATTCCTTGCCGGCTCCTCCGGAGAAAACCTCGGCAGCAGGCCGTAGAGCGCAAGGCCGGGACGCAGCATCAGTTTGGCACCAAGCTCTGCCGCCAATGCTCCCAAGGGAGCCAGATGGTGAGCCCGCAGCAGCGTGGCCGAACTGCCCGCATGGAGCCACTCCGGTTTGAGACCATGCTCTGCAACAACCGCAACGGCCTCGCCGAGCAATCCAAGCTGGCGTCCGGTCTCCGGACTGGCGATATCCTCGGGCGCTGAGAAGTGCGTCATCAGCCCATTCAGCCGCAATGGTGATTTTTTATGGAAATATTTAAGAATCTCATCCAGATTATCGAGTCCGTTTTGCAGATTTACGCCCTGTCGGCTCATACCGGTATCGAGTTCCAGATGAACCCCAACCTCGATACCGCGCGCGAGCGCAACCTGTTGCAGTTCTTCGAGTTGGTACTTCTCCCATACCACCGGCGTCAGCTTTCGGTCCACCACCGCCTCTGCCTGTCCCATCCATGGACCGGAGATGACCAGAATCCTTGCCTTCGGGCAACAGGCCCGCGCTGCAATCCCCTCTTCCACGCTGGTAACGCCGAGCCACTCCGCGCCGGCCTCGACCACAGCGGGAGCGCAAAGGGCCAGCGAGTGCCCATAGGCATCGGCCTTGACCACGGCCAGCAGATGAGCGGCTCCAGCAGCCTGTTTCGAGAGCCAGCGGTAGTTTGCCCGGAGTCGTTCGAGGGAGATTTCCGCCCATACGGGGCGGCTTGCCATGGTTCTTTTGCTGCTGTCTGAGGAGATTTCTGTTGTAGGCATCTTGAATTATCGTAACGCTTTTGAGCACAAGTTCCACAGAATGAACCAGAGCAAACGCATCTTAAATTCGTAATCAAATCTGGTTTTGAATTCCGCTTTGATTTGTATTTGTCTGTTTTCGGAGGGAGCAGGAGCCTGAAGGCCGTTCAATCAACAACCCTTATTCAGAGGGTACAAAGCTTTGAAGCCCCCTGCTCCCTCCGCAAGAACAAGCAAAAACACAACTACTCCCTATTTATCGAAGAAATGAGTGAAATTGCCGGGAAATTAAGATGCGTCGGCCCTGGCAGCCAACCGCCCTTCGCACCTGTGTGGAATTGTGTAACAGATAAAAATTGATATCTGTATATCCGGATGTTTCTGTACAAATTTACCGTTGCCTGGCTTCAGGCGGCTTTTTTGCGCGGACAAAGTACCAGCCGGGTTGCTCCTGTGCGGTCACATCGCTTCCACCGAGTTTCATGAATATCTCTGCCATCTCCTTTGCGGGCGGAAGTTGATCGTGCTGGATGGCCCCTTGAAGATTTCCATGGAACTGGTTCATCTCTGCACTGCTGCGCAGATGGCCAACGGCAAGAACACCGCCGGGAGCAAGAACACGAAAGAGATCGCGGAATGCCTCTTCTCCCCGTCCCAGATGCGGTGCTGTATTGAAGCAAAGGATTACATCCATTGATTCATCCGGCAGCAGCAGATTGGTGGCATCGCCTGCAATCCGCACCAGTCGTTTGTCCGAGTACTTGGCGCGATTGCGAGCAAGCATCTCTTCGGCGTAGTCGAGTTCCACTATCAGCCGTGTTCGCGGATAAGCGCTGAACAAATATGGAACAAGAATTCCAGTCCCGCATCCAACATCAAGGATATTTTTTGCTCCGCTCAGATAGGCGCACTGCACAAAGTTGCGGATGCCCGCTTCCATGGGCTTGCTGCGCGGCATATCGTCCCAGGAGGCAGCCAGATGATTAAAGAAAGCTTGCTTCTCTTCTGTAGTTGTCATCGTGCCGTTGCCTCTTCTAAAAGTGCAGAACAAATCCTCCAGCGCCGTTGATGCCGGGCATGGGATAGCCGGTCAGCACCTGATAGCGATGATCGAGAAGATTATCCACTGTACCAAAGAAGTTGAGCCTTCTTGTGATGGGAATGCTCAGCTTCATGCTGGCCTCAGTATAGCCTCCGAGACTGGCGGGAGAAGCATCTGTAATCCTACGGCCAACTGCCTGTACGCCTATGTGAAGAAAGGCGCGCCTGAGATCAACATCCACGCCAAGATTCGCCTTGTTGCCGGGAACAAGCGGCGCAATGTTGGTGGAGTACAGATAGGCATAACCACCGGTTGCACTCAGGCGGCGATGAAAGGCCCAGCGCAGATTTGTCTCGACTCCCTTGTTGATGGCGCTGCCACCATTGAGCAGCGTGAGATTGGGATAGCTGCCAAGCGTGAGAATCTGATTCGTCAGGTTTGCATAGTAGACAGTGGTGGTAGAAGCAATATTGTGCGCAAGTCGCGCCTGCACCGTGGCCTCGTAGTTCCACTCGTGCTCAGGCGTGAGGTTGGGATTGGGCGCAGGAAATAAATACAACTCGCGGATGCTGGGATTGCGGAATCCACGGCTTGCCGATGCAGAAAACGTGAACCGGCTGTTGACGTGCCACAGCGCGCCGAACTCCGGCACCACAATGCCACCGAACTGCGAGTTCTGCTGGTAGCGCACTCCGGCATTGAGCACCGTTCGCGCGGTAGGCGAAAAATGCGCGCGCATGAATCCTGCATCGTCGTCAATCTGATGCGAACCGCCATAGTAGGTGGTGGCTGTGCCTGGATTCAGTTGCAAAGCCAGTCCGCCGTAGTTCACAAAATCGCCGCCAAAGTCCACGGCCAGATTCCGCTTGGTGGTCCATGTTTCAAAGATGCGTCCGCCGGTGATGCGGTCCGTAGAGTTGAAGCCGCCCGTGATGATGTTGTGTCCCCAGGTGGAGTAGAAGCGAGTATATCCACTGAGAGCCGCAGTCGAGTTGCCCAGATCGGCTGTCAGGCCGCCGCGGCCTACGCTGGCCTGATTCTGCTCCGGGTAGGGCGGATTGATCGGGCCCGGGTCATCCACGAGGAAGTGCCCGTAGTTGCCGTGAAGAGAGGCATTCCAGACCGAGGACAATTGACGCTCTGCTCCCAGCGAACCATCCTGCGAGTGGTAAGCAGAGTAGGAGCGGTCGCCATCAGTGTGATTGATTCCCGTTGAGAAGGTGTAGAGGCTGCGGCCATGGCGCAGGCCGGTATAAAGGCGATGCTGGCCGGTCATATAAGAGCCGAGTGAGGAGGTCAGCTCAAACTCCGCTCCCTGTGCGGGCTCGCGCGGCTGGATTTCGATGGCTCCGCCCATTGCATTGCTTCCGTAAAGTACGGATGCAGGGCCTTCAAGCACGCGAATGCTGCCTGCATCCGTGAGGCTGTAAAAATCCGGGAGCGTGTGTCCCATCTCGCCCTGAAAATCCGGTCGGCCATCCAGAACTACCAGCACATCGGTGTTGGGAGAGCCACCCACGCCGCGAATGTTGACCGCACCGGTTCCATTCGTCGAGATGCCGTAACCCATCACCCCGCGCCGTGTAACAAAGATGCCCGGTGAAAGATCCTCGACCGCATCAAAGACGGTGCGCGCCGTAGTACGACTGATGGAGTCTGAGGTTCCGGTCAGTTCGTTGGATGCGGAGTCTGTTGTAACAACGACATTCAAGGTGGTCTGTACGCTGGCCGGAGACAGCTTGATAAGAAGCTCCTGCTGGCAATCGCGCAAGGACGTGGTTCGCGACTCAAAGCCGAGTGCGCGAATCTGCAAAAGCGAGCCCTGCCGGCACTGCACCCCGGCCTGCCCTGCTGCATCCGAGGTGGTCGCAGAGAGCATATCTCCGTGAGCCGACAGCAGGGAGATTTGTGCATCGCGGATGGCCGCGCCCGTCTGGTCCGTGACCCGGACAGGGGCTTTCTGCTGGGCAGCCACGGCGATTGGAAGACCGGCAAGCAGCAAGAGTGCGGTAAAAGAGATTCGCGTCAAACAGGGGGCTCCTTCAGCAGAACGATTCGGGCAATAACACAATTTCTAAAATCGTATGCGCTAAGGAGTCTGGTTGTCGAGCAATTCTGCTGAGAATCACGTTAGTGGCTGTGAGATTTCAGCTTTGCGCCGGAGTTGGTCAGAACCAGCTTGCCCAACTCAACGCCGCGCAGGGCGATCATCTGATCGGAAATTTGCTGAAGTGTATGGCTCTTGCCTTTGAGGATGACGACCTCAAGGCAATAGTGGTGATCGAGGTGAATATGCGTGGCTGCCAGCACCATTGCCCCAGCATGATGCTGTATCTGCGTCAGCTTTTCAGAGAGGCCCGGCACGTGATGGTCGTAGACCAGAGTCAGTGTTCCGACCACTGGCTTATTGGAGCCGATGGAGTCTGCCAGCAGAGCTTCGCGGATGAGGTCTCGTACAGCCTCGGAACGGTTGCCGTAGCCCCGTCGTGTAATGAGTTTGTCGAATTCTGCCAGAAGGTCCTGTTCGAGCGAGATTCCCGTTCTGATCAGTTCTGCCATAGTTCTATCGCCTCATCGTGATTTTAAATAGTCCGGGCTTCGCATACTAATGGATTGCTCCCGCATCCTCATTGAGCATCGGCGAATCCGCAAAGCGGTAACCGACATATGGATCAGTCAACAGATATCTGGGATTGGATGGGTCATCCTCTATCTTCTTGCGTAGTTGGCGGACAAAGGTGCGCAGATATTCAACCTCGTCGCGACAATCTGCTCCCCAGACCGACGTCAGCAATTTGGCCGAAGTAACTACGCGGCCCGCATGAGTCATCAGGTAATGCAGAATGTCGTACTCCTTGCGCGTCAGATGAACCGGCACTCCGCCCTTTGTTACCGCTCTCTGCACCGGGGCAAGGCGAAGCTCGCCAATTTCAATCGGCGCATCCTCCGCCCTTTCCGGCGTCTTCACGCGACGAATGGCCGCGCGAATTCTCGCAATCAGCTCGCGCGTGCTGAAGGGCTTGGTCACATAATCATCTGCGCCAAGTTCGAGCGCCTCCACTTTATTCTCTTCACTGTCGCGCACTGTCAGCATCAGAATCGGAACGCGCGGCTGAAAGACGCGGATGCGACGCAGCGTCTCAATGCCGCCGATACCCGGCATGTTGATGTCGAGCAGAACGGCATCGAAGGAGTCCGCTCGCAAAAGCATCAGCGCCTCTTCGCCACGCGAAGCCTCGGCAACCTGAAACCCAAGTTCCATCAGCGGTGGCCGCAATGCTCTGCGGATGGACATCTCGTCGTCTACCAGAAGAATGCGAAGGACCGGCTGGCTCATCAGGAACACCCTTGCGAAGTACGGGTTGGGATGGCGGCAAAGAATGTGGTTCCCTGCTGCTCATCGCTTGTGACCCACACATGCCCCCCATGAACATGCGCGGCTCGTTTGGCAACCGAGAGACCTATTCCAGTCCCGGCTGCGCGGCTCAAAGTAGTTGCAGAACGATAATAGCGGTCGAAGATGCGTTCGCGATCCGTCTCGGATATAACCGGCCCTATGCTGTGTACGGAAAAAACCATCTCGCCTGCGCCGTTCTCCACGCGAATCGTAATCGTCGTTCCATACAGCGAATACTTGCAGGCATTGTCAATGTACTGAGTCAGCAGCGCGACCATCAACGCACGATCACAGCAGAGAACCATTTCGTCCGCTTCCAGTTCGACGACAATCTTCATGCTGGCTACGCGATCCTTCAGGCTGACGATCACCTCATCCACCAGCGGGCCAACAGCCACCGGGCTGGTGTGAACCGTCATCTCTCCGGCATCGAGTCTTGCCGTGGTCAGCAGGCGCGTGGTCAGTTCGTTGAGCATCTCGGACTGCTCTTCGATCAGCGCAACTAACTCTGTCTGTGCTGCGCTCAACTTGCCCATCTCCACCAAGCCGGAACTGGCTGCGCGAATCGCCGTCAGCGGAGTTTTGTAGGCATGGGCCAGACTGTCAAGCACCGTCGTGCGAAGCTGTTCGGTCTGCCGCTCCCCTTCGATGCGCGTCTCGTTGGCAAAGGCGCGATAGCGATCGAAGGTAATCGCAATCAGCGATGCGATCGCGTTATTCGTGAGGGGACTGGTCTCGCCGCGCACCACCAGGCTGCCAATGGGAACGGCTCCCAGACGCAAAACGCGCCGCCCGATTCCCGTCTCCTTGTCATCATCGTTACTCTCAAAGTAGTAGACGCTCTGCGCAGGCTCCTGCGGATCGCTTGGCCAGTACCCGGCCTGATAGACGCGATGCAAATCTGCATCAAAGACCGCAACAGCCTCCAGCGAAAAAATATCCTGCACCATCTCGGCCAGTTGCTGCCCCGGCTCCTCGTGCAGATTCAGTTGCAGGGTCTGCCGCGTAAAGTGATAAATATCCTGCATCTCGCCGTTGATGGATTCGACCTCTTCCGCATGACGCGTTACGCGGGAGGAAAGCCTGCTGACCAACAGCGCCGTCAATATAAATACAATCAGCGTTACGGAGTTGACCGGGTCCACCAGTGATTTGAATCCCGGCTGGCGCGCCGTGTAATAGCAATGAATCAGAACTGCGGCGCAGGAAACAACAATGGATTGCCAGAATCCGCACAGCAGCGCCGTGGGAACAATAATCAGCAGATACAGCAGAACAGCCACCGGCAGCAGCCATCCTGACCAGTGCGCCAGCGTCGCTGCCAGAAGAACACACACCACTCCCAGCGCGCACTCCAGCGTCATCAGCAGCGTTCGCTGGCCGCCCCGAATGTTTCTGCGCGGAGAAAATGCCGACCGGATTAATTCGTTTCCTGACATTCGTCAGACATCCTCTCGCTTCCAAACGGCACTTGCAACTGCGGATTATGACCGAGGCAGCCATCAGACATTTCTATGGGAACGACTTGCCACCGGGAGGAAATAAGAAAATATTAGCAGGTAACCCATGAAGATCTTCCGCAGAGTACCTCTTGCAAGCCTGCGCTAAGGCATTGGAAACAGATAAGATCTCCCAATTTTTTCCACCTATTTGTAACAAAATCTGTACATAAAGCACCCATAATTTGTTTTAATAATCCTCACGGCTTCTTTATCTGTTGTTTGCATTACTATCTACACGCATTGCAGCCAGACACTCACAGAACGAGAAACTCGTCCATTCCCCTCATGGGAATTCATCGGATAGGTTCACCCGCTGGGGCATCAATGTCTGGAGGGGTAGTAAAGAGCGCAACAGAAGCAAGCGCCGACTTTGGCCTCGCACTTTTTCGAGACCGATGAAACAAACAACAACTGTCAACAACAACTTTCATTTTGGAGGATCCTTGAAGATGAACTTGAAATCGAATCTGCTTCGTGTGTTGGTTGGAGCCGCTATGGCTACAGCCCTTGTTGCTGGCGCTCAAACCGCTCCTGCTCCTGCGCCCGCTGCTGCTCCTGCACCGGCTGCTGCTCCCGTTTGGAGCGTTGGCACTATTGACTTCAGCGGCTTTGTGGATGGCTACTACAGCTACAACGCCAACCGGCCCAGCGCAAATTCGGACTTTGGCAACATTAACCAGCTTTACAACTTTAACGACCTTACCGACTCCTTCAATCTTGCGGCTGCCAAGTTGAGCCTGAATCACGATCCTGATCCGGTCGGCGCGCACATTGATTTCCTCTACGGGCGCACGAATTCGCTCATCAACGGCAACTACAACAGTTCCTACGGAAACGCCCCTGCTTACACCAATGCCGACAACTTCATCGAACAGGCATTCCTGAGCTTCAAGCCCACCAAGGCCAAGGGACTGGAACTTGATTTCGGTAAGTTCGTTACCTCTGCCGGAGCAGAAGTAATTGAGTCCAAGGACAACTGGAACTACTCCCGCTCCCTGCTTTTTGTGAATGCGATTCCTTACTATCACTTCGGCCTGCGCTCCTCCTATCCGGTCACCAAGACCTGGACGGCTGGTGTACAGGTAGTGAATGGCTGGAATAACGTCACCTCTACAAATGGCGGCGTAACTGTCGGTCTGACCAGCGCACTCACCAAGACAAAGTACACGTGGAGCACCAACTACTACACTGGCCCTGCAACCACCAGCGGCTACTACGCTCAGCCCACCACCACGCAGAAGGGCTTCACCAACCTGATTGACACCACGTTGTTGCTGACGCCGAACGCAAAGTTCAACGCGTACATCAACTATGACTACGGTCAGACTCGCGACGACCTCAAGGATGACAACGACAAACTCCTGCATCACTGGCAGGGTGTTGCTTTTGCCGCCCGCGAACAGGTCACCGGCAAAGCCGCTCTTGCAGGCCGCTTTGAATACTTCACAGACCCGCAAGGCGGACAGACATCCGTGTATGGCCTCCTCCACAAAGGCCAGGAACTGGAAGAGTTCACCGGAACCTACGAATACAAGTGGGTTGAGGGTCTTCTGGCCCGCGTCGAGTATCGCCGCGACTGGTCTGATGAAAAGTTCTTCACCTATGGCAACACAAACGCCAAGAAGACTGCTCAGGACACAGTTACGCTCGGCGTAGTTGCCTTCTTTGGACCTAAGCGCTAATAAGCTCCCCGTAACAACTCTCTTCGAGGCGGCAAGGAGTGCAACAAACTCCTTCCGCCTCTTTTTTTGCTAAGTCAAAGTGAAGTCTTTCGTAAATATTTTCTACAGAATTCATTTTATTTTTTAAACCTCACGGGTTCTTTATGCCCTGCTTGCGTTACTAGATTCACGCAAGGCATTCAGACACTTCCTGAGAGATGCGGCAAGCTCCTGCACTTTCCATTTCGGCAGGCATGTAGCACCGGACTCTCGCGGGAATCAACACTCTTTCCGCTGTCTGACTTTTTACTTACATCGGCCCGGAATGAAACCAAAAGATGGGCACCTCAAGAACTTCTCGGGAGATCACCCGGGAGCAGCCATTCAAAACTTCGATTCAAGGAGAACATTCATGGCAGATCAAAAAGCACCTCAGATGCAGGCCACCCTGGGCCTTACCGGGTTGACCAGCAACGCAATGGCGCTCATCGCACCCGGCGCCTTCCTCTGGCTCACTTTCTACATCCAGGCAACCACCGGCGCGACCTCTCCTGCCATGTGGCTGGGCATTCTTGCCGCCTTGTTGCTTTGTCTGGCAACTGCGGTCTCTTATGCCGAGATTTCCAAACTGTATCCCGGCACCGGCTCCAGCTACTACTACGCGGAACAGGCACTTCTCTCTAAAGACAAGGCCTTCAAGTACGCGCGTATTGCCAAGTTCATTGTCGGCTGGGGCTCTCACCTTTACTACTGGGTCTATCCCGGTGTGATGGTTGCGGTCACCGGCATGTTTGTCGGCTACGTGGTCGGCTTCCTCTATCCGAACTTCATCAGCGGCGGAAATCCCGGCCCTGTATTTATGGGATTGATTGCGGTTGTCTTCTCCTTCTTCGTTGCCTGGATCGCACAGAAGGGCGCAGGCGCCTCCACCGCTGTCAACCTCGCCATCAACGTGGTACAGATATCTGCACTGATCGTATTCAGCGTGCTCGCACTCGGATACCGCGCCAGCCATCCCTCCGGCGCGGCTGGCTTCCAGTACGACACCCAGACTATGCAGACCTACACCTACCAGTTTGCCACCAATCCGAAGGATGGCAGCACCATCCGCGATGCCTCAGGCAATCCGCAGCCGCTGCTTGACTCTACCGGCAAGCCGGTTCCCTTCGTCATCACCTACCCCGAGAAGGATTCCACCGGAGCCTTCCAGTCACACCCCTCTGCTGTGTCTGTCATTGCTCCGCACAACTGGAACTGGGTCTTTATTCAGGCAACGGTTGCCATTCTGATTCTGGTCGGCTTTGAATCGGTCACATCCATGGGCGGCGAGGCCAAGAACCCAACCAAGCACATTCCCATTGCCGTGATTGCATCGCTTCTGATTCAGGGACTGGTGTGCTACCTCATCGAATATTTTGCGGCCAACTACTTCCTCAATTCGGGGTATACGATGGCCTCAGCCTCAACCTCCGCAGCTCCCATCGGTGACATGATGATCATCGTCGGCGATGCGCTGCTCGGACAAGGCCACGGCAAGTACTTCATGCTGGCAGAAGCTATCACCGTCTTCCTGGCGCTGATTGGCACCACGCTCTCCTGCATGAACACCGGCGCTCGTGTTACCTACGCCATGGGCAAGGACGATGAGGCTCCTGAGCACTTCGGTGTTCTGCACGCCAAGTCGCTCTCTCCCCGTAGCGCAATCTGGACGCTGGCCACCATCTCTGCCGTCATCGGCGTCATCGGTGTTGCGCTGGCCTTCGGCGATGCCGGTGCTCCCACGGATGCCTCCATCGCTGCTCTGCCGCATGGCATCTTCTCCAACTTTGGCTACACCACGCATGACGCGATGGCAGCACTTCCGAACTCGTTGCTGACCATCACGCTCACCTCCAACTTCGGAACCTTCATCCTTTACGCGCTTAGCTGCTTCCTCGCGATTGTGGCCTACCACAAGCGCCCGGATTTCAACCTCATCAAGCACCTGCTCATCCCGGCCTTTGGCCTGATCGCCAACCTTGTCTGCATGGCCTTCTACCTCATCGGGCCTACCATGGGATACGGCACAGTGAAGGAACCGCTTCTTGCTCTGGGAATCTCGGCAGTCTGGGGCATTTACGGAGCCATCTACTTCCTGCGCTCCTCCAAGGCAAAGGGCAAGTCGGTGCTGTTAACCGCCAAGTAGGGCTTGCAGGTAACATAGAAATTGACTCGTAATTACTGGGTGGTCACTCGCTTTACGTCCTCTGCCGAGGTCTAAGAGCGGTGCCACCCAGTAGCTGCTTCCCCTCAACGCTGAGACAGACTTCAGGCTGCGATGACAATGCTGGATATTGATTTTGGCCAGGCAACCGATCCTGGAAAAGTTCGTACAAATAACGAAGATTCGATAGGCTCGTTTCTGCCTGACTCCCGCCAGCAATCGCGCTCCCACGGCTACCTTTTCGCCCTGGCCGATGGAGTGGGAGGACTGGATTTCGGCGAAGTGGCCTCCGCCACAGCTATCTCTGCCCTCACCGAGGGATTCCGGAAGGCGCAGGCCGGCACCATGCTCATCAACCTGCTGCCCCGGCTTATCCAGAACGCCAATGCAGCGGTTCATGACTCGGCACTCGTGCCTGACCGCCGTGGCAACAAAATGGCAACCACCATTGTTGCCTGTGCCCTGCGCTACGATCAGGCCGTCATCTCGAATGTCGGCGACTCACGCTGCTATCTGGTGCGCAACGGTGTTGCCAGGATTCTCTCTACCGACCACACCTGGGTGAACGAACAGCGCAAGCTCGGCATCATCTCAGCCGAAGAGATGGCCACCTCTGATTCGCGCCACATCCTGATTCGCTCCCTCGGCCCGGAGATGTTTGTCACGGCAGACACCACCGCCATCACCGTGCTGGCAGGCGATGTGCTGATGCTCTGCTGCGATGGGCTTTATGGTGGCCTCGACGAACACGATATTGCCGGCATCCTCTCGCAGAACAAATCCGCTGAAGAGCTTGCGAAGGAGTTAGTCTCAACCTCCGTCGAAAACGACGGCACCGACAACACCACCACGCAGGTCATTAAGGTGCGCGCCGTCGAGCGTGTCGGAATGTATCGTGGCCGCCCCTACCACCTGCGCTCGTAGCTGCGGTGAAAGACTTATGGAGTCTTTACCCCTTTTCCCGTTTTTCCCGATACAGTGATAACAGCTTCACCGAATGGAGACCCGACCTATGGGCCTGCACGACAGCGTTGAACCTGGACAACAGATAGACTTTTACCGCATTGAATCCTCCGTAGCCCGCAGCGGCATGGCCACGATTTACCGTGCCGTGGATACGCGCGACAACCGCGTCGTTGCCCTCAAGATTCCGCACCCTGATCTGGAATCAGATATCGTCCTCTTTGACCGATTCAAGCGCGAGGCCGCCATCGGAGAAAAGCTCAACCATCCCAAGATCATGCGCGTATTCGGCAACGAGAAGCATTCCCGTATCTACATGGTGATGGAGTGGTGCGAGGGTCGCCTGTTGCGCGAGATTCTTTCCGAAGAGGGCAAGCTCCCAACCGAGCGCGCCCTTCAGATAGCCGTCAGCGTGCTGGAAGCGCTCGACTACATCCATGAAAATGGGGTTGTCCATCGCGACCTGAAACCGGAAAACATCATGGTAGACACCGGCGACAACATCAAGCTGATTGACTTTGGCATCTCCGGCGACAGTGCTGCGCAGCGTTTGACCTATGCCAGCCTCACCGCCGCACTTGGCAGTCCCGACTACATAGCGCCGGAGCAGGTCAAGGGCAAGCGCGGCGATGGCCGCACAGACATCTATTCGCTCGGCATCATCCTCTACGAGATGCTCACCGGCAAGCTGCCCTTTACCGGCCCCAATCAGATGGCCGTCATGAATGACCGCCTGATTAATTACCCCACGCCGCCGCAGATTGCAGACCCTTCGATTTCGCCGCAGTTGCAGGAGGTACTTTACCGCGCACTGGAGCGCGATCCGCGCAATCGTTACGCCAAGGCCCGCGAATTTATCTACGACCTGAAGAATCTGGACAAGGTAGGCATCGCCGACCGGGTAGAACTGCGCGAGTGGCAAAAGCGCAAATCCATGCTGACCCGCAAGATACTCTACTACGGCGCACTGGCGCTGTTGCCGGTCGTATTGCTGCTGGTGATGTTCCTGCTGGCCCACCGACACTAAAGCTCAGTCCGCTGTTTTCCCCGGCCTGTTTTTACCGACAGGCCGTTGCCGGATGAAGGCCGCGGATCAACTGTGCATCCACCAGTTCGCCGGAGAACCTCGATAGCGCGTTCTCCGCGCGCAGTTGATCTTCCACGCTCTTGTTCGCCTGGCTCAACTCCTCGTTTAACAAGCGCTGTTCGGCACTCGTGACCATGTAATTCGCCATACAGACGGCCAGACCTGTCATCTCCGTGCCGTGGAATTTTACGCCGGGCAATTTGTCTGCGACCGAATAGAAGTCCTGAAGCAGACGGGCAGAAAGCATTCCTCTGTCAAAGGAACTCTTCTCGCTCTTGCCGTACTTCTCGACCGCCTCCTGAACATCCTCGGCCGTACTCTTCATGGTCGTAATCAGTTCCGCGTTCTCTTTGATCTCGTCCAGATCGGTCCAGCCCTGTTTGAGCAGGTCATTCAGCATCCAATCGCTGAAGTGAATGAGCTTTTCGCCAGCCGCGTCGGCAAGGCCCTCCGCCAGCTCATCAAAAAAGCACTTCCGGCTCTCCTCATACTCGGCGCGTTTGGTGTCCCCGACCTGTTTCTGCCATCCGTCAAAGGCTCCGGACTCTTTCAAAAAGCCTTCGTGCAACTGCTTGACCATGCCTTGTACATGACAATACTCGGCTTGCAGTTGTTCGTTGCTCATTGCCTGAACCGTCGCGCTGATCTCCGGTTTGAAGATAGGAGCGCCGGGCGCTCTTGCTGCCGACCCCGTAGCCAAAACCGGCGCGGAACCTGCCAGACCCGCCAACTGCACTGGGGCTGGAGTGCCGGCATGAGCAGTGCCTGAAGAGGTCGCCCCCTGTTTGGGAATCGTCACTGTACCGTTCCCATTGGGAAGAGAAACGGCGGAACCGGGATGCAGGCTCCCGCCATCCCATCCCGCGCCGGCCTGCTCCTTCATCGCTTCCATGGAGGTTGCGTTGGCAGCAGCCTGCGAGTTGGCCTGAATCTGTTTTAGCTGAGAGAGCGCAGAGGCCGGTGCGCTATTCCCAGAGTCAGGATTGCCGGCAACATCAGCCGTGGTTGTGGTCTGTGCCGGCACAAGGCCTGGCCCGGTCGGCTCTCTTAGCGCTATGCCTGCATTTGGTGTCTGGGCCGAGTTCTGAGCCGAACCCTGGGATGCGGTCGCAGCCGGGTTGTCGCCCAGCTTCAGTTGTAAATCGCCCGATCCTGAATCCTGCTGCGATGTCTTGAACTGCAGGTCAGAGCTGCCATCGCTCAGCTTCAACTTGCCGGAGAGATCGTCGGCGATCTGCTGCCGATGAGCATCCTCCGCGGCTTTCTGTTCTGCTGCAGCCTGCTGCTGTTGCTGTTGAATCAACATCTGCTGTTGCGGATCGGGCGCAGAGGACTTTGGGCTGAAAATGCCGGAGAGCATGGAACCCACGACCGAACCCACCATCTGCTGCGTGGCGGTGGCGGCCACCTGCGGTGCCAGTGCATTCGTGCTTCCACGGCCTGGCTTCACCAAAGGCAGGGTCTGCACATTTGTACTCGCGCCCCCCGGATCGCACTTCCAGTTGGGGCCGGACATATTGCAATTGCCGTCAGGTTTTATGGTGCCGCCATGAGCCAGACACCATGTGCGGTACGGCCCGGTCATATAAGCAGCTATATTCGCGCTGGTCTGCGGCCCGGTAAAGGGTGGAACTCCGCACTGCGCTCGAAGGAACGTGGCAGAAAGCAATAGGCCCAAAATTATCAAACTGTATTTGAAGGAAAAACTGCCGCGCATGATCTATCTCCTATTGCGACCGACGCTAAAATTGTACAACCATCCGATTCTTACCCCGTTTATTATTCAACCCCGACAGTGCTGTTTTCTGCATCCTGTACGTTGCAAGTGCAGGAAGTTACAGCACCTAAATTTCGAAAAGTTCAAAAGATTCCCTGATTTGCCCCTATCCCGGAAGGACTTCTGCTTTGTAGGATTTCCGGGCTACCTGGAAGCCTGTCTTCCGGGTGGCGAGGAGAAATTGCCCATGCTGCGTAAATATATCCAGTCGTCCCTTGGGATGGTTGCTTTTGTCCTTCTTTTCTCGGCAACCTGTCCGGCTCAGAATAAGGATTTTGCGAGTGGAATGGCGACCGCCTCTTCCGTCTACCCAAATCAGGCTGCCGTACTCACGCAGATAACGAATCAGGTCGAGAGCTTCGTCAATAATGGCTCGCAGCCAATATTAAGCTGTGCTGCTTCGGGTGGTTCCACCGGAAACGATGTTGCAGACAGCGAGTGGGGAACCATCGCGGAACTGACCTTCTGGTGGTACATGAACAACGGCGCGCAGACTGCAAGCGGAAGCCAGCCCGGATTCAATTCGCTGGGATCAAGCTACTCCTCTTTGAGTTCTGCAACCGCTCAGGCACAGCAGTATCAGACCTTTGCGCAGAATGAGATGAACTATGCGCTCGGCCTGACCACCTCCACCATTACGGCCAGCAATCCCTGCGACATCCCGGACACCGGTGAGCATTATGGCGGAAGCTACTATCTGGCTCAGGTCAATGGCTTTATCTACTCCAAATACCTTTCCGGAGAAACACAGGTCTCCGATGCCGACTATGAGGAAACAGCGCTCAGCCTTATTTATAAGGCAATGATCTACCAGTACAACACCACTCCTTCAGGAGCCAGCCTCTTCTCGACCGCCCAAATGCAGACCATGATGACTCAGGCCCAGTCCAATTGGAACTGGCTCACCATTGATGCTGTCTACAATCCCGAACACACCTCCAATCAGGTGATGATGGCCATCGTCGGGGGTTACTGGCTCGGGCTCGATATCGCCACAGACACAACCCAGTATGGCTCCAGCGCGCAAAATATCGGAACCGCCCAGATGGCCGCAGCTCTCAACTACTATGACGGCGGACTGACGGTGAACGGATACACCTCGAACCTGCCGCCGCCCAACGGCTTCCGTCAGGTTGAGATTGCTACCAACATGCTCGGCTTCAAGTTCTTCACCGAGCATTACCGCTGCATCGAACCCACCACGCCGCCGACCGTTCTCTACGACCCGAACTCAAATGGAAGCTGCGTCTACAACGGCACGCAAATCACTCCGCAACTCGACGGTTTTGACACCCATTACGGCGGACTCCAACTGACGCACATGGTTCAGTTGATCAACCTGATGAAAACAGGCTCATCCCTGTACGGCAGCAAATACTCTGATTCCGCTGTTCTTTCGGATGCGCTGGCCGAGGCGCAGTACAGCAGTTACCGGCTCTCCGCCGCAGGAACCATGCATGGCGGAACGCGCCACAACGAAATTGGCGCAACGGCCACCGACATCACCTTTGGCGCCGGATACAACTATCTGGCACCGCTGCTGACACCGCCCTCCGATCTGGGCCGCAATCTGGTTACCGTGGACAGCTCCACCGGAACAGGCCACGCGTCAACCTGGGGACATCGCTCGGCAGAGACAATGTTCCTGTATCTGAACTGGCAGCCGTGGGTCACCACTCCACCAATCACAAACAACATCGTCAGCCTGCGCAGGAACAGCGTCTCCGTGACCTTTGACGCCGGAAACCAGCCGCAGGAGATTGCAGTTGACGGAACCGTGATGACCGATGCTCTGCGCGGAAGCGTTGCGGGCACCAACTCCGGCACCGCCGCCCAGGAAATGGGTGTCAACGGCAAGGCTCAGGGACTCCAGATTGTAGATTCCAGCGGCAACATCACCAACCCTGCCATCATGAATCCGCCTGCTTATTACTCCACCACAAACTTCACCCTGCGCACGGATTCCGGTACGGCAACCATCCCCGGCGGAACCGCCAATCTGCGCCACATCTACGCAACCGATGGAACCTCGCTTTACATTCTGTCGCTGGTGCAGTTCCCCAGTGGGTCCAGTGCGCTCGGCTCCGTCAGCAGCACGCTCGGCATCCCTTATCTTTCCTCGCAGACAACGCAGAATCGCCTTGTCGAAGTCTATCCGGTTACCAGTCTCTCCTCTTGCACGGGACCGTTTTCCTCGGTGCTTGATCTCTCTGCCGGGGCAGGCAGTTGCACGGGAACCGCCCTCAAAACCGGGGATGTGGACCTTTACGCATGGCCGCAGATTGTGGCAGAGGACGTTGCGAACAAGAGCACGCTCAACGAATGGATGAGCGGCAGTTGGAACTACAATCCCAACTACAACCTGACGTTGGATCAGGTCGGACTGGGCGACACCAGTCTCGGTCAGGACATCTTTTACTATCCCAACAGCAGTTCTCCGGTGCTCAATGACACCAACGACATCCGCACTCAGATGCAGCCGCTCTCCGCAACAACCACGTACAAGGCCGGCGATCTGATTGCTTCTGTCGTCCGCATTGCGCCCGCCACGCTGACCACCACCATGACCGTCAAAGCCAATTACGCCACCGGTTCAACCTACAATCTTGCCAGCTGCACCACCTCGCCCTGTCTCGATGTCGAAGATGGAAGCACTACCGGCGGCCCATCCTTCATGCTTCTTCCTTCGGGACTGGTCACCTTTATGGACAAGGCAAGCTCGCAGGCACTTACCTCTGTGGGCACGCCATCCTTCTCGCTCTCAGCTACTCCCGGCTCTCTCATTCTTGCCGCAGGACAGAACGGCACCATAACACTGAGCCTTCCCTCTGCCGGTAACTATGCCGGCACTGTAACCTTTACCGTCACTGGATTGCCCGCAGACATCGCCGCCTCGTTTGCTCCCGGTAGCCTTGTCTTCACCAGTCTGAACGACACCAAAACCACCGTCGCCACCTTTACGCGCTCTGCAACAGCAGCAACGAGGCCGGGCACAGGATTCTCGGCTCCGGTCATTTCCTTCCTTGCACTTTTGTTGCCTGTTCTTGCCGGTCGCCGAGGGACGCGCAGGCGGATTCAGGCCGCTCTGCTCTCTGTAAGCCTGTGCTGCGCAATGGGATTGGTCCTCTTTGCCGCAACAGGATGCAGCAGCAGCAATGCTCTGCCCACAGTGATTCCGGTTGTGAACTATGTTCAGATATCGGCAACCGACGGAACCACCACTGCCACTACGCAGATTCTGGTTACAACCAACTGAGGATCATGCTGTAACCAAATGGTCTAAACTGGTCAGCATCCGCAAGTTCAATCACGAAAGGTTCTTTATGATTCTCAAAACTACCTTGCTGCTGCTTCTTGCAGCAGCCCCCGTTCTACAGGCTCAGCAAGCACCTGCACCTGCGGCTCCCACAGCCGCGGCGAAACCCACAACAGCTCCGGCAGCCGTCACCGACCCGGCTCTGATGTCTCCCGATCAGCTACGCACTCAGTTAGCCAGAGATGAAGGCAGATTGAAGGATTGGCCCGCTCTCGGACGTTATCGTGATGCGAATGCCAAACTCCCGGCCCCACAGCCGAATGAGAACCGCGTCGTATTCATGGGTGACTCCATTACCGATTTTTGGGCCAGATATGCTGATCTCTTCTTCCCCGGCAAGCCTTACGTCGGACGTGGCATCAGCGGCCAGACCACCCCACAGATGCTTATCCGCTTCCGCCCCGATGTCATTGCGCTTCATCCAAAGGTCGTCGTAATTCTGGCAGGAACCAACGACATCTCAGGAAACACGGGCCCTGAGTCCGATACCGATATTGAAAACAACTTCGCTTCCATGGGCGATCTGGCTCGCCAGAATGACATCCGTGTCGTAATTTCCTCCATCCTTCCCGTCTGCGGAGCCGTTACGGTAAAGCGCCCGACCGAACGCATTCTCCTCCTTAACGACTGGCTCAAGAGCTATGCAGCGGCCAACAACTTCACCTATCTGGACTACTACCCAGCCCTGCTTGACGACGAGACCAACGAGTTTCGCAAGAGCCTGACCGGGGACTGCCTGCATCCGAACGCAGAAGGTTACAAGGTGATGGCCCCGTTGGCCGAAGAGGCAATTCAAAAAGCTCTGGCAAAGCCGCTCTCTGACGAAGCCGTCAAGAAGCCGACGCAGCCCAAAAAGTAGCCCACCCTTTTCCCTTCCGCAGCCTCCCTGCGGAAGGGAAAACAATTGATGCAGCCATCTCTAATTTCCTGAGTCCCGCTTGATGCCCTAAACTTGAATCATGCTCAAAGTACAACTTCTCGCTCCCGGAGCTATTGCTCCTACGGTTGCCCATCCGGGCGAAGATCTCGGCTACGACCTCTACGCCCTGGAAGCCATCACCCTGCCGCCGCAAGGCCACGCGAAGGTGCGTACAGGAATTGCCGTTGAAGCCCGCCACCCGCACAGCGGCGAACCCCTGGGCCTGCTTGTCCGCGACCGCTCCTCCGTCGCCGGCAAGGGCGTTTTTGCAACTGCCGGCGTCATTGACGCGGGCTATCGCGGCGAAATCCTTATCCTGCTCACGAACCAGAGCGCCTGTCCCTTCCCCATTGAAGCCGGCCACAAGATCGCCCAGATCATTCCCATGCCAGTCCTCACCGGGCCGGTCACCATTGCCGAGTCGCTCGAAGAGAGCTCCCGGGGTGGAAAGGGCTTCGGCAGCAGCGGGCGGTAGCACCAAAATCACATTTTTTCGTTTTTCCCTAAAAATTGCCGGGGAGCAGGTAAACCATGTTCTCGTTCCCTCGTCAACATAGAAAAGACGCTGCCTGGAGGTACTGTCGCGTATGCATCTGAGTTCCCGCTTTGTGGTTATCGCTGTCATTCTTCTGGTCTTCCTGCTCTGCATCCTTTGGGCAGCCGGAAGCGGGAAAAAGGAAACCTCTTCCAACCAAGGCATGTCATAGACCTTTCAACTTAGCGCCAGGTCTCTCAAAATGGCGTAAGAATGATAGAATCTTTGATGGAACAGAAAATAATTTGTCAGGGAATCCTTCCGTGATGTACATACCTGACAAATTCAAAGTATTATGCAAACAGGGTCTTCCAGCTTTTTCGGACTACCTCAAGAAATCCCGGCTTACTTGCCGGCAAAAAGATAATGGCTGTTGTGGCAGAAGTCACCCTATGGTTGGTTCCCCCCGAACCCCGCTACCTTAGGAACACTCCAAAACATCGTAGCCATGCGTCTAATGTAAGAAGAAAGGTGCTTTTAATCCAATGACATTTATTGCCAAGCCCACTATCGAACAGGCAGAGGCCACTCTCGAAAAATTCTTCTCAGAGCTACCAGGTCTTCTGGCAGGTCAGGGCTCCACCACTGCGCTTAACTTCTTGGCTCCTAAGGGATATCAGGCCGTCGTCGAACTCATTTCAGATTCGGGGCGGACTATCCGTCGCAAGGCAGAGGCCGGCGAATGGGATCCCGAGCAGGATGAGATCCGCATCTACTTCGAACCCATCGAAGAGGGATCTGTTTACTCTCCGCGCGCCGCCGTTATTCAGGATGCGCCGCCCTTCTCAGCAGACCCGGCAGACCTTGAAAATGAGGTTGTGCAGATCTGCGAGGCTCTCTCTGACGCTGAACGCGCCGGACGGGCCTTTATCGCCCTCAAGTGGTTCCGGGACGAGTATCTTTCGACCCGTGACTTCGCATGGGTTCCTTATCCGGAGCGCCGTCAGGCAGTGTTGGCTGCTGCCATCGAGGGCAACTGGATTCTCACCAGCAAAATTCCCAACCCGCGTTCCCCCCAGTTCCCAACTACTACCATCAGGCTCAACCGCAGCCGCTCTCAAGGGCAGACTCAGCAGCGTTTTGCTCCTATCGCTCTTGAGGGAGGTGACGTGTCGAGCTCTCTTCTGAGGGATCGAGGAAACTCTTGAAACATTATTTCCTTGAGACAAGTGCGTTCGTAAAACTCTTTGTAAAAGAAGAGGGAACGGACTTTCTCATCCGACTTGTAGAAAACGTGGAGGATACGCGCAAGCTTGTCTCCTCCTTTGTTGCACTCGAGGTGCGGTCGGTCTTCCGCAAGCGCCTCGAGTCGGGCCAGCTAACAGAAGAACAGGCACGCACTCTGGTGGACGCCGTTGCAGGCGAAGCCAATCGCATAGTCGAGCATCCTGCCAACGCATCGGTCATCGAGATGGCTCGTTACGTGCTCGATCGCCACGCGCTCAGCACCATTCAGGCTATTCATCTTGCAACGGCTTTGACTGCGCGCGATATCCTCCAACTCCCTGAGGTTGTCTTTGTCTCGGCAGATGAACAACTGATCGAGTCAGCCAGACACGAGGGTCTCGAGGTTCTCAATCCTGTCACCATCAAGGATGAGGATTTCGACAAGGCCAGTGAAGAATTGGCCAATGAGGATGAGGATGAAGAGGAAGACGAAGATTCAGATGAAGCATAACCTCATCTGAATCCAGTATTCATGGATACTCAGGAGTCAAGGGAGCGCGGCCTGTGCCGACGCTCCTTTCTTTTTGTCCGTAAAAAATACAGCTTGCTTTATAAATAACTGCCTTGCCAAAGAAGCAATCCCTACCCCTCAAACAAAGAGGAGGCTCCCCTGGGGGAGCCTCCTCTTTGCCGCGTTGGTCTGGCTGCGCGTCC